>WNGD01000676.1_pt1 | contig 46887 bp, 46 predicted proteins | sample 5400671 | NCBI WGS metagenome assembly WNGD01 (sample SAMN13153369, study PRJNA577476) | soil metagenome | isolation source: 40 cm soil or saprolite under grassland replicate 2 | place: USA:California | collected 2016-06-15 | reverse complement strand
TCCTTTGATTGTAAAGGCATTTCCCCGGCACCGGCTAACCGAAGATCGAATCAGAAGCCCCGGCGCGCGCTGACGACGCGGCCGGGGCTGGTAGTGCGATCAACCTTGGAGTGAACCGATGAACGATAACCCGAAGGCCCCGCGGGGGCAAGTCCATCAGCTCCGGATCGAGCACATCGAGGCGTACACCACCCAGAGCGGGCGCACGCGATGGAAGGTAACTGTCTCGGGGATCGTCGTGGACGTGCCGAATGGCATGCTGCGCGACCCGAGGCGGATCGCGGTGGAGATGGGCTCCATCCTCCACCCCGAGGGGGCGTGGCGGGCCGATGACCGCATTCTTGATCTAGTCGGGCTCGACCGCGAGCAGTGGGCCGGAATGGTCCGCGATGCCCTGGCGCGAGCGTTTCCCAAGCAGCAGGAGGACTGAGAATGACGCGCATCGTTGAACTGGTCGAGCTTGTCGAGAACGAGCCGATGATGGACTCCGTCGCGGTCGATTTGCAGACCGAGGAGGAGCTGGATCACGCCATCGAGCGGGTCGTGCTCTGCTTGTACAGATTGACCGCGATCCGACACGCCAACCTCCAGGATGCCCCCAAGATCGCGAGTGCGATGCTGGCGCGGCTGGCAAAGAGCGCCAAGTTTGATGGACCAAGCAAACAGTAGAGACAGAGAGGCCCGGCGCGCTGGAGGCGGCCGGGCCCGAGGTGTTTGGAGTATTTCAGATGCGAGACAAAGATAGCCTCAGACCCGCGCCGAGTAAAGTGCTTGCAGCCGCGCTCGCGTACATCGGCAGGGGATGGTGCCCGATCCCGGTCCGTCCCCGGTCCAAGAAGCCACCCGAGGGCTGGCCCGAGCTGAGGATCACCGCGGAGGGTGCCCCACAGTACTTCAACGGCGCCGGCACCAACCTGGGCGTTCACCTTGGCCCGCCGTCCCATGGCCTGACGGACGTGGACCTTGACCTCCCCGTCGCCGTGCCGGTTGCGGATGCGCTGCTGCCGCCCTCGGCCGCCGTGTTTGGTCGCGGATCGAAGCCGCGATCGCACCGACTCTACATCACGAAGCTGGCGGAGACGGGGGGCAAGTCCGTCCACTCGTTCGATGACCCCATCACAGGGCAGCGGATTATGGAGCTGCGCATCGGGCCCGGTGCTCAGACCGTGGTGCCCCCGAGCATCCACGAGACTGGCGAGCCGATTGACTGGGTGGGGAGCTGGGAGCCGGCCGAGGTCGATGGCGAGCTGCTGCTCCGGGCCGCCAGGATCACGGCCGCCGCCGCGCTGCTCGCGATCTACTGGGGCGGCTCGGCCAGCGGCCGGCACGACCGGGCGCTGGCGGTGGGCGGCGTGCTCGGCCGCGCCGGCTGGAACGTGGAGGAGGTCGGGCGGTTCGTCCGCGCCGTCGCCACGGCCGGCAACGATGATGACGTGCCCAACCGCATCGCGGCGGCGCGCGACTCGGCCGAGAACGTGGAGACCCGAAATGTCTGGGGCCTGCCGCAGCTGCGCCAGCAGCTTGGAAAGAATGCCGCCGTGGCCGACCGCTTTGCGGAGTGGATCGGATATTCCGAGGCCGCCGCCGGGCGGTTCCCAAAGTTTGATCGCGTGACGATCGTACAGGATGGCGAGGAGTCCCGCTGGAGCATCACCAGCGGCGAACACACCGTGCCGATGTCCTCGGATGACCTGTTTAGCCAGCTGACGTTCGGCCGGCGCTGGTTCGCTGTTACAGGACAGACGTTCGCCAAGATGAAGGCGGAGAACTGGTCCAACTTCATCGCCGAGGAATATCGCAAGGCTGAAAAGAAACAGGCAACCGAGGGAAGCCGACAGCTGGACGTGTTCCACGCCGCGCTGTGCTCCTACCTGAGCGGCCGGCGCCGAGCGCAGGACCGCGAGGATATGTGGCGCCGAGGCCTGCCGTGGCTCGATGACGAGGGCGACCCGCTCGGATACTGGTTCCCCCTGAGCCACCAGGTTGAGGGCTTCCTAAAGCACCTCGATTCCGAGCGCAGCCGCTTCCGGGATGAGAGCCTGATGAAGCTTGGGGAGCTGATCCGGGCTGTGGGCGGATACGACCGCACGCTGCGCGTAGATGGGAAGCCCCGGTCACTATGGTTCATAGCCCGGGACAGGGTCGAGGAGCTGAAGCAGGCGACGACCCCACCGAAAAAGCAGGCACCGATGTGATCCGTGCCAGGAAACGGGGCGACGGGGCGATGATGAGGCGACGAATGAGGGGAACTAAGTGATTGATCTCTATACCCGCGACGAGATTCGTCGCCTAGTTGCCCCGTCGCCTCATAGAATTTCAAGGGAGGTAGTACCTACCTACCTTAAAAATTTTCCCGCGGGAGAAGGCGCCGGCACCACCGAGGCCCCCGTCACCCCCCGGGGGAGGGGTGGGCAAAAAGTCCGGGCCATCACCACCAACAACCGGCCTGCGCAGTCGCGTTCTAGACGCCGCGAAAATCGAGGATGGCAGAATGACCCGAGGCAGACCCCCGAAGCCCGCCAGCATCCGCGCCCTTGAGGGCAATGCCGGCCACCGCCGCATCCCGATGGCCGAGCCCGAGACCGCCCGCGGCCTATCCCGGCCGCCACCATCGTGGTCCCCGGCAGCAAAGGGCCTCTGGACCGGACTCGCAAAGGCGATTCCCCGGAGCCGAGCGCGACACGTCAGCCGAAAGGAATTCGAGCGCGTGGTCCGGCTGATCGCAAGGCTGAGAACCGGCGATCAAGCAGACGCGAAGCTATGGCGGGCGATTGCGTCAAGCCTCAATGCCTGGGGCACTCCGATAGACAGCCCATTCTTCAGCGTGCTTCCCGCTGGAATGGATCGAAGCTCAAAATTTTTCGACCTCATGGGCCGCGACCGCGGCGGCCCACACCGGCTGCCTGAGGGCAACACCTACTTTCCCGAGGAGGACGCGTGATGACCAATCTCACCGAGCGCCGCGAGCAGGCCGAGCAGATTGAGCGGCTGTACCCCCGTGTCGTGGAGGTGGCGGAGCAACTGGAGGCCAGCGGATTCGCCCCCGAGGTGATTGCCGACACGCTGATGAGCGTGGGGCTGAGCCTCGGGGCGGCAGCACTCGGCCCCCGGGCGACCAGCAAGGTCCTGTTCGCACTGGCCGAGCGGTTCGCCGCAGAGGCCGACCTGGCCGAGGGCTCCCCGCGGCACTGAGGCGTGGCTCGTACACCCCCGGCGCCCCGCCTGAGCCCTGCGCCACGGCCCGCACAGGGCGGGGGCCTTTACGCCGCACTGCATCCCAGGGTAGTATCCGTCCCGAGGCGCCGCCGGGGACCGTGCGGTGCTGGCTGCCCCTGAGGGACTCAGGGCCGATGATCGCGCAACCCGCGCGCCGGCCCTGCCCGTGCGCGCAAGCCGGGAGAGTCCCGTGAACGACGCAGCAGCAACCTTAGCCGACATCCTCCGCGCCCTGGGTGATGGCACCGCGGGCGCGCGCGAGCTTGCGCAGCGGGTCGCGGACGCCAACCGCGACCTCGGCGCCCGCGTGCTTGACCTGGAGCAGCATGCCGCCCGCGGATCGAGCGCCCCCATGCTGGCCGGCGGCGGCCGGGGCGGCCGGAGCTGGGGCAGCCAGGTGGTCGCTTCCAACGACCTCCAGAGATTTGTCCGCGACGGCGTGCGCGGCAAGCTCCAGGTCCAGGTGCGCCCGCTGAGCGAGTCCGCGACGATCACGACCGGCAGCCTGGGAGGAGCAGGCGGCGCGGTCTCCATCGCCCGCGACCCGAACATTGCGATGCTCGGTCAGGCGCCGCTGGGCGTCCGCGAGCTGTTGAACCCAGTTCCAACCGGCGGCGCTGTCGTGGAGTTCACGAGGCAGACCTCGCGGACCCTCGCCGCCGCTGTGGTGAGCGAGGGCGTGACCAAGCCCCAGTCGAGCTTTGACTTTGAGCTGAAGCAGGCCCCCGCCCGCACCATCGCCCACTGGGTCTTGGCATCGCGGCAGGTGCTGGACGATGCGAGCCAACTACAAACTGGGATTGACTCGGAATTGAGATTTGGCCTGCTGTTGGAGGAAGAGGCCCAGCTACTCCTTGGCGATGGAACTGGGGTCAACATCCATGGGTTGATCCCACAGTCCACCCCGTTCAGTGCCCCGTTCACCATCGACAATCCGTCCCGCTTCGACATTTTGCTGGAAGCCATCGCGCAAAGCATCTCGGTGGCGCGGTTCCCCGTCACCGGCATCGTGGTCAACGACATCGAGCTGCTGTCCATGATGGGAATCAAGGACAACGAGGGCCGCTATGTTGGAGGCGGCCCGTTGAGCACGGCCGGCGGCATCGTGCGCATCTGGAACGTGCCGACCGTGGGCACGTCTGTGATGACCTCGGGCGACTTCCTTGTCGGCTCATTCGCGCTTGCGGCGCAATTGTACGAGCGCCAGCAGGCCGAGGTGATCATCAGTACCGAGGACTCCGACAACCTGAGAAAAAACTTGGTCACGCTGTTGGCTGAGGAGCGCGTGGCCCTCGCAGTTCGCAGGCCGCAGTCCTTCGTGTTTGGTTCTTGGCCGAGCGGCGTGAGCTGAGCCAACACCGCCGGCCGGGGATTTCTCCTCCTGCTTGGCCTCGGCCGGCGGCTCCCGATGGTGCCGTGTTTTGGGCCCATAGCACCATCAGCGGCCGGGCGGGCTTGCTCCAGGACCCCCCCGGCCGCCTCGATCTTCCGTGACGAGTTGCCCGGGCACCACCTCCGGGCACTCGGTGCGGGCGGCCCCGGTTCCGGATTCCTCTTGGCCCGGGGCTGGGGCCATCATCCTGCTGATTTTCGGCGCTGTCGTGCGCTCCAGGAGAATGGAGCAGACCGCTTTCCTTGAAGAGGTGGCATATTCAGAGACGCGCAGATGCTTGACCTCAACGTGGAAGTGTAATAGGCTCGACTTTGAGCAGAAGACTGGAGGGTGGGCTATGGCGTATTTTGAGACAAATTGTGGTTCCGTCGTGTTGCAGCCCAACGGCAGCAGCCAAGTTGTTTGGATAGGTACCAATCAAAGCCGGGGCTCTAAAATCCGTCTAATTGCTGTGTGTGGAACAAAGCATGCAGAACTCGAAGTGTCCGATTTAACACTGAAACTGGGGCCCATTGATCTGCCCGAGGAAACCGATTACGACAAGGTCTTTGAAACAGCCTTGAGCGTGAAGTTCACGAATAAGTCCGATAGTGAGAAAACTACCGTGTCATTTTTGATAATTACCTATTCAAACAATCCGTGAAGTCGGGCCGCTTCATTCGAAATCCAAGCGGACCGACTCGGCTGGAGGATGCAATGGCGCTTGGCTGGCCAGCCGGCGGACGCGCTGGGCGCTCGCATCAAAATCGGACTTGGACTGGCCCGGCCCGAGTGCCGGGCTTATGTTTTCAGCCGTCCAGCTAGTTTTGTACTCTTGAAATAATTTTTATCGTCTGGACTTTTGGTCTAGACGATTTGAAAAAATTAAGTTGCTAGTCTTCCGGTTTATATACAACCTGGACAGGAGGACGACAATGGCGAAGCGATTACGCAGGGCGACCCGGGCAGCGCGACCGAGGCGGAGTGGGAAGGCCGCGGGCGACAACCTCGCCGGCAAGAAGCTGGATGGCAAGAGCGTCCGGGAGATGACCGCCGAGTTCAACGCGACGGTCCCGCAGGCGCGCAAGCTCGGGCTGGCGTACTGGTGGCTCAAGGAGCACGTCAGCCCATTCGAGTCGCGCCGCGCCGCGATCCGGATGCTTGATAGGCTTGAGACTGCGATGAAACTTGCGCTAGCCAAGCGGCGGCACTAGCCGGCGCGGCGCCCCCCAGCGGACCTCGGGCCCGGCCATCTCGCCGGGCCTTTTTGTCCAACGAAATATCATCAGATAGGAAATTTACGATAAAACATAGACCTCGCGCCGAAACTCCTCCAGCAACAGCATTGGAGCCCGCTCTATTGCGGCATTCATCATCGCGTCTATTAAAAGATACAATGATGTTTGGTGTTCGGAGCACTTTGCCCAGAGCTCGGGATAATATCGAGCGAACATCCCAGCGATGTAAGAGGAGAGGTAATAAATACCGAATTCATTGAGATTTATGTCGTCCCCTGAAAGCAGCATCTTCGTATCGTCCAAGGCAAATCCTCCTGGGAGTGAAAACAATAAGTAATCAGTTCCTAGCTGAAAGTCGACTGACACGCTGACTCCGTTCTCAAACTCTCTCACTTGCAACAAATCGACCGCTCGCGGATGAAACATAAACCGTTTCAACACCTGCTCTAATGCAGCGCGCTCGCCCGGATGCACCAATATTCTCCAGGTGCCCGCTTGAGTGGACTTATTTATGGTCATGTCCAAGCTAACGCGCGCAAACGCGAGACTGATACCTAGGTCGGAACTTTCATAGAAGAGTCCCGGGCAATTCTGGGCAAGGCGCGTCAGATCAACGCGCTGAAAATTGTATCGCCGGAGACCAGGTGCGGGATGGGCAAACATTCTGAGACCACTGGTTTGCCCTCCGCCTTGTTCGATCGTCCGCACTTCTCCCCATGTACCGCGATCTTCTGAGGTTTCGTACCACACGTGAAAAGTCCCCTTATCCAGAGGTCGCACGGCTAGATCGGAGGCCGAAATTTGTTGGTATCTACTTCCTCCTTGAAATGAGAAGTCGAGGCCATGGTGCGCGTGCTTTTCACGCAATTTTCCTAACCGGTAGTTTGCGTCCCGTTTGAACAAGATTTCACATAGGGCAAGGGACATGATCGAATAGTAAATCAACGTTGGGCGTGAAAAGTCGGAGGCTATCGCTGCATCGCGATATTCCAATCCTTGTTGTAAACACGAACGTATGGATTCCGCCTGACTCCGGACATTCGGGCGCTGGCTAGCGGGTACCTTGTGTTTTTCGCATAGAACGTCAGTAACGAACTCGACATTGGTAAATGATTTTAAGCCGCGCATCATCATATGGGGCGCGGAAGCTCTCGGTATGATCCTCAATTCGAAGGTCAAGGGATTTGCTCGAAATTATAACGGCCTGCCTGGACTAGATGTTGAATAAAGCGCCTTTCGACCAATTCTCGCGCTCCGTCGCCTCAGCAATGTCCGCCGGACTCCCCGTCCGGGCGGCCATCAGGATCATCTCGCCCGCGCGGTCCCACACCGGCCGCGCCTGCCGGAACGGCTCTAGGTCCCGGATCAGGATCGCGGCGTGAGTATTCAATCTCCAGATTTAACGTCGGGCTCCAGATAATCGGCCCTAGCTAGGGGCTTATCTCCTCCTATGTTGATACCCTGAAGGGCCGACGCCATATCATCCGGGCGGCTCCCCTCAAGCATCGCCTCTATAATGAGCGCAAGGCGACCTATGACCTTAGCATTTGCCGCTGTCTCGCCGATCTGTTCCGAAAGGAACCAGCCGACTGTTTGAACATACAATTCGGCGTCCCGGGCGAATTCGAACACTCCCTTTTTCGGTCCCTCCAGCCACGTCTGCTGGACCGTTCGCGCCCACCGCTCCTTCTCTTCCGCCGTCAGCTTTTCCATCTCGCGCCTCACTTCTTTTCCGCCGCCTCCCTTTCAGAGAGATCAGTTCAGCTTGATACGCAGCGCGCATTCAAGCGTCTGTCTGTGGCCGGCTTTGCTTCCCTCCATATGTGTCGTAGTGGAGCGTGGCGAGCCGCGAGCCCCCCGGCCCGCGCGTGAGCACGATCTCCCGGGCGAGCCTGCGGGTGAAGTCGGGGTCCATCGGGGTGCTATACAACCCCACAACGAGTCTTCCAAGGGCGGATCACAAATTCCCGCGGCGTCAAGCCCCCGTCCCTACGGGTAGGGATTTGGTGCAAAAATAAATTTCCGAGCCGCGTTCTCCGTTTGTTACCAAACTCGATCTTCTGATGCTTCGCGCCGCCGCCGATTAGGCGGATGGTGGGGTGTGGATGCTGTGGCTTCCGGGCCCCTTCCACTATTCCAAACAGAAAGGGATGGAGCTATGTCCGAACTCAAGCTCATCGACACGGGCGACAAGAACGATGATGGGAGCCCGTTCATAATCCCGAGCCTCGACCTGTGGCAGGCGGACGGGGCCCCCGAGCTGGCAAGCTGGTTTGAGGTCTACGCGAGGGAGAACGGCGCCGGTGCCGGCAAGGTGGTCGCCGCGGCAGCCATCCTGATAGCCAAGACAATCTGGCGCAGCACCATGGATCAGGAGCACGTCGATCTGCTGTTTGATGATGTGGTCGTGTTCCTGAGGGAACGCCTGGAGAGCTGACAAGCGCAAGCCCACGGGCCCGGAGCCTCGGCGCCGGGCCCGCTTTCCCAAACGTGAAATCGGAGAAATGTCGTGACCATCGACCGAGAGGAGCGCGCCGCCACCGATGCGCTGGAGCTGCGCCTCAATGAGGTGTTCGCGGGCGCTCCGCTGCTGCGAGTGCACCGGGTCTGCACGATGCTGCTGCTTGCGGCGGAGGTCCGCCGGGCCGGCGGCGATGAGGCCGCTGCCGCAGGCCGGCTCGCACGTGGCTACAAGCGGATGAAAGGCGACTTCAACCTCAGTGGCCGGATGGGCGGAGCGCGATAGAACCTCGGGGGCCCAGCGCCGGTCGTGCCGGGCCCGCATTCGTTTTCGACGCTTAATCTCAGTTTTATCCTGAGGGGGTAGTATCGCTCCAAATAAGGGGGGTTTACCCCGCCGGCAATTGAGGCGAGGCTAGGTCGAGTCGAACTACATGCGGGAGTTGCGTCAATGTCACAGGGTTCACAGCGGTTCCTGAAGACCGAGGTCGCGAGGGCGCTTCGGGCCGCTAAGCTCGCGGGCGAGGTGGTGACGGGCGTGGAATTCAAGGATGGCACTTTCGTGCTGAGGCTGCGCCAGCCCGGCGAGCCCGCCAGCACCCCGAACGAATGGGATGCGGTTTCGTGAGCCGGCTGCGGGTCGCCTACGTCCATGAGTACAAGGACCGGCACGGGCGGCTGCGGCGCTACGTTCGGCGCCCCGGCTTCCGGCAGGTGCCGCTGCCGGGGCTCCCCGGATCGACCGAGTTCATGGAAGCCTACCGCGCGGCGCTCGATGGCGCCGAGCCAGCGCCACGCATCGAGGTCGGCGCTTCCCGCTCGCGGCCGGGGACGGTCGCCGCCGCCGTCGCCGGCTACCTCGGATCGACCGCCTTCGCCAATCTTGCGACCGGAACCCAGGCCTACCGTCGCCAGCTCCTAGACCGGTTCCGGGCCGAGCACGGCGACAAGCGGATTGCGACCCTGGAACACAAGCACGTGGACGGCCTGATTGCCGCCCGTGCCTCGACCCCGGGCGCGGCAACGAACCTGCTCATCGCCTTGCGGGCCCTGATGCGTCACGCCGTCATGTGCGGGCTCCGGTCCACCGGCGGGCATCACTCGGCCTAAGCAGAGGTCAGAGGGCATCTATCCCTGGACCGAGGATGACATCGCAGCATTCGAGGCATGCCACCCGATAGGCTCGCGCGCGCGGCTCGCGATGGCGCTTCTGCTCTACACCGGACAGCGTAGGTCCGACGTGATCCCGATGGGCTGGCAGCACATTCGCGACGGCGCGATTGCGGTCCGCCAACGTAAGACCGGCAAGCCGCTCCTGATTCCAATCCATCCTGATCTGAAGGCCGTGCTCGACGCTACGCCGCGCGACCAGATGAGCTTCCTGGTGACGCGGTTTGGACAGCCGTTCTCCCCGGTTGGGTTTACAAACTGGTTCAAGGCGGCCTGCCGCAAGTCCGGGCTTCCTGCGCGGGCCTCCGTCCATGGTCTGCGCAAGGCGGCCTGCCGCCGGCTCGCGGAGGCCGGTGCCTCGGCCAGCGAGATCGCCGCCATCTCCGGGCACACGAGCTTGCGCGAGGTCGCCCGGTACACCGCGAGCGCTGACCAGGCGAGGCTCGCCCGCGCGGCGCTGGCAAGGGTCAAAACAGGTACGGACAGAGGCTAACCTCACCAAGTGGGTTAGCCGATTTTGTCCTAAGTAGTTGAGATCGCAGGAGCCGGCGCTGTTGGTAATAATCGCCGACGAATCGTCACGATCCGCTTAATGCCCCCCGCCGCCGACGAATCGTCACGATCCGCTTAATGCCCCCCGCCGGTTTTCCAGGCACCTCCACAGGCGTGCGGCCGCGTGGCGCTCAGCGTTTTGTCCGCTTCACACGCTTGCGCGGTCGCGAACGTCGTTGCGGCCGGGTCTCCGGGGCGGGTTGGGCCGTGAGACGGGCGAGGCCGGCTTTGATCTCTTCGACGCCTTCCGCAACCTGCAGGATCGCCACCGCCAGGGCCTGAATGGCGGCATCGGGCTTCCCGGGCGATTCGTCGCCGGCGATTTCCAACAACGTCCTGCGCACCAGCCTGATGTCCATCGCTTCCGCCTTCGTTGGTCGCTGGCACCCTGCCACGGGAATGGTCGATCGCGTGTAGCGGCCGAGCGCCTCATCCCCATAACTCCGGCGTCGGCGGATAGACGAGGCTTCCCTCGTACATGAGGCCGTGCGGGCGGTCCTGCGCGAGCAGCAAGGGTCCGTCGAGATCGACCAGGCGCGCGCGCCGGGCGAGGAGATGCGCCGGCGCCATGGCGAGCGAGGTCGCGACCATGCAGCCGACCATGAGATCGAAGCCGAGCCGCTCGGCCTCCGCCGCTAGCCGCAAGGCCTCGGTGAGACCGCCGGTCTTGTCGAGCTTGATGTTGACGGCGTCGTACTTGCCGGCGAGAGCCCCCAGACTCGCGCAAGTATGCACGCTTTCATCGGCACAGATCGGAATGGCGTGGGGGAATGCGGCCAGGCATTGATCCGCCCCGGCCGGCAGCGGCTGCTCGACGAGGGTCACGCCGGCCTCGGCGCAGGCGGCGAGATTTTCCGGAAGGTTTTGCGGGTTCCAGCCCTCGTTCGCGTCCGCGATCAGCTCGCAATCCGGCGCCGCCGCGCGAACCGCCCGAATGCGCTCGGGGTCGCCCGCGGCGCCGAGCTTCACTTTCAACAGCCGGTACGCGGCGGCCTTTGCCGCGGCTGCCGCCATTCTCGCAGGCGTATCGAGCGAGATGGTATAGGCGGTGACCAGGGGCCGCGGAGAGGGCAGGCCGGCCAGCGCATGAACCGGGGTGCCGGTGCGCTTCGCCTCGAAATCCCAGAACGCGCAGTCGAGCGCGTTGCGGGCGGCGCCCGCAGGCATGCGTTCCTGCAGGCCCATCCGGCCGAGCCCGCCGGCGAGCGGCTCGCGCATGGCTTGGATCGCGGCAGCCACTGCCTCGACGGTCTCGCCGTAACGGGCATAGGGCACGCATTCGCCCCGGCCGCGGTGCCGGCCATCGGCGAGCTCCGCGACCACCACCTCGGCTGTCGTCTTTGCGCCGCGCGAGATCGCAAATTTGCCCGCAATCGGCCACTTTTCCAGATGAATGAAGAGCGAGACGGCCATGGCCGAAAAACCGCGGAACCCTCGACAGGGCGGGCGAGGGATGGTCAATAGGCCCAAGGGGGCGGCGGCTCAAGCCAGCGCCGGCGCCGTCACGGGGAAGCCTGAATGCTGCAGTTCCGGGAGCCCTTGCTCAAGAGCGCCGCGCACGGCGATTGGGTGGAATTTGCCGCGGCCGGCGCCTGGACGGCGGAACATGCCCAGGAGCTCGAGCCGCTCGTCGCGCAGGCGGAGCGCGAGCCCTTGTCGGTGCGCGCGGTCGGCATCGACATGAGCCGGGTCGAGCGCCTCGACACCTTCGGTGGCTGGCTGCTCGAACGGCTGGTGCGCGCCTTCCGAGCGGCGGGCTGCAAGGTCAAGATCGTCGGCCTGTCCGAGCATTACAACGGGCTGATCGAGGAGCTCCATCACGTCAATCTGACGCCGCCGCGGACCGAGCGGCAGGAAAGCCGGCTGGCCGCGGCACTCGCCATGGTCGGCCGCACCATGGTCGAGGTGGGGCAGGATCTGGTGGATTTTGCCCGCATGCTGGGCGAGCTCATCACCGTGGTGGTGCGGGTGGCGTCGCGGCCGCGGACGTTCCGCCTCACCTCCACGGTCAATCAGCTCGAGCGCGTCGGCTGGCGGGCCGTTCCGATCGTTCTGTTGATCACGTTCCTGATCGGGTCGATCTTGGCGCAGCAGGGCATCTTCCATTTCCGCAAATTCGGCGCCGACATCTACGTCATCGACATGGTCGGCGTTCTAGTGCTGCGCGAGGTCGGCGTCATCATCGTCGCCGTGATGGTCGCCGGCCGGTCGGGCAGCGCCTACACGGCCGAGCTCGGCTCGATGAGGATGCGCGAGGAAGTCGACGCGCTGCGCACGATGGGGTTCGATCCGACCGAAGTCCTGATCCTGCCGCGCATCGTCGCGCTGCTCATCGCCGTGCCGATCCTCACTTTCCTGGGCTCGATGTCGGCGATCTACGGCGGCGCGCTGGTCGCCTGGGGCTACGGCGGCATCAATCCGGACGTGTTTCTCTCGCGCCTCAAGGAGGCGATCTCGCTCGACACCTTCGAGGTCGGCATGATCAAGGCGCCGTTCATGGCGCTGGTGATCGGGATCGTGGCCTGCGTCGAGGGCTTCAAGGTCGAGGGCAGCGCGGAATCGCTCGGCCTGCACACCACCGCCTCGGTGGTCAAGGCGATCTTTCTCGTCATCGTGTTCGACGGCCTGTTCGCGATGTTCTTCGCCTCGATCGGGAAATAGCAAAATGCCGGCGGCTGCCAACGGCGTTGCCATAAGGGTGCGCGATCTCGTCGTCGGCTTCGGCGGCGCCCGCATCCTCGATCAGCTCTCTCTCGACGTATTTCGCGGGGAAGTTCTCGGCTTCGTCGGGGGCTCGGGCCAGGGCAAATCGGTGCTGATGCGCACCATCATCGGCCTGGTGCCCAAGCGCGAGGGCACGATCGAAGTGTCCGGGGTCGATCTCGGGCGCGCGAGCGCCGAGGAACGGCAAGCGACCGAGCGGCGCTGGGGCATCCTGTTCCAGCAGGGCGCGCTGTTCTCCTCGCTCACCGTGCGCCAGAACGTGCAGTTCCCGATGCGGGAATATCTCGAGATCTCCGACCGCCTGCTCGAAGAGATCGCGGTCGCCAAGCTGGAGATGGTCGGCCTGAAGGCCGACGTCGTTGACAAGTTTCCCTCCGAGCTGTCCGGCGGCATGATCAAGCGCGTGGCGCTGGCCCGGGCGCTGGCGCTCGATCCCGAGATCGTGTTCCTGGACGAGCCGACCTCGGGGCTCGATCCGATCGGCGCCGCGGATTTCGACAACCTGATCCGTACCTTACAGCAGACTTTGGGCCTGACGGTTTTCATGGTAACCCATGACCTGGATAGCCTGTATACCATCTGCGACCGCATCGCCGCGCTCGCCGACGGTAAGGTCATCGCCGCAGGCCCGATGGCGACGATGCTCGCTTCGGAGCATCCTTGGCTCAAAGCCTATTTCCACGGGCAACGTGGGCGGCTCGCGGGGCCGGCGGGGCCGGCGCGGGCCATGGGGGCGGCAGGGGCCGCATAGGGAAGGACGGGGTGGGATGGAAACCAGAGCCAATTACGTGCTGGTCGGCGCGTTCACGCTCGCTGTCGTCGCCGCGGCGTTCGGGTTCGTCTATTGGTTCTCGAACCTCGGCGACCACGGGGTGCGCGAAACCTATCGCGTGGTGTTCGACGGCACCGTGTCGGGACTGCGGACCGGATCCTCGGTGCTGTTCAACGGCATTCGCGCCGGCGAAACCACCGAACTCAAGCTCAATCCCACCAACCCCCGGCAGGTGGTGGCGACGATCGCGGTCGAGCCCAAGACGCCGATCCGGTCGGACACGAGCATCAGCCTGGATTTCCAGGGGCTGACCGGGATCGCCTCGATCTCGCTCAAGGGCGGCACGCCCGGGGCCGCGACCTTGCCGCTCGCCCAGGACGGCGGGCCGCCGCTCCTCGTCGCCGATGCGGGCGCAACCCAGGACGTGACCCAGAGCGCGCGCGAAGTGCTGCGCAAGGTCGATAATTTCTTTGCCGAGAGCGAAGGTCCGCTGCACGACGCGATCCGCAATCTCGACACCTTCAGCGCCACCCTGGCCAAGAACTCGGAGCGGATCGACCACGTGATCGCCGGCGTCGAAGGCCTGTTCGGCGCCGACGGCAAGGGCGAGATCAACGAGGCGGTGCACTCGCTCAAGGCGCTGGCCGACAATCTCGACAAGCGCACCGCGGACATCACCGCGGGGGTGACGCGTTTCACCGGATCGGGCCTGCGCGAATGGGAAGCGCTCGCGGTCGACGGCCGGCGCACCCTTTCCGATCTCGATCGCGCCATCAAGAATCTGGACCGCAATCCGCAGCGGGTCATCTTCGGCGGCAGCGGCAGCAGCGGCGCGGTGCCGGAGTACAGCGGCCGTCGCTGAGCGTAGCGGCGGCAGAGGCGAGGGGGATGCTGGTGAGCGTGGTCGGGCGTGGTTCCCGAGGCGTCGGCAGGGCCGCGGTGCTGGCGCTTGCGATCGCGCTTTCGGCTTGCGGCGGGCAGGCGCCGCCCACGTTCGATCTCAACGCGCCGCAGACGTTGACCAAGGCCCGCGGCGTGGGGCGCGGGCAGCTGGTCGTGGTCGAGCCCACCGCGCTCTCGGTGCTCAACACCGACCGCATCGTGATCCGCACCCAGGGCGAGATCGCCTACCTCTCGCGCGCGCAATGGAGCGACCGCCTGCCGCGGCTGGTGCAGAGCCGCATCGTCGAAGGCTTCGAGAACGGCAGCCGGCTGCGCGCGGTGGGGACCCCCGGCGACAAGCTCGCCGCCGACTATCAGCTCGTCACCGAGGTGCGCGCATTCCACCTCTCGGTCGCGTCCGCGCCCATGGCCGAAGTCGAGATTTCCGCCAAGGTCGTGACCGACCGCGGCGGCCGCGTGCTCGCCGCAAAAGTGTTCCGCGCCAGCGTTCCCGCCGCCTCCACCGAGGGACCGGACGCGGTATCGGCACTCGACGAGGCGTTCCAGCGCGTCATCACCGATCTGGTCGCCTGGGCCTCCCACGTGGTGTGAGCCGCGGCGTTGATCGCTGCTACAAAAAGGGCGCGCCGAGGCGCGCCCTGTTTGTTTCCGGCGTAAGGCGCCTTACTCGAAGCGGCCGGCGGCGTGGGCCAGCATGGTGTAGACCTTGCCGGTCTCCGAGGTCAGGTAGGTCCGCGCCACCACCGCGCCGCGGTCGTCGCGCGAGGCGTCGTCGAGCAGCCGCTCGAACTCGCCGATGTAGCGGTCGACCGTCTGCTTGAAGTCGCGTTCGCCGCGATAGCGCTTGCGGATCTCGTCGAAGGTCTTCTGCCCCTGCATGGTATAGAGCCGCTTGGTGAACACGTTGCGCTCGCCGCGCTTGTAGCGGTCCCAAAGTTCGCCGGCCGCGTCGTGATCGATCATGCGGGCGATGTCGACCGAGAGCGAATCGAGCGATTCGAGCGCATGGCGGGCCGGACGCTCCTTGCCGCCTCCCTCCTCGTCGCGCGAAGCCCGGGCCAGCAGCTCGCTCATCCAGCCGTCGCGGCCGTTGCCGCCGTTGCGGCCGTTGCCCTGGGGCGGCGGCGCGGCGGGGCCTTCCGGCCTGCGCGGAGGAGGCGCCGCCGGGGCGGAGCGCCCCCCGCCGCCGACGACCTCGAGGCGCGCGGCGGGGCGAGGCTCGCTGCGAGCGCCGCCCGCGGCGACTTCGTCGCGCACGCCGCGGCGCATCGGCTCGGCGGTGTCGATCGCGTGCGCATGGCGGGCCACGATGCGGTTGAGCTCGGCCAGCGCATCGATCTGCTCGACGATGACCCGGCGCATCTGCGCGGTGCTCTCGGCGGCTTCCTGCGGCAGTTCGAGCACGCCGCGGCGCATCTCGGCGCGGGTCGTTTCCAGCTCGTGCTGGATCTCGCCGGCCATGCCCTTCATGTCGCGCACGATCTCGGCAAAACGCTCGCTGACCTGGCGGAACAGAGTCTGCGTGTCGCCGGTCGCTTGGTCATAGAGGCCGCGCAGCGCCTCGCCGGTGCGTTGCCGCTCCTGCTCCGAAGTCGAGCGCACCAGCTCGTACTGGCTGGTGATGGCGCGGGAGCCCTCCGCGGTGGATTCGGCGATCACCTGCGCGATTTCGCGGGCGCGCCCCTCGGCGGCCTCGAAGGAATCCTTCAGCAGCGTGGCGAAGCGCGTCAACCGCTGATCGAGTTCCTGAGCCTTGCCGTCGAGGTGGCCGACCAGCGCATCCATGGAACTGCGCCGCTCCGCCAGCGTCTGCTCGGTGCGGCGATTGCTGGTGTCGACAAGCTCGGCCGCGGATGCCAGCGCCCGGCCGCGCTCGTCGAACTGCTCGGCCACCGCCGTGATCTCGCGCAGCACGTTGCCGGTGATGTTGTGGAACGAGTTGATCTGTTCCTCGACCTTGGAGCTCGTCGCCCCGCTGCGGTCGGCCAATTGGTTCATCGTGGTCACGAATTCCTTGACGCGACCCGACAGCGTGTTCTCCACCGCGCCGAGATTGGCGGTGGCGCCGCTCAGCACCTCCTGGAGCAGGATATTGGCCTCGCGCAGCCGCTCGAACAGCGCCGCGGTGTCGTTGCGCAGCATGTTGTGGGTGTCCATCACCTCCGAGACGGCGGCGGCGGCGGTCTGCTGCGAATGCTCGGTCGCGGTCTTGGCGCCCGCCTGCAAATTCTCCAGCGAGCGAGTGACCGAGGCCGAAGCGGTCGAGGCCGCGTCGTTGATGATGCGGGCGATGTCCTGGCTGTTGTCCAGCATCGTCTTGGTGAACGACAGGCCCTTGGTCTCGATCGATTGCACCGCCTCCTTGGTGACGCGGTCGACATCGGTCGCGAATTGCTGGCCGCGGCCGCCGAGCGCGATGAGGAAATTGCCGCTCTTCTCGTCGAGGATATGCGCCAGCTCCAAGCCGCGCTGGTTGATGCTGGTGTTGAGCTCCTCGGCCTTGGCCGCCATGCTGCGCACCACTTCGGCGCTCACCCCCAGCAGCGTGCGCTCGACCTCGCCGGCGTTCTGCTTGAGCACGTTGCCGGCGCCGGAGGAGATCGCGCCGAGCCGGCTCTCGACCTCGTCGGTCTGCTGCTTGAGCGCGGCGGACGTGGTCGTGAGCACGCGCTCGGCCTCCTGCGCGCTCGAGCGCACGGCCTCGACCGTCGAGGACGCCAATTGGGCCAGCGCCTGTTCGGCTTCTCCGGTGTTGGTCTTGATGGCGTGGCTGAGCTGCTCGAACCGCGACGTCATGGCGGTGGAGACGGCCTGGCCGCGCACTTCGATCTGGCTCGCCACGGTCTCGACGCGGCCGACCAGCAGCTCCTCGAACCGGGCGATGCGGGCATCGAGATTGCCGGCGATCTCCATGGCGCGCACGCCGAGCGTCTTGTCGATCTCGTCGGTCTTTGCGGCGAGCGCGTCGGCGACCTTGCTGCCGCGGGCATTGATGGTGGCCGCGATGTCGCCGATGCGCTGCTCCAGCGCGCCGACGACCTCCTTGCCGCCCTCCGCCAGGGTCTTGGCAATGTCCAGCACGCGATCGCCGAGCGCCTGGTTGAGCGTCTGCGTGCGGGCGTCGAGCGCCTCCTGGACGCGCGCGATGCGCTGATCGAGCCCGGCGGTGAACTCGGTCGCCCGGGTGGTGACGCGGTCATCGAAATTCTCGACGTGGGAGTGCATCCGCTCGGTCAGCTCGGTCGAATGCTGGCCGAGGCGCTCCACCAGCTCGCCGCCGCGATCGCCGAAACTCTCGACGTGGGAGCGCATCTTCTCGGTCAGCTCGGCGGAATTGTAGCCGAGCCGTTCCACCAGCTCGCCGCCGTAGACCTTCACCGTGCGATCGAACTCGGTGAGATGCCGGGTGATCAGCTCGCCCAGCGCGCCGCTGTCCTGTGAGATCTTCTCGGCGAGTTCCGAGCCGCCGCGGGTGAACACGTCCTCGAACGACTGCAGGCGCGCGGTGAGCAGCTCCTGGATGGCGTCGCCTTTGACGTTGATGGTAGAGGCCAGCGTGTCGGCGGTCTCGCGGAAGGCCTCGGTGACGGTGGCGCTGCGCGCCACGATGGCCTCGGTGACCCGCGATCCGGTCTCGTCGAGCTTGGAAACCACGTCGCTGCCGCGCAAGGTGAGGTCGAGAACCAGCGATTCCCCCGTTGCCTTCAGGGTATTGTTCACGTCCTCCGCGCGGGTAGCGATGTTCTCGGCGATGCGGCCGCCGGTCTCGATCAACGCGTCGGTGATGTCCTGGGCCTTCTCGGCGATGCCCGCGGTGAGCCCGGTGGTGCGATGGGTGAAGCCGTCCGCGACCTGGTCGAGCCGCGAGGACAGCAGGTTCGACAGCTTGGTGGCGAGCTCGCCGAACTCCTCGCTGATGTGATCGGTCTTGACGTGGATGCTCGAGGTCAGGCGCTCGGTGGCGCTTTCGAGCGTGCGCGTCGCCTCGGCGCTGGTGCTGTTGAGCTGCTCGAGCAGATCGCCGCCGCGTTCGCCGATGGCGTCGATCATGGAATCGCCGGCGCGTCCGAGCGCGAGCGTGATGTGCTCGCCCTTCTCCGCGAGCGAGCGCGTGATCCGCTGGGCCGCGTCGGTGACGCTGGCGGCGATCAGCTCGCTGACCGAGCCGATGTCCTGGGTGAGCCCGACGTGGACGCCGGAGATCGCGCTGCGCACCTGCTCGGCCTGGGTGACCATGGTGTCGCGCTGGTTGGCGAGATCCTCGATCAGGCCGCGGATGCGCAGCTCGTTGTCGTTATAGGCGCGCTCCAGCGCCGCGACCTCGTTGTGGACCAGGGCTTCGAGTTCCGCGGCGCGCGCGAGCGCGCGCTCCACTCCGTCGCCCATGGCGGCGACTTCGCGGCGGATCGCCTGGCCGACGCTGACGATCGATTCCTTGGCGATGGTCTCGGGCTCGGCGAACCGCACGGCAGTATCGGTCATGGAGCGGCCGATGATGCGCAGCTCCTGGGCGCGGCTGACCAGGTTCGCGAGCAGGAACAGGAATGCGACCGGCATGATCAGCACGGCCGCAAAACCGTAGAGCTGCAGGGCGATGCCGTTCTCGCCGATCAGCTGAACGGGCTCGGTTCCGAGCTGCGCCATGCCGAGCATGATGCCGGCCGCGATCCAGCCGACCGCAAAAATTCCGGCGATCACATAGGGCCGGCGCGACGGGCGGCGCTGCAGGGTCTGGAGCATGCGCCCGACGGACTGGCGGTCGTCGTTGGCGGCGGGCGGCTGTGCGTCCTCGGCGGCTTCCGGCTCGACCGCAGGCGGCTCGCCGAAAAAGATTTCCTGGTCTCTCGCCGCATCGCGGCGCGACCGGCGGCGGTTTTCGCGGGTCCTGTCGACCGGGTCGGGCCCTGGAGGCGCCGGCGGCGGCCCGGCCGCAGCGGAGGGTTCGCCGTCCCGGAGACTGAGCGCATCCTGGATCGCCGACAGCGCTGCCTCGGTCGGATCCTGCATTTTCCTGGGGTTGTTTGCCATGATGTTCGTCCGCCGTCCCGTGCTTGTTCCCACCCATCACCGCGGCAAAACCCGCCTGCCGGCGGCTCCGCCTTCCCGAACGGTGATCATTCCCACCCGTACACGAGCCGTCATGAACCCACGCCGGCGCGGCCGAGCGGCCATCCTATCGGCCTGACGGATCGAATGAAACCATCTCGGTAACCTCCGCTTAATCATTGTTAACGGGGTGACCGACGGCACATCCGATTTAGAGGTGCTATGGTACGGATGACGCTTCCCAGCCCCTCGCCTATCAGGCCGTAGTATTCCCGCATGATCTGGGCGACCAAAAGGCAGCCGAGGAATGTTCTTTGGGCTGTGGACGACGGGCGAGCCGCCATGGGTTAGGGTTTTGTTAACCACCGACATGGTTGGCTACGGGAAAAGGGCCTCGCGGGCCACGCATTTACCCGGATTTTGCCGCCACCGGGCCACGCTCGGCGTCTAGGCAGCCAGCCATGGGGAGGGGGACAGGCATGGGACTCTCGGTATTGGTCGACAATGGCGCTTCGAGCTCGCTGCCCGTTTCGGGCGAGCGTCCGATCGACCTCGTGCATCTTGCGCGGATGACGCTCGGGGACCGGGGGCTCGAGCGCGAGGTGTTGGAATTGTTCGATCGCCAGGCCGGCATGCTGATCGTGCGGATGCAGCAGGCGGCGCGTGCCGGCATCTGCGCGGCGGCGCACACGCTCAAGGGTTCGGCGCGCGGGATCGGCGCCTGGCGCGTGGCGCGGGCGGCCGAGGCGGTCGAGCTTGCCGCGGGAAGCGCGGCCGAGCTCGAGCTCGAAGCGGCGATCGTGCGACTGGGCGCTGCCGCGGCGGAAACCCGCGCCGTGATCGCCGACTTGCTCCAGCCGAACTAGCCCCGCCGGGCTGTCGATCGCCAGCCCTGCCGGGCTTGCGCTCGCGCGTTCGCTCCCTATAAAAGCCCCGACAGGATTGGCTTGCCAGCGTCGGCGAGCCGATCCTGCAGCATTTCGCAACAACGCCATCCGCCAAGGCGGCCAGGTCCTGGATCGAACTCCCTGGATCGAACTCCCTGGATCGAAGTCCCTGGATCGAAGTCCCTGGATCGAAACCGCGATGATTCGAGCTCGGCGTTGCTCTTGCTGAACCCGGCCTGATCGCCCGTTGCACCCATTCCCATGGTGAAAATCACCTACATCGATTCCGGCGGCACCGCGCGGACCGTCGAAGGCGAGGTCGGCTCGACCGTCATGGAGACGGCGATCAAGAACAGCGTGCCGGAGATCGAGGCCGAATGCGGCGGCGCCTGCGCGTGCTCGACCTGTCACGTCTACGTCGAGGAGGGATGGAAGGAGAAGACCGGCGAGCCCTCGCCGATGGAGGAGGACATGCTCGATTTCGCCTTCGACGTGAAGCCGAACTCGCGCCTCTCCTGCCAGATCAAGGTGAGCGAGGACCTCGAAGGCCTGGTGGTGAGGACGCCGGAGCGGCAAGCGTGATCATCCTTCCCCGTTGCGGCCGGCCGCAAGCGCCGGCTCGCCCCGCCTTGCGCGAGAGCCGTTCGCCGCCGCGCGACAGACGGGTTCCTCCGGCGTATCCGGTGGGTCAGCATGGCTGAAACGATCAAGACCGATGTGCTCATCATCGGCGCGGGCCCGATCGGCCTGTTCGCCGTGTTCGAGCTCGGCCTGCTCGACATGAAGGCGCATCTCGTCGACATCCTCGACAAGATCGGCGGGCAATGCGCCGAGCTGTATCCGGAAAAGCCGATCTACGACATTCCCGGCATCCCCTATGTCACCGGCCAAGGGTTGGTCGAAGCGCTGCTGGCGCAGATCAAGCCGTTCGGCCCGACGTTCCACCTCGGCGAGATGGTGGAGAGGATCGAGCGCATCGGCGAGCCGATGTTCCGCATCACCACCGACCGCGGCAAATTCTTCGAGGCGAAAGTCGTGGTCATCGCCGCGGGCGGCGGCTCGTTCCAGCCGAAGAAGCCGCCGATCCCGGGAATCGAGCCCTACGAAGGCCGCTCGGTGTTCTATGCGGTGCGGCGGATGGAAGATTTTCGCGGCAAAGACATCCTGATCGTGGGCGGCGGGGATTCCGCGGTCGACTGGACGCTCAATCTCGCGCCGATCGCCAAGCGCCTGACGTTGCTGCATCGGCGCGACGCGTTCCGCGCGGCGCCCGACAGCGTCAACAAGATGCATGCGCTGGTCGAGGAGGGAAAGATCGATCTCCTGCTCGGGCAGGTCACGGCGCTCCAAGGCAGCGGCGGCGCGCTCTCGGGCGCTTTGATCAAGCGCGCCGACGGATCGAGCGTGACGCTCGCCTGCGAAACCATGCTGCCGTTCTTCGGGCTCACCATGAAGCTCGGGCCGGTGGCGCAATGGGGTATCGAGCTGCGCGAGGGCGAGCTCATTCCGGTCGACACCGCAAGCTTCGAGACCAACGAGCCCGGGATTTTCGCCGTCGGCGACATCAATTGGTATCCGGGGAAAATCAAGCTCATCCTGTGCGGCTTCCACGAGGCGGCGCTGATGGCGCAGAAGGCCTATCACTACGTGTTCCCGGACAAGAAGCTGGTGTTCCAGTACACCACCTCCTCGACCAGCCTGCAGAAGAAGCTCGGCGTGAGCTGAGAGGGCTCGTCTCTGTCCGTAGCCCGGATGGAGCGCCCGCCGGGCGGGCGCGAAATCCGGGATCAGCCCGTCCGCTCGCCGAAGCACGAGAGATGATCCGTAGCCCGGATGGAGCGAGGCGAAATCCGGGTCAGAGCGCCCGTTCGCCGAAGTCTTTGCCTGTGATCCCGATCGTTCCGCACCAGTCCTCGGGTAACGAGCCTTCTCGGACATATCGACGAAAGGAGGAATACGGCCACTCGGTCACCTGCGACACGAGCGCGTGCTTGACTGGATTATAATGGATGTAGTCGACGTGCCCGCTCAAATCCGTTTCATCACGAATTGCGTGTTCCCAGAAACGTCTTTGCCATAGCACGTATTCGCCGCGATGATCCAGCGTGATCGACAATCCGCGGTCGATGATCTGTCGTGTGAACAAGCTTTTGATGCGCCGCCATCTTCCAGAAAAATCGGCGTCGTTCTGCGGCAAAGTCAGGATCGCATGCAAATGATCGGGAAGGACAACAATGGCGTCGATCACGAATGGCCGCTCCTTACGGGTGATGCGAAAGGGGTGGCGGAGAGAACCGATGTTTTGGACCAGAATGGAGGAGCGTCGATCGGCGATCGTAACGGTGAAAAAGAAGGTCCCCCCGGGAACGAGGCTTCGCCGATAGTGCACCATAGGCGGAGCTTATCCCGGATTGCGCTCCGCTCCATCCGGGCTACGGTCGTCACCGGCTCTCATTTCCCCAGCAGCTCCAGCACCGCGTCGGCGAAGATTTGCGGCTCCTCCTGCGGCAGATTGTGGCCGGCGCGCGGCATCAATCGGCGCTGATAGGGCCCGGTGAAGAATTTCGCGTGCGGCTCGGATAGCTCGGGCGGCGTCACGCCGTCGGCTTCGCCCTGCAGCACGATCGTCGGCACGCCGATCCTGGGCTTTTGCGCGAGCCGCCGCTCGATCGCGTCGAGCGCGGGATCGCCCGCGGCATAGCCGTAGCGGTGGCGATAGGACTGGATCGCCACGTCGACGAAATCCGGATTGTCGAAGGATTTCGCCGTGCGCTCGAACGTCGGCTCGTCGAAGCGCCAGTTCGGCGACCACAGCCGCCACAGCAGGCGGGCGAGCGCGCGGCGATTCTGCTCGAGCCCGGCGCGCCCGCGCTCGGTGTTGAAATAATATTGGTACCAATAGCGGTATTCCTGCTCCGGCGGCAGCGGCGCGCCCGATGCGGCGATGTCCTGGATGTTGTAGCCGCTTTCCGAAACCAGGCATCGCGCGCGCTCGGGCCACAGCGCCGCGACGATGCAGGCCGCGCGGCCGCCCCAGTCGTAGCCGGCGAGCGCCGCGCTCGAAATTCCGAGCGCATCCATGAACTCCTTGAGGTCGTTGCCGAACGCCGCCTGCTGGCCGGAGCGCGGCGTCTGTGCCGAGAGGAATCTCGTCGGCCCATAGCCGCGCAGATAGGGCACGAGCGTCCGGCAGCCCGCCGCGACGAGCCGCGGCACCACCTCGTCATAGGAACGCGGATCGTAGGGGAAGCCGTGCAGCAGGATGACCGGTGTGCCGTCCGCCGGCCCCGCCTCCTCGTAGGCGATCTCCAGCGTGGGTGTGCGGACGCAGTTGAGCTTGGCCGAATGTGTCATGGATGGGTGCTGTCTCCGTAGCCCGGATGGAGCGTCCGCGGCGCGGGCGCGCAATCCGGGATCAGCTGATCGGCTCACCGAAGTCGCCGTAATGGCCTCGCGTTCGGCTGAGCTTATCCCGGATTACGCTTCGCTCCATCCGGGCTACGGATGGGCCAAGCCGCTGCTTGACCCCGCCCGCGCTTCGGCCGAAAGCTTGGGCCCCGGAGCCGCCCCATGTTCGTCAGCTTTTTCCAGGAGCTCAAGGCCGCCGGCGTGCCGGTGACCTTGCGCGAATATCTGACCCTGCTGGAGGCGATGGAGCAGGATCTCGCCTCGCGCCGCGTCGAGGATTTCTACTACCTCTCCCGCGCCGCGCTGGTGAAGGACGAGCGCAATCTCGACAAGTTCGACCGGGTGTTCGGCAAGGTGTTCCAGGGCATGGAATTTTTGGAGCAGGCACTTGCCGCCGAAATCCCCGCCGAATGGCTCAAAAAGCTGATGGAAAAAAATCTCACCGAGGAGGAGAAGAGGCTGATCGAGGCGATGGGAGGCCTCGACAAGCTCCTGGAAACGCTGCGCCGGCGCCTCGCCGAGCAGAAAGGCCGCCACCAGGGCGGCTCGAAATGGATCGGCACCGCCGGGACCTCGCCCTACGGCGCCTACGGCTACAATCCCGAGGGCGTGCGCATCGGCCAGGACACGAACCGCAATTTCCGCGCGGTGAAAGTCTGGGACAAGCGCGAGTTCCGCGACCTCGACGATACCGTCGAGCTCGGCACCCGCAACATCAAGATCGCGCTCAGGCGTCTGCGCAAGTTCGCGCGCACCGGCGCCCCGGAAGAGCTCGACCTCGAGGGCACCATCAAGGAGACCGCGCACCGCGGCTATCTCGACCTGAAGCTGCGGCCCGAGCGGCACAACGCCGTCAAAGTGCTGATCTTCTTCGACATCGGCGGCTCGATGGACTGGCACGTGCAGGTCACCGAGGAGCTGTTCTCGGCGGCGCGCACCGAGTTCAAGCACATGGATTATTTCTATTTCCACAATTGTTTGTACGAGCGGGTGTGGAAGAAGAACCGGCGGCGCCACGACGACACCACGCCGACCTGGCAGCTGCTGCATACCTATCCGCACGATTACAAGGTGATCTTCGTCGGCGACGCCTCGATGTCGCCCTACGAGATCACGACGCCGGGCGGCTCGGTCGAGCATTTCAACGCGGAGGCCGGCGCAATCTGGCTCGAGCGCCTGACGCGGACCTATCCGGCCTGCGTGTGGCTCAACCCGGTGCCGCAGGAGCAGTGGGACTACACCTATTCGATCCGCATGGTCCGCCAGCTCGTCGGCGAGCGGATGTATCCGCTCACGCTGGAAGGCCTCGACCGCGCCATGCGGGAACTGGTGCGCTGAGAGGTCATGCGAGGCCCATGGGTTACAATCGTGTTGGTGATAACTGCGACGCTTTGGTTGGGTGCGGCAATGCATGCTCGCGCCACTCTCGCATATTCCCCCGATCTGGCATTTAATTTTGACTGCGGGGACAAAGCTCAATCAGCATTGGATGGCGATCGAGAGTTTCTTGAGAGATGAAAGATTCCGGGTGCTGAACGAGGGACGATGGCAGCGGCAGCAGGACGTCTTTCTCGTCGACAGGATTCTCGCATTAGACGAAAAACGCCGTATCATTGAATTCATGACGATTGCGCTGCCTCGTCTGCACCGGCAAGGTAAATACACAGTCACCTTGGCTACACCTCCGCCAACCGAGCGATCGACACAGCTTGAAGAGCATCTCGAAAGTTTCGTTTCTGAGGTGAGCCAAAAGAGTCGAGGGACCAATGGCGCGGAGAGAAAAGGATTCTACGATAGCTGGGTAGGTCGCATAGAAAACCGGTTCAGAGAAATTGGCCGGGACGGGCAGCAGCCGCTCTAGGCCTTGTATTATCGGTATTGCCCAATATACAATCGGGCATGAATAAAAGTAATACCGGAATCAAGCGGAAGCGCGGGCGACCGGCGACCGGCCGTGACCGTAGTTTCGCCTTCCGGCTGCCGCCCGACTTGGTCGCCGGGCTCGATGTCTGGGCTCGCGAGCAGCCCGACCGCCCCAGCCGATCCGAGGCCCTGCGCCGGGCAGTCTTGCGGGGCATTCGGGCACCCCGAGGACGACGACCCTCCCGGCCCGAATATGAGGATTTCGAGGCGGCCAGCCGCAGGACGTTAGGACAACACATCAACAATTCTTTCATCCGAACCTACAAGCCGGTTTTGGACGACGCGACGTACAGATCATTTGCGACGATGGCGGATTACAGGAAGTGGTGCGCCGAGAATCTTCCCGAGTGGCTGGGGTACGGCTGACGATGGCGACCGCCGCCTTCAATTATTCGCAGGCGGAAAGAACCAACGCGATCCTCAACAAGCACCGCGTGCGATTCGTCTTTTTCGGAAAATCCGGAGCGATCTTGCTGGGATTTTCCGATACTACGCAAGACGTCGATATTTTCCCCAGCAAAGAACGACAAAATTGCAAGAGGTTGATTGCCGCATTGTCGGAACTGGGCTTCAACCTGAAAGACTCGCAAAAGGCGGAGATTGCAAAAGGAAAGGATTTCATTCAGCTTCGAGACGGTCCCTTCGATCTCGACCTCATTTTTGCGCCGGATGGAGTTGAATCGTTTGATGACGTTTGGCGCAATCGAGTCGTGGTCGAAGGGTTTCCGGTTGCAAACATCGACGATATCATCAAGAGCAAACGGGCGGCCGGGCGGCCGAGAGACAAAGAGTCGCTTCCGAGGCTCTTGTCGTTCAGAGATTGGCTCTCCGAAAACAAAATGCACCGACGCCGGAGGCCTTGATCCGCCGGCTTCGTCGTGGACAGGCTTTTGCCTACCCTACCGCTATGTCCGGATAGCGGCGTTTGAACTCGCCGGCGTGGCGCCTGACCAGCGGCCGGCCTTCCACCAATAAAGCAAGCCGCCGAACGCGCTACACGCCACGACCATTGGCGCATCGATCATACATCTTTCAAAGAAGGGTAGCGTCGAGAGAAATCTCCAAGTGAGTAACGCGAACACCGGGGTCGCCGCGATGCCGATCAGGATGCCGCTTGAAAGGTAATACCAGACACTCCGAATGCTGAATTTTTCGGCGATCAGAAAAACGATCGCGATAGGGATCGTCCCGGTAAACCATGTGTAGGCGCCGACAAACAACCACAGAAAACAAAAAAACAGTAGTTCAAATGCCAGGACCCCGAAGAATGACGCCGGGGAAAGACTTGCAAGAGCCCGAATGAAAATAATAAAGACTTCGCCGAAGAGGAAAATGAGCAGGAGCAAGCTTGCGCCACCTACGGCCCAGAGGTGGCCGAACAATAGGCGTTCCTCACGGTCTATCATCCCGCTAATTTATCACGCTGCGGGCGCGCGTGAATTCGCTGATGTCGCAGGCCTCGACCGCGCCATGGCGGGTCGCGCTCACGGCTCCGAGATGTAGCTTTTCTGGAAAACAACTGAAACACGCATTTCTGCGGATTGAATCGACTTAAGCGCCTGATCGGCTTGCATTTCGTAAAAAATATACCTCCGAAAACGCGTCGTTTTTCGCTCCTGCCGGCCCGTTTGCGGTCCGGCGGGCAAAGGCCGCACCGGTCTCGTTCGATTGAAATTCCAATGCCCACCTTCAGGAATTCCCGGCAAAAAACGACGCGCGATTCTCCGTGCAAGGCGAGCCTGAGGTGGACAGGCGCCTCGCGCCTCTGCCCACCCTACGATTGCTCGCTTGCGGGCACCCCGTCATCCGGCTTGCGGCGGGCGATGAGATCGGCGGCGAGGTCGCCGAGCAGCGGGCGCGGCAGCGCCGCGAAGGGGAGGGGCCGCGCCACCTCAATCGCCGCAAGGCCGAGCCGGGCGGTGAGCAGGCCGTTGAGCACGCCTTCGCCGAGCCGCGCGGAAAGTTTGGCCGCAATGCCGTGGCCGAGCACCTGCTGGATGAGGCTGTCGCCCGCCGCCATGCCGCCGGTGAGCGCGAGGTGCGCCACCACATGCCGGAACAGGCGGATCAGGCCGAGCAGCCCGGGGCGGCCGCCGTAGAGATCCGCGAGGCGGCGGACCAGCAGGATGGCGTTGACGAGCACGAACAGCATGTCGACGAGCGCGCGCGGGCTGATCGCGGTGACGACCGACACGCGCTTGGCGGCGGCGGCGACGTTGCGCCGCGCCTCCTCGTCGAGCGGGCCCATCAGCTCGCGCTCGGCCAGCCGAATGAGGTCGGCGCCGTCGATGATCTCCTCGACGTGGCTCGCCAGCATGGCGCGGGCGCGGGCGAGCCGTGGCTCGCTGCGCTCGAACGCGATCAGGTCGCGCACGATCGCGCGGGCTTCCTGGCGATCGTCGGTCGCGAGCGCGGCTTGGGCCCGCACCTGCAGTTTCTCGATGTTCTTGAGCCGCGCCAGCCCGAACGCCTCGCGGGCGAGGATCGCCAACAGCGCGGCGAGCGTCAGCGCGGCGCAAGCCGCGCCCAAGATGCCGAGCCATTCGGCGCGCGCGAAAAGGCTCTCGACGAGCTGCGTGCCCAGGAGCCCGAGCCCGAGCACGACGAGACCGCCCAGGGCGGACCAGAACAACGTGCCGAACGGAAAGCGGCGCCGGCTCGGGGCAGGCGGCGCCGGCGCGGCGGCCGGCAGCGCAGGTTCCGGCGCGGGCGTGACGACGATGCTGCCGCCCGCGGCAGCGCCGGCACCGGCGCGGCCTTCGGCTTGCGCGGGTGCAAGCACGACCTGAGGGTCGTCGAGACGGAACGCGGCAGGCTTGCGGTGGCGGCTGGTCATATTGGTCATATAAAGCGATCTCCGAGCAGGAATTGCAGCGCACGGTCAAGCCGGATGTGCGGCAGCGTGACGCTGCCGGTGCCGGTCCCGGTCGGCTCGAGCGGCGGCGGACGGAAGCGCAGGAAACGATAGTCCGCCTCCCGGGCCGGTCCGGCGCTCAGCCCCCGGAAGGGCTCGGCGCCGGCGACGAGCGCCCCGGAATCTTCGGGAAGATCGCCGGGGAACGCGGCGATCTCCGTCGATCCATCGAACACCTCGGTTCCGGCGGCCTCGCCAGCGGCCGGAACCCCGATGATCGAGGGCAAACGCTCGCGGCCGCGCGCAACCGTCGCCTCGCGCGTCGCGCGTACTGCCGCCAGCGCCGCCACGTCGATCCGGGCGCCCGAGAACTTGGCGCGCCCGATCGCCTGCTCCGTCATGCCAGCGAGAATGCGCTCGAGCCGGTCGTGGCTGGAGTGATGCAGATGATCGGCCTTGGTCGCGGCAAACAGGATGCGGTCGATCCGCGGGCGCATCAATGCAGTGCCCAAGGTCCATCGTCCCGGGCGGAAGCAGCCGAGGATCGCCGCGAGCGTGGCTTCGAGGTCCTTGACGGCCGCGGGCCCGGCGTTGAGTGCCGCCAAGGCGTCCACCAGCACGACCTGGCGATCCAACCGGGCGAAATGCTCGTGAAAGAACGGCCGCACCACGAGGCCTTTGTAGGCCTCGAACCGGCGCTCCATCATGGCGCGGAGCGAGCCTTTGGCGGGCGGCTCCGCGCCGCCGAGCGCAAGCGGCGCGAAGGTGAAAGCCGGAGCGCCGGCGCGTTCGCCCGGCATCAGGAACCGGCCGGGCGGCAGCAGGCTCAGCGCATAGCGCGCGTCGCGGCAGGCGCGAAGATAATCGGTGAACAGCTTTGCGGCGGTGAGCGCCGCCTGCTCGTCCTCGCCGGCTTCTGGGTCGAGCGCGGCAAGATGTGCGTGCCATCGGCTCGCGAGCCTGCGGCGCGGCTCCTCGTAGGAGAGCTTCAGCGCCTGGGCCGACCATTCGCGATAGCTCATGGCGAGCAGCGGCAGATCGAGCAGCCACTCGCCGGGATAATCGACGATGTCGAGGGTGAGCGTGCGGTCGGCGCCGCTGAGGGACTGATATTCGACGACGAGCCGCAGCTCGCTCACGCGGCGCGTCGATTCCGGCCAGGCGCGGTTCTTGACCAGCGCATCGACGTGCCGCTCGTACTCGAACCGCGGCACCGCGTCGTCGGGCTGCGGCTCGAGCCGCGCCCGGGCGATGCGCCCGGAGGCCAGCGGCTCGAATAAAGGCAGCCGGGCGCCGTGCATGAGATCGTGCACCAGCGCCGTGATGAACACGGTCTTGCCCGCGCCGGAGAGGCCGGTCACGCCAAGCCGGACGGTCGGGTGGAACAGATGGCTGCCGAACTCCAGGATGGCGCGTGCCGCCAGCCGGGCCTCTTCGGCGATCGCCTGGATTCGCGTGAGCATGGGGAGAAGCACGACCTCGTAGCCCGCGTGGCCGAGCGGGAATGTGGAATATCCCTGTAGCCCGGATGGAGTGCCGGAAGGCGCGAAATCCGGGAACGTTCTCCCCGCATTCCGCTCCGCTCCATGCGGGCTACGAGGTCACGCCTAATCCGTCGCCAGGTCGAGCTGGCGGGGCGCGACGAAGCGATCGAGCCGCCCCGATTTCGGATGGAGCTTTCCCCAATCGTCGACCGGAAAATCGATCACCGCCAGGCCGGCGGTCGGAAATTTCTCCAGCAGACGCTGCCGGGCATCCACGTCGCCCGAGGCGATCAGGAACTCGGCGAGATCGCGAAGCCCGGGATTGTGCCCGACCACCAGCAGTACGTGGACGTCGCGCTTGGTCGATCGGATGGCTTCGAGGATCGCCTTGGGGCCGGTTTCATAGAGCCGCTCCTCGTAGACGACCGGAGCGGGCTTGCGAAAGGCCTCGGCAACCAGGCCCCAGGTGTCGCGCGCGCGCGTCGCGGTCGAAACGAGCACCAGATCCGGGATGAGAGCATGATGGGCCATATAGGCGCCGATGAGCGGCGCCGAATCGCGGCCGCGCGAGGCCAGTGCCCGGTCCTGGTCCTTGAGGCCGATCCCGGTCCAGTCGGATTTGGCGTGACGCAGCAGGATGAGGCGGCGCATGGCTAAAAAGTCGATTTCCGCTGCCGGAGAGTCTAGCATGCCGGCCGCGTGCGGCCATGGGCGCGCGGCGGGCGATCCGGCGCGGATTTTCGTCGCAATTGCCATGCAATTGTCGGCTCGTTCCCACGGCGTGTCGTCGCCCGCGCAGGCGGGCGATCCAGTAGCGGCCGCGTCGCGCACAGGGTCTGGGTTCAGACCGATTGCTCCGGGCTAGTGGATCGCCCGGTCAAGCCGGGCGATGACAGCGAAGAGCGAGGAACGATGGCCGAAGCGGGCGGGATGGACGGGCCGAAATGGTACGCGGAGACCACGGTCGCCGCGCCGGAACGCGCGCCCCTCGTTCAGGACGCGGACGTCGACGTCTGCGTGATCGGCGGCGGGCTCGCCGGCCTCACCGTGGCGCGCGAGATCGTCCGGGCCGGCTGGTCCGTCGTCGTGCTGGAGGCCAAGAAAATCGCCTGGAATGCGTCGGGCCGCAACGCCGGCTTCGTCGCTCCGGGGTTCTCGGAGCGGATCGAGAACATCATCGAGCGGGTCGGACTGAGCCGGGCCAAGCAATTATGGGCATTGTCGGCCGACGGCGTCGAATATGTCCGCGCCACCATCCGCGAGACGGGCATGCCGGGCGTAACCGCGGCCGACGGCCGGCTGATCGTGCTGCGAAGAAATGCCGAGGACGAGCTGTTGCGGCATGTCGCCATGATGCGGGTCGATTTCGGCGCGCGGCTCGACGCCTGGCCGACCGAGCAGGTTCGCGAGGTGCTGCGTAGCGAGCGTTATTTTCAGGCGGTGCATCTGCCGGGCGCGTTCCGGATCCACCCGCGCAATTACGCGCTCGGGCTCGCCGCGGCGGCGGAGCAGGCCGGCGCCCGCATCTTCGAGGATACGCCGGCGCTGGCGATGGATTCCGCGGGCGTGCGCAAACGCGTCGATACGCCAAAGGGCCGGGTGCGGGCGGGGCACGTGGTGCTGGCGGGCGGCGCGCATCTCGGCTCGGTGTTCCGCGCCGTATCGGAGACGCTGCTGCCGGTCTCGAGCTACATGGCCGTCACGGCACCACTCGGCGAGGCGCTCGGTGACGCGGTCCGCTATCGCGGCAGCGTATCGGACACGCGCCGCGGGGGCGATTATTACCGGATCGTCGACGGCGACCGCTTGCTCTGGGGCTCCGGCATCAGCACGCGGATCTCGGCCCCGCGCGGATTGGCCGGCTCGATCGAGCGGGATATCCGCGATGTCTATCCGCAGCTCGGGGCCGTGAAGATCGACCATGCCTGGTCCGGTCTCATGAGCTATGCGGTCCACAAAATGCCGTTGATCGGCGAGGTGATGCCGGGCGTCTGGGTCACGGGCGCGTTCGGCGGCCACGGCATCAACACGACGGCGATGGCCGGCGATGTGATCGCCTCCGCGATCGTCGCGGGCGACGATCGCTGGCGGCTGTTCTCCGCCTACGAGCTGGTTTGGACCGGAGGCGCGTGGGGACGCGCGGCGGCGCAGATCCTGTTCTGGGCGAGGCGCCTGCAGGACGCGGTCGCGGAAGGTCTTGCGCAGCGCCGGGACACCGCCCGCCGGCGCGTGGTGCAGCAAGCCGCGCACGAGGCCGCGGAACGCGAGCGGCGCGCCACCGAAGCCGTGCAACGCCGCGCCGCGGAAGAGGCGGCGCGCGCCGCGGCCGAGGAGAGTGCGGAGCGTTTCGCCGCCGCGCAGCGCAACGCGGCGCAACGGGCGCATCAAGCCGCGGTGCAGGCCAAGCAGCCTCGCCGGATCGCGGACACCGTGGCCGCGCACAAGGTCGAATTGCTGCGAGCCGCGCGGGCGGCCGGCGGCGGCGGGGGCGGCGGCGGCGAGGCGGAATTGGGCAACGAAGCCGGTCATGGTTTCGAGACAGCGCCGGCCGGCTCCGAGGAAAAACCCGCAGCGCCGCGGCAGCTCAGCAAATCGCGGCGCAAGGCCAAGCGGACCTGACCCCCGTCACGTCCCGTCTTCTTGCGGGGCGCTTCGGCGCGCGGGATTCATCCGCCGAAGCAGGGGCGCAGGCGGATCAGGTCGAGCCGATGTAGAACCGGGCGCTCAGCTCCAAAAACGTCTCAGGCCCGTGATGAATGATGTTGCGGGCGAAATAGGGCGGCACCGCCATGTCCGGGACGATGAAGCCGTCCCGCACCGGAATGGGCAAAAGGTCGGTGCGGCTGGCAAGATCGAGCTCCAACGCCTCGCCGGTCCGGATCACCGCCGCCGCCGGGGTGAGGCTGAAGCGCACCAGCACCGGCTCGTTCGCGCGAAGCGGCTGACGCATCGCGGTGTCGATCGCGATCTCGCAGCGGCTGCCGCGCCCGGCGTGGGCCGCGCGCGTTGACGGGCGAAGGTGGCCCATGGCGAGCGGTCGGCGCCGGCCCTCGCGGTCGACGCGGTCGAGCCGCGCGATGATGTAGGAATCGATCTCCGAACAGGCGTATTTCAGCTGCAGCGTGACCGGCCCCGCCAGCTCGAAATCCTCCTGCGCGAGGAAGCGAAAGCGCCGCCGCTGCGGCTCGGTTCGATCGAATCCGGGCAGGACCGCGATCCCGCGCGGCACCGCGAGCCAAGTACTCTCGGCGCTTGCCGGCACCTTGGTCGCGAGACTGCCCGCTTCCCCGGCGAGCTGCGGGCCGAGGTGCAGCCTGACGGGCTCGGAATCGGCTGGTGGAAAATCGTCGGCCCCCGCCCAGTCCGCCGGTCCGTCGCGCCAATAGCGCACGCGGGGCTGCTGGGCGTAGCCGTTGTCGATGCCTTTGACCGCATAGTCGAAGAACGCCAGCGCCTCGAGCTGCCACGAATAGACCGGCAGCTCGTATTCGGGCGGGCCGACGATCAGCCATTTGCGGTTGGCGCCGGCGCGTTCATAGAGCTCGTAGGCGCCGAACTGATGCAGCGCGACCAGCCCGCGGTTCTGCACCACCACGAAGGGCACCTCGATTTGATGCAGGCTGGATGCAGGGCCTTCGCTGATCGGCGGCGCGATGGTTTCCGGCGCATCGGTCATCAGCGCGACGTACCAGGGGAGGACCTCGGGCGTGACCCGGCGCTGCTTGAAGCTTTGCATGATGCGGTCGATGCGCGGTTGCAGCAAATAGCGCCAAAGCCATGGCCGGTTGAGCAAATGGCTCAAAGCCGCGCGCACGATCGGGGGGACTTTTCGGCGCATGGCCCCGGGCGTGAAATTCGCGCCGAGCCAGAGCGAAAGAAAATCGGCGTTGAACACGCCGCCGTAGCGAAACAGCTGGCGGCGATAATCGGTGCAGATCGCGTTGGCGAAGAAGGCCCGGAGCGCCGGCGGGCGGCGCGCCGCGACGGCCGGCTGGTTCATGCCGTAATACGACGTGCCGAACAGGCACACGTCGCCGTTCGACCAAGGCTGCTTCGCCGCCCAGGCGATGCAGGCGAAATGATCGTCGATCTCCCGCTCGCACAGCCAGGGCTGCAGCCGGCCTTGCGAACGGCCCACCCCGCGCGCCGTCACGATCGCCTGCACATAGCCGCGGTCGGTCGCGATCGGCGGGGAGCCGATCTCGTTGGTGCCCTTGGGAACGCCCGCGGTGTGCAGGTCGAGATTATACGCGGCGAACTGCAGGATCACCGGATAGCGCCCCGCGCGCGCCGGCATGTAGACGTCGGCCGCGAGCTTGACGCCGTCCGGCATCGGGATCGGCACGTCGGCGAGCAGCCGGCACCCGAGCCCTTGCTCGGCAATTGCGGACGGCGTCCAGCCGGCGAGCTGGCGTTCGTTCAGCCGGGCATGCAGCGGAATGAGATTGTCGAGCCAGCGCATGGCCGTGCGGTGGATTGCGGCCGATCCGAACGGCTCAGCGCGCTTCCCGCCTGGCCATGAAGGCCAGGCGCTCGAACAGGTGCACGTCCTGCTCGTTTTTCAGCAGCGCGCCGTGGAGCGGCGGGATGAGCTTCTTGGGATCGCGCTCGCGCAGGATCTCCGGCCCGATATCCTCGACCAGCAGTAGCTTGAGCCAGTCGAGCAGCTCCGAAGTGGAAGGCTTCTTCTTCAAGCCCGGCACCTCGCGGATCTCGTAGAACAGCTTCATCGCCTCGGCGACGAGCCGCTGCTTGATGCCGGGAAAATGCACTTCGACGATCGCTCGCATCGTCTCGGGATCGGGAAAACGAATGTAATGGAAGAAGCAGCGGCGCAGGAACGCGTCGGGCAGCTCCTTCTCGTTGTTCGAGGTGATGACGACGATCGGCCGGCGGCGCGCCTTGATGGTCTCGCCGGTCTCGTAGACGAAGAACTCCATGCGGTCGAGCTCCTGCAACAGATCATTGGGAAACTCGATGTCGGCCTTGTCGATCTCGTCGATCAGCAGCACCGGACGCTCGTCGGACACGAAGCCGTCCCATAATTTGCCGCGCTTGATGTAATTACGGATGTCTTTCACCCGGGCGTCGCCGAGCTGGCTGTCGCGCAGGCGCGATACCGCGTCATATTCGTAGAGCCCCTGCAGCGCCTTGGTGGTCGACTTGACGTGCCATTCGATCAGCGGTGCTGCGAGCGCCTTGGCGATCTCGAGCGCGAGCACCGTCTTGCCGGTTCCCGGCTCGCCTTTGACCAGCAGCGGACGCTCCAGATTGATCGCGGCATTCACTGCCACCTTCAGGTCGTCGCTGGCGACGTAGCCGCTGGTGCCTTCGAAACGCATTTTTTCCTCGTTACGCCGCGCGCAGAAAAGCTCAGCCGTGGGGTGGGCCAAAAGCGGCGCTCCAGCGTCGATCTTTGATCTGCGCAATGCCGCTTTTTGCCAACCCTACAGGGCCGGCGTTCCCGCCCGCAAGCCGAGCCGCCGGTATGGGGTGCCGGCCCGGTTGCGCCGGGCCGCGGCGAGGCTCGCGCCGAGCGCCCACTGCGGTGCAGCGCGAGTCGCTGGCGTTGCAAGCGTTTTTTCCTCACCTGGGCAGTTGTCAGGGCGCTCGCTTGCTGATTATAAGCGTCCGCCGCGGGGAGGAGACTCGCGCAGGTTCGGTGCAAGGAGTCGCGATGGGATGCCCAGGGAGAAGCAAAATCATTATCGCCCAACCGATCGGGAGCCCTTCATGAACGAGCGGCAGCGCGATTATTTCCGCAACAAGCTGCTGGCGTGGCGGGAGGACATCCTGCGGGAGGCGCAGGAAACCCTCCAGCACTTGCAGGACGAAAATCAGAATCATCCGGACCTCGCCGACCGCGCCTCTTCGGAGACGGAGCGGGCGATCGAGCTCAGAGCCCGCGATCGGCAGCGCAAGCTGATCGCCAAGATCGATGCTGCGCTGCAGCGCATCGAGGACGGGACCTACGGGTTTTGCGAAGAGACCGGCGAGCCGATCTCGCTGCGGCGCCTGGAGGCGCGACCGATCGCGACCTTGTCGATCGAGGCGCAGGAGCGCCACGAGCGGCGCGAGCGCGTCTACCGCGACGATTGAGCCTCCGTCATGCCCGGCCTCGTGCCGGGCATCCACGATCTGAATTGCCATCCAGGAAGGCGTGGATGGCCGGGACAAGCCCGGCCATGACGATCACTCCTTGCCGGCCGGGCGGCCGAGGAGGCTGGCCATCTCCTGCTCCAGGCTGTCGAGCACGGATTTGGGCTTTGCCTCCGGCAGCCCGGGATGCGCGGCTCCGGACGGCGCCGGGCGAGGAGATTCCGGCTTTGCCGCCGGCGGCTTTGCGGCCTCGCGGCCGATCGGTGAGGCGCCGAAAGGAACCGGGGAGGGCCGCGGTCCCGTTTCCGGCACGGACGCGGGCTTCGGGAAGCCGGGCTCGATTCGAGCTTGGCCCGGCGCGCCCGGCCGCCGCAATGCTGCTTCGAGGCGCTGCGCCATATCGGTGAGCTCGGCATCGCTCGCGGGCGGCGCCGGTCGCGCGTGGGCCGAGATCGTCGGTTCGGGCGCGGGTTTCGGTGCCGGGGTCAACGGTGGGGCTGGCCGCACCGGCATTTCCGGCGTGCGGCCGTGCGATTGGGCCGGAGCCGGCGGCCGGACCACAGGCTCCGCGACGCGGGGCGTCTGCGGCGCAGGCTCCGGTTTTGCCATCGCTTCCGGACGAGGAGGTCCTTCCGGCCGCAATGACGGCAATTCGCCCCCGCGCGGCATGGCGGGTTCGGTTCGGCCCGCCTCCGCGGCCGCACGGCCGGATATCTCGCGGGGCGCCGCAGCCGGCTCCGCGGTGCGGGCCGTGACTTCGGCCAGCCCGGGCGCGCGCGGCGCCGGCGCCTCCCGGAGCGAGGCCACCGGCACGGCGCGAACGATGTTCTGCTCGACGACGATGTCGCTCGGACCGCCGATCATCAACAAATGCTCCACGTTGTCGCGGCGAATCAGAACGAGCCGGCGACGGCCGTCGACCGCGGCCGCGTCGATCACCGCCAGCCGAGGTTGCCGCCCGCGCGCGGCGCCCGCCCCGAGCCCGATCCCGCCGAAGCGGCGGATCGCCCAGAACGTCAGCACGATCAACGCCAGAACGATCAGAAATGCGATGAAGAATTGCACGGCGGTCGACAGCTCGCCAAACAGGGTTCCCATCGGTGCTCCCTCGCTACGCTTGCGGCGGGCCAAGCCGGTGGCGGCCTATGCCGAACGCCCGAACCGATTCCACCGCTTCGCGCGGCATCCGCCCATCGAAAAAGGGCCGTGCCCCAGCCGGAAACGGCCCCAATAGCACACTTTTTACGGTTCGCGGCAGATTGATGGCGAAAGGTCGGTGCGGAGTCGCGTGACCGTCCAGGCGTCCGCGCCGAGCTGTTGACGCCTGACCGGAGCGGCACCGGAAATACACCGCCATCATGATTCCCTTGCAGCGGCCGTAGCGGATAGTACTTATGCGTCAATCTGACGCCCGAATCGGCATGGCGACCCAGGACCTGAGCGAAACCCCAAAGCTTGCGGAGCGCGCCGAGCGGGCCGGCAGCGTCGGCATGGTGCTGCTCGTCGCATTGGGCCTGATCGGGGCCGCAGTGGCGTTTCTGCTGATCGGACGCAATAACGCGCAGCCCTATATCCTGGCATTCCTGTCGGCGCTCGCCGTGACCGGGGTGTTTTCCCTGTTCGCCGGCGCCGCCGGGATCCTGCGTCTTCCGGGCAAGGATGCCGGCAACGCGTTTGCGTCCGCGTCCGCGGACGGTGCTCCCGACGCCATCGTGGTCACCGATGCCGGCGGCCGCGTGCTCTATGCCAATGCCGCCTATCTGACGCTGGTCGGGGCTGCCACCGCCCAGGATGCACGGCCGGTCGAGCGCGTCTTCATCGGCGACCCGGATCTCTCCGAGGCGGTCTATCGGCTGGCCAAGGCCGCCCGCGAAGGCCGGCAGCTGCAGGAGGAAGTGCGGCTGGCCGGGCCGCCGCCGCGCTGGCTGCGCTTCCGGGTGCGCCCGCTCGGCGCGACGGGTAGCGCCGCGCGCTCGACGGTGTGGAGCGTGGCCGATGTCACGCGCGACCGCGAGCGCCAGGAGAACGTGTTCCAGGAGCTGCAGCACGCGATCGATTATCTCGATCACGCGCCGGCCGGCTTCTTCTCCGTCGATGCCGCGGGCGACGTCGGCTATCTCAACGCGACGCTGGCGAATTGGCTCGACCATGATCTTGCGCAGATCGGCTCCGGCGGGCTCAAGCTGACCGACATCGTCGCGGGCGAGGGCGCGGCGCTCCTCACCACGCTCGCGGCGGCGCCCGGGGAAGTCAAAACCGAAGTGCTCGATCTCGATCTCAAGACCCGCAGCGGGCGCACGCTGCCGGCACGCCTGCTCCACAAGGTGGCATTCGCCGCCGACGGCACGCCGGGAGCATCCCGTACTCTCGTGCTCAATCGGGCGCGCGAGGAGGGCGGCGATCCGCAACGCGCCGCCGAAGTGCGCTTCGTGCGGTTCTTTCACAACGCGCCGATGGCGATCGCCACCGTCGACCGGGAGGGCCGGATCGCCCGCGCCAATGCACCGTTCGCGCGTCTCCACCACAGCATCGGCAAGGGCGAACCGGCGCCGGCGGAGGGGCGGTCCATCCTCGCGGTCGTCGTCGAGCGCGACCGGGCGGGGCTCGCCGCCGCGATCGGCCGCGCCGCGGAGGGTCAGGGCGAGATCGCGCCGATCGATGCGGCGCTGGCGCGCGACGCCAACCGCTCGGCGCGCTTCTACGTGTCGGCGGTCGAGAAGAACGAGCGCGACGGCGAGGCGGCGATCGTCTATGCGGTCGAGACCACCGAGCAGCGCGCGCTCGAAGCCCAGTTCACCCAATCGCAAAAGATGGAAGTGGTCGGTCAGCTCGCCGGCGGCATCGCCCACGATTTCAACAACGTGCTCTCCGCCATCATGATGGCGACCGATTTCCTGCTCAACGCCCACAGGCCGACCGATCCGTCGTTCCAGGACATCATGCAGATCAAGCAGAACGCCAACCGGGCGGCGAGCCTGGTGCGGCAATTGCTGGCGTTCTCGCGGCGGCAGACATTGCGCCCGCAGGTGCTCGATCTCGGCGAGGTGCTCTCCGACCTGACCATGCTGCTGCGGCGCCTGATCGGCGAGAAGGTCACGCTCGAGGTCGTGCACGGGCGCGACCTGTGGTCGGTCCGCACCGATCTTTCCCAATTCGAGCAGGTGATCGTCAATCTCGCGGTCAATGCCAGGGACGCGATGCCCGACGGCGGCAAGCTCGAGATCAGGACGCGAAATCTCGGCGAGGCGGAATGCGCGGGCCTGGCCTACAAGCCGATTACCCCGGGCGATTATGTGCTGATCGAGGTCGGCGACACCGGGCACGGCATCGCGCCGGAACATATCGACAAGATCTTCGAACCGTTCTTCTCGACCAAGGAGGTCGGCAAAGGCACCGGGCTCGGCCTTTCCACCGTCTACGGCATCGTCAAGCAGACCGGCGGATTCATCTTCCCGCAATCCGAGGTTGGCCGCGGCACGGTGTTCCGCATTTTCCTGCCGCGCCATGTTCCGCGCGCCGAGGAGCCGGCCGCGGCCGATGCGGGCAAGCCGGTGTTCGCCGGCGAGGCGACCAAGGCGCCCGCGGATCTCACCGGCCACGGCACCATCCTGCTGGTCGAGGACGAAGAGGGACTGCGGGCGCTCAACGCCCGCGGCCTCACCTCGCGCGGCTACACCGTGCTCGAGGCCGGCAACGGGGTCGAGGCCATGAAGGTGCTGGAGGAGCGGGCAGGGGACATCGATCTCGTCGTGTCCGACGTGGTCATGCCGGAGATGGACGGGCCGACGTTGCTCGGGGAGATGCGCAAGCGCAACCCCGGTCTCAAGATGATCTTCGTTTCCGGCTACGCCGAGGATGCGTTCGAGAGTCTGCCGGACCGCGGCCAGTTCGCCTTCCTGGCGAAGCCGTTCACGCTCAAGCAGCTGGTCGCCGCCGTCAAGGAGACCATGGCGAGCTGAGCATGTCCTGCTCGCGACGATTCAATTGCATCGCAACCTTCGAAAACCAGCCTAGAATCATTCTAGTTTGAGGTTCCTCATTTGTGATTGGAGCCGCCGAGGCTTACGTGTATCTCCGCGAACGGATCGGCGGATGTCTCCACGAATGTCGATGCGCCCACGCAAGGACAAAGCGACCGCTGCTCGCATGAAAAGTTCGACCGCCGTCTCGCCGGAGCCCATGCATTATTTCAGCTGGCGTCGCTTCACCGCGGTGGCCGGACCTGGTCTTGTGGTGATGCTGGCCGACACCGACGCCGGCAGCGTCATCACCGCCGCTCAGAGCGGGGCGGAATGGGGCTATCGCCTGCTGCTGTTGCAGCTCATCCTGGTGCCGATCCTCTACATCGTGCAGGAGCTCACGGTGCGGCTCGGCATCGTCAGCGGCAAGGGCCACGCCGAGCTGATCCGCGATCATTTCGGCCGCGGCTGGGCCTGGCTCTCGGTTGCGACGCTGGTGCTCGCCTGCGTGGGCGCGCTGCTCAGCGAATTGAGCGGGCTTGCCGGCGTCGGGCTGCTGATGGGAGTTCCGGCGCCGATCACCATGGTGCTGGTGGTGGCGGCGCTCATCATCATGGCCTATCGCGGCTCCTATCTGGCCGTGGAGCGCATCGCGATCGTGGTCGGCGCCTTCGAGCTGGTGTTCCTGGCGGTGGCGCTCGAGGCCGGGCCCAGCATGACGGCGCTCGCGGCCGGGTCGGTGGAGATCCCGTGGCAGGAACCGAAATATCTCTATCTGGTCGCCGCCAATATCGGCGCCGTGATCATGCCCTGGATGGTGTTCTATCAGCAGTCCGCGGTGGTGGAGAAGAAGCTCACGATCGCGGATCTGCCGGCGGCGCGGCTCGACACCGGCATCGGCGCGGTCCTGACCCAGGTCATCATGGCGGCAGTGCTGGTCGCCACCGCGGCGACGCTCGCTGGCAAGACGCAGACCGGCGCGCTCGACAGCGTGCAGCAGATCGCGGAGGCGATCACGCCCTATCTCGGCGAAACCACCGGCAAGCTGCTGTTCGGCCTGGGCCTGTCGGGATCGGCGATAGTGGCCACGATCGTGGTCACGCTCACCGCGGCGCGCACGCTGAGCGAGGTCCTGGGCGTAAAACATTCGCTCGAGCACGAGCCCGCGGAAGCGCCGTGGTTCTACGGCATCTACACCGCCACCCTGATCGCCGGGGCGCTGCTGATCGTCTCCGGGGTCAATCTGGTGAGTCTGAGCGTCGGCGTGCAGGTGATGAACGCGCTGTTGCTGCCGATCGTGCTCGGCTTCCTCTACCTGCTGGCGCGACGACTGCCGAACCCGTATCGTCTCAAGGGCGCCTATGCTCTTATCGTCGCGGTCGTGATTGCCGCGGCGGTGATTTTCGGGTTGTATTCCGGGGTGCTCGGCTTGTGGGGTTAGGCCCTGCCCCAATCAAACAGGCAGAATTAGCCAGGGGAATCGCGGCATCGAGTATGCGCTGCTGTGGTGGCTGTTGTGCATCGCCATCTTCTTCCGCGGGGGCGGGCGCTATTCGCTCGATCACCTGCTCGCAAGGGAATTTTGATGGACGGATGGTTGACGGTTGGCGGGATCTAGCGAGGAGCCATGTCCAACCCTGCGATTGGGAAGGAGCCATAGGCATCTCGTTCATCGCGCGGTGCGTCGGCCGCCGCGCGTAATTGCCTCTCCGTAGGCGATCGTCGCCAACGTTCTCCCGAACGCGTCCCCGGTCGATTCCGCAGCGCGGAAAGCGCTCGATCGCTCTTCCCGAGAACGTGATCGGGCCGCTCCCGTCGATATTACGCCTGCCGCAACCATTTGGCCGAACCCGCGTTCATGCCGTGATCGTGCGGATCGATGCGGCCGTCCAATTCGGTTCCTATGCCGACGCGTTGCGGGGCCGACGATCATGATAGGGAGAGGCGAGAATGACGGAAGCGAGTAGACATGGATACGTGACGGCAGCTGCCGAGCGAGAGGTGGTAAGCAGCGATGTCGTATTGCTGCTCGGTCGCGTGCTGATGGCCGCGATCTTCCTGAATGGCGGCTTCCACAAGCTGACGGGGCTCGAGGGCTTCGCCGGGTATTTGGCCGGCCACGGCGTCCCGGTCGGCGCCTATCCGATCGCGGTGCTTGCGGCCTGCGTCGAGTTCTTCGGAGCGCTGTGCGTCCTCGTCGGACTGGGCACCCGGTACGCTGCAGTGCTGATGGCGGGGTTCACCTTGGTTGCCGCCCTCATCGCTCATCGATTCTGGGAGATTTCCGATCCGGCCATGTACGTCAATCAGATGAACCACTTCATGAAGAACGTGACGATCGTGGGCGGTTTCCTGTTGCTCTACGCCGCGGGACCCGGGCGGCTGAGCGTCGATCGCCGCGGCAGTTGAGACGCCGTTCCGACCGGCTGCCTCGAACCATTCGGCTCGAGCCGGCCGGCGGGCGCCCGAATCCGGAAGCTCGACCTCGAATTGGCCGGGCTTGCCCCAAGGCCGGGCGTCCGCTGCTCCGGGGGGCCGAGCGAGGCGGGCCATGGCGCGCCGCCCGGCCGCTCGACCTTCCTGTGAGCCGGGTCACACACCCTTGCGCTAATTGTGATACACAGGGGCCGAGGCGAATGCCCGACGCTTTCGCCAACCGGAGGGGGCTCTCGTGTCAACGCAACTCGGCTCGGCCGGACAGAAGCGCCGGCCTCAAATTGCCGGCGAAGTGCTTCGCATGGCATTTTGGGGCGTTTGCGGCGCCCTGGCGGTGGTTGCTGTCGCAATGATTCAAAAGGCGCCGCAGGTCCGCGCTGCGGCGGAACAGCGGCAGGCCGCGGAGATCGCCGCGGAAAACAGCGCGCATTGCGAAAAATGGGGAATGCGTGCGGGAACTCGCCAGCACGTAATCTGCACGCTCGATCTCGATGAGATCCGGGCCCGGCAGGCCAGGCGCCTCGCCGCCGGGATCCAGGGCCTGATCTGACGCGCGGAGCGTTTCCGCCAGGGCCATCCATCGCCGGTCAGGATCGCCTCGGGACAAAACCGGATCCCGCGGGCCCCATCGGTCCACGATGGATAAATTTGCCGATCCGCCATGCAGCAGCCGCGCCCGCCCGAGGACCCCGACGAGGACCGCGAGCGCAGCCGCAACAACCTGCTGTTCCTCGTGGTGGCCGTCCTCCTGGTGATCGCGGGCATCTGGCTGGTCAATAAGCTGATCGACCTGCGCAATCTGCAGAACTGCCTGGAATCCGGCCGGCGCAATTGCGCCCCGATCGAGACCCCGCCGCCGCGGTGAGCGCCCTCGGGCCGGGACGTTCACGAAGAGGCGGGAGATCGGCCATCCTCTGCCCGCACGGCGTTCGCAATTGGCCGTGGGCGAGCCGCAGTCTGCTCCCTCTCCCCGCCGGGGAGAGGTGGGAGTTCGCTTGACCGCCAAAACTCCCAACTCACTCCGCTGTTACTCGACTCATCTCAATCCAGGCGGCGGAACTTCTGCGCCCGGCGGCCGAAGCCGACCTCGGCGGTGTAGAGGTTGCCCTTGGAATCGATGCCGATGTTGTGCACCCACTTGAACTGCCCGGCCATGCGTCCGCCGCGCCCCCACGACGTCAGCACCTCGCCGCTGTCGCGCTTGAGCGTGACGATCTGATTGTTGGCCCCGTCGGCGATGAAGATGAAGTTTTGCGCTGGATCTTCGGAGAGCACCAGGTCCCAGACCGAGCCGTTGGCGAGCGTCTGCGGCTCGACCCGGAACTCCTTGACGAACGTGCCGTCTTTGCGAAAAACCTGGATGCGGTCGTTGACGCGGTCGCACACGTAGACGAGCCCGTCGTGGCTCAGCCGCACGCAGTGCACCGGATTGGCGAACTGCTCGGATAGCGGCGCCTTGGGGTCATAGGCCGGCTGCTTGTCGTCGTTCGGGCGACGGCCGTAAGCGCCCCAGTGGCGCTTGTAGGCGCCGGTCCCGCTGTCGAACACGATGATGCGCCGGTTGAGATAGCCGTCGGCGACGTAGAGCTCGTGCGCCGCCTCGTCGATCTGCAGGTGCGCGGGCCGGCCGAGTTGGGTCTCGCTGTTCGACCCGCCGGTCGAGCCGGCCTTGCCGATCTGCTGCAGGAACTTGCCGTCGGGCGTGAACTTCAGGATCTGATGGTCGCCGGGATCGTTGCCCGCGACCCAGACGTTGCCGTCCTGGTCGACGAAAATGCCGTGCTCCATCTTGGGCCAGTCGTAGCCTTCGCCCGGACCGCCCCACGCGCGCAGCAGATTGCCCTCGGCGTCGAACTCGAGCACCGGGGCGGCCGGCGTGCAGCATTTGGTCGCGGGCGGGTCCTGCATCGCGCCCTTCTCGTCGTCGACGAGGGTCGCAGGCCGGTGCACGACCCAGATGTGATCGTCGTTAGCCACCGCGATCCCGGCGACCTGGCCGAGGATCCAGTTCTTCGGCAGCGGTTTGGGCCAGAACGGCTCGACCTGGAATTTCGGCGCGTCCTCGGCCAGCGCGGGGGCTAGACCGAGCATTGCGGGGGCAAGCGAAACCGCCGCGACGAGGTAGAACAAGGTTCTGTCAATGCTCACGATCTCCTCCCGATTTGACGTTCTTGGTTACAAACGCCGACACTCCCGACGCCTCATTCGATCACCTCGTCGGCGCGGGCGAGAAGGGTGGGCGGCACGGTGACGCCCAGGGCTTTCGCGGTCTTCAGGTTGATCACCAGTTCGAACTTGGTGGGCAGCACGACCGGGAGGTCGGCCGGTTTCGCGCCCTTCAGAATCTGACCGGCATATACGCCGGCCTGGCGATAGGTATCCGCGATGCTGGCACCATAACTCATCAGACCGCCGGCGGAGACGAACTCACGGAGGTTGTATACGGCGGGGACCGTCCGGCGTGCGGCCAGCTCGACCAACTGACGAGGGTGGCTGTCGAACAACGGGTCGACCGCGACCAGCAATGCGTGGACCCGTAGTTGGGCAAGTGTCCTGAACGCGGCCTCGAACTCGTTCTCGCTGCTGGCATTCACAACATGAATTTGCTGTCCGATGACGCGCGCCGCCTCTTGCGCGTCTTTCACCTGGGGCGCCGCGGATGGCATGCTCGGGTTGACAAGCATGCCGATTACGGTCGCTTTCGGCACGAGCTCTCGCAGCAGCTCCAGTTGCTTCGCCCCGAGCGCGCCGGAATAGAACGTCGCACCCGTGATGTTGCCGCCCGGCCGGTTGAGACTGGCGACGAGGCCGAGGTTGACCGGGTCGCCGCCGCTCGTGAAAACGATCGGGATTGTTGACGTCGCTGCCTTGGCTTGCTGGGAGGTCCCGCCGGCGACAATTACGGCCACTTGACGGTTGACCAGATCGGCAGCCAGCGCCGCTAGGCGATCATTTTGACCCTCGGTCCACCGGTATTCGATCGCCACGTTCTGGCCCTCGACATAGCCAGCCGCTTTCAGACCTCGAAGGAACGGCATAACAACATACGCAGCGTCGCCGGGCGACCGACTGCTGAGAAATCCTATCACTGGTATCGCCGGCTGCTGCGCGCGCGCGGCAAGCGGCCATCCGACCGCCGCACCGCCAAGAAACGTCATGAAATCCCGCCGCCGCATAAGGTTGCCCAGCCGACCGAGGGCAAGAACGTTACCAGGCCGCAGCCTGGACCGGTAGGTCGGGCCGGCTCGGCCGCGCGCATTGTGGAGGGTCTTGCCATGGGGTGACGGCATTGGGGAAAGCGATTAGAACGGCGGTTCCTCCGAACCGGATCATGGCCCATGAACATCGAGGTCGCCCCGCCCTATCGCCACACGCCGCTGTTCCCGCTCGGCGAGGATCGCACGACGTACCGCAAGCTCGATTGCGGCGGCGTGCGGATCGAAAAAGCATTGGGCCGCGAGATCCTCGTGGTCGCGGCGGACGCGCTGCGGCAGCTCGCCGAGGCGGCGTTCGTCGACATCAACCATCTGCTCCGCCCGAGCCATCTGCGGCAGCTGCGCGCGATCCTCGACGATCCCGAGGCGAGCGAGAACGACAGGTTCGTCGCCTATGATCTGATCAAGAACGCCAATATTGCCGCCGGGGGCGTGCTGCCGATGTGCCAGGACACCGGCACCGCGATCATCTTCGCCAAAAAAGGACGCGCCATGTTCGTGGAAGGCGACGACGAGGCGGCGCTCGCGGCAGGCGCGCGCGACGCGTATCTCAAAAAGAACCTGCGCTATTCCCAGCTCGCGCCGCTCTCGATGTTCGAGGAGGAGAACACGCGCTCCAACATGCCGGCTCAGGTCGAGATCCATTCCGAAGGCGAGGACGTCTACGAGCTGTTGTTCATCGCCAAGGGCGGCGGCTCCGCCAACAAGACCTTCCTGTTCCAGGCGACGCCCTCGGTGCTCACCCCGGAACGGCTGATGGCGTTCCTCAAGGAGAAGATTCTCACGCTCGGCACCGCGGCGTGCCCGCCCTACCACCTCGCCATCGTGATCGGCGGCACCTCGGCGGAGCTCACGCTGAAAACCGTCAAGCTCGCCTCCTGCCGCTATCTCGATGGCTTGCCCAGAGGGGGCTCCGAGGACGGCCACGCCTTCCGCGACCTGCAGATGGAAGAGGACATCCACAAGCTGACGCAGTCCCTCGGGGTCGGCGCGCAATTCGGCGGCAAATATTTCTGCCACGACGTGCGGGTGATCCGGCTGCCGCGCCACGGCGCCTCGCTGCCGATCGGGCTCGGGGTGTCGTGCTCGGCCGACCGCCAGGCCCTGGGAAAGATCACGCGCGAGGGTGTGTTTCTCGAGGCGCTCGAGCAAAATCCCGCGCAGTACCT
>WNGD01000817.1_pt1 | contig 46960 bp, 37 predicted proteins | sample 5400671 | NCBI WGS metagenome assembly WNGD01 (sample SAMN13153369, study PRJNA577476) | soil metagenome | isolation source: 40 cm soil or saprolite under grassland replicate 2 | place: USA:California | collected 2016-06-15 | reverse complement strand
TGGCGGCGGTGGCAGGCTCCACATCGAGTACGCCGGGGAGCTGGCCGACCAGGACACCCGCATCCTCAACCTGGCCGTCCTCAAGGGGATGTTCGCGCCGGTCGTCCACGAGCCGGTCACCTTCGTGAACGCGCCGCTGCTGGCCGCCGAACGCGGCATCGACCTGACCGAGACCAGGACCCGCCACAGCAAGGACTGGGTGAACCTGATCCACCTGTCCGGCGAGGGCTCGCGCGGCCCCGTGGGCGTCTCCGGCACCACCGTCGGCGGCCACGACGCCGAGCGGCTGGTCGCCGTCAACGGCATCCCCATCGACATGGCCCCCGCCGACCACATGGCGTTCCTGTTCTACGAGGACCGGCCCGGCGTGATCGGCAGGGTCGGGACCGTTCTCGGCCAGGCTGGGGTGAACATCGCCAGCATGCAGGTCGGCCGCCGCAAGCAGGGCGGCGAGGCGCTGATGGCGCTGACCGTGGACGCCGGCATCCCCGACGGCGTCCTCGACGGGGTGATCGCCGAGATCGGTGCCCACGACGGCACCTTCATCCACCTGCACGAGTCGCTGCGGCCCAACCAGCCGCACCGCGACTCGGACACCGCGGGAGCGGGCGCATGACCCAGACGACCTCTGGCGCTGCGTCGATCCTCCTGCTCCTTTGCCGCCGTGGGGCGGCATCGTGCCTGCCGCCTCACGGAGACGCTGAGGTCCGACGGCGCACCGGAAGAGGAGCAGGAACGAGACGGCAGACAGCCAGAGGAGGCTCGCGGTGTCAGACCGCATCGTCATCTTCGACACAACACTGAGGGACGGGGAGCAGGCCCCCGGCATCAACCTGAACGCCAAGGCGAAGCTGGAGATCGCCGAGCAGCTCGCGCGGCTGGGCGTTGACATCATCGAGGCCGGCTTCCCGGTTGCGAGCCAGGGCGACTTCGAGGCGGTCCGGGCGATCGCCCGCGGCGTCCACGGCCCGGTGATCGCCGGGCTGTCCCGCACCCAGATCGCCGACGTTGACCGCTGCTGGGAGGCGGTCCGCGACGCCGGCCACGGCCGCATCCACGTGTTCATCTCCACCAGCCCAAGCCACATGGAGCACATGCTGCGCATGGCCCCCCACGAGGTCGTGGCCGCCACCCGCGCGGCGGTGGCACGCGCCCGCGAGCACACCGAGGACGTGGAGTTCAGCCCCCAGGACGCCACCCGCACCCCCATGGAGTTCCTGCTGGAGGTCCTCCAGGTCGCGGTCGAGGCCGGCGCCACCACCCTGAACATCCCCGACACCGTCGGCTACGCCATCCCTGACGAGTTCGCCGCGATGATCCGCGAGATCCGTGCGGAGGTTCCTGGCGACTACGTCATCTCCTGCCACTGCCACAACGACCTGGGCCTGTCCACCGCCAACTCCCTGGCGGCAGTGCAGGCAGGAGCCCGCCAGGTCGAGGTCTGCGCCAACGGCATCGGCGAGCGCGCCGGCAACGCCGCCCTCGAAGAGGTGGTGATGGGCCTCCGGATCCGCAACCAGCACTTCGGCGGCCCGGTCACCGGCATCAACACCGAGGAGCTGGTGCGCACCTCGCGGCTGGTATCGCGCCTGACCGGCTACCCGGTGCAGTTCAACAAGGCGGTGGTCGGCAAGAACGCCTTCGCCCACGAGTCCGGCATCCACCAGCACGGCGTGCTCGCCAACCGGGCCACCTATGAGATCATCGACGCCCGCGAGGTCGGCCAGGAAGCCGCCCAGATCGTGCTGGGCAAGCATTCCGGCCGCCACGCGGTCTCCGACGCCCTCAAGAAACTCGGCTTCGAGCTGGACAAGCCCGACCTGGACCGTGCCTTCACCCGTTTCAAGGAGCTGGCCGACAAGAAGCCCCGCATCACCGACGCCGACCTGGAGGCGATCGTCACCGACGAGCTGCTGGTGGACGAGGAGGCCTATGGCTTCGTCGGCCTCCAGGTCGCTGGCGGCTCGGTGATGTCGCCGACCGCGACCGTGCGGGTCTCGTTTGACGGCGGCGTCATCGAGGAGTCGGCGCTCGGCGACGGCATGGTCGACGCCGCCTGCGCCGCCATCGCCAAGGCGGTCGGCGTTGACGCCGCCCTGATCGAGTTCAACGTCTCCGCGGTCACCGGCGGCACCGACGCGCTCGGCGAGGTGACCGTCCAGGTCGAGGCGCAGAGCGGCCCCGCCGCCGGTACGCGAGTAAGCGGGCGCGCCGTCGCCACCGACATCGTGGAGGCCTCGGCGCGCGCCTACCTGCAAGCCGTCAACAAGCTTGCCCGCCGGCCGGTCCCGGCAGCGGCACCAGCACCAGAACCGGGAGTTCCAGCATGACCCGCAGGCCCGCATCCACCAGAGCCCAGCACCACGACGAGGCCCATGCCGCCATGGCGCGCGTGTTTGGCGTCGGCGTCAGCGTCGACTCCAGTTTCACGACCGGCGACGGCGCCGCTTGGACGTCCACCGCGCCCGAACCGGGAGCGGAGGACGCCGAACGCCGCGCCGCCTTGGGACGAGTCTTCGGAACGGAGGTCTGAGACAACGATGAACATGAGCGGTAGTCGCGCCTACACCGTCGCGTGCGTCCCCGGGGACGGCATCGGCCCGGAGGTCATCGCTGAGGCGCGCAAGGCGGTCGACGCGGCTGCCGCGCGCCTCGGCTTCGAGGTCGACTGGGTCGCCTACGACCTCGGCGCCGACCGCTACCTGCGCACCGGGGAGGTCCTGCCCGACACCGTGCTCAAGGAGTTCGGCGGCGTCGACGCGATCCTGCTCGGTGCGGTGGGGCGGCCCGACGTCCCGCCAGGGGTGCTGGAGCGCGGGCTGCTATTGCGCCTGCGCTTCGAGCTGGACCTCTACGTCAACCTGCGGCCGGTCAAGCTCTACCCTGGGGTGGTGACGCCGCTTGCCGGCCGCGGGCCGGGCGACATCGACGCCCTGGTGATCCGCGAGAACACCGAAGGCCCCTACGTCGGCGCCGGCGGGGTCGCCCACCGGGACCGGCCCGCCGAGGTCGCCACCGAGGTCTCCCTCAACACCCGCGCCGGGGTGGAGCGCTGCATCCGCTACGCCGCCGCCCGCGCGCTGGAGCGCTCCGGCCGCCTCACCCTGGTCCACAAGACCAACGTGCTGGTCCACGCCGGCGACCTGTGGTCGCGGGCCGCCAAGCAGGTAGCGGTCGAGACCGGCGTGCGCCTCGACTACTGCCACGTCGACGCCGCCTGCCTCTACCTGGTCAACGACCCCGGCCGCTTCGACGTGCTCGTCACCGACAACCTCTTCGGCGACATCATCACCGACCTCGGCGCCGCCATCGCCGGCGGCCTCGGCACCGCCGCCAGCGCCAACCTCAACCCTGCCCATACCGGCCCGTCACTGTTCGAGCCGGTGCACGGCTCCGCGCCCGACATCGCCGGCACCGGCAAGGCGAGCCCGGTCGCGGCGGTGCTGTCGGCCGCGCTGCTGCTGGAGCATCTTGGCGAGCGCGACGCCGCCACGGCGCTGGAAACGGGGGTGATGGCGGCACTGCCCGACGCTGCGCGATACTCGACCCGAGAGCTTGGGGACCAGATCGCCGCCGCCGTATCGGGGCAGGCGACGATTTCCTGACCCCTGCCCTGCAACGGCGCAGCGCGGCTCTCAGCGCGCGGCCAAGGAGGAACCTACCGATGCCGATCGAAAAGACCAGCAAGATCTGGATGGACGGCGACTACGTCGACTGGGACCAGGCGACCGTCCACGTCCTCACCCCGTCCCTGCACTACGGCTGGGGGGTCTTCGAGGGTATCCGCGCCTACGACACGCCGCACGGCTCCGCCATCTTCCGGCTCACCGACCACATGAAGCGGCTGTTCCGAAGCGCCAAGATCTACCACATGGAACCGCCGGTCTCCCTGGAGGGCGCCGTCAAGGTCACCAAGGACCTGGTCGCCATGAACGGGGTGCAGGCCTGCTACATCCGCCCGATCGTCTACCTCGGCTACGGCGAGATCGGCCTCAACCCCCTCACCAGCCAGGTCAGCATGGCCATCGCCTGCTGGCCCTGGGGCGCCTACCTCGGCGAGGACTCGTTCCAGACCGGCGTGCGGGTCAAGGTCTCGTCCTGGCGGCGCCTGGACCCCAACATCATCCCGCCCGCTGCCAAGGCCACCGGCCAGTACCTCAACTCCTCCCTTGCCAAGGCCGAGGCCGTCAAGGCCGGCTACGACGAGGGCATCCTGCTCAACACCAGCGGCCACGTCACCGACGGCTCCGGCGAAAACCTGTTCGTGGTGCGCGACGGGGCCCTGATCACGCCGCCGCCGTCCGCCGGCTGCCTTGAGGGCATCACCCGCGCCAGCATCCTCCAGATCGCCGCCGACGAGGGCATCCCGGTGCGCGAGGCCGACCTCGTGCGCACCGACCTGTACCTGGCCGACGAGGCATTCTTCACCGGGACGGCCGCCGAGGTCGTGCCCATCAGGGAGGTGGACGACCGGGTCCTCGGCGACCCGGGTCCGATTACCCGCCGGGTGCAGGAGGTCTTCGCCGCCGCCACCCGCGGGCAGGACGACCGCTACCGCGACTGGCTCGAACCAGTCTCGTAGCCGCCCAGCAACCTCCTGCGTCCCTCCAACTTCTTGAGTTGCGCCGGCGGCCAGCTACGTCCCGGCCGCCGGCACCCACTGCCACACGCCCGACCGGAGGGAAGCAAGCACGTGAAGCCAGCACACGACCGACCAGTACCAGGACCAGTACCAGTAGAGACCTACGACACCACCCTGCGGGACGGCTCCCAGCAGGTTGGCCTCAACTTCACCGTGGCCGACAAGCTGCGCGTCACCCAACTCCTCGACGACCTCGGCGTCGACATCATCGAGGGCGGCTGGCCCGGCTCCAACCACACCGACGCCGAGTACTTCCAGCGCATCGGCGACCTGCCCCTGCGCCACGCCACCCTGGCCGCGTTCGGCGCCACCCGCAGGCCGCGGATCGGCGTGGAGGACGACGACAACCTGCGCGCGCTCCTCGACGCCAAGGCACCGGTGCTCACCCTCGTCGGCAAGTCGTGGACCCTGCACGTCACTGAGGCGCTGCGCACCACCTATGAGGAGAACCTGGCGATGGTGCGCGAGTCGGTCGCCTACCTGACCGCCGCCGGGCGTCGCGTCGCCTTCGACGCCGAGCACTTCTTCGACGGGTACGCCGCCGACCCGGCCTACGCCCTCGCCGTCGCCGAGGCCGCCGCCAGCGCCGGCGCCGACACCGTGGTGCTGTGCGACACCAACGGCGGCACCCTGCCCGGCACCGTCGCCCAGGTGGTCGAGCACGTCGTCGGTGCCCTCCCCGGCGTGCGGGTCGGCGTCCACTTCCACAACGACGCCGCCTGCGCCGTCGCCAACACCCTGGTCGCCGTCGCCGCCGGCGCCCGCCACGTGCAGGGCGCCGCCAACGGCTACGGCGAGCGCTGCGGCAACGCCGACCTGTTCGCCGTGATCGCCGGCCTCGAATTGAAGGAGGGCGTGGCACTGCTGCCACCCGGCCGCCTCGCCGCCCTCACCACCACCGCCCACGCCGTCGCCGAGCTGGCCAACCTGACACCCGACCCACGCCAGCCCTACGTCGGCGCCACCGCCTTTGCCACCAAGGCCGGCCTGCACGCCTCCGCCATCGCACGGCGGCCCGACGCCTACTCCCACATCGACCCCGCCACCGTCGGCAACCGCGCCCGCGTGCTGGTCAGCGAGCTGGCCGGCCGCTCCAACGTCGTTGCCAAGGCGCGTGAGCTGGGCCTCGACCTGACCAGCAACGGCAAGGGTGACGGCGACAGCGACCGCGACGACCTCGGCGCTCGCGTCCTGGACCGGCTCAAGGAACTGGAGCACCGCGGCTACGCCTTCGAGGTCGCCGACGCCTCCTTCGAGCTCCTGGTCCGCCGCGAGGCCGGCACCTACATGCCGCCCTTCGCGCTGGAGGGCTACCGCGTCATGGTCGAACGCCGTCCGGACGGCAGCGACCTCGCCGAGGCAACCATCCGCCTGCGGATCGGCCGGGACCGCGTGGTTGCGGTGGGGGAGGGCGTTGGCCCCGTCCACGCACTCGACCAAGCCCTACGCCGCGCCCTCGCCGAGCACCACCCCGAGCTGGACCACGTCCACCTGGTCGACTTCAAGGTCCGCATCCTCGACGGCCGCGAAGGCACCAAGGCGGTCACCAGGGTGCTCATCACCTCTGCCGACCCGGCGGGGGAGTGGACCACCGTCGGCGTCTCCGACGACATCGTCACCGCCTCCTGGGAGGCGCTCGCCGACGGCATCCAGTTCGGCCTGCTCCGCGCCGCCGCGGCCGCGCCAGCGCCGGTCACGGCTCCGTAGCACAAGCGGTCGCGGGCCGGCCGTCCAGTCTGGCGCCCCACTGTAGCCGGATCGTTAGGAAAACGCGTTCTGCCAGATGTCCCTTTGGGTTAAGTTGCCTGGCAGACCGGTTTCCACATGGTTGATAGCTCCATGGCTCCAGCGGGGGGAGAGACTGAAACTGGCTGCAATAGAAGGTTCGTCGCTGCTATCCCTCACGGCGCGCTTTGCCGTTCGTTGCGCGTTCCTGGGTGCTGCCGCGTTCGTGATCATGCTGTTCGCTGCCACACGCAGCGAGGCCGCCGCCAACACCAGCGGCCCGCTGCCGCTCGCTCCGGCTCCGGTCTCCCGACCTCCTATGCCCGCCAGCCACAGCCACGCGTCAGCCGCCGCCCAGTCCCACGCCCACGGCTCCGCCCACGCCGGGGCGCTGCCCGCAGGCAAGGCCACCTTCTTCCCGCGTAGGGCTCCGGGCAAGCTCGTGCCTCCCGCCGACAGCACCGACACACCCACCACCCCGATCGCCGACCCGATCGCCGCGCAACCCGTCCTACCGCCGATCCCGGCCCCCGGCCCGGATCCGGTTGAGCCCGTCCACGGCGCGCCGCCCCTCGCAGGCGGCGGCGCCCCCGTCCCCTCACCGGACCCGGGCACGGGCACCCCAACCACGGGTGTCCCCATCCCCGAACCACCCGGCCCCGTCAGCCCTGCGCCGATCCCAGCCCCGGCACCGGCACCGGCCCCAGCACCGGCCCCAGCCAACGACACCACCGGTGCCGGCACCGCCGACCCCACGACCGGAACCGGAACCGACTCTGGGACCACGACCGACACGGCCGCCACCAGCGCCCCAGCGGCCACATCCACCGCAACCCCGGCCCAGACCCAAGGCACGCCAACCACCCCCTCAACCGAGGGGGGCCCCCCTGTTTCAACACTACCCAAAACGACCACCGGGCTGCCGGAGTTGTCCACAGCCCCGACAGCGCCCGGCTCCGCCCTCCAATGGCCGCAAGGACAGCTCTCCGCCGCAGGGAGCAGCACCCAGTCAGCCTCGCTCAGCAAGCAGATCAGGAAGGTCCTGAGCAAGGTCAAAGGCCTCGCGCGCCACCCCAAGCGGCTCCTCAAGCACTTCCCAGTCCCAGGATCCGCCCCGAGCCCGCTGCCCAGCCCGCTGCCGCCAGCCGGCCAGCTCGGCGGCTCCTCGATCGCGGCCGGCTCCGCCGGACACAAGGGCGTCACTCCTCTCGCGATCCTGGCAGCGGCCCTCCTGTTCGTGACGCTTCGGCCCCTCGCCCTGGCATCGTCCAGCCGCTCCGGCGGCCACGCCCGTTCCATCAAACCGCTTGTCGCACCCGGCTAGCCAAGCTTCCCGTCAAGTGGCTCCCGTACGCCCAACCCCACCAGGCACAGGCGTCGGACCTGCAAAAAACGTCACCATGGAGGAAGCAGCAGTGTCCCGCACCTTGAACCCAACCCAGACCGACCCCGCCAAGCCACGCCTCCCCAACGGCATCGGGCAGGCAACCCTCGGCACGGCCATCATCGGGCTGCATATCCTTGCCGCCGGCCAGATCTGGCGCCGCAAGCTGCTCCCGGTCATCAGCCCACCGGCACCAACCCGTCGGTCACGCACACCACGCATGCCCCTGCCAGCCGCAGCACCCACCCAGCCGCAGCAGCGCGGCCACCAGACGGTCACCTTCGCGCACGAACTCCGCCGCCGCCTCGCCGCGCTCCGCGTGCTCGGCGAAGCCATCGAAGTCCGCAACGCCGCCGACACCACCGACGGCACCGACGACGTCGACCGGCTCGTCCACATGCTTGTCCAGGAACTCCACGACCTCGAGCAGCTCGAATCCGTGATGCTCGACGGAGTACCCCACCACCGCGACGACACCCTCGACACTGTCGACGCCGTCCAAGTCGCCGAGGCCGCCGCCCAAACCGTCCGCCTCGCCACCGGCGGCGACGTCCACATCCAAGGCCCCGACCGGCCAATCCACCTCCGCACCAACCCCACCATGTTCCGTCAGGCCATCGAGAACCTCATCGAGAACGCCGTCAGCTGCGGCCTCGGCAAGCCCGTCGAGGTCATCGTCCGCACCGTCCGCCTCCGCCGCCCAGGCGGCGTCGAAGTCCTGGTCGCAGACCGCGGCCCCGGCCCCAACCGCCCACCCGCCAGCAGGCGCCCCGGCAACGGCCTCGGCCTCCCACTCGTCCGCAGGTTCGTCCACGAAAACGGCGGCCGCACCTGGGCCACCGACCGCACCGGCGGCGGCGCCATCTACGGCCTGTGGCTCCCCACCGAAACCAACCAGCTCCAACCCGCCCGCCGCGGGGCCTGACACCTCACAAGAACCACAAGCACAACCATCGGGGGATTTCATGCTTCACAACCACAGCACCATCCACACCACCGCCCCACCCAGCGCCTCGCGTGGCCCCACCCCAACCGGCAGCAGCAAAGCCACGCTCGAGCGACGCTGAGCGACACCCCGCCCCAGCCCTACCGAGGCGCGGTCGTCGAGGTCTCCTGCACGGCCCCGTGACCAGGCGCGGCTGCATCAGCGCAGCCCGCCGCGGATGCATGCGGTCCAATTGCGCGGATCCCACGATCCAGTGAAAATGCGGCTTGGGATCGTCCTTTCCAGTTCGCTGCTATGAGCACAGGCAGAAAGGGCACATGGAGGAGGGGCATGCCGCCCCGGATCGTTCCGGTGGTGCGGCGGGTACGACATTCGTGGGCCGCAGCAGGGACCTGACCGAGCTACGGACGGCGCTGGACGAAGCCGTCAACGGCCATGGCTCGCTGGTGCTGGTCGCCGGCGAGCCGGGCATCGGCAAGACCCGCTTGGCCGAGCGTTTGGCGCTGGAGGCGGCGCCGCTGGGTGCCGTGATGTTGTGGGGCCGAGGCTGGGAGGGCGGCGGCGCGCCGCCGTTCTGGCCCTGGATCCAGGTGATCCGCCAAGTGATCCGCCACACGATCCGCCAGGTGGTCCGCGCCGGGCACCGAGAAGCCGGGCACCGAGAAGCCGGGCACCGAGAACTCGAAGGGGACGCCCTGGTCGCGGCGTTCGGCGCTGACGGGCCGGACGCTGGCATCGCCTCCGTGGTCCGCATGATGCCGGAGCTGGCCGGACAGTTCCCGGAGCCGGCCGAACTCACCAAGCTCCCACCTGCTCAGGCCCGCTTCCAGCTCTTCGACGGGGTCGCGACGCTGCTTGCCCGGGCAAGCGAGAGCCGGCCACTGCTGCTGGTGCTCGATGACCTGCACTGGGCCGACGTGCCGTCGCTGCTGCTGCTGAAGTTCGTCGCACGAGAACTGCGCGGGATGCAGTTGCTGATGCTCGGCACCTACCGCGACGTCAACGGATCCCAGACGCACACCCTCGACGAACTGGCCGGCGAGCTAGGTGGCTCCTGCCACCGGATGGTGCTGCGTGGCCTGGCTCCCGACGAAGTGACCCGCCTGATCACGCTGACCACCGGCACCTCCCCGGCGCCGCAGCTTGCCGCCAGCGTGCGGGAGCGCACCGGCGGCAACCCCCTGTTCGTCCGCGAAGTCGCCCGGCTGCTGGCCGCCGGCGTCCCTGGGGCGGCCGTGCCCGAAGGCGTGCGGCCAGTCCTCGGCAGGCGCCTTGACCTGCTCTCCCCAGCATGTGCCAAGCTTCTCGCCGCAGCCGCGGTGGTCGGCCGCGACCTGCGCCTGGACCTGGTGGAAGCGCTCACCGACCAGTCCGCCGCGGAGGTGCTGGACCTGCTCGACGAGGCGGTCACGGCACGGCTGGTCGAGCAGGTAGCCGGCGTCCCGAGCCGCTGGCGGTTCGTACACGCACTGGTGCGCGAAGTGCTCTACGAACGGCTGTCGCCAGCGCGGCGGGTAGCCTTGCACCGGCGGGCCGGCGAGGCGATCGAGGGGCGTTTCAGCGGGGATCTAGAGCCACATCTCGCCGAGCTGGCCGACCATTTCCTGCGGGCCGGTCCCGCAGCGGGCGCCAAAGCCGTCGACTACGCCACCCGCGCCGGACGCCGCGCCACGGAGCTGCTGGCCTTCGAGGAGGCGACAGGGCATCTCCAGCGCGCCCTGGACGCGCTCGACCTCGCTCCGGAGGTCGCTGCGGCGGACCCGCCGCGGCGGTGCGAGCTGGAGCTGGCGCTCGCCGAAGCGCACATGGCCGTCGGTGAGGTGCCCGCGGCCCGCGCTGGCTTCGAACGCGCCGCCGCGCTCGCGCGACGCCATGGCAGCCCCGAACGGCTCGCCCACGCCGCGCTCGGCCTCGGCGCCGAAGACATCGTCTTCACCGTCGACGAACTCCAGATCCGCCTGCTCGAAGAGGCACGCACCTCCCTGGACGACGACAGCGCCCTGCATGCCCGGGTATCCGCCCGCCTGGCCAGGGCGCTGCTCTACACCTGGGAGGCAGACCGCCGCATCACCCTCTGCGACCAGGCGGCCGCCACGGCCCGCCGGATCGGCGACCCGGCCACGCTGGCCGCGGTGCTCTGCGACCGCCACACCGCCACCCTGGGGCTCGAAGGGGTGGCACGGCACCTCGTGACCACCACCACCGAGGTGGTCCAGCTCGCGGAGGCCGCCGGCGACAGGATCCTGGCGCTGCACGGCCGTTCGCTCCGCTGCGTTGACCTCCTGCAGATCGGCGACGGCGCGGCGCTGCGCGCCGAGACCGACGCCTACGAACGCGGTGCCCGAGCGCTGCGCCAGCCACACCTGCTCTGGCAGGCCCTGGCGTTGCGTGCCAACCTCGCCATCCTCGACGGCCGCTTCGACGAGGCCGAGCAACTTGTCGAGGAGTCCCTGGCCGTCGGCCGCCGCGCCAGCGACCCCGCCGCCATCACCACCCACGTGGCCTTCCACTGCGTGATCGGCATGGTCAAGGGGACCTTCGGCGAACTGGAAAGCCGCCTCCGCGAGATCGTGCGCCGCGCACCGGTCTTCGTCTTCCACCTGACAGTGACCCTCGCCGTGGCCCAAGCCGGCCGAACGGCCGAGGCACGCGCGGAGTTCGACCGTCTCGCCGCCGACCGCTTCGCCTCGCTACCCCGCGACAGCACCTACCTCATCTGCCTCGGCCTTGCCGCGCTGATCGCCTCCGGCCTCGGCGACACCGAGCGCGCCGCCATCCTCTACGGGCTGCTCCAGCCATACGACGGGCAGGTGATCCGGGCCAGCCGGGTCGGCGGCGGCTGCGCCTGGCCAGTCAGCCACCACCTCGGCCTGCTCGCCGCCACCATGGGCCGCTGGGACGACGCCGTCGCCCACCTCGCCGCCGCCATGCGGCTCGAGGACCGCCTCGGCGCGCTACCGTACCTAGCCACCACCCGCTACTACCACGCACTGGCGCTGCGTGGACGTGACCAGTCCGGCGACGAGGAACACACCGCCCAAGAGCTGGACAAGGCGCTGTCGCTGTGCCGACGCTTCGGGATCCGCCCGCTGTTCGCGTCCGGCACCACCACCACAGCGACGGGCGCACCCGACCAGGACGCCGAGCCTCCCGCTGCCCACAGCGTGGCGGTGCTGCGCCGCGAGGGGGAGTACTGGACAGTCGGCTGGCAAGGCAACGCCTTCCGGCTCCGCGACACCGTCGGGCTCGCCTACCTCGCCCGGCTCATCGCCACCCCAGGTCGCGAGCTCTACGCCCTCGACCTCGCCAGCCCAGGCCCCACCGGCGGCAGCGGTGGGCGAGGCCCGGACGAGGCGAACCTCGGGCCGCTCCTGGACGAACAGGCCAAACGCGCCTACCGGCAGCGCCTCCGCGACCTCGATGAGGAGCTGGCCGAGGCCGACAGCTGGCACGACCAGGACCGGGCCGCCCGCGCCCACGCCGAACGAGACACCCTGGCTCACCAACTCGCCGCCGCACTCGGCCTCGGCGGGCGCGACCGGAACCCAGCCAGCAGCGCCGAACGCGCCCGGGTCAGCGTCACCAAAGCCCTCCGCACCACCGTCCGCCGCATCGCCGAGCACGACCCCGCCCTCGGCGAGCACCTACAGCGCGGCCTCCACACCGGCACCTTCTGCGCCTACCACCCCGACCCCGACCACCAGGTCACCTGGCAACTCGCACAGAGAGCCGGTCAATCAGAAAAAACTTGACCAACCTCTTTAACCAACCAGTCAATCAGTGGTGTACATCGCCCCGTCGTGGGGTATCCACAACTCAGCATGCCTTGCCAAACGGAGGCGATGACGATGGGGCTCGGAATCAGCATCTTTCTACTGGTCATCGGCGCGATCCTGACCTTCGCGGTGACCGCGGACGTGTCCGGTCTCAACATCCACGCAGTGGGCGTCATCCTGATGGCCGCAGCCTTGCTCGGGCTGTTCCTCTCAACCTTCTCCTGGCGCAGCCTCACCCCATGGGTGCGCGTGCGCCGACGCATCGTCAACCCCGGGCCAGTGCTCGACGGCGACCAGATCATCGAGGAACGCCACATCCCCGCAGCACCCTTCGAGGGCGGCGAGATCATCGAGGAGCACATCCGACCCCGAGAATGAGCGCCGAGAATGAGCGCCGCCCAGGTCCAGGTACGCCTCGTATCCCGCAAACCCAGCCGCCCGGACGCCGCTTAGGACGTCAGCGCCAACGGATCAACAGAAACGCTAGTCTCCGCTACCAGCCTCAGGCGAAGCCCCCTCGTTCAAGACCTCGTACCCAGGACGCGGCTGATACCCAAGCGAGGCCCGGTCAGCTCCCCGCCAGCACCCTGGCGAGCGGCACGCTGGAGATGGTGAAGGGCAGCACGGGCGGCAAGCTGGCGCTCCGGCGGTCGAACTGGCTGTCAACTATCAGCACGCGGCTGCGGGCCAGCGCGATGGTGGTCGGGTACATGAAGGTCGAGTCGGTGTACTCGGCCGTCACGCGCCCGCTGGCCAGGTCGCCATCCAGCGCCACCGTGTCGATCACCTGGAACGCGTTGCGGCTCACCAGCAGCTTCCGTCCCGCGAGCAGGATGCCATCGCCGGCCGTGAGGGGCCCGCCGGCCACTGAGATCTCGGCCACCCGCCGGGTCGGGACGGCGATTCGGAACAGCTGGCCGGTGTTGGACTGGACCACCACCAAGCGCCGTCCGTCCGCGCTTGGCCAGATGCCGTTGAGGTTGAAGCCCGCCTGGTAGACCACGGCCGTCCCGGTGAAGTCGATGAACGCTTCAGGGCTCGCGACGGTCGGGTCCGGCCGCCGCACCGCCGTGGCGGGGAGCCGCCAGAGCACCGGGTCGAGCGAGTCGGTGACATAGGCGTCGCCGCTTGGAGTGATGGCGATGTCGTTGAGGAAGGTCCCCTGACGCAGGCCGGTGTCGAAGTGCCGGACCAGGCGTCTGTTCGCGGTGTCGTACACCCAGGCCTGCCCGGTGGCGCCGCCGGCCACATACAGCCGACCGCTGCGGTCGACCTTCATGCCGATCGCGGTGCTACGCCCGTCGGCACCGCCCGGGAGAAACACCGCCAGCGACGGCCACCCCAAGCGCCCACGGAAGATCGTGCCGTCGGTGGTGCTTCCCACGTAGAAGAAGCCGGTCCTCCGGTCGACCGCGACCCCCTCCGGGAAGACGGCATCGCCAGGGATCGTATAGGTGAAGGTCTGGTGCTCTCCCGTCCTCGGCCCAGCCGCCGCCGGCAGGAACCCGCCGACCATCATGCTGAGCAGGGCTCCGACGCCTAGCAGGACGGCCGCGCGTCTCCAGATCGACATCCTCGCCTCCAGGATTCGTTGGACTCGACTCCAGGCACGGATCATGACGATCGTTGCATATTACATCCTGCATTGTCGAAATTGTCAGCCCGAAGCTCCATCTGCGCGAAGGAGTCAAACGCCCTCGCCGAGCTGCGATGGAGCTATCGCGGCTCAGCTCGACCCGTTTCCTTCAAGACCTCATGCCCAGGGCGCGGCTCCACCGGCACCACCGGGATCGTGCCCAGGCGTCCAGCCTGGTAGTCCTCGAACGCCTGCACCAACTCCTCGCGGGTGTTCATGACGAAGGGGCCATAGGCGGCCACCGGCTCGCGGATCGGCAGGCCGCCAAGCACCAGCACGTCGAGTTGGGGACTGCGGCTCTCCTGCCCGCGATCAGCAGCCACCGTCACCACGTCACCAGCCCCGAACACCGCGAGTTGGCCCATGCGCACCGGATGCCGCTTGATCCCGACCGACCCCGACCCAGCAAGCACGTACACCAGCGCGTTGAAGTCCGCCCGCCACGGCAGCCGCAACTGCGCGCCAGGTGCGAGAGTCCCATGCAGCAGCGCGATCGGAGTATGGGTGATGCCCGGCCCCTCGTGGCCGGCGACCTCACCCGCGATCACACGCAGCAGCGCGCCACCGTCCGATGAACTGAGCAGCGACACCGCACGCCCCCGAATGTCCTGGTAGCGCGGCGGACTCCACTTCAGCTTCGCCGGCAGGTTGACCCACAACTGAAAGCCGTGGAACAGGCCACCGCGCACGACGACTTCCTCCGGCGGTGCCTCAATGTGCAACACCCCAGAACCAGTCGTCTATTCTTTTTGTTAGAATCGTGAGCGGATGAAGGAGGCGGCGAAGATGGCGACGCGGGCAGCGGTCTACCGGCGGATGTCCCACGGCATGGACAACGAGGACTGGAAGGAGCGCCAGCTCGAAGACGGCCTCGCCATCGTGGAACGCATGGGCGGCACGGCGGCGCCGGAGGACGTCTACACTGATGTCGTCAGCGCCTCGCGGTTCGGCGGGAAGGAACGCCCCGACTACCTCCGACTGCTCAAAGGCATCGAGGCGCCAGACGGCCCCCGGATCGTGGTCTGCTGGATGGAGGACCGCGCGCATCGACAGATCCTGGAGCTTGCCGAGTTCATCGACATCTGCCGCAAGCACAACGTCCGGGTGGCCACGCCGAACGCCGAGTACAACCTCGATGACCCGGACCAGCTCACCATGTGGTACATCAAGGTGCGCTTCGCGGAGGCAGAGGTCGAGAAGATGTCGAAGCGAATGCGTCGGGAGCGCCTCCAGGCAGCTCAGAACGGGCTACCTGTACCGAAAGGCAAGCTTCGTCACTTCGGCTTTCCGAACTGGGTCAAAGATGCCGACGGCAAGATCGTTCCCGGAAACGCCGTGCCGGCGCGTCAAGTCGAAGAAGAGCGGGAACTGATCAGGGAGGCGGTTGCCCGCATCCTTGCAGGTGACAGCGTGCGAAGCATCGTCAACGACTGGAACGCGCGAGGGATCAAAACCACGAAGGGCAACGTCTGGCATCGGCACCCCTTCCGGTTCATGATCATGTCTCCGGCCATCACCGGCCTCCGGGAACATCGGCCCGTCCTCGACGATGGTCGTCGTACCAAGCGTGCTCAGGCCACCCTGTACCCCGCGCAATGGGGCCCCATCGTTCCCCGAGAAGACTGGGAAGCGGTCGTTAGGATTCTCGGGGACCCGGCTCGCTACCACGGTCGCGGGCGGGGCGTGTCGTATCTGCTGACTGGCATGATCTACTGCGGTGTCTGCGGAGGGCGCATGTATGCCCGACCCGGATACAGCAGCCAGGACCGCCCCGACACACCGGACAACCGGTACTACCAGTGCATCAGCAACGTGGTGCCACGGATGGCAAGGATGGTTCACCGCGTAGACGGCGAAGTGGAAAAGCGGTTCTTCCACCGACTCCGGGAATCGCGGCAGTTCGCCGATGCAACCAGTGCCGAGGAGGAAGACCCCACCCGCCCCCTCTACAACGAACTCGCGCGTCTTCAAGGCTTGCTCGATCGGCTGGAAGACAAGGTGGCTGACGAGCTGATCAGCCCGCCCACGGCCAAGCGCAAGCGAGCCGAATACGAGCAAGAGATGGACAAGTTGCGGGACCGGTTGGACACACTGACAGGCGAGCGGGTTCGTGTCCGCATCCCCGACAACCTCGAAGAGGTCTGGCCCGATCTTTCCCTCGACCGCCGCCGCGCCATCCTGGCGACCGAGGTCGAGTCTATTGTTGTCATGCCGCTGGGCAAGCACGGCAGCAAAGTATTCGATCCGAATGCGATCATCGTCCTCTGGCGGAAACGGAAGGCCGATCCGCCCGCGCTGACTTCGCAACCCTGGTGGCCGACCTGGAAGCGCGTCCGGCCCGCACCAAGGTAATGACCTTGGCGATCGTCACCGGATCATCAATCCCCACTGGGATACCTTGCTCCGCGCATTCCCGTTCGACGCGAGCGGCAATGTCGTCGTCCGGCACGGTAGGCGTTGCAACTTCCTGGCTTACATCCTCGGCTCGCGCCGTCCGCCTTTTGCCGAGGTGAGGAGCGCACCGACCTCTCGTACAGGAGAGCTCTTGGCCAGCGGGAGAGCGGTCAGCCAATCGCGTCTCCCAATTCGATGAGGCGGCGGCGGGGATGGGTCTGGCCAAGCGGCAGCCAGGCGTTCTCGGCCGGGCCACGGCCAAGCGCCGCGCAGGCGGTCGCCACCATGAAGCGGACCTCATGCCAGCGCGCCCCGGCCTGGAGGGCCGGGCGGGCGGCTGCCTCGCGGGCGGGGGTGGGCAACCAGAACAGCACCGGGGTTGCGATCTTGGAGACGATGGCCAGCTCGTGGTAGTCGTAGAGTTTGCCGGCGAGGCGGTCGAGCGGTTCGGTGGCGCGGTCGTATTCGATGAAGAAGTCGATCTCGCGGCCGTCCTCCCTCCAGCGGCCGTAGCCGTCGGGGCGCACGACGTGGCCCCAGTGGTCGTGGCACTTGCGCTCTGGCCACCAGGCCATCAGCGCCGCGCCCTGGGCGATCTGGAGGGGCTGGTCGCGCCGGTAGGGTGGGTCGAGGCGGCGCAGCTCGATGCCTTGTTCGGCGGCGAGCACGGCGGCGCCGGCGGGGCCGAGTACGTAGTGGTAGGGGGCGGTGCCTTCCCCGAGGCCGAGGCGGGGGCGGAAGCGGTCCAGGGCGCGCTCTTGGGCGAGCTGGCGCAGGCGGTGTTCGGCGCGGTCGTGGGAGTCGAAGAAGATGCCGGTGAGTTGGTGGGTGGTGAAGCAGCGGTGGTGGTGGACCAGGCGCAGGATCTCGCGGTCGCGGTCGGTGAGGCGGCTGGCGAGCCGCAGGAGCTGGTCGCCAACGGTCCCCAGCCGTCTCGGCGCTTGGGCGTGTGCCTGGTGAGGCCGCCGGGGTGTTGGCGGGACGGACGCCCGAGTCCGCGGGCGTCCGTCCCGCTTGCTGGGGGTGTTGGTGTGCTCGTTTATGGGTGACCTCCCCGCGTCCGTAAGGAGTCGCGGGCGCCGTGATCGCATGACAGCGCCGTTGTCCTGCGGGTTTGCTTGGGAGGGGCGCCGGTTCTTAATCCGGCGCCAGAACGGTTACCAGAACGGTTACCAGAACGGTTACCAGAACGGTCGGCCACCTGCCGTTGCCACCATTGCCACCAGGTGAGCCGGCAGGGCTGGAGTCGGGGGCGGGACACGGGTAGGCACCTCCGGGGTGATGGCGCACGTGCTTCCACCCCAAATATCCAAAGAGGTGCCGAAATTGAACATATCGATCTGGTCTCGGCAGCTGGCGTGGCCATGACGGTCACCTCCGAGCATAATTTCTTATCTGTCTTATCTGGCTTGCTCATAACATTTGGCTGAGGAACTTCCTCTCCTACCCTGGTAACCGCCCTCCGGGTCTCTTTTGCCGACATTCCGCAGGTCAGAGTGGGTGACAATCCGGTCACTCTTGCCCTACTGAACGGGGGTGCGGACGGCCGCCCGGCGCGACCCTCTATCCCATAACCGGGTTTGGGGGCCTGGTTTCGACATCCGAACTCCGATCCCCCGAGCATCGCCGCCTCTGTGGTCACGGCACTGTCACGCTGCTGTCAGCGCACGGTCAGGGGCACCGCGAACGCCATCACCCAGCTGTCACGCGACTGTCACGGCACCATCAGCGCACGGTCAGACCGCGCGACCCTCCATAGACAACCCGCCAGCGAGGCGGCCGGGATGCGACAGCCGCAGGGACAGGAGACCCGATCCCGGGGGCACGCCAGGGGCACATGAGGGGCACCGTGGGGGCACGGCAGGGGCACGAGAGGGGCAACAGCGAGGACAACGAGACGGCGCGCACAGCATCTGCGGGGAACACACCAGAGACAGATCAGAGACAAATCAGGAACAGCGCAGGTCAAGCCACCTACGAGACCGCGCTGGCGCATGGCCACCAGGACGCTATAATTCTTCGTTTTGAGGATTTCGGCTGTCTCTGACTGGTCGGGGTTGACCAGTCTCATGGCCACTCGGTAGCTAGCTCACCGACCAGTCCGGCGACCAATGCAGACTGGTCGAGGGCAAACACCTATCACCACAGGTCAGGGCATACGGCGCGGACTATTGCCCGGCAGTCAGTTCGGTACATACATCACCACCGTGGCACCGAACGCGGGCACGCGCGCGATTCAGCGCGAAGAAGTCGTTGCGAGGATCACGAGAAGGGGATGGGGTGGGTGCCGCAGGCGGGAGGTCTCCGCCGCGTGGGCCTCGACCGTGGGCGCCGCACCCCATCGCTTGGCGTTGGCGCGCGAGCGGCTACCGGGATTGGGAGTTGTCGACGTCCAGGTCGTCGGGGAACCGGAGCGGTGCGGGCTCGTCCTGGGTGGTGATGCGGGTGGCGAGGTGGGCGATCCAGCGGGCCTCGTAGAGGACCAGGATCATCAGGGCAAGCACGCTGACGACGCCGATCAGCACCAGCATCGCCAGCCCCAGGGTTGCGGTCAGGAAGTGCATCAGGGTCAGTCCTCCGTTATGCCGTCGCCCGGCGTGGTATTCGCTGCTGGTTGGGTTCCTCGCTGACCGGCCGGGGCTGGCCACAACCACGGCCAGCCCCGGCGTGGTGTCCGCGTCTTCCCCATCCCGTCGCCAAAGCGTTGGGATCACGGACATCCGGTCAGCTCAGCCCGCGAGCTTGTCGATCTCGCGGGCGTGGGCGTTGGCGCTGGCCTCTTCCGCGTCGCGGTCACGGAGCCATTGCCAGCCCTGCTCGGTGAGCGTGAGCGGAAGGGGAGTGTCGTAGCAGCGCGACCATCGCATCGGCCAGTGCCACAGCAGCAGCCGGTGACAGACGATGCAGCGATCCCCGGCCAGGCGGATCTTGAACCAGTCCCGGATGCCTTCCAGGTGCTTCACCAAGCTCTTCACCTCCTTCCCGACGGGTTGTGGTTGTGGCCGGACGCGCTCTTGGTGGGTTCGCAAGCGATCAAGGAGGCGTCCGGCCTGTGAGCGCATCTCTTCGCCGTTAGCTCGATAGACCACCCCCCTTCGGCGTCGGCGGTGCCCCGCGCGCGGGGATGCGCCCCACAGCGCCGCGCCCCTCCGGCGGCGCTGTGGGGACAAGTCCGCTACGGGCAAGTTCTCGAAGTGCCGCCTCGATTACCGCGTCGGGATCGGGGTTGCTGCTCGACAGCAGCGCCAGGGTGACCCTGGTGCCCGGCGGGCGGGTGAGCACGAACGCCAACACGCCCTTGGCGGCGAGGCTCAGCGTCGGGTCGGCCAGCACCCCCGCAGCTCAGCCCGCCCGGCCACCCGGCTTCGGCTATGGCCGCCGGGTGGGACGCTGGCGCTAGCGCCGGGGGTCATGCGCCGCGTACCCACAGTGCCAGCCCGGCCACCAGCGCGAACGCCAGCACCGCGCAGGGCACGGCCCAGGTGGGATGCAGCGCTGGCTTGCCCTGCGGGTGGCGAAGCCAGCGGGCCAGCTCGACCGTCTCGCCAGCGTAGAAGACCACCAATGCCGAGGCGACCATGCCCTCGACCTGGGAGGCGGTGAGGACGGCCATGATGATGCTCGCGGCGCACGCCAGCGTCATGAGCAGGTAGACGACCAGGCCCACGGCGATCAGCGCCCGTAGCATCAGGCCACCCGCCCCGGCGTGGACTCGGGCGGGGTATCCACCTGGTCAGCGCCGCAGGCGTGCTCGGCCCAGTCCACTTCGGCCGCCGCCCACACGGCTTCGAACACCAGCGGATCGGTGCTGGAGACGGCTCGTGGCTGGCTTTGCCACGGGCAGGAGCGACACCAGACCGAGAGACGGCCTCCGTCCAAGACGGGCATCGGCTCATTCCCGCGTGATCTCACCATGACCTCCGTGCTTGACCTTCTGCAGAACTTTCATTATCTTTCAGTAACAGACTGAAAGAGTCAAACCCGATCATTCAGATACGCACCAAAGGCCTACCTGCTCAGCAGTCACACTGGGTGAGCGTTCTTGATCACTGCAAATATCTGAGAGAAGATGAAAGCAGTTGAACGCTCCGACCCAGGAGGTCGCGCCATGGCCAAGCTCACAAAGGCCGTCGAGGACTCCCGCAACGGCGGGTGCCCGGCCATTCACGACGTGGACGGCGAGATCAAGCTCGCCACCGGGGAGACGGTTCCCTCCGGGATGGTGCTCCTACAGGGCTACGAACTCGACGACCCTGCCATGGTCGCCCAGATCACCTTCGACCCTGGTGAGAACGTCCTCGCCGTCCAGAAGTCGCTGATCCTCGCCTACGCCGACAAGATCCGGGCAGAACGATGAACTTCGAGGAGTTCGACGCCGCCTTCGATGCGTTCCGCGCGACCGCGTTCCGCCTGGAGACGCTGCCCCGGTACTCCGACGAGGAAGAAGACGCCGAACTTGCGCTCTTCCTTGCGGGGAAACCACTACCCGAGCGCTCGACACAGACGGTCCCATGGCTCAAGCGGGTGGCGGACACCACCGTCACCGGCAAGCGCTGGCAGCGTGTCCACGTGGTGAGCCATCCCCTCACCGACTACCTGCGGTTCGAGCTAGTCGGCTACGAGGCCAACGTCTCGGCCGGCGAGGACGTTCGCATCGCTGACCGGGACGCGCACCCTGAGCTGGCCGAACTCCGGCGGGACTTCTGGCTGTTCGATGCCGAGACGCCGGAAGCGTTCGCGCTCCTAATGGGCTACGACGTCGCCGGACGGCTCACCGGCTTCGAGCGAACCACCGACTCTGAAGTCATCAGGCAGTGCCAGCGTGAGCGTGACCTCGCCGTCGCTCGCTCCATTCCGCTCCGTGCCTACACCGTTGCACAGGAGGCATGAATGGCCGTTGACGCTTGGGTGATGGAGCGATGACCAGCCGCACTCCCGGCAAGCCCCCCATCACCCAGCGTCAACGTCTCGGTGCCCGGCTGAAGGTGATGCGCGAACTCGCCGGGCTCCGCAACGAGGATCTTGCCGAAGCCCTCGACACCAGCCCCGCGACCGTCTCCCGGATGGAGAGCGGCGACCGGGTTATCAAGCTGCCCGAGATCGATCTTTGGGTCCGGGCGACCGGTGCTCCGGCGGCTGCCCGCGCTGAGCTGGCGTCGCTGGCCGAAGCCGCACAGGCCCAGGTCAGCCCCTGGCGCTCCCGGCTCCACCACGGCCTCGACCAGGCCCAGCAGGAGACTGCAGAGATCGAGGCCAGCGCACGCACCATCCTCTACTACGACCACGCCGTCATCTGCGGCCTGCTCCAGGTGCGGGACTACGCCGGCCTCGTCTTCGAGCTGGCCGACGTGGGAACCGGCGATATCCCCGGCAAGGTGGAAGGGCGGGTGCGTCGTCAGGGCCTTCTCCTCGACCAGTCCAAGCAGTTCACGATCCTCGTGACCGAGGCCGCGCTCCGCTGGCGTCCCGGATCGGTCGAACTCCAAGTCCAGCAGCTCAAGCAGATCGCCGCCGTGATGCGGCTGCCGAACGTCAGCATCGGCATCCTGCCCCTGCAGGGCCGGGCGCGTGCGCTCTATCCCGAGGGCTTCCAGGTCTACGCCGACCGACTCGATGGCGCCGACACCTTGGTCCTCGTTGAGCTGGTCCCTGACGAGCTGACCATCAGCGAGCCGGACAGCGTGGCCCTGTACCTCCGCGAGTTCGACCGTCTCCGCTCGGTCGCCGTCTTCGGTGACGAAGCCCATGCCCTGCTCGACCGCATAGCCGAGGACATGCGCCGGGACGACGCTTGAGGGGCTGCCTACCGTGTGAGCGTTCCGGGGGAATAGCGACTCATGTTATGATGTGAACATATGTTCGACCAAGGGAGCGGGCATGACGGCACTGAGGCGGCAGGAGAGCCTAGAGGAGGCAATCGAAGGCGACGATTGCCTCCGCGCCCGCGTCGAAGCAGAGCTACACGACCAAGGGTTACCAGTCGCCCTCGACCTCACCAGCCTCAGCCGTATCGCCGCGCTGTTGGGCGCCGAGGATGAGCGCAAGCGGGAACGGCGCCTGGAGGTCATTCAGCAACAGCTCGCGGAGCTGGAGGTCCGTTGGAGGCCGGGGGACCGCCAGGAACTCTAAACTAGTGGCCGATGAGAAATGCCGCCGTGCCGGGTCTTGAGCATGTTGGAACAAGTCTGGATCAAGACGCAGGAGGCCGGAATGTCTGCATCAGTGCTCTACATGTCGATGTCACTCGACGGATACATCGCGGCCCCGAACGACAAGCCGGGAAACCCCGGCGGCGACGGATTCATGCGGCTGCACGAGTGGTACGGCGACTTCACCCCGCCGTCCGGGCCCGGACCGTCCGGGCCATCCGGTGAGTTCATCGACGAGATAAAGACGACCGGTGCGGTGCTGGCGGGCCGACGGACCGTGGAGCAGGTCGACCACTGGGGCGGTGATCATCACGGTGTCCCGATCTTCGTGCCCAGCCACCGGCCGCCCGGCCCATCCGTGGCCAGCTATCCGCTGGTGACATATGTGACCGACGGGATCGCCAGCGCGATGGCGCAGGCGAAGGCCGCCGCCGGTGACCGGAACGTGCTGGTGCATGGCGCCTACACCGCGCAACGCGCGCTCGAGGCCGGCGTGCTGGACGAGTTGCAGATCCACCAGATCCCGGTGCTGTTCGGCGCTGGCCGCCGGCTGTTCGAGGAGCTGCCGTCGCGGATCGAGCTGGAGATCGTCCGGGTGGTCGACACGCCGCAGGCCACCCACATCCGCTACCGCGTCCGTCACTGAGCCTGGCGGGGCCGAATGAAGGCGTCACCCGATCTTCAGGTGGAGCCAGGTGAAACCGCCCCGGTGGAGCCAGACCAAGCCGTCATAGCCACGCGGGCTCGCGCCATTCCGCGCCCTTCCGGATCCGCCGCACCCATCGGGTGCGGCCCCGCCCCGCCACCACGGGGCGTAAACCGGCAGCTCAGCAAGCTGGGCGCCCGAGAAAACGCTGATCACCCGGCTGCAGGTGAATCCCGGAGGCTAAATGGGCATCCGGGTGGTGGCCTTTCTCAGCTGGGCGGCGGCGTCCTCGATGAGCGGTTCGCCGTGGCCGAAGCAAACCATCTCGGGATTCAGCTTCGCGAGCCGCCGCAAGGAGTCGGCCGCCTGCGCCGGGTCGGCGTTGAAGACGCCGAGGATGACCGTGCCGTCCTGAGCGCGGGCCACGGCGTCTCCGGTGAACAGGACGTTCGGTCCGGGCAGGTGGAAGGCGACGCTGCCGGGCGTGTGGCCGGGCGCCGCCACCGCTCGCGCACCGCCACCGAAGGCGAGGACATCGCCGTCTTTGAGCACCCGATCGACCTTTACCGGGTCGGGCAGGACCTTGACGCTGTACTGCTCGTACAGCGGCCGTTCCCAGTCCAGCAGCCGGGGCGGCGGGCCTTCGGCCGTGCCCTGGATGAATGGCGCGTCGGCTTGGTGGGCGAGCACCTCGACCTCGCCCCACCGGGCGATCTCGGCGGCTGCTCCGACATGGTCGCCGTGAAAGTGCGTCAGCACCAGCCTGCGCAGTTCGGCTGGGTGGTGCCCGAGCTGTCGGATCGCCTCGGCGATCGGCGGCGCCGATCCGGGGACACCGGTGTCGATGAGGGTGAGTCCGTCGGTGTCTTGCCACAGGTAGGCGTGGCCGACGGGAAAGCGCAGGAAGGACAGGTCCGGGGTGAGTCGAATGACGTCCATGCCCCGACTATAGGACATGCCCCGACTATAGGAAGGCCGCCCCAGGATCGCTCAGGGGACCGTCCGGCGATCTTGCCGCCGCCCGGCGCTTTGGTGAGGCAACCATCCACGGCGATGTCGCTCAGCATGCATGATCGAAGGGCGTAGATAACCACATGATCTTGAGGCTCCGCGGCTGTGTTACATCATCTCCCCAACCCCCGGCCTATCTGCGCAAGCTCCAATTAGCTTTTGTTGTTGGACTCGGCGGCGGCAGTCTCATTCAAGACCTCGTGACCAGGGCGCGGCTCCACCGGGACCGCCGGGATCGTGCCCAGGCGGCCAGCTTGGTAGTCCTCGAATGCCTGCACCAGTTCCTCGCGGGTATTCATCACGAACGGGCCGTAGGCGGCTACCGGCTCTCGGATCGGCAGTCCGCCGAGCACCAGCACGTCGAATTGAGGACTGCGGCTCTCCTGGCCGCGATCGGCAGCCACCGTCACCACATCGCCAGCCCCGAACACCGCGAGTTGCCCCATGCGCACTGGGCGCCGTTCGTTCCCGACCGAGCCCGACCCAGCCAGCACATACACCAGCGCGTTGAAGTCCGCCCGCCACGGCAGCCGCAACTGCGCCCCGGGAGCGAGGGTCGCATGCAGGAGCGCAATCGGGGTATGGGTAATGCCAGGCCCTTCGTGGCCGGCGATCTCGCCCGCGATCACCCGCAGCAGCGCGCCACCGTCCGGTGAACTGAGCAGCGACACGGCACGTCCCCGGATGTCCTGGTAGCGCGGCGGATTCCACTTCAGTTGCGCGGGAAGGTTCACCCACAACTGAAAACCGTGGAATAGCCCCCCACGAATTACCACTTCCTCCGGTGGCGCTTCAATATGAATTATTCCGCGACCTGCCGTCATCCATTGAGTGTCGCCATCAGTGATAATTCCACCACCGCCGTTTGAGTCCTGGTGCTCGAAGATGCCGTCGATCATATAGGTGACCGTCTCAAAGCCACGGTGCGGGTGCCATGGCGTGCCCTTGGGCTCGCCCGGCGCGTAGTCGACCTCGCCCATCTGATCCATATGGACGAACGGATCGAGCGCGGGTAGATCAACACCAGCGAACGCACGCCGCACGGGGAAGCCCTCGCCCTCCAGGCCGGACGGTGCCGTTGTTACTGACACCACCGGGCGGTCGATCGCTGTTGTGGTTGGCTCTGGGATTCGTGGCAGGACCACGGTGTCAGCAGTGATAGCTGGCATGGTCGTTCCTCTCGTCAGTCAGACGTCTTTGCAAGTCAGCGGCCTACTCGGGCCAACAAATTGACAATACTGCGCCAGCCGTCATCCACTGCGTATCTCCGTCAGTGATCAGGCCGCCGCCGCCGTTGGAGTCCTGGTGCTGGAAGATGCCGTCGATCATGTAGGTGACGGTTTCGAAGCCGTGGTGGGGGTGCCAGGGCGTGCCCTTGGGTTCTCCTGGGGCATAGTCGATTTCGCCCATCTGGTCCATGTGAACGAACGGGTCGAGGGTGGGGAGGTCGGCGCCGGCGAACGCCCGCCGTACGGGGAAGCCTTCGCCCTCGAGGCCGCTGGGGGCGGTGGTGACCGAGCGGACCGGGCGGTCGAGCGCGGTCGGGTCGGGCTCGGGGAGGTGCGGCAGGGTCAGGGTGTCGGCGCTGATGGCTGGCATGGCTGCTCCTCGGTCGGGACCGGGTGTGGTACCCGCTGCCCACAGCAAGGATACGGGCTCGCGGAACATTCCCAGGAGCGGTCGCAGCCGCTCTGCGCCGTTCCTCCAGGGCGAGGCGGCTGCGTGCCGGATAGGGATTCCTGTGCCAGGTCGCGGCCCGGAGGCAGGGGGATGTCAAGTCGCTGGCGATGCGGTTGACCAGCGCACATCAGCGCCCCGTCAGCGGCCCGTCAGCGGCTCGGTAAAAAATCCGCCGCCGGCTGCGACACGCAGCACGACAACCGCTGCCGACCGACCCGCAACGCCACCGGTGGACCGCCAGTCTGTCCCATCTGCCGCCTCGGCACGACCTCCGCGGAGGAACTCATGTCCAGCCCCACGTCCCGGCCCCCCCACGTGCTCGCCGGCGCCACGCGACCTGCGTGGGTGCGCGGACGGCTGTCCGGCTGGCTTGCGGCGCTGGGCCGCGCCAGCGCCGGAGCACCTGCGCAGCGGGGGTGGCCGCGGCGGCAGGTGGTGGTGGGCCTGGTGGTGGCGCTGGTGGGCTCCTCTGTCGTGGCGGCGTCGGTGGTGGTGGCCGCCCGCCGGGCGGGGGCAGTGGAGCCGCCGCCCGGGGGGATCGTGGACAGCGAGCCCAACATCGGCTGGACGCAGGGGCAGTTCTCGGTCTCCGACGATGGTGCGGCAACCTACAAGCTCCCGCTGTGGGTGCCGGAGGGTCGTGGGAGGTCGACGCCGCAGTTGTCGCTGGACTACAACAGCCGCGCGGGCAACGGGTTGTTCGGGATGGGCTGGTCGCTGTCGGGGTTGCCGTCGATCACCTGGTGCCCGCGGACCTACGCGCAGGACGGATTCAGCGACGCCGGGCACGTCGACGGCACCGACCCGCTGTGTTTGGACGGTAACCGGCTGCTGCCGCTGACGGCCTCCGGGGACACCCGGGGTTTCCGGACCGAGAAGGACCCGTTCGCGCGCATCACCGCCTTCGGCATGGCCGACAACATCCCGGACTCCTTCCAGGTGGAGGCCAAGGACGGGCTGATCCTGACCTTCGGGCAGAGCAGGCTGTCGCGGTCGACGGGGATCCGGCTCAAGCCCAAGCCCGACCCGAGCAACCCGTCGCAGCCTGATTTCAAGGATCCGGGGCTGATCGATGAGTCGCCGAACGAGGTGACGCTGGGCTGGCTGGTGGACAAGATCGCCGACCGCAACGGCAACCAGGCCACGGTCCAGTACGGGTTGGTCTCCGGCAGCAGCAACGTCGCGGCCAAGGCCCCGTCGGTGATCAGCTATGCGCCCAACCGGCGGATCGAGTTCGTCTACGAGCCCCGGATTGACTCGGCGACCGGTACGTTGGCCGACCCGATCGTCGGGTTCGGCGCAGGGGTGGAGTCCCGCATCGACGAGCGGGTCAAGGCTATCCGGATGTTCGGGGGTCCGGATGGCGGCACTGCGGCTCTGCTGCGCGAGTACCAGCTCTCGTATCACAACAACCCGTTGACCGGCCAGAGCCAGCTGACCGAGATCAAGGAGTGCGACGGCGGCGCTGGAACCGCGCAGGCGTGCAAGGTGTCGCTGCCGCTGAGCTACAACGTGGGCAGCCGCAGCTTCGAGCAGCTGCCCGCAATCACGCTTGCCGGCAGTGTGGCGCTGAACCCCTACGCTCACTGGCTCGTGCCCGGTGATATCGACGGCAACGGCGGCGACCTGATCTATCACGTGTTCGGAGGCAACGAGGCCACCTATGTGCAGCGTCCCAACGGCGTGCCGGTGGCGGCACCGGATCTGGCCGAGGTCAGCACGTCGGGGTTGCATCCGGTCGACGTCGACGGCGACGGCCGCACGGAGTTGCTGGCCGACGAACCGGTGACCTCGTCGCAGCATGCTTGGCAGCTGTTCGGGTCGAACGGCTCGACGTTCGCCAAGGGGCCGGGCAGTGACCTCGGGGTGTTCATAGAAAACTCCAGAGATCTTCATGAGCCAGCCGCTATGGCCGATCTCGACGGCAACGGGCTGCCCGACTTTGTCCAGGTGATGACCGACCCGCAGTTTGGTGGCAAGTTCTTGGACTACCGGCTCAACACCGGCGCTACTGGGGCCGACAGGTTCGGGGACTTTGGGAGCGTCGTCCCGCCGGACTTCGACTTGAAGCCCGACGTGGATGGTGCCGGCGTGCAGGTGGCGGACACCGATGGCGACGGCCGCGCCGAGGTGCTGAAGCAGCGATATTTTGCCGGCGGCGTCCCGGGTGGCTACGTGGCCTGGGGCAAGGACAAGGCCGGCGCCACTGAGACCGGCGCCGTCAATGTCTTGAACACCACGCGGTTTGTTATCAACAACCCCGACCTCGCGCCTGACAATGCGCTGTTCGGCGACCTCAACGGTGATGGCCTGAAGGACGCGGTCGAGCTGGTGCGGTCCACTGTTCCGGGCTCCGGTCGCTGGCAGCTGCGGGCGCAGCTCAACAGCGGCAACGGCTTCGGGACACCGGCACTGTCGGACTCGCCCCCGCCCACCTGGACCATTCCGTTTGGCCATGGCGGGATGACGACGATGTTTGTCGCCGATTTCAACGGCGACGGCCGCGACGACGTGGCGGTGGAGCCCTGGGACGCCGACACCAACGACAGGCGGGTGGAGTTTTACGAGTGGCGCGACAACCAATTTGTGCGGACCTGGATCGTGGAGAGCATTCACAGCATCGCGCTGCCGATGGACGTCGATGGAGACGGCACGATGGACCTGGTCACGCCCCTGTCCGATCCCCAATCGACGCAGGTGGGGATCTACCGGCACCTGGGTGGGGTGCCCGACCTGCTGACCGGCATCGGCGCCAGCGCGTTGGGACCCCGGGTGGAGATCGACTACACCACGCTGGCCGACCGCTCGGTGCACACCCCCTGCACCGGTGCCGTCTACCCGCAAGTCTGCGTCACCAAGGGTGGCAGCATCGTCAAGCAGGTCCGGGTCGCCACCCACGCCGCCAGCGACCAGGAGCAGTGGGACACCTATGACCACACCTACCGTGACGCGCGGAGCGACCTGCAGGGCCGTGGCTGGCTGGGGTTCGCCTCGCACACCGTGACCCGCAAGCTCACCGGCGCGACCACCACGACCGAGTTCGACAACACCACCCGCGACCCCACGCTCAAGGTCTACTACCGCGCGCACCTGCCCAAGGTGACCACCTTCACCCAAAATGACGGGGCACCGGACAACACGGTCTTCCAGCGCATCACCGTCAACACCAACGTCCTGCGAAGCCTGGGCTCGGGCACCTACACCGTGGAGCTGCAAAACACCCTCAAGGTGGAGCAGGAGCACCCGCCGACCGGCCAGTCGACCCTGCTGCACAAGCAGACCACCGACACCACCTATGACGCCTTCGGCAACAAGGACCTGGTGGTGACCACCACCACCGGCGGGCGCAAGGTCACCGAGGACCCGACCTTCAGCAACAACACCACCGCTTGGCTGATCGGCCTGCCCACCAAGCAGGTCAACACCGGCTGCGACGTCGCAGGCGTGTGCACCACCCGCACCACCACCCAGGCGTTCGACACCAAGGGCAACCCCACCGTCAACACGGTGCAGCCGGACAACCCGGCGTTGAAGCTGACCACCACCACCGCCTACGACACCTTCGGCAACCCCACCTCGGTGACCCGGGCCGACAACGCCGGGGTCAGCCGCACCGACACGATCAAGTACGACGACAACGGCAACACCGACCATCTATACCCGACCTCCACCACCGACGCGCTGGGCCACAAGACCCTGATCGAGACCGACCCGGGGCTGGTGGTGCAGACCAAGGTCACCGATCCCAACGGGGTGGTGACCACGATGCGCTACGACCGGTTCGGCCGGCTGCGGGAGACCAACCACGCCGACGGCAGCTTCCAGCACACCACCAACGCCAACTTCCTCGGCTTCCAGATCACCACCAACACCGACGCCGGGGGCGGCAGCACGCAAACGGCGGTGGATCAGCTCGGCCGCGAGATCCAGCGCAACGTCAAGGCCTTCGACGGGCGCACGGCCATTACCCAGACCGCCTATGACGCGCTGGGGCGGGTGGCCAAGTCCTCCCGGCCTTACTTCTCAGGGGAGACGGTCCAGTTCACCACCTCCACCTACGACAACCGCGACCGGCCGCTGACCCAGACCGCCCCCGACAACGCCACCATCCGCCACAGCTACACGGGGCTGGAGACCCACACCATCGACGCCAAGGGCACCGAGAGCTACACCGTCCAGAACGCCGACGGCGACGTCGAGTCCAGCTTCGAGCACGACCCCAACTCCAGCAACTGGCTGCAGACCAGCTTCGAGTACGGCCCCTTCGGCGAGACCACCAAGGTCACCGCGCCCGACGGCACCGTCCAGAGCATGCAGTACGACCTGCTGGGCCGCCGCACCCAGCTGGTCGACCCCTCCAGCGGCACCACCAAGACCGGCTACAACGCCTTCGGGGAGGTCACCAGCCAGACCGACGGGACCGGGGCGACTACCAGCTATACGCTGGACCTGCTGGGGCGGGTCACCCTCACCCAGTCGCCCGACGGCACCGCCCGCAACACCTGGGACACCACGCCGTTTGGCATCGGCAAGCTGACCGAGGCCACCAGCAGCGACGGGGTCACCACCACCTACCACTACACCGGGCAGAGCAAGCTCCAGACCGCCAGGTGGCACGTTGACGGGACCGACTACGTGGTCGACTACGGTTACGACCCGCAGATCGGCCGGCAGACCAGCCTGACCTACCCGGCCATCCCCGGCGACTCCGCTGCGGGGCGGCTCAAAGTGAACTACCACTACAACGCCAGCGGCTACCTCGACCAGCTCAGCGACGCCGCCAGCGGCGCCGCGTACTGGACCGTCAACAGCCGCAACGCGGCCGGGCAGCTCACCCAGGAGACCTTCGGCAACGGCGTGGCCAGCACCCGTGAGTACGACCCCAAGACCGGGCTGCTGGGCCACCTCACCACCAAAGGCCCCGGCACCACCGGCACGCTGGACGCGCTCGTCTACCTGTATGACCTCAACCGCAACGTCCGCCAGCGCCAGGACACCACCACCGGCCGGGTGGAGACCTACAGCCCCGACACGCTGGACCGGCTCACGACCTGGGCGCTGGGGCCCCAGCAGACCACCTACACCTACGACAAGCTGGGCAGCCTCAAGACCGAGACCGTCAACACCCACCCGGAACGCAACGTCACCTACACCTACGGCCAGAACGGCGCCCCCCCGCACGCCCTCACCTCACGCAACAGCGACACCTACGGCTACGACGGCGCGGGGCGGCAGACCAGCGGGCCGCAGCGCACCATCACCTACAACACCGCGGACCTGCCCAAGGTCATCACCTGGGGCCAGGGGCAGCGCAGCGAGTTCGCCTACGACCATACCGGCGCCCGCGTGCGCAAGCGCGACGCCCACCACACCCTGGTGACGGTCGCGGGCCTGTTCGAGCGCCACGTCAATGTCGATCTGCCCGACCCCAACCTGCGCGGCGCGCTCAACACCCACAACATCATGGCCGACGGCCGGATCGTGGCGCAGGTCACCAAGGTCCAGGCCGACCCCGGCGGGCCGGTGACCGGCGACCTCAAGGTGCAGTACCTGCATGCCGACGCACAGGGCAGCACGGTGCTGGCCACCACCCAGGCCGGCACGGCCGGCGAGCGGTTCTACTACGACCCCTGGGGGCTACGGCTCAGCAACACCGGCGTGCCGCTCAACGCCAACACCCACGGCACGCCCAGGCAGGGGTTCACCGGTAACGAGCACGACGACGAGTTCGGCCTGGTCAACGCCAAGGGGCGCATCTACGACCCGGAGGCGCGGCATTTCCTGAGCCCGGACCCGCTGATCGCCGACCCGCTGTCCAGCCAGAGCTACAACCGCTACAGCTACGTCCAGAACAACCCGGCCACCCTCACCGACCCCAGCGGCCTCGATTCCGCCACCGGTGACATGGGATCCGACCAAGGCGATCTCGTCTTTGCCGGCCTCCCATTCCTGATCGTGAACCCCGTGACCTACCTCTCGGTGTCCGTCTTCGGGTTGGTCAGCCGCCTGCTGCTTCCGCAGAGGAACTGGGTGGCCAACGGCGCGGCGACCTACGACGACGACAGCGGGCTCGACGACGTCCCGGCCAAGCCCGCAACGACGGTGCAGTCGGGGCTCGACGACGTCCCAGCCAAGCCCACAACGCCGGTGCAGCCGGGGTGCGCAACACCGCCCTGTGGTGGTGGCGGCAAGAAAATGACCAAGCGAGTTCTGACCGACCCCGGCATCACCGACCGACCCGCTGACCCCAATGTGGACGACAAAGCTCCCGCCGGTCCGGGCTTGGGCCCCGTCGTCGCCACCGGCATCGCCACCGGGGTGACGCTGGGCGCTGTTCTCGGTGGGGGTGCGCTCACCGCCAAGATTTTCGAGGAATACCCGGAGCTCGCCACCATCACCCGAAGCTTGATGGAGGCGCGCAGCGACGCGGTCAGGTACACCAGATATTTCCACAACAACATCACGCCGTTGTCCGCCCTCGATTTCGGCAACATGGTCGATGACCTCTTCAAGGATCAGGTCCGGAGCCTCGTCGCCAGCGGTGGCCTGCCCGAGAACCTTGTGGTCGTTCCGCGCGGCGCCGCCGGACCGGACGTCTGGATACCGATCGGCGACACCGAGTTCGCCCTGTCGTGGGACGTGATGACCGCAACCTTGAAATCAGTGGTGCAGCACGACAAGGACCATATCCTTGAGGTTGTCTATGGACCCACCCGCGGTGCGCTCGATCGCCAGGGGTTCATGGTCCTGGACGTGATCCCACTCGTCTACGACGAAGACCACTTTCCGTAGAAGGCGGCTGTATACCTGGACCCGTTGTTCACCACCACCGGATAATTTCGTAGAGGGAGGCCGGTCGGCGACGTGGTGGTCTGAGACGGGAAGGTGTCGATGAGCCAACCCTGGGTCCGTGAGGTCAGCGACGGGATCTACGCCTACATCCAGCCCGATGGGAGCTGGTGGATCAACAACACCGGGTTCCTGGTCCTCCCCGGCGGCGAGGGGGTGGTCAGTGTCGACGCCTGCTCGACCGAGCGCCGCACCCTCGCCTACCAGGAGGCGATCGCCTCGGTCACCGCGGCTCCTATACGAACCCTGATCAACACCCATTTCCACGGCGACCACACCCACGGCAACGCCTTCTTCCCCGGTGCCACGATCGTGGCGCACGAGCGGACCCGCCAGGAGCTGCTGGCGGCCCCGCCGCTGGAGGCCTACGAGGCCTTCTTCGAGGCCCCCGAGTGGGGGGCGGTGCGCCGCGTGGCGCCGTTCCTCACCTACACCGACCAGGTGACGGTCTATGCCGGGGAGCTTCGCTGCGAGGTCCGCTACGTGGGGCAGCCCGCGCACACCGGCGCCGACTCGATCGTGTGGATCCCCGAGCGGCGCGTGCTGTTCGCTGGCGACCTGGTCTTCCATGGGGGCACGCCCTTCGTGCTGATGGGCTCGGTCGCCGGTGCCATCGCCGCGATCGAGGCCCTCAAGCAGCTCGGCGCGGAGACCGTCATCCCCGGGCACGGCGACCCCTGCGGGCCGGATCAGTTCGACGTCAGCATCGGCTACCTGCGCTTCGTGCAGGAGACTGCCCGGCAGGGATCGAGGCCGGCCTGACCCCGCTGGAGGCGGCACGGGAGACCGACCTGGGCGACTACAAGGCGCTGCTGGACGCCGAGCGGATCGTCGGCAACCTGCACCGCGCCTACGCCGAGTTCGGCGGGCTGGGTGACGGCGCCTATGCCGAGGTCAACGTCCTGGCCGCCCTCCAGGACATGGTCACCTTCAACGGCGGCCCGCTGCACTGCCACGCCTGACCACTCTTTGTGTACAGTTGTATGCACAAGGATGCCTGTGAACACCTAGGAAGAGGTCCGCTGGCGTGCTCGACGAGCCGTGGGACGTGGTGGTGGTTGGCGGCGGCAACGCGGCGATGGTCAGCGCCCTCACCGCTAGGGACCAGGGTGCGCGGGTGCTGGTGCTGGAGCGGGCACCGCTGGTGTTCCGGGGCGGGAACAGCCGCCACACCCGCAACATCCGCTGCGTCCACAACCAGCCCGACGCCTACACCCCGGGCGCCTACAGCTACGGGGAGATGTGGGCGGACCTATGCGGGATCGGCAACGGTCCCGGCAACGAGCACCTCGCCGAGCTGACCGTGCGGGAGTCCGCTTCGGTGCCGGCCTGGATGTCGGCGCACGGGGTCCGCTGGCAGCAGCCGCTGAACGGGACCCTGCACCTCGGGCGCACCAACCGGTTCTTCCTCGGCGGCGGCAAGGCGCTGCTGAACACCTACTACCGCACCGCGGAGCGAGCCGGGATCGCGATCGTATACGACTGTGGTGTCGAAGCCTTGCGGGTCGAGGGCGACGCCTGCGTGCAGCTGATCGTGCGCGGGGCCGGCGCCGACGCCGGGGCCGGGGGCGAGGGCGGCGGAGGCCAGCGCCGCGTGCGTGCGGGCGCGGTCGTCTGCGCCAGCGGCGGCTTCGAGGCCAACGTCGAGTGGTTGCGGCGCTACTGGGGCGACGCGGCGCTGAACTATCACGTGCGCGGCCCGCGCTACAACGACGGGGCGGTGCTCGCGGTGCTGCTGGAGCACGGCGCCGAGCGCGCCGGAGACCAGCACGGCTTCCATGCCGTCGCGGTCGACGCCCGCAGCCCCAAGTTCGACGGCGGCATCGCCACCCGGCTGGATGCGATCCCCTTCGGGATCGTGGTGAACCAGGCGGGGGAGCGCTTCTACGACGAGGGCGAGGAGCTGTGGCCCAAGCGCTACGCCACCTGGGGCGGCCACATCGCGCAGCAGCCCGGCCAGATCGCATATGTTTTGTGGGACCGCAAGGTCCACGGCATGTTCATCCCGCCGATGTATGGCGCCTACCAGGCCGAGACGGTCGCCGGGGTGGCGCAGCAGCTCGGCCTGAACCCGGTAGCGGTCGAGGCGACAGTCGCGGCCTACAACCAGGCGGTGGACCGCGGTCTCGGCGGTCGCTTCGACCCGTCGAGGCTGGACGGGTCCGCCACCGTCGGCCTCGCCCCGCCCAAGAGCAACTGGGCGCAACGCCTCGACACCCCGCCGTTCTCCGGGGTGCCGATGCGGCCTGGGATCACCTTCACCTACCTGGGCGTGGCCGTCGGCGGCGACGCGCGGGTGCGCCGGGGGGACGGCACCAGCTTCAGTAATGTCTTCGCCGCCGGGGAGATCATGTCGGGCAACGTCCTGTCGACCGGCTACATGGCCGGGTTCGGCCTGACCATCGGCACGGTCTGGGGCCGAATCGCCGGACGGGAGGCCGCTCGCTATGCCCTCCGGTGACCTCGTGGGCTCGCCCTTGAGCAGCCTGTTCGCCGAGGCGGAGCGGCAGCTCGCCGTCTGCAACTCGTGCCGCTACTGCGAAGGCTACTGCCCCGTCTGGCCAGCGCTGGAGCGCGTCTCCGTCATGAGCGAAGGGGACGTGACGCACCTCGCCAACCTCTGCCACGACTGCCGGGACTGCTTCACGGCCTGCATGTACACGGCCCCCCACGAGTTCGCCCTCAACCCGCCGAAGGTCTTCGCCCAGGTGCGCGAGGAGACCTACCGCCGCTACGTGTGGCCGGTGGAGGCGTCGGCACCGCGGTGGCTGCGCGGGCGGCGTGGTGTTCTCGCCGCGTTCGTGGCCGTGGCGGCGTTGCTGGTGATGCTGAGCCTCCTGGTGGAGGGCGGTGGCGCGTTCACGGGATCGGGGGTGGGGGCGCGCTCGCCGTATGTGCTGCTGCCGTATCTGCTCCTCCTCGGCCTAGTCACCGCACCCACCCTGTGGGCGGTCGGCGTGCTCGCGGTCGCGCTCACGCGCTACTGGCGCGACACCCACGGCTCCGTCCCCGGCCGTGCCCGCGACCTGCTTGACCTGCGGGTATGGCGCACCACGGTGGTGCAGGGAGCGCAGTTGCGGCACATGAAGGGTGGGGGAGAGCAGTGCACCTACCCGGGCAGCGAACCGGCGCCCCACCGCCGGCGCCTGCACCTGGCGGTGTCCTACGGCTTCGCCCTCTGCGTGGTGTCGACGAGTTCCGCCGCGGTCATGCAGGACCTGCTCGGCCTGGACCCTCCCTACGGCCTGCTGTCGGTCCCGGTGCTCACGGGAACCGCAGGCGGCCTCGCCATGGTGGCCGGCTGCGCGGGCCTGCTCGTCCTCAAGGGGCGCAGCGACCCGGCGCTGGGGACCGAGTCGATGCGCCGCGCGGACCTCGGGTTGCTGTGGGCGCTGCTGGTCCTCGCCGTCACCGGGCTGCTCACGCTGGCGCTGCGCAGCGGCCCGCTGTTCGCGCCGGTGCTGGTGGTGCACCTGGCGGCGGTTATCGTGGCGTTCGCGATCACGCCCTACACCAAGTTCACCCACTGGCTCTACCGCGTGCTGGCAATCTACAAGGACAACCTGGACCAGAAGAACCTCTCGTCCGCGACCTAGCGGGAACCTCATCACTGGAACTGGAGCTGGAAGGAGTGTTGGCGATGACCGAGCGTCCGGTCGGCTGGGCCTTCGTCGGGACCAGCGGCTGGGTCGACAGCCGCTTCGCCCCCAGTGTGGCGGCGGCGGGCCATAAGCTGGTGGGAGCCTTCGGCTCCTCCGCCGAAGGCTCCGCGCGCTTCGCCCACCACTACCAGTGCACCCCGTACGACAGCCTGGAGCAGCTGCTCGCCGACGACGCGGTGGAGGCGGTATGGGTCGCCTCGCCGACCGCCCTCCACCCGGATCATGCCCGCGCTGCCGCCAAGGCCGGGCGTGCGGTCCTGGTGGAGAAGCCCCTGTCGGTCGAGGTCGCCGCCGCGCGGCTGCTCGCCGAGGAACTCGCCAGCGCGCCGGTCCTGGCTGCGACCGGTTTCCAGCACCGCTTCAACCCGGGCATCGCGGCGTTCGCCGAGGCGCTCGCCAGCGGGCAGATCGGGACGCTGTCCTCGCTCACCCTCCACCAGGGCTACGCCGGCCCGCCCAAGCCCAGCGCCTGGCGTACCGACCCGGCCCAAAGCGGCGGCTGGGCCATCGGCGACATCGGCACCCACCTGCTCGACCTGGCCCGCTACCTGCTCGGCGAGGTCGACGTCCACGCCGCGCGGCTGTCATCGCCCGGCCGCTCGCTGGTGGTGGACGACCTCTGCTGGATCATGCTGGCCCACGGCGAGGCCACCGTGGTGCTGCGCGCCTCCACCGGCGCCGTCGTCCCACCCTCCACCATCGAAGCCAGCGGCACCTTGGGATGGCTGCGCCTGACCGACTTCTGGACCGGTGGAGGCCACCTCAGCGACTCGACGGGCGCCACCCGCGACATCCCCGCCGCCGACCCCTACGTCGCCCAGGTGACCGCCTTCTCCGCCGCCGTCCGCGGCGCCCCCTGGACCGGTTCCTCGATCCAGGACGGCGTCCGCGTGGCCGAACTGACCAGCGCCGCCCGGGAGTCCAGCAGCCAAGGCTAAGCGGGACTGCGTGTCTGGCTGATTGGCGATGACCGGCCGGTTTCGCTACGGTCGCCCCTAGCGAAGGCTTCCGTACCGCTTGCACGGCCGGGGGCACGTCGAAGCCTGGTGCGGAGGCCTGACGTGGTAAAGCCGACCAAGCTTCAGTTGCTCGCCATGGGCGAGCGGCTCCGTGCGCGGCGTGAGCAGCTCGGCAAGACGCAACCAGAGACCGCGCAGGACCTCTCCGACATCGTCTGGGAGCGGCACCGCAAGCGAGTGGCGATCGCCGGTGACAAGGTGTCGAAGTGGGAGCGGGGAGAGTGCCGTCCGATCCCGCTGTACCGGGAGGCGTACCGCGTCTACTACAACGCCTCCGACGAGGATCTCGGGTTTCGCGGCGCGACCCGTGCTGCGCCGCTGGCCAGCATTGGCGCGGCTGCGCCTCCCCAGCTTGACTTGTTTCTCCTCGAACCACTGGACGCGACGCTGCGACCGGTCGATGAGGGGTACGTCGGTTCTGTGAGGGACACCGTGAGTGCGCTGGTCACACTGGACAACCTCTTTGGCGGTGACGACCTGTCCGCACTTGCGGTTCGGGCATTCCGAGCTGCGTATCGACGCCTCGGCGCTGGTCGCTACGAGGCAGGGATCGACCTGGATCTGCAGGCCGCGACCGGAGAGCTTGCCGAGGTCGCGGCCTGGATGCTCTACGACGCCGACAATCAGGCGGCCGCGCGCCAGTTGAACCAAGAGGCGCTCTTGCTGTCGCGGCTTTCGGGTGACCGGGCGATGGAGCTGCTCATCCTGCAGAACATGAGCATGCAGGCCGGATGCCTTGGGCGGCCCCAGGAGGCGCTCCAGCTGGTGACCGTCGTCCTCGATACCAGCAGGCTGTCGCCGCGAGTTCAGGCGCTGTTCACCATCCGCGAGGCGAGAGCCCGCGCTCAGCTCGGTGAGCACACTGACGCGCCACGCGCGTTCGCCAAGGCGCGATCACTGTTCCAGGATGGCGTTGCTGACACTGATCCGGCATGGGTTTGGTGGGTCACCGAACGTGAACTCGCCTGGCATGAAGCGATGTGTCTGGCCGGGCTTGGCGACTGGAGGCGTGCGGTCGAGCTGTTTCGGCAGGCGGCGGAGGGCTGTCCCGTCGACCTCAATCGCACGCGCTACAACGACCTCGCCCACCTGCTCCTGGCGCTGGTTGAAGTCGGGGCATGGCGCGAGACCGAGCCGGTGATTACACAGACGTTGCCCTACGTGGGCGAGGTCGGCTCAAGGCGAACTGCCGTCTTGCTCATGGGTGCCGGCAAGCGGATCGTCAATGCCTCGGCGAGCCCGCCCTCGACCCGCGACGCAGCCATCCACCTCTTGGAGCTGCTGAAAACTGCGGGCTACGAGTCGAACACGAAGGACCAGATCGACTAGGAATCGGCTAGGAAGTCGCCTAGCTCCTCGGCCTTCACGGTCGCTAAACCGCGCTCTAACGTCTCCATGCACCGAAGCGAAGCTATCAGGCCAGATACGCCGAAGCGTCACGGCCGAGGGGGCATGATCGAGATGGAATGGGCAGCGGGAGGCATCATGGCAGCACTGTTTCTGCTCGCCTTGATTGCGATCATCCGCCAAGACATCCGTGACGAGCGCCGTGGCGTCACGCGGGACGAGCATCCGGCGAACTGGACGCGGTCGAAATGGTGACCGCGTGATCAGCCAGACCACCGCCGACGCCGCCGAGGCCAGCGTGAGCGCCTCCAGCGAGGGCACGCTCGACCGGGGGCAGGTGGTCGCGCTGCTGGAGTTGCTCCGCGAGGCGGTCGCCCGAGCCCGGTTCGTGGCGATCGACGTCACCCTCCACGGGCTGTGCGGCGGCCAGGGCGTGAACGCGGCGGGACTCCGATGGGCGGCGGAGCGGCTCGCTGAGGAACTGGTTGATCCCGGCCCGGCAGCCGCAGCAGTGGCGCTGGTGAGCCGCCCGCACGACTGGCCAAAGGACACGAAGAGACCAAGGCGCCGGGCCGGAGGTCGCGTCCCCCTTCACCTCCAGCCCGGTGGGCGCAAGCCCGGCGGCGAGCTTGAGGGGCGCGGATGGTGGGAGCCGCTGAGTCAACAGCGGAGCGCTTGGTCTTCCCTCGCCGCCGGGGCGCCCCAATCTCATGAGCGCTACCGGCTGGTCATCTCTAGGGCGTACATGCGCAGGCGGGTGTTGCGGGCGGTGGTCATGTGTTCGGCGGCGAGGGTGGCGGCCTGGACGGGGTCTTGGGCGGGGATGGCGGTGATGAGCTGCTGGTGGTCGGCTAGGACCCGTTCCCAGCGGCCGACGTTGGCGCTGAACTTGCCGGAGGGGTGGTGCCGCAGGCCGGCGCCGCCTTTGAGGTCGCGGATGCTGAGGCTCAATCGGCTGCAGCCCGCCAATACCGCCAGGCAGGAGAACTTGGAATCGTCATGGCCGCGACACCCGCCACCACGCAGGCGAGACCTATCCAGGCGGTGAGGGTCAGAGTCTCGCCCAGGAAGAGGACGCCGATGGCGACGCCGACGGGGACGCGCAGGTAGGCCTGCGCCGTGGTACCAACCGATCCAAGCGTGTGGACGAGCCGGAAGTAGATCACGAAGGCGAGCGCCGTCGAGAACACCGAGAGACCCAGCAGCGCCAGCAGCGACGCGGCCGGTTGCGGGCTCGTGCCGGGTGACGGCCGCGGTCAACAGGAACGTGAAGATCGGCGAGGTCGAGTTCAGGATCGTCGCAAGGCCGGCATCGACGGTGCGCTCGGCCCAGGCGATGACGGTGAAGGGCACGACGCTGTTGAGGCAGGCCTGGAAGAGGAAGCGCTGCCAGACCGCCGGGTGCGTCGGCAGCCTCAGCCCGCGCAGGCGCAGGACGCCGAGCAGCAGCGTTCCCGCGATCAGCGTCCGCGCGGCGATAAAGGTGACTGGCGGGATCGTCGTGACGCCGACCTTGATGAAGCTGTAGGACGCTCCCCACAGCGTGGCGAGCACGCCCAGGAGCAGCAGTTCGAGGCCAAGTCCCGGTTCCTTCTGCTCCATCGCCGCCATCGCTGCCACCCGCGCTCGGTCTTCCGGCTCACGCTGCCATCGTCACCTGTAAACGGTTCGGCTGCGGACGAACCATCCGATGCGCTCCCCGAGCTCGCCCACGCGATATCGGCCTTGGGCAGGCGTGCCTGGGCGATCGCAACGAGCACGGCGGCGTCGAGCCCGCACCCGTAGTCTCGCAGCTCAGAGGGCCCTTTTCGGGGTTCACGGCTACCGGGAATCAATTCCTGATCGGTGGATCAAGGCTAACTAAGCAGGTGACCAGAAGTTCTGTTCGTAACCGCGGGCGCGCGGTAAGCGCTGGTGACGTAGCCTCGCGGATCATTGGAGGTATCCGCGATACCCTCCAACGTCGCGCCTGGCAGCGGTGAAGATCGTCAGGCAGCTTGTGAGATCCTGGGTCGCATGACGGTGCAGGTGCGCTGGCGGCGGCGGTTTGGGTTCGAGCGGCTGCCGGTCGTGACCGGTGTGACCTTCGCGGTCACTGCGACGACCAGCGTGCTGGGGCTGGTGGTACCGGGCATGTTGGAGGCATGGGAGCGGACCCCGCAGGGCCTGCACGGCCAGTGGTGGCGGACGTGCACGGCGCTGCTGGTGCAGGACGGCGGGGTCGTCGGGACGCTCTCGAACCTGGCGTTTCTGCTGGTGGTGGGTGCGCTGGCCGAGCAGGTCCTGCGGCGGTGGCGGTGGCTTGCGTGCTACCTCGGCGCCGGCGTGGCCGCCGAGTTCGCCGGGTATGCCTGGCAGCCACGCGGGGCCGGGAACTCGGGGGCGGTCTGCGGGCTGGCCGGGGCGCTGATCGTGCTGCTTGTGACCGGGGCCGAGCTGTCGTGGCTGGCTCCGGTGGCGCTGCTGTACTGGTGCGGGGCGCTGCTCGCCGCGCGCTGGGGCGTCGTCCCGCTGGTGGTGGTCGTGGTCGTGGGCATGCTGGGCCAGGGCATGCTGGCTCGGGGCGCGCCGGGATCTCGTCTGCCCTTCGCCGTTGGCCGCGTCGTGGCCGTGGCCGCCGCGGTCGTCGCGCTGGTCCTGGTCGCTGCGAGGGATATCCACGGCGCGGCGCTCGTGGCGGGCGTCGTGCTCGCCGCTGTGACCGGCCCTGAGGTGGTCCACGCACGCCATCGCCGGTGACGCCCGCCTCATGGCTGACCCGTCGGCGCGGCCGGCCGCCACGCAGCTCACCGCCGGCCGCTCGCCGATTACGTACAGAACTTCAGGCAGGCCCTTTAGCGCTACCGGCTGGTCATCTCCAGGGCGTACATGCGCAGGCGGGTGTCGCGGGCGGTGGTCATGTGTTCGGCGGCGAGGGTGGCGGCCTGGACGGGGTCCTGGGCGCGGATGGCGGTGATGAGCTGCTCGTGGTCGGCTAGGACCCGCTCCCAGCGGCCGGGGAAGGTGAGGGTGGTCTGGGGGTAGCGGCGCAGGCGGCTGATGAGCCGGGTGATCACGTCCTCCAGGGTGGCGTTGTGGCTGGCCCGCCACAGCGCCTCGTGGAAGCGGTTGTTCCAGGAGACCCGGCCGGCGGGGTCGTCGCCGGGCAGCGCCAGCATCTCCTGGTGGATCGCTTCCAGGCGCGACAGGTCCAGCTCGCTGCGCCGCGAGGCGGCGCCCCGGGCGGCAGCCTCCTCCAGGGTGATGCGCACCTCGTAGATCTCCAGGATCTCCTCGGGGCTGCGCTCCTTGACGCGCACGCCGCGGGCGAACCGCTCCACCAGCCCGTCCTGCTCCAGCCGCGTGAGGCCCTCCCGGACGGGCGTGCGGCTGACGCCGAGCTTGCTGGCGAGCGTCGCCTCGGTGAGCGCCTCGCCAGCCTCCAGCTCGTTGCTGAAGATCAGCTCACGCAGCCGCTCGTAGGTCGAGTCCGTCACGTTCTTCCCTTCGATGGCCGTATCCAGCAGGCATCTTACGGCACGTCCGAAGGCGGTCGGCTGGCCGGTTGCGTGGCCAGTTGACTGGCTACCAGGCGAAGCGTATACATTCGTGTGCAATAGCATAGCAATGTGTCCCTAGGCGTACCACGCACCGTTGAGTGGAGGTTTGGGTGATGTCGCTTCGCGGGATTTCGCTTCGTGGCAGCGTCGCGGTGCGGCTCGGATGCGCTGCGGTCCTGGCCATGGTCCTCGCCAGCTGCAGCGGCGGCGGCTCCAGCTCCGGCAAGGTCAGCGAGGTGCGGATCGGCCTGGTCTTCCCCACCAGCGGCGCCATGGCGGTGCTGGGCAACGACCAGGAGAACGCCGCGAAGATGATGCTCAACTGGGCCAATGACCATGGCGGCGTCGGCGGCGCCATGATCAAGATCTTCACGGCCGACTCCCAGAGCGACCCGGGCTCCGGGGCCACGGCAGTGCAACGCCTGATCGACCAGAACCAGGTCCAGGTCATCATCGGCTCCTACGCCTCGGGCATCTCTCAGGCGATCGCCCCGGTGGCGCAGCGCAACAAGGTCATCCTCTGGGAGGTCGGCGCGGTCTCACCCACCGTCAACGCCTCCGGGGGCCAGGACTTCATCCGGACGGTCGGCACCTCGGCCAGCTACGCCGGCGCCGACGTCGACTTCCTGCTCCACTACCTGGCCGGCAAACTCGGCAAGCCAGCAGGCCAGATCCGGATCGGGGTGGCGCACGAGGACGGCGCCTTCGGCACCAGCGTCAGCGACGCGCTCAAGGCGCTGGCCGCGCAGAATGGCCTCAACATCGTCGCCAACGAGGCCTATGCGGAGACTTCCTCCGACCTCACCCCGGTGGTGCTGCGGCTGAAGGCCGCCAAGCCCGACGTGCTGTTCATCGCCCCGCTGGTGGCCTCCACCCCGCTGTTCTGGCAGGCGGCGAAAACCCAGGACTTCAACGTCAAGGCGATCATCGGGTCGGCGGGCTTCAGCGCCGCGAGCTTCCTCACCAAGTTCGGCGCCGCCGGGATCGAGGGCGTCTACGACGTGGAGCCGCCAGCGGTCGAGTTCATGAACACCACCAACCTGAGCGCCGACGCCCGCACCGTGCTCGACACCCTGCGCGCCCAGTTCAAGACGCAGCAGGGCCACCCCTGCCTGGTCCACTGCGGCGACGGCCTCGGCGGCACCTACGTCCTGGTCAAGGACGTCCTGCCCCGCGCGGTCGCCTCCGGATCGCTGACGGCTGACTCGATCCGCGCGGCCGCCAGCCAGACCGACATCCCGGACGGCGGCACCCCGCAGGGCTTCGGCGCCAAGTTCGACGCCAAGGGCGACAACACGCGGGCGATCTCGGTGATCATGCAGTGGCAGGGCGGCACCCTGAAGGTGGTGTGGCCGTCCACCCTCGCCATCGCCCAGCCCATCCCGATGCCGTCCTGGAGCCAGCGGTAACGGGCCCACCGAGCCCGGACCCGCAGCCCTATGCAGCTCCCGTCGGCGGTCGCGAGCGGGATCGCGCTGGGTGCGATCTACGCGCTGGTCGCCGCCGGGCTGAACCTGGTCTTCGGCGTCGTCAAGATCATCAACTTCGCCCAGGGCGCGCTGCTGACCGTGGCGCTGTACGGGGTCTGGCTGTTCCAGCGCGCCGCCGGGCTCGACCCCTATCTGACGCTGCCAGCGGTGGTGGCCGTGATGGCCGGCCTCGGCTACCTCATCCAGGCAGGCCTGATCGGCCGGGTGCTCGGCAAGGAGCGCACCAGCCAGCTGCTGATCACCTTCGGGCTGGCGATGGTGCTGAAGAACCTCTGCCTGGTGCTGTGGGGCGCCGACAACCGCTCGGTCACCTCCCGCTACGGGGACAGGGTCCTCGGCTTCCTCGGGGTGCGGATGACCGTGGCCAGCGTCGTCGCCGTGGCCGGGTCGGCGCTGACGGTCGCGTTCCTATACCTGTTCCTGCACCGCACCCGCGCCGGCACCGCGATCCGGGCGGTGGCGCAGCAGCCGGACTCGGCCGAGCTGGCCGGCATCAACGTCCGCCGGGTCTATGCCGCCGCCTTCGCGGTGGGCACCGCCCTGATCGGCGTGGCGGCGTCGCTGATGGCGCCGATCTACCCGATCCATCCCGGCGCGGGGGACAGCTTCGGGATCATGGCCTTCATCGTGGTGATCCTCGGCGGCCTCGGCAGCGTCTTCGGGGCCGCCCTGGCCGCGCTGTTGATTGGGGTCCTGCAGAATGTTTTTGCCACGCTGGTCAGCGTGCAGCTGTCGACCGCCTTCGTGTTCCTGGTGTTCATCGTCGCCATGATCGCGAGGCCCAGCGGGATCTTCGGCCAGAAGGCGAGGGTCGCGTGACCGCTGGGCCCGCGCGGGCCGCGCCGCCGCCGTCATCGCCAGCGTCCCCGGCGGCGGTGCGGCCACTCTCCCTGCGGGGACGCGGCCTGTCGGAGGCCGGGCCGAGGGTCATCGGCCCGGCGCTGCTGCTGCTCGCCGCCGTGGCGGCGCTGCCGCTGCTGCCCGGGATCCGCTTCTATTACCTGCAAGTCGTCATCCTGGTGTTCTGGTTCGCGGTCCTGGGCACCAGCTGGTCGATTATCGGCGGGTACGGCGGCATGCACTCGATCGGGCACGCCACCTTCGTCGGGGTGGGCGCCTACACCTCCACGCTGCTGTACGTCGACTTCCACATCAGCCCCTGGCTGGGGATGCCGGCGGGGATGGCGCTGGCAGCCCTGGTCGCGGTGGTGATCGGCTACCCGTGCTTCCGCTTCGGCATCCGCGGCGACTACTTCGCGCTGGTCACCGTCGCCCTCGGGCAGGTGGGGTTCGAGGCCGCCAACGGCGCGGCCAACATCACCAAGGGCGCCCAGGGCGTCCCGCTGCCGTACGCGGGCAACGCCCCTTTCGCCTTCCAGTTCGCCAACCGCTCGGTCTACTTCTACGTGGTCATGGCGCTGTGGCTGGTGGTGGTCGCCGTCGCCTACCGGGTGCGGCGTTCCGGCTTCGGCTTCAAGCTGATCGCGCTGCGGGACGACGAGGTCGCCGCCGAGCGGGGCGGTATCGACGTGAGCAGGCACAAGCTCCTCGCCCTCGCGCTGAGCGCTGCCATCGCGGCGGCTGCGGGCACCTTCTACGCGCAGTTCTTCCTCTTCATCGACCCCGGGGCGGTGTTCGGGCTGACGCTGTCGGTGCAGATCGTGCTGATGGCCGTCCTCGGCGGCATGAACAGCTACCTCGGCGCCACCGTCGGGGCAGCGCTGCTGGTGCCGCTGTCGCAGTGGCTGACCACCCGCCTCTCCGGCGTCCCCGGGCTGGACCTGGTCATCTACGGCGCGATCCTGGTGGCGCTGATGCTGTACATGCCCTTCGGGATCCTCGGCCTGCTGCGCCGCTCCCCGCACTGGCGCCGGGTGATCGGCTGGTGACCGAGCCGGTCGCGGATCCCATCCTGGCGGTGCGGGGCGTCGCCAAGTCCTTCGGCGGGCTGCGGGCGCTGCAGGACGTCCATCTGGAGGTCGCGCGGGGCAGCATCACCGGGCTCATCGGACCGAACGGGTCGGGCAAGAGCACCCTGTTCGACATCATCACCGGCTACCAGTCGCCCGACGCCGGCGAGGTCGTCTTCGACGGCGCCTCGCTGCGGGCGCTCGCGCCCCATCAGGTCTCCCGCCAGGGCCTCGTCCGCACCTTCCAGCTCACCCGCATCTTCCCGACTCTCACGGTGGCCGAGAACCTCCTGGTCTTCGCCGACGGTGCGGAGGGTGAGGGCAGGGCGCGGGAGCTGCTGGAGTTCGTCGGGCTGCTGCGGCTCGCCGACCACGAGGCCGCCGGGCTCTCCTACGGGCAGCAGAAGCTGCTGGAGATCGCGCAGGTGCTCATGCTCCAACCGAGGTTGCTGCTGCTCGACGAGCCGCTGGCCGGGATCAACCCCGGGCTCGCCGAGGAGTTGCTGCAGCGGCTCCGCGAGCTGCGCGACGGCGGCATGACCCTGCTGCTGGTCGAGCACGACCTGCCCGCGGTGACCCGGCTGTGCGACCGCCTCACGGTGCTCGACGGCGGCCAGATCATGCTCAGCGGCACCCCCGAAGCGGTGCTGGCCGACGCCGGCGTCAAGGAGGTGTTCCTCGGCGGGTGAACGGGACCGCGAACGCGAACGCGCTGCTCAGCACGAAGGATCTGGTGTCCGGCTACGGGCGCCTCCAGACGCTCCACGGTATCGACCTGGAGGTGCCCGAGGGGCGCATCACCGCCATCATCGGGCCGAATGGGTCCGGCAAGAGCACCCTGCTCAAGACCCTTTGCGGGCTGCTGCGGCCGTGGCAGGGAGCGGTGCTGTTCGACGGCGACGACGTCGCCGGGCAGCCCGCGCACGCGCTGGTCCGCAGGGGCATGTGCATGGTGCCGCAGGGACGGGTGGTGTTCCCCTTCCTCACCATCGAAGAGAACCTGCGCATGAGCGCCTACATCGTCCCCTCCGAACGTGAGGTCCGGCGCCGCCTGGAGCAGGCCTACCAGTTCCTGCCGCGCCTGGCCGAGCGCCGCCGCCAGCCCGCCAACACGCTGTCCGGCGGCGAGCAGGTAATGCTGTCGCTCGCCAAGGT
>WNGD01005034.1_pt1 | contig 47059 bp, 33 predicted proteins | sample 5400671 | NCBI WGS metagenome assembly WNGD01 (sample SAMN13153369, study PRJNA577476) | soil metagenome | isolation source: 40 cm soil or saprolite under grassland replicate 2 | place: USA:California | collected 2016-06-15 | reverse complement strand
TATGATATTGAAGAGGATGATGAGGAGCGGGCAGAAGTGGAAGCGGAGATTGTGAAGTTTGAACAGTGGGTAGAGAAAGTGCAGCCGTTTTTAACCGATCTGGCATATGAACCGTATTATGAAGAGATGCGTTTAGCTGTCCGTATACTTGGGATCAAGGCGACGGTTTTTCCGGCAAGCGGAGATTATCCGTTTCGTGTACAGGTAGATATCACCATCCCTGCTATTGTGTCCAAAATGAAATATTGTGTCACACATGACAGATGATGTATCTACAACTGGCTCTACATTAGAGGCGTGTGCCTCGCCACTTTTTGCCGCAGGTGCAGAAGCGGTTTACGGCCTGGTGCTGGCTCGCCCGATAGTGTAAGGTAGCGACTATAAAATATGCTCTCTGCGAGAGAGTTAGTAGAGTGTGTTATAATACCCCCGAAAGGATAAAAATCAGACAGCAGGTAGCCTGAAATTGTGATTTACCAGGCAGGAGACCTGGCTGAGGCAAGGTTTAGCTGCTTAGCTAATGTTTTTGCTTGCTTGATATTAAGAGAGGTACTCCCATGTCAAATAGTGGGAAATGGTTGAGAACTAGCATCATCTGGCTCATAGTGGCCCTGGTCGTTATTCTGGTAATCGTGGTGTTTTTCCGCCCCTCACCGAATACGACCTCGGTGAATGTGTCTACCATCTTAAACGACATCAAGACGGATATGAGCAAAAATCAGAAGGATACGCTAACAGTTGCTAGTAATACTATTACACTCACTCGAGGCCAGAATCCGAATAAAGAAGTAGCTAACATTAATGAGTCATTTGATATTACGAAAGTACTTAAAGATAATAATATTGATTATACGAATAACCAACTGCTGGTACTTCAGTATGAGCCTCCCAGTGCCTTCGGCTCCTGGCTCAATATCCTGGGTGGACTGATACCTTTCATCCTGATCGGCGGCCTACTTATCTTTATGATGCGCCAGGCCCAGGGTACCAACAACCAGGCGTTATCGTTCGGCAAGAGCCGCGCCCGCATGTTTTTGGGTAACAAACCTACAGTGACATTTACGGATGTTGCGGGAGTAGAGGAAGCAAAGCAGGAACTGCAAGAAATCGTCGAGTTTTTGAAATTTCCTGATAAGTTTGCTGCCCTTGGGGCACGTATACCTAAAGGGCTTTTGCTCGTTGGGCCTCCCGGAACAGGTAAGACGCTGATTGCACGCGCTGTAGCTGGTGAGGCCGGCGTGCCGTTCTTCAGTATCAGTGGTTCCGAGTTTGTGGAGATGTTCGTTGGCGTTGGTGCCAGTCGCGTGCGTGACCTCTTTGAGCAGGCTAAACGCAACAGCCCCTGTATCGTCTTCGTTGATGAGATCGATGCAGTTGGTCGCCAGCGAGGAGCGGGTCTGGGCGGATCACACGACGAACGTGAACAAACGTTGAATCAGATACTTGTAGAAATGGACGGCTTTGATACAAACACAAATGTAATTGTGATTGCAGCTACGAACCGCCCAGACGTGCTTGATCCGGCCTTGCTGCGTCCTGGGCGCTTTGATCGGCAGGTAGTGCTCGACCGTCCTGATATTCGTGGGCGTACTGCCATTCTACAGGTGCATGCCAAGGGAAAGCCACTGGAAGTGAGTGTAACGCTGGAAACACTGGCGAAGCAGACGCCTGGCTTTTCCGGCGCTGATCTTGCTAACCTGCTCAATGAAGCAGCAATCCTGGCGGCTCGACGCAATAAGCGCAAAGTCGGGATGAGCGAACTAGAAGAGGCGATCGATCGTGTAGTGGCCGGCCCTGCTCGTAAGAGCCGCATCATTAGCGAGCGCGAAAAAGCTATCACCGCGTATCACGAGGTAGGCCATGCTCTGGTGGCGCGCATGCTTCCCAATACTGACCCTGTTCACAAAGTTTCAATTGTGGCTCGAGGTCAGGCTGGTGGTTTCACGATGTTATTGCCTACCGAGGATCGCTACCTGTGGAGCAAACCGCAGTTTGAAGATACGCTCGCCTATGCCCTTGGCGGTCACGTTGCTGAACTGATTATCTTCGGTGAGGTGACGACTGGCGCATCGAATGATATTGAGCGTGTGACGAAGGTTGCTCGCTCGATGGTGACTGAGTATGGTATGAGCAGTCGTATTGGCCCAATGGCGCTAGGCCACAAGGAAGAACTGGTGTTTCTGGGACGCGATTTTGGCGAACAGCGCAACTACAGCGAGCAGACTGCCCGCGAGGTGGATGAGGAGATCCGCCGGATCATCCAGGAAGCCTTTGATAAGGCGTATCATGTTCTGCTACAGAACAAAACACGCCTGATTATGATAAGCGAGCGTTTGATTAAGGAGGAGACGTTGGAAGGTCCCCTCTTCGAGGCACTCTTCAATCAGCCAATCGACAATGGTCAGTACGAGTCACCGTCTATTCTTGCTGGCATGCCCCGTCTAGATACCTCGGGAAATAGTGAACAGGCTCTCTTGCCTGAAGCAGGAGCTTCATATCAGCTGCCACCGCAACTGCAACCACCATATAACAAAGAATAAATTATATCAAGTTTCCAGGGCAGCTCTCATTCGTTCCAGCGCGGTCTCAATTCGTTCATCCGGCGCTGTAATTGATATGCGAACATAGCCCTCACCGGCGTCTCCAAAATTGGTGCCAGGTGTGATATAGACTCCAGTCTTGTCGAAAAGCCAGCTTGCAAATTCGCGAGATATAATACCTTTGGGGACCGCTGCCCATACGTATAGCCCCGCTTTAGGGCTTTGAGCATCCATGCCAAGTACGTTGCAGCCATCTACCAGCAAATCACGACGCCGGCGATAGATGGCGTTACGCTGTTTCAGCCACGAGTCAGGTAATTGCAGCGCTTCAATAGCAGCATATTGAATGGGCCTGAATATACCACTATCGATATTACTCTTTAAGCGCCCAACAGCATTGACAATTTTAGGATTACCAACCAGCATTCCTATGCGGAATCCTGCCATATTATATGTCTTGCTCAATGAGTGTAATTCAACAGCGACCTCGCTTGCCCCAGGGACTTGTAGAATACTCATAGGGCGATACTCGTCAAAGTAGACTTCGGCATAGGCCATATCGTGGAGAATCAGCAGGTTGTGACGACGAGCGAATTCTACCGCATGCTCAAAAAAGGCGAGGTCAGCGCATGCAGCTGTAGGGTTATTAGGGTAGTTGAGCAAGAGCAAGCGAGATTTCGCCAGTACATCCCCGGGAATAGGCTCCAGGTCCGGCAGGTAGGCGTTCTGTTTCAGAAGGGGCATCAGATAAGGTACGCCTCCCACGGTTTTGCTCGCCATAATATATGCCGGGTAATATGGATCAGCGATCAGCGACAGGTCACCTGCATTCAGGACAGCCGTACTTACGTAGGCAATCCCCTCTTTTGACCCCAGGAGTGGCAGTATATCGTGTTCGGGTGTGAGATGAACATCAAAGCGCCGCTCGAACCAGGCTGCGAATGCTTCATGTAATGCACGCATGCCGAAATATTCGGGATAGCGATGGTTTTCAGGATTCTGCATGGCTGCGCACAGTCGATCAATTACTTCTTGTGGTGCGGCCAGGTCCGGGTCGCCCATCGAGAGGCTGATTACGTCTACACCGGCGGCTTTGCGTTCAGCTATCTTCTTCCTGGCATCAGCGAAATGGTACGGTGGTAGGTTTGTCATCAAATTGGACAACTGCATAATGTTACTCCATTGTCTCCGCCTCATACCAGTTTTTCCCGACTTTCATCTCGACCTTGATCGGTACATCGAGTTTAGCTACTCCTTCCATCAATCTCTTCACCAGGTATTTTGTCCGCTCGAGTTCTTCAATGGGAACCTCAAAGACTAACTCGTCGTGCACCTGTAAGATCATGCGCGTCTTCAGTTGCCTCTCTTCGATCTCATGCTGAATACGAATCATCGCAATCTTAATCAGGTCAGCATTGCCGCCCTGGATGGGCATATTGATTGCTTCTCGTTCAAGTGCCTGCCTTTCATTAAAAGGCAACGCGTGCATATCCGGGAAAAAGCGTTTCCTGCCAAAGAGAGTATTGACATATCCCTGTCTGCGTGCTTGATTGAGCGTGCTTTCAACGTAGCCTTTGATATGCGGAAACGTCTCATGATAGCGTTTAATGAAATCCGCTGCCTCGCTATTGCTCATGCCTGTAATTTGAGCCAGGCCAAAGGCCGATTGCCCGTAAAGCACAGCATAGACCACCGTTTTAGACAGCCGTCGCTGATCTTTTGTTACTTGCGATGGAGGAATATTGAATAGCGAAGCTGCCGTGATCGTGTGAATATCTTCATCCTTGTTAAATGCCTCGACTAAACGTGGCTCGTGTGTAATATGTGCCAGGATACGCAGCTCGAACTGCGAATAATCGGCGGTAAGCAAGACATAGCTGGGATCAGCGATGAACGCTCGCCGAATCTGGCGTCCAACCTCGGTACGCACAGGTATATTCTGGAGATTAGGATTGCTCGAAGACAATCGGCCACTGGATGCCGTTGTCTGGCTAAATGTTGTATGTACACGTCCCGTAACCGGGTCTATTAGCGCTAGCAAGCCATCAACGTAGGTAGATTTCAGCTTGGTAAGCTGGCGATATTCCAGCAAATGATCGACTACCGGGTGTTGACCCCGCAGACTCTCGATCACATCCGCACTCACAGAATAGCCTGTTTTCGTCTTCTTACCTGCTGGAAGTTTTAGTTCTCCGAAGAGGATATCGCCTAATTGCCTGGTCGAATTGATGTTAAAGCGATGTCCAACAGCGTCATAGATTTCTTTTTCAAGCGCACTAATCTGCTCGCCAAGTTTCTCACCCAGGCTGCGCAAAAAATCTTCATCCAGTGCCACGCCATTGATTTCCATCTGCATCAATACAGGCAGAAGCGGCAACTCGATATTATGATACAGGTCTAACAAACTATGGCGGCGCAGATCTTCCATAATTGGCTTAACCAGGCGCAGCGTCATATCGGCATCTGCTCCAGCATAATCTGCAGCCAGGCGTACGGGTACCTGTGCCATGCTGATCATTTTGCTACCCGTACCGATCAGTTGAGCGATGGGCGTCATTACATGGCCCAGGCGTTGGAATACCAGATCTTTCAAGCCAAGCCCACGCCTGCCTGGGTCCGTCAGGTAGGCGCCCACCATCGTATCAAAAGCCAGGCCGCGAACTGCAATACCAGTACCAGCGCGCAACAAGATCAGCATGTCGTATTTCGCATTATGCATGTACTTGCGTACCGTCTCATCTTCAAGGACGGGGCGCAGTTTCTCGATTACAAGTGCAAGGGGCAACTGTGCTCCTGGTTCTTGACCATCAATGGTCTGAATATGCCCAACGGGAACATAGTATGCCTCTCCAGGGGCCATCGAGAAGGAAATGCCAACCAGTTGAGCGTGCCACGGGTCTTCAGAGGTAGATTCGGTATCAAGCGCGAAGCGGCCAGCGTCGTGCAGACTTTTAGCGAGTACCTGCAATGCTTCCACAGTAGTGACGATCATTGTATTGGTTTTAAAGGAGTCTTTCTCATCCAGAAACAGTGGTTCACCCTGTGCTGTGCTGGGCAGGCGCAATTTACGCACAACTTCGGTGGCAGGCTCTAGTTCACCGAACAGAGTGGGTTGTGTTAGCCCATCCTGAGTATCAATATAATGCTTTCCCCTCCCATCTTGCCCAGGTTGTGTGCTGATTTGTGTACTACTTGCAGCGGTGCCAGGCAACATGAGATGGGCTACAGAAGGCGGCTCTGGTGGTGACATGATGGATACAACGCCGACCGGCGGAGCTACTAATAGATCTTCAACCTGTCTTTCTACTGCCGCTGGCTCAGGTTTCTTCTCTACCTCAACATTTGGAGAAGGAGCGCCTGTTCCGCCTGGAATCTTATCAACCAGGGTACGAAATTCCAGTTCGCGAAAGAGAGCTACCACCCGGTCGCGTTTGAATTGCTCTACGCGGCAGGCTTCCAGGTCCAGTTGAACTGGAGCGTCCAATACTATTGTAGCGAGGTACTTACTCTGTCGAGCTTGCTCGCTATTTTCGCGCAGCAAACGCTGCTCTTTCGGAGTTAACTCGTCTACATGCGCCAGAACACCTTCAAGATCACCGTAATCGGCCAGCAGTTTAACGGCAGTTTTTTCACCAATGCCAGGAACTCCAGGAATGTTATCCGATTTATCGCCGACTAATCCCTTGAAGTCGGGTAATTTATTGGGAGGTAAACCATAACGGCTCTTGACTGCTGCCTCGTCATACTCTGTAGCTTCGCTGATGCCACGTTTTGCGGCCAGTACCCGCACATGTTCGTTGACAAGCTGCAGTGTATCCATATCGCCTGTGAAGATGATTGTATCAACTCCCTGATGGGTGGCCTGAACGGCGAGGGTCCCCAGCACATCGTCAGCTTCAAAGCCATCTTTTTCATAGATAGGAATGCCAAAAGCCTCAACTATTTCGCGGATGCGTCCAAATTGTGGTCGCATAATATCCGGGAGCGCGGGACGATGCGCCTTATACTCGACAAAATGTTCATGGCGGAAAGTCGGCGTGGGCCGGTCAAAAGCAACAGCGATATAATCGGGTTTGATTTCCGTTAGCGCTTTAATGAGAATTGAGGTAAAGCCAAAGGTCGCGTTGACCGCCTCTCCTTTGCTCGTTGCCAGTCCCTCTGGCAAAGCATGAAAGGCGCGGTGGATTATTGCATGCCCATCGATTAGTACGAGCGTCTTGCGTTTTGTTTGCCCAGTGTGTTCTTCTGTCATGTCAGACCTGATCCATTCCTAATCCTTCCAATTGCTTTCTGGTTGGATACAAGCGGTACTTGAACGCTTTACGTACTATTCGCTTGTCTTGTTCTGCTGATTGGATATTCATACTACTTTATTCTTTTTGAGGCTTCTTCTACCAGAAGTGCGCCTAATCGCTCAAGCGAGGGGTCTTGTGGCGCATATAATAATCTTTCAATGACCAGTCTAGCACGATGTTGTGTCTGTGTCTATATTCCTCAAAGCGCCAGTGGAAGTAACTCGCTTTCAATCTCAGGATAATGATATGGCCAGGGCTTAACAATGAGCTCTAGGTAACAAATTGCTTTCGGTTGGAAAGGTGTCAAGGAAGGTCTCTGCAAACTGTATAAAGCGATATACGTCAGCGAAGTTGCTAACAAGACCAAGGGAGACTCGCACCGCACCGCCACTCTGCATACCCAGGTTAGCGAGAAATTGGTCCCAGCTCATACCCTCTTGACCCTTAAAGAGCTTTGGCAGTGCTTCCTTTGCCTCACCTTTGAAGAGCTGCTGTAGTTTTTCTTTCGACAGGTGGAAAGCAGCTTCGCCCGCACCGGGGTTACAAAAGCAGCCGGTGCGCAGGGAAAGACGGGATTTGCTAGCTCTTTGTTCAACCACGCGCTCATCAACGATAGACCCGTTTGGGTTAAGGAAATTGAGCGCTATATTTCCTCCACGCATGTGACAGTTGTGCGGGCCGTAGACCTCAACCAGTGGCGTTCCGTTACTATGATGCATAGACAGCAAGCTGTCGAGCAACCAGCCTACCAGGCACATGATTCGTTCATGTATAGTCTCCATACCAATATTTGCGAGATGTTTGAGACCGATCTCTACCGCTGGAAGGTTGAGATAGTCCAGCGTCCCATCTTCAAAGGCTTCTCCACCTTCGAGCATCACATATCCATCGCCTTGCACCGAAATGCCCCAGATCGTGCCACCGGCAAACCATGGCCGCTTCAGCTTTGCCAGAGCAGCTTTGCGTGCCAGCAGGCAGCCAATACCTGTAGGATAGCCAAACATCTTATAGAACGAGATGGGCACAAAATCGGGATGCCACTTGCTCAGGTCGAGGCGATTCGAGGGGACAAAAGCTGCACAGTCCACAAGTACATCCCATCCCCTTGCACGGGCTTCATTGATCCATTCCAATGGATGCTGTACCCCTGTGAAATTTGACTGGGCCGGGTAGGCGAACAGGTGATGAGCGCCATCTGTGGGTGCCTCAAGGAAAGGGAAGAGATGAGATTCGTCCACGCGCAATTCTGGGGGCATGACGGGCAGGTAAGTAAGTGTTGCACCCTTTGCACGGGCAAACTCTCGGATACCGTTGACAGAGTTGTGGTTATCGAAGAGTAGCAAGAGCTGCCCGCCAGGGGCAAAGGGATATGATTCACCAACCAGCCTGAGTGCGCCAGTAGCGTTGGGTGTGAAAATCACGGTGTATTCGCTGGGCGAAGCATTAAAAAATTCGAGCACAAAGGCGCGGGCCCGTTCGTCTAGCTCAGTCATCGCCCGAGAAGTTGGATTAAGCGAGTGAGGATTGCCAAATACATTGCGGCGAAGCAACTCCATATGATCACGGAGTTGGCTTTCGCCGTACAGGCCTCCCCCTGTATAGTCGAGGTAGATGTGTGCTTGTTCGTCCAGGCGGGCGTATTCTGTGGTCCGTAGTTCGTCCAGCAGTGAGGTAGCTGCAAAGGTCGAATAGGTCTGCCGGAACGCTTCTTCTGCTGCAAGCATTTCTGAGCTGTAGCGGGTGAAGCTGCTTTTACTGCCTGTTTTTTCTTGCATGAAAGAGGCCTCCTTTCAAATCATAGTTGTTGAGTTGGACGAACAATAAGAGCAAGAACCTCCTGGCAGAAGGAGCCTCAGGCCAGAACGCGGTAAGTCCCTTTCACCCCGCCTTCCCAGGCACATAAGCTGGCGTTGGAAGGCGATCCCTCCTCGGCGTGAATGAAAGCAAACACAAGCCGCGTCAAATCCCGTAATGGAATGGCATTCCAGTCCGGTCGACGTAACCATTCGATCACTTCAGGAGTTATCTCGCCCGGTCCAGGAAGCGCGAAGCGCTCTGTCCAGGAGCCTGTATTGAGGTAGACCTGCGATCCGTTGTTAATTGGATCGATCCTATCCAAATGAGTATGGCCTGCGATGGCATAGCGAAGAGTAGAGTTGCTGTGTAGCACATGCTGCATCCCTTTAGCTGTACTTTCCGCCATGGCGTAGACCCCGGGGGTACAGATGGCTCTGATAGCGTCAACAAGCGGTAAGGACATTATTTCACGCACCTGGACAAATTCCAGCATCGCATCAGCTTCTGTGACCTCCTGACCTAATGGCTCAGTAAAATCGGGGGCATGTGCAACCATATCTTCTTGAAAGGCTGCGAAGTCTGCCATGGCGTGTATGAATAGCTTGATGGGTATGTGTTCTTCGCCAGGGGATAAACCCGCTAAAGGCTTACGTGAGTACGAGAGCATTGCCATAACATGCTGAACCGTTTCTACGACGCTCTCAGGGTTCAGGAGGCAGAGCAGCGCTACCTGGCGCATAAAGCTTATCCCCGGCTCCAAATGATCAAAATAGGAATACTGCACGTTGATGTGATACGCGGCACGTTGAATATACTGGGTGCCAAGGGGAAGTGTGATAGCTTGGGGTTTAAGCCTGAGAGGCTGCCCCTGTTCATCCCAGATGTCACATATACGATTCCAGAAATCATACTGGTTGCCATGCTCAATAAAAACGTCCGGCAGTGGCCGATAGGAACGCGTGTGGCAAAAGTTCACACGCTCTCTCAGTTCTTGTTCCCCCAATATAAGCTCGCAAATGCGAGCCTGCACCTCCTCAAAGCTGAGCTCGACATCGTGATTACCAGTAATAAACGTGATGTGTCGTCCTGGCAAAGAGATGAAGCGTTGGAGCGCCTCAAAGAAAGGGCCATGGGCAGCAATCACTTTTTCCAGTTTTATCAAAGCGGTAGTGGGATTTGTCGTGCCATATGGCTCGTAGGGCTGCATCATCAGAAAATCAAAGCAGTCCCCATTGATGATCAGTTCAACATCTGCAGCAGGGCCAAGTAATCCATTGCTAGAGGTAGCATTAAGCAACCCCTCCAAAGCGGATTGTTGATGATCACTGAAGCCATCGAGCATGGGATGACCATCGCCGAGATGGAGATCACTGACCACAAGTATGATTTTCGGCATGTGTACCTCTTATTGTTGCAGCCCGCTCACGACACGAGCGTACTTTTCTGCGAGGGCCTGCGCCTGCTCACTGGACATGGATTCGGCCACTATGTGGAAGAGCGGCCGGTCGGCATCTGGCAGAACCAGCACCCACTCTTTACCAAGATCTATTTTAATCCCATCAATAGGCTTGGCGCGGCGTTCGCGGTATTGTTCGCTGAGGATACGCATCACCTTTCCTTTGTATTCCCAGGGGCAGTTCACCATGGTGCGGCTCATGTAATATGCAGGCAGATCATCCACCACTTGAGAAAGGCGCATATCAAAGGTTGCCAGTAGTTCTAGCAGCTTTAAGATGGCGAGCATCCCATCAAAAGCCGGTTGGAGAGCAGGGAAAACGAAGCCACCAGCCCCGTCTCCTACCAGGACAACCCCTTCACGATTTGCAGCCGTCATTAAGGCATGAGCCAGCACTTTTGTAAGCAGGATATTCCCATCATAGCGCTGCGCGATATGCTGCAGTGCGCTTGGGGCCGAAACAGGAGCAGCTACCGTCCCGGCGGGATGTTTCCGCAGGAGTAGACTGGTCATCACAGCCAACATCTTCATACCGTCCAGTGTGCGACCACTATCATCTATCACAGAGATGCGCTCTCCAGCCGGGTCAATGCGTATGCCCATATCATTGTCCAGTGTAGCGGAGATCGTCGCCAGGCGTTGTATATCTTTCTCCAGCTCCTCAGGTGGGCGAGAGATGCGTGACTCCTCCGTACTGTCATTCAGTACAATCATTTCACACCCCAGACGGTTAAAGATACGCGGGAGCATTTGCGTGGTGCTGCCATTAGCATAATCGATCACCAAACGGAATTTACGATGTTGCACCAGTTGTATGTCAACTACTTTCATCAGTGCATCGAGGTAACGGCTGATTACATCCGAGTTCTCCAGGACTTCAATTGACCCCAGGTCATCCAGGTACACACGACGGAAATCTTCACGGAAGTACAGATTCTCGATCTTGCGCTCAGTGGTCTTATTAATATCCAACCCATGCTGGTCAAAGAACTTGATATCTACCACACGTGGATCGTGTGGCGAGAGGCGCACATGCACTCCGCCAATTGCATCAGTGGTGCGAATAAAATAGCGTGCCACAGGGATCGGCACCTGGTTGATATCTTGCACGTTAATTCCGGCCGAAGGAAGGCCTGCAATCACAGCACGCTTAATCATGCGTGATGTACGGTGTGACGCGTCGCGATTAATACACACGATCGAGCCTTTCGGCAGGATGGCGCCGTAGGCTGCACCTAGCCTGGCGGCAAACTCCGGCGTGAGATCGACATTCACCAGTCCAGTGACCCCAAAGCGGCTGAACAGGCTGCGCTTTCCCTGCGATCCCCAGATGATGCTGCTATTGATGACTGCTCCGGCCTCGATCTCTTTATCCGGCCAGATTTTGACGTTGGGCTGAATAATCGCACCTTCCTGAATAATGGAGTTATCGCCGATGACAGAGCCTTCAAACATGACCGCCTTGCTCTTGATGCTGGTTGAAGAACCGACAATCGCCCCACGCAACTCTGCACGCTCGCCTATGAAGGAATTATTCCATACAATACTGCGGTCCACTTGCGCTCGCTCATCGATAATGCTGTATTGACCAATTGTACTCGGCCCGTGAATAATGCTGCCCGTCTTGACCTGGCACTCATGCGCCAGGTAAACTGGGCCGTACAACTGGGCTTCCTCATCAATCTGCACGCCTTCCTCACACCAGATGTTGCTCCCGATGTTCTTCGCGGGAATCTCGAGCTCCACATGGCCCAACAGTGCATCGGCGTTGGCCCGCATATACTCGCTCAGGTTCCCGACGTCGCACCAGTAGCCGCTGGCAAAGTATCCATAGATAGGATCACCTTTTTTCAACATATACGGGAAAAGTTCCTGGCTGAAGTCATATTGCACATTCTTTTCAAAGTAGGATAAGATCTGCGGTTCCAGCACATAGATACCTGTATTGATCGTATCACTAAAAACTTCGCCCCAGCTTGGTTTCTCAAGGAACTGAGTAATGTGGCCCTTGTCGTTGGTGATAATCACTCCATATTCTAGCGGATTAGGAACATGCGCGAGTGTTAATGTTGCCAGAGCTTTCTTTGCTTTGTGATACTCGATGATGCCGGTCAAGTTATAATCTGTGAGTGCATCGCCACTGATCACCATGAAAGGTTCAGTTAAATGCTCCTCAGCATTCTTGACACTGCCTGCAGTACCAAGGGGTACATCCTCTCGCGAGTAGGTAATGTGCATGCCGAACTGCGAACCATTGCCAAAATAATCTTCGATGTTGCTCGCCAAATATTGAACAGTGACAATCACCTCTGTAATGCCATGACGTTTGAGCAGATTGAGGATATGTTCCATGACTGGTTTGCCAGCAATCGGGACCATTGGTTTAGGGCGACGAATCGTCAATGGCCTCAGCCTCGATCCCTCCCCTCTGCCACGCCGCCTCAATTGTACAACATAGACTAAAAGTGCCGCAAGTTGGTATCTCTACCACTCACTTATGCGGCCATGCTCGATAAGCCAGCGCACAAAACAATGGTAATTCGTCTCTTGTCTGGCATGTTGCTCATCGTGCTGTTCACGCAGTTGGATCAGCTTGCTGGCCTCTTCCACTGTAAAGCCCTCATCCAGGAGGGCATCGATGAGCAGATCAATATGCTGCTGCATATGTGTAATCCTCCTTTGGTTGTCAGTCAGTTGAATTTCCGACGTTTCTAAGGTGTCCGGTAACTACTCAGGTACCTTGCTTGTGCCGCCTACCGCAGGCGAGGAAAAAGGGGTGGAAGCGAGGACACTCGCACTCTGTCCAGGGGACGCAGTCTCCCGGCACCCCCTGATGGATATGGATACTAAGCGTTATGAATGAATATAGCTTTCAATCTCAGCTTCGTTGTCGTAGTAATAACTGAGTGCATCGTATACTTGAGCTAATGAGAGACGATGAATGCTGGCTATTTCTTCGGGGTCCTTGCCAGATTGAAACAGCAGGATGACGTGCCGCACACCTGTCTTTGTTCCTTCGATGATCGGCTCTCCTCCGTAGATCGCAGAATCACGAATAATGTAGGGATGTGCCGTGCGCTCAATTGCCATAACCAGCAACTCCTTTCTTCGTCTAATGTTAGTGTAGCTCAGAAGTCTCTCACCGTCAACCACTGTTCCGGAAAAGCAGGGCAATTAAGAAAGTTCTATTTTTTTTACCCCAGCTAAAAAGCGTGAAATAGGGGCACCAGACTTGATGTCAGCGAAAATTTTTCTGAAAAAGCTTGACAGCGCCAGAAATGCAAGGTACAATTATGCGCAATGAAAGGAGGTGGTGTGTAATGAACGATCATCATCGCTGCACAGGCAGTGTGGTTACTTACAACACCTTCCAGATGAGAGGTGCTCGACCCTAGCGTCGGCTCAGGCTCACTGGTAGGTCTTTCGTATCAGATTGAAGGATCCCTACCTGTGCAGCGCTCCCCAGAGTAATAGTGAAATCAAATGTGCTGTTACTCTGGGGTTTTTATCCACACACTAATCTATGGGCAACCTGATTTATATATGCTTAACTCATCGGGATACACTTAAAAAGCTATTGATACTTCGTCTTAAGGGTTGACTTAGATTGATTTTCTTCTTCATTCATAATTAGCCGCTGTTTGGATTTGAGTGAGATAGAAGTGGGATTAGATTTGCAAAACGTTTCTCCACTTGATATTGAGGCGTTGCGGCGTAATTTAGCTACACAATTTTTCGGCAAGGGAGATCACTTATTGTATTTCCCTGCTGTAGAATCAACAAATGCCTTAGCTATGCAGATGGCTTATGAGCGGCCAGAAGAAGGGCTGGTGGTACTTACTGATACTCAAACTGCCGGAAAAGGCAGGCAGGGTCGTCGTTGGGTAGACATGCCTGGATGCAATGTACTCTTGTCTATATTGCTCCGACCATTATTCCCTCCTCACCTGCTTGTGATGATAACTTCGCTTGCTGTGGTTGACTCGATTGCAGAAACATGTCGAGTTTCTGCAACGATCAAGTGGCCTAATGATGTGCTTGTTGAAGATCGCAAGGTTGCTGGCATCCTGATTGAAACCAGCCACAACTCCAGCGGTCATATGGTTGCTGTAATTGGAATTGGCGTTAATGTCAATGGGCGTATCCAGGACCTCTCAGGGCCTTCTTCTGCGCAGGTCCATCTCAACTTAACTGCTACAACTCTTGAGTCAGTATGCGGTCATAAAGTAAGTCGCGAGTTATTTATTGCTCATCTGCTGCAATGTATTGAAAAAAGCTATCTTGCATTGCAACAGGAGAGTAAAGAGCTTTCTGCTGTAGGAACAGCAACTTCAAAACCTTACTCTCGGTTGATTCGAGAGCAATGGAGAGGTCAATTATCTACACTTGGACGCACCATTACGGTGCAACAGGGAAAATCGATCCTCAGTGGTATTGCTGAGGGTGTGGATGATGACGGAGAGCTGTTACTGCGTCGTCATTCAGGAGAACTAGTGAGTATTACCTGGGGGGATGTGGAATATCCTACCAGGTAAGCAGCTATCACACAGGATAGGTGTACTAGATCTGGTAGGAGTTGGAAACCTACCAGACCAGGAAGGGAAACAAAGATGGAAACACAGGAGGTATTCCTGACGAATGATGGCCGACGACGCGCGCTCGCTCAACTTGAGTTTTTGCGCACTGTCCGGCGGGCTGAAGTTGCCCAATACCTGCATGATGCGAAGGAGTCAGGTGACGTAGTCGACAATGCGGCTTACGAGGACGCCAAGAACGAGCAGGCTCGTCTTGAAGGGCGCATTTTGGAACTGGAGCAGTTACTGGCAACTGCGAAGACAATAAGTAAAACGCCGACTGATATCGTCTCACTTGGCTCTATTACGCGGCTGCGCACCACTGAAGATCGTGAGTATTGCTACACGATCGTAGGGGCATTTGAAGCAAAACCGAGCTCCGGGCTGATCTCCAATGAATCTCCCGTGGGTAGAGCTCTGCTAGGCCACAAAGTAGGCGATATGGTGATTGTCTCTACGCCTGGCGGTGTGAAAGAATATACTATCGTTAGCATCGAGTAACCCTTCCCAGGCAATAACAGCGATCGACCGACCTGTGGCCCTTGTTGGCGGGCCACAGGTCGGTTTTTATTGGCATTTAGGAGAAACAATGTTAAAATGGTTTGCATAAATCTGGAGGAGAAAGAGAATTACATGGCAGATGAACGAGCAGTGCGATTACAACGTCTGCATGCCCTACGGGAGAAAGGCATCAACCCCTACCCGAATAGTGTAGAGCGCACCCATACTATCGCAGAGGTACTAAAACACTTTGAGGAATGGCAAGGGGAGGAAGGAGACTTTACACTTACCGGGCGCATTCGCCTGATGCGAGTTATGGGGAAGGCAGCTTTTGCGCAGATCGAAGATGGCACTGGCCGCATGCAGGTCTTCTTTGGCTTCAGTGAAGTAGGAGAAGACGCTTATAATACTCTCAAGCTCCTGGATATTGGCGACTTTATTGAGGTACGTGGTTACCTTTTTTTCACAAAAACAGGAGAGCGAACGCTGCGTGTGCGAGAATATCGCATACTTGCGAAAGGGCTGCGTCCCTTACCTGAAAAGTATCATGGACTTGAAGATATAGAGCTACGCCAGCGCAAACGCTACCTTGATTTGATTGCCAATGGCGAGGAAGTCAAGCAAATCTTTGTCATACGTAGTCGCACGATTACTGCCATGCGTCGTTACCTGGACGAGCACGGCTTCATCGAAGTCGAGACACCGGTCCTGCAACCACTCTACGGCGGCGCGACTGCCCGCCCTTTCATCACGCATCACAATGCATTAGACCGCGATTTGTACCTGCGTATCGCCGTGGAACTCTATCTCAAGCGTTTGATTGTGGGTGGGTTTGAGCGAGTCTATGAAATCGGACGCAATTTTCGCAATGAGGGTATTGACCGTAACCATAATCCTGAATTTACCATGATGGAGTGTTACCAAGCATATGCGGACTACAATGATATCATGAAACTTGTTGAGGAGATGATCTGCTACATTGCTCAGGAGGTGAAAGGCTCTTCTCGTATTACCTACCAGGGGGCAGAGATAGATCTCACGCCACCCTGGCAGCGCATGCGTCTGCTGGATGCAATTGAGGAGTTCACGGGTATCGATGTCAATCGTTTTCCAGACAAGGAAAGTCTCGCTGAAGAGATGCGTGCACATGGTTACGAAGCTGATCCAAGGCTAGGACGCGGTCGTTTGATCGATGATCTCAAAATGATTATGTTCCGCACAGGCAATGCAGCATTGCGCCAGGCAATTTTCCTGACCGATTACCCGCGTGATGTCTCTCCATTGGCGAAGCAGCATCGCGAATTTCCATCCTTAGTTGAGCGCTTTCAGCCATTCGCCGGTGGTTTGGAACTTGGCAATGCCTTTACAGAATTGAATGACCCAATTGATCAACGGGCCCGCTTTGAGGATCAGATGCGCCAGCGTGCCCAGGGTGATGAAGAAGCCCAGGTGCTGGATGAGGATTTCCTGGAGGCTTTGGAAGTGGGTATGCCGCCAACGGGGGGGGTCGGCATTGGTATAGACCGCTTAACCATGCTACTGGCCGACCAGGAGTCTATCCGCGACGTGATTCTCTTCCCAACCATGCGTAAGACGGCTGAGGAAGCTTGACATCCTTTCTTTCTAATGCTATAGTTGCTTCTGTCAACAAGGGCGCTTAGCTCAGTGGGAGAGCGCTTCGTTCACACCGAAGAGGCCACAGGTTCAAGTCCTGTAGCGCCCATTCGCTCCTCAATACTTCTGCTTGACTGTGACCATGGCACACACTACACTAGATAAAAAGACCCCTGTAGGCGTTAGTGACTGACTATTATGATCAGCACGCGAATTTCCATCTCGCTCTCGTCTATTTGGAAAGACAAATATGACTTATGATCTGGAGATACAACGCCAACAACTTATAGAATCGCTGCGTAAACATGGTATCAGTGATGAACGTGTGCTTGGCGCTATGGCTTGCATCCCTCGCGAGAAGTTTCTCCATGAAACTCAATATAGTATGGCGTATGAAGATCGTGCCTTGTCCATTGGTATGGGGCAAACGATCTCGCAACCTTTAATAGTTGCTACTATGACGCAAGCGTTGCAGCTCCGTGGGCATGAGCGCGTACTGGAGATTGGGACTGGTTCTGGCTACCAGACAGCTATTTTGTCGCTTTTGGCTGCCTATGTTCATAGCGTAGAAAGTATTCAGCAACTTGCCTGTCTGGCTGCAAGACGGCTGGCCAAGCTGAAACTATCAAATGTTTCGATTTATGTTGGTGATGGCACTTTAGGTTGGCCCGATCAGGCGCCATATGATTGTATCCTGGTCACAGCCGCAGCACCCGAGTTATCAGAGCAGCTTTTTATGCAGCTTGTGCCTTGGGGAAGAATGGTGATACCGGTAGGAAGTTACCAGCACCAGGAGTTACTAAGTGTCGTTCGTGCTCCATGGGGGCCAGAAATACGCTATTTAGGTGGCTGTGTTTTTGTCCCACTAGTTGGCGCAGAGGGCTGGAGCGAGTAAAAAATCAACCAGAGGAACAGAGAGACTGGGATTGTAGAACTTGTTGCCGAATGTATAACATAGCTTATAATATATTATGGAAGAGTAGTTGCCATTGTGTGCTATGTTCTGTAACTCGAGGAGAGTCAGCATGACAGACACTATAGCCAGCATACACGTTACAAGCGTCCCACGCCTGGTTGGTTTTTTGGTACTTTGGATCATTCTGTTTGAATGTGCCAGGATGCTAGGGGCAGTGTTAAGAAATGACCCCTTGGTTGGCTGGGCTATTGGTCCCCTGGGTGTATCCACATTGTTTCTATCTGAACCCTCCCCAGTATTTATTTTATTCAATGCCCTCTTTCCCGCAGTAGTATCGGGTTGTGTTCTCTATTTTGGACTATTTACTTCTCTACTAGGGCCTATTGACCTACCGCATAATCTATTTTTTGAAGCGCTGGTGATTGCCGCAGGAGTACTGCTTGCAAGTACAGGAGATTTTTTAGATGCACTGCGCAATCTGCGCTACCCATTGTGGGGCGAGGCCCGCATCTTACGCGGCATTCAAATTTTGCACGCAAGCAAGGCCACCATCCACTTTACTGCCTTTGGACTCTCTTACTTGCGTGAACATTTCGGCTCTAACCCTACTGAACTATTGCAAGCTTTTTAATAGTCTCATGATTACCAAACTGGATAGCGTGTGCGGCTCCTTCCCTGTGGGTGCGCTAAACTTGTGCTGAGCGCAGCGAAGTATTGAGCCCCTACGAAAAAGATATGGGTAGTGGGGTTCATATTTGTAGTGTGGTTGTGCGGGGTACGCGAGGTAAAGTAAAGTAGAAAGTGCTACCAACCTCTTGATTGCTGGAGAATCCGATACGCCCACCGTGTGCCTCAACAATAGCCCTGGCGACAAACAATCCCATGCCTATCCCTGAGTACTGACGGCTGGTAGTATTACGCACACGATAGAAGCGTTCAAAAATGTGATCAAAATATTCTGGACTCACGCCAATACCCTGGTCGATAACGCTAATCAGATACTCGTTGTCTTGCTCCTGTAGTCTTACCGTCACTTGCCTGCTTGGAGGAGAGAACTTGATCGCATTATCCAGAATGTTACCAAATACCTGCCCTACACGCAGTTGATCTGCCACGATCCTGCTATCTTGTGTCTGGATGTCAAGGAAGATAGTATGGTGTTCCGCGCTTACCTGGGCTAAACGCACACGCTCAGCCAGCAGATCAGCAAGGTAGAAACTAGTATATTGGAGGTCTAGTTCTCCCCACTGGACACGCGAGAGGTCAAGCAAATCATTTACGAGTCGCTCTAGGTGCTCAGTCTCACTTTGCACAATATTCAAACTGCGTAGATCATAGCTTTCTGGAAGTTCTGCCAGAGAATCTGTACTCTGCTGCTTTTGGCGTGCCTCACGCAGGCGGCGCTCTATTCGGCGTATCAGGTGTTGTGTATAGCCCTTAATCGCTGTCAATGGGGTACGAAATTCATGGGATACAATTGATACAAAGTCGTCCTTCAGCTTTTCTACCTGCTTGCCGGAGGTAATATCATTGAGCACGGCGACCACGCCAATTGGTTGCAGGCCAGTTTGGCCTGTATCGTGAAGCGGCGCTGCACTGATGCTGAGCGTTAACGGGATGTTTTCACCTGTGACGCCAGCAATCAATTCCCTGTGCATGACTATATTTCCAGCCAGGGCCTGGTCGATAATATCAGCCAGGTCCGAGAGCCAGTTCACGTTGGTGCTGGTCGCCAGGTGACGTAGAGAAGTTGGCGTCTCTTGCTCCAAAACCACTGCTGCCAGGGCAAACAAATGCTGCGCGGACCTATTGAGGGAAACAATAGCGCCCTGTGGATTGGTGATAAGCAAACCTTCCGCCATACTACTAATAATTAGTTCCAGGCGCTGGCGCTCATGGTCGGCAGCTCGCCAGAGTGCTATGTGGCGTTCCCGCAGGCGCACGTTCTCGAGCGCGACGGCAGCATAATCGGCGATCATAGTTGTTAGTTGCAGTGCAGCCAATTCTTCTGCTGTCACATGTGAAAAATCTATAACGCTTGCGGCCCTGGCAATGTTTTGGATCATCGCCTGTAAAAATTGCCCGGTGAGAGGATAACGTGGGATGATGGAAAGTTCGAAAGGAGTACCTTTCAATAAGATGGAGCAGGCGGAAAAACTGTACAGTTCCTGAAGGGTCGCAAGTAGCGCTCGCTGCACCTGAAAACGATCAATCGCTGCGACAAAGCGTTTGCCAATTGTATTGAGTTGTTCCAGCTGCTGCCGGAGAGCTGTTAAGCGTTCTCCATCTCCATTTTGTCTTCTATTGAAAGAGCGGTATGAGCTTTCCGTTGTCTTTGACTGTGTCTGCACGCTGCTTTCCATGTTCCTTACCTATTACATCTGTTCAAGTTGACGCGCCACTTCGTCATGCAGTGGCGGCTCAATCAGGTCCCCAGTCAGTTCTTTCAAACCTGAGAAGCACTCTTGCAACAATGCATGTAATCCCTCGGCTAGCTCCTGCGACGTAACAGAGCCCCATTGCTCTTTTATTACTGCTGGAACAACCTCAGTATAGGGTGTTTTCTGCAGGAAATAGAGAAATGGATACTCGTTCGATACACGCCTGGCGGCGCCTTGAACCAGAACACGTGTGGTAGCTTTTCCTAAATAGGGAGTCACGCGATCATCAATTAGCTGGATGGCTTTAAGGTAGGACTGCACAACCTTTTCATGGTATGCAGAAGAGGAGCTGTCAGACATATTTGACATATACATCGTTGCCACTCCCTTAACTGCTTTGATGAATTCTCTTCAAACGTATTATACCATACGTTAATTATATATTGTAAGTGGGTAGCCAATCAGTAACTACTTAAGTAGCATGAATGTTGTGCGTAATTAACGTGTTCGTGTGCACAAAATATGATTACATGTACAGACTTTTGTAATGACATGTAATTACGTAGCTATATGTAATGTCAGCAGTTGTTCCGCTGGATGTAAAAATTCCTCTTTGGATAGCCCAAATACTCCCTTATGGAACGAGTCGGAATAAACGTGCCAGCCAGAGACGAAATCCCCGCAAGCCAGGTTTCCTATCAGAACTTATATTTGCCGCCATCTCAATTAAACGTTGGCGTTCAGCCTCTTTGCGGGCCTGAGCCTCTTCCACTTCTTTTTGCGTGATATAGCGTTCATTCTGCTCATCGATAGCATGGAGGAAGTGCTTAAGTCGAATCTGGAATTGTGAGAGGGGTATATCGCTCAATGCAGCTTGAGTTATTAAGTTCTCAGCAGGTGTGGTCGAGTCCTCAGTAGGCGCAATAAGCTGGGCTTCTATGGGCGCAATAAATTGGGCCCCTGCATTAGGCGACGGGGAAGCATCTTTGGGGGCCTCGGTGACCTCTACATGTTGTATATTCAATCTTGGGGCGATCCATTCGCGCATAGCGAGCAGGGAAGCCCGGCGGCAGATGGATTCAATATCTGCACCATTGCGTCCCCCGGTCAGGCTAGCCAATTGCTCTAGTGAAACTTCAGGATGAAGAGGTCTACCGTGTGTATGTATGCCAAAAATTATGGAGCGTTCGCTTTCATTGGGATACTCTAGCTCAACCACAAGATCAAAGCGGCCAGGGCGTAAGAGGGCTGGATCAATCAAATCTGTTCGATTGGTGGCTGCCACCACGATCACGCCTGCGCGTCCTTCAATACCATCCATTTCTGTTAGCAATTGCGCAATCACACGATCGATCGCGTGCCCATCGATCTCGATACCGCGGCGGGCCGCAATAGCATCGATTTCATCGAAAAAGACAATACAGGGCGCAGCCTGCTTCGCTCGACGGAAGACCTCGCGTATGCCCTTTTCTGATTCGCCGATCCATTTGGAAAGCAGCTCAGGTCCTTTAATCGAAATGAAGCTCGCCTCGCACTGATTGGCAAGCGCACGGGCCAGCAGGGTTTTGCCTGATCCCGGAGGTCCAGATAGAAGCACACCACGTGGCGGCTCAATCTTCGCATTTGCATAGATTTCAGGGAAGCGCAACGGCCATTCCACTCCCTCCGTGAGTGTAGCTTTGGCCTTCTCCAATCCTCCAATATCGTCCCAGGAGGTTTCACTGATCTCGACATAGACTTCGCGAGTTGCTGATGGTTCGATTTCTCGCAAAGCCGCCTGGAAATCTGCCATAGTGATGTTGAGGTTGACTAATGTCTCGTATGGAATATAGCCACGTTCATAGTCGATGTGGGGCAGTACACGGCGGAGAGCGATCATGGCGGCTTCGCGGCAAAGGGCCTCCAGGTCAGCGCCAACGAAGCCAGGGGTGAGTTGTGCCAGGCGGGCAAAATCAACATCAGCTGCCAGCGCCGCATCTCTGCTGTGAATACGTAAAATCTCAATACGCCCATGTAAATCGGGTACGCGCAGAGATATCTCACGATCAAAGCGGCCAGGGCGACGCAAGGCAGGATCAAGTGAATTTGGCTGGTTCGTAGCTCCAATCACCAGGACCTGTCCTCGCGAGGCAATGCCATCCATTAATGCGAGCAGTTGTCCAACTATGCGTCGTTCAAGCTCGCCCTCTGTCTCAGAGCGTTTGGGAGCCAGCGCGTCTAATTCATCAATGAAGATGATGCCGGGTGCTCGTCGCTGCGCCTCCTGGAACACCGAACGCAGGCGCGACTCGCTTTCGCCATACAGCTTGTTCATGATCTCAGGGCCATTGATCACGAAGAACGCTGCGTTTGTTTCCGAGGCCACAGCACGAGCTATGAGCGTCTTGCCTGTACCAGGAGGGCCATAGAGCAATACTCCCTTGGGAGGTTCGACACCAAGGCGATCAAAGACAGCCGGGTATTTCAATGGCAACTCAATCATTTCGCGGATACGCTGGAGTTCCTTCCCCAGCCCACCAATATCTTCGTAGCTGACTCGCCCCAGGCCACCGGGCTTTGTCGCCCCTCGCGCCTGAGCACGGACGATTGTTCCCAGCTGCACCAGCACCGCCTCGGTATCCGTGATGGTTTGCGGCTGTACTGGCGGTACTAACTCATCAAGCGAAGAGTTGCGCTTGTGAACGGTATAGCTGGGAGTAGTAGGGGTAGTACCGATAATCAGAAATTCACGCGATGCTGCTCCGGGCGTGCCGACACGCAAGAGGTCCCCGATCACCACGGGCAATCCAACCAGGTAACGAGCTATATATTGCAGGTCGCTCTCCTGAATTGGTGCTCCTCCAGAAAGTGGCAGCAGCGTTACCTTTTCGGCATGCTTTACTTTCGCTTTATGAACAGTAACGTGCTCTCCAAGACCCGAAGCGCTATTCTGTCTCACCTGGCTGTCCATCTGGATGATTTGTTGACCCCGATCCATAATAGCGGTTGGTACAACTTTGGCGGCCGTCGTACGGGCGCCGCTAATCATTACGATGTCCCCTGGCTGGCAGTCTAAGCGTGCCATGTCGCTTGGGTCTATGCGTGCTACGCCTCGCCCGACTTGAAAGCCCTCAATGACGACGAGTTGTAGGCTCTCGTCAGGCCTGGCAGGCTGGTTCTGGTCGCTGACAGTGCTAGTGGAAAGCGCCTCATTAGTCGTGGCATCCTCTGCTGGAAGTTTGCTGGTTATTCTCTGAGTGATGGTTGGGTTGCTACTGCCTGTAGCAGTTGGCTCTTCCATGTGCCTTTCCTCTTCCCTAATGAGAAATGATACCTGATAATAACTTATTACATGTACGTGAAGAGGTGGGAAAAGTTGAACGTGATAAGTAATTAAGTATCATTGCAGATGATCTACCAGTCTTCGTGCCACATGTAACCATTCTTCAGGTGTATCATCAGGTATAGAGCAGCCGTTGGCCAGGATCAGCTTTCTCCCTTTGGTCTGGGTCACGGCTGCCATGATTTCGTTGTCTAGCTCTGTCTCTCCACCGTGCGTCAATGGACCTCGCTCGGACAGTCCGCCCATCAGGCACTTATCGGTCATGGTGACCGCTTCGCTCAGGCTTGGCCCTGTGAGGCGATCACTCCAACTCATCACCGATACCGGGTAGTCTACAAAGATAGTAAAGTAGATCTCATCGTTCTCTTGATCGGGATCAGCGTGCACATGAACTATGTTAAGCCAGCCGGCTTGTGCACCTGCCAGTACCTCTAAGTCGTAGGGACGAGCGAAATGCGCATATTCTTCTGGTGTCAAATCGATGTTGGTGGCGCCCATACAGGAGAAAAAGATGCCGCTTGCCCCCGCATCGATAGCAGCTTCAACCAGTGGACGCAGGTTAGCAGCCAGTATTGCCAGCCCTTGCTCGAAAGCTTCTGGATTCTGGCGTGCCTGTGCGAGTGCCTGGGCTTTGCCGATAAAACGAAAGGTATAACTCAACGGGCTGAAAAGGGTGAGAATAAGGGGAAAATCAGCTCCTAGTTGGGCACGGAGCATGCGAATGCAGATGAGTTGCTGCTGGAACATCGGCGTATCCAGTCCCAGGCGTGGCAAGGTGGTCCATTGATTAGCCCGCGTGATAGCTGGCTCAGGCACTGGGTAGGGCAAATCCGGCATGATTTTGACGATATCCAGATCGAACTTTTTGCGGAAGAACTCCATTGTCAGTTCAGCCATGCGTTCTCCCGACCCTTCAGGTTTGAAGTGGTGCCAGAAACAGAAAGGTACGCGGTCCACAGGTTCCCCAGTGAGTGTAGCTCGTACGCGCTCGCCTGGAGTCATGGTATGATGTTGTAAGGTCATGATGCCTTTCCCCTCGTTATCATTGTTCTTTTGGTGAAATGGGAGCCAGTCCCTGAGCATAGTGTGTTCGATCATGCTCTGACTGCTCTTCTGCACGCTCGGTAAGTACTTTGTCAAGCAAGCGAGTTAAAAGAGTACCAAGCGCTGCACCGCCCAGCAGCGCAACCAGTTTTAGTAGAGTTGAAGCAATGTTGTTCATGGGTTTTCCTTTCTGCCCTTATTATAGGGAAGGAGGTCAAATTGTCTGTTCTGAGTATACGATACGTTTGCGTGAGAGGGAAGGTGAGACACTATCCCACTCAATGGAAAAGCGTTTCAGATTATTCTTGCTAAAGCGTATACTTGACAACAATATCATTGGTAATTAATTGCCTTTACAACCCCTCGACGACTGACCGAGTTTTTGATAGGATGTCCAACAAGAGCATCAAACGCTAACAACATATTCTAGGAGGAAGCTGCTTTATGGAGGGACTTCAAAGACGGATACAGATTGCGCGAGGTGAGATACCTGCGGATCTTGTATTACGCAATGCTCAGCTCGTCAACGTGTGTAGTGGCGAATGTTATCCAGCTGAGGTTGCCATCGCTGAGGGTCGCGTTGTCGGTGTAAGTGCCCCTGGTAATGGCTACCAAGGACACGAAGAACGTGATCTGCAAGGTCGCTGGCTGGCTCCCGGTTTGATCGATGGTCATATGCATATTGAAAGCACTATGCTTGTCCTTTCCGAGTTCGCCCGTATTGTCACGCCGCGTGGTGTTACCGTCGTAATGCTCGATCCCCATGAATTTGCGAACGTTATGGGCGTAGCTGGCATACGCTATGTTCTCGAATCGGGACGCGGCCTGCCACTGTCCACCTACGTCATGCTTTCATCTTGCGTTCCTGCTTCTATTTATGAAAGTCCCTATCGTGTTCTTATGGCTGAAGACCTCCTGCCTCTCTTAGAAGACGAACGTGTCCTGGGCCTGGCCGAGATGATGAATATGCCTGGTGTACTGTGTGGAGAGGAGCAGGTGCTCGCGAAGATTGTTGCCACCCAAAGGCATGGCCTTGTCGTCGATGGACATGCTCCGGGCCTTAATGGACGTGATCTGTGTGCATATGCCGCTGCCGGTGTGATGTCCGATCATGAATGTACTACGCTTGAAGAAGCTCGCCAGCGCATTCGCCTGGGCATGTGGCTGATGATTCGCGAGGGTTCAGCGGCACGCAACCTTGATACGCTGCTTCCGCTGGTCAAAGAACTACATCCACCGCGTGTCTTCTTCGTCACTGATGATCGTGACCCACAAGATTTAACCACGCGCGGGCACATTGACTCGATGGTGCGCCGTGCAATTGAATTGGGGCTTGACCCGGTCGAAGCGATACGTCTTGCTAGCTATAATACCGCGCAGTATTTTCGCCTGTATAATCGTGGAGCAATTGCACCTAACTTCATTGCAGACCTTGTTGTATTGGATGACCTCAACACATTCAAGGTCGAGTCAGTTTATAAAGGGGGCAAACTGGTTGCCCAGGGTGGCCGTTTGCTTGTCGAAGTACCTACCGTTACTTTTACAGGCGTTACTGGCACTGTGCATATTGGAAACATCAGTGAAGATGATTTGCGCATAGCAGGGAAACCCGGACCTATCGAGATAGTTGGGATCGAGCCGGGTCAGATTACGACGCAGCATCTCCAGGAGGAGGCTCCACTTAGAGACGGAGAAATAGTGGCGGATCCCAGCCGTGACCTGCTCAAGCTTGTGGTGATCGAACGGCACCATGCTAGCGGCAGTATAGGCCTGGGGATAGTCAAGGGGTTTGGTTTACGCAAAGGTGCGTTGGCATCCAGTGTGGCTCATGATGCCCACAACCTGGTGATTGCAGGTGTAAGTGATAGAGATATATTGCAAGCGGCACAAGTTCTGGAAGAGATGGGGGGTGGTTTTGCCTGTGTGGTTGATGGAGAAGTGCGTGCCAGCGTGCCGTTGCCCTATGGCGGCCTCGTTTCACCACTGCCTGCTGCTGAACTGGTACAGCAACTCAACGTACTGGATGCTGCTGCTACCGAGCTTGGTTGCACACTGGATCATCCGTGCATGACACTCAGCTTCCTCTCGCTCTCAGTTATTCCATCGCTGAAGCTGACCGATCAGGGGCTTATTGATGTCGAGAAGTTCAGGTTGGTGCCTTTACAAAGTTGAATTATGAACCGAAGGTAAACACGACAGGCTAACAGGGCACCCGCAAGGGATGCCCCTACTGGCAATTCGTTGACCCAATAGGGTGTTATGAACCGAGGATAAACGATGTTATTGAATCTTCTAGAGTATCACTGGGTGGAAGATATTGATGATGCTCTGCTGTTGCTGGCACGCACTGATATCAGGACTGTGCCCCTGGCTGGTGGAACCTACCTGCTGGGGCTGGAGAATGACAGTATCCAGGCCGTGGTTGATTTACGCGATCTTGGACTTGCATACATATCTGAAGATGCCCAGGGGATTCATATCGGCGCGATGACTACCTTGCAAACTATGGTAGATTCCCCACTACTTAAAGACTTTGCAACAGGAATATTGGCGCGCGCGGCGTCAGCCTCGTCATTTTCGCGCCTAATTCGCAATAGTGCCACACTGGGGGGTACACTGGCTACGGGTGTTCCGTCACAGGCGGACCTGCTCACAGTCCTCACTGTGATGGATGCTGAGGCGGTGCTGCGCTCTGGTTCAAAATCGCAAATCAATCTGAGCGCTGGTAGTGCTGAGCATCCAGGACTTGCGCTTACAGGTGTCACCTATAAGGGTAAGCAGGAAAGGCGTGTGCCGTCTAGCGTATTAAATGCAGAGCGCAAACCTAATGAGCTCATTATGGAAGTGATCATTCCTCGTCCGGCCTTTGGTTGCGCTGCATCGTTCATGCGTATCGGGCGTACTCCGACCGATGTCCCCCTTTTGAATGCTGCTGCCCTTGTAGAGATGAGCGATGGCGTCTACCGGCAAGTACGGCTGGCTTTAGGCGGAGTGAACATGGAGCCGGTGCGTATGCAAGCTGTTGAAAAACAGCTTGAAGGCCAACCTGCGATTAACCCCGAGAGCACAAACAGCCTGCTGGATACTCAACGCATTTTTGCCGCGGTACAAGCAGGCATGACTAACTTCTCGCCGCCAGCCGATTTTCGCGCAAGCAGTAGCTATCGTCGTGTGAGTGGTATGAACCTGGCCTTTCGTGTACTTGAAGAAGCTGCCAACATCTCACGCTGGCGCATTATGGTTTCATCTCAGGGGAGGCAATAGCTATGGAACTTGAATTAGGTATTAACGGGCTGATCAAAAGTCTTGAAGTTGCGCCCAACGAATCATTGATGGCGGTGCTGCGCAGAGAAGGCTATTATAGCGTCAAGCATGGCTGTGAGACCGGTGAATGCGGCGCATGTACTGTGCTGGTTGATGACGTGCCGCGCCCAAGTTGCGTTACACTGGCCGCCCAGGTTGGCGGTTGCACCTTGACCACCGTTGAAAGCCTCGGCACTGCGCGTAAACTCCACCCCATACAAGAAGCTTTTATTGACACGGGCGCTATTCAGTGCGGATTCTGTACCCCAGGGATGGTACTCTCTGCTCATGCACTCCTTAAACGCAACTTGAATCCGGCAGAAGAAGAAGTGCGCGATGCCCTTTCAGGCAATCTGTGTCGCTGTACTGGCTACGTCAAACCTGTTCAGGCTGTTCTGCGGGCTGCTGCCATCATGCGCGGAGAAGAGGCGGCGCCAATCAGCCGTCCTGGCTCAGACGAGAGCTTCCAACCCTGGAATCCTGGGCGTTCTCCTTTAGAACATGCTGAACATGGTGCAAGCAGCCAGGATGATGAAAGTGGCTTCTCTGGCGCTGCTGAAGGAGAGGGCTATTCCACGCATGACGAAGATTCGACAGGTGGTACAGCAACGCTTGTCGATACCCGCGTTTCCACTGATCTGAGTGTTGTTGGTAAGGCTGAGCGTAAAGTAGACGCTGTCAAACTGGTTACCGGCAAGCCTGCTTTTGTTGATGACATAGAGCTACGCGGCATGTTGCATGGGCGGCTGCTTACCAGCCTGCACGCGCATGCAATTATACGCGATATCGATGTTTCCAGGGCCCAAGCGCTGCACGGTGTGCATGCTATTTTGACCTATAAAGATGTTCCGCGCATACCATATACAACTGCCGGCCAATCCTGGCCCGAGCCTGGTCCGCACGACCAGTACAGCCTGGATTACAGGGTGCGTTTTGTGGGTGATCGTGTCGCTGCTGTTGCCGCAGAGACGGCAGAGATTGCCGAGCAAGCTTTGAGACTCATTCAGGTCGATTATGAAGTACTGCCTGCAGTGCTTGACCCACGCAAGGCTATGGACCCAGATGCGCCATGCCTGCATCCAGAGCCGGAGTCGTACCGAATATACGATGCCTCGCGCAACATTGCTGCGCATCTTCATACTGAGGTGGGTGACGTGGAACGCGGCTTTGCCGAGGCGGACCTGATCGTTGAGGGAGAGTATATCGTCCCACAGGTGCAGCAGACTCCTATCGAAAACCATATTGTCATCACCTACTGGGATGAGGATGATCGCCTCGTAGTACGCACCAGCACACAGGTGCCCTACCATGTACGCCGCATCATTGCCCCGCTAATTGGCCTGCCACCGCGCCGTATTCGTGTCATCAAACCGCGCATTGGAGGTGGCTTCGGCGTCAAGCAAGAAGTTTTGATCGAAGACATTTGCGCACTGCTGACTATTGCCACTGATCGGCCGGTGAAATTGGAATATACTCGCGCTGAAGAGTTCCGCAGCAGTCGCTCACGTCACCCTCAAATTATCCATATGAAGACGGGCGTCAAGCGCGATGGCACTATGATTGCCAACTCGATGACCTTGCTCGCCAACACCGGAGCTTATGGTACTCACGCACTCACAGTACAAAGCAATACTGGCTCAAAGCCCCTTCCAATCTACCCCTGTCCGAATATTCGCTTTGAAGCAGAAATTGTCTACACGAATCTGCCACCTCCTGGAGCATTTCGTGGCTATGGCGTGCCCCAGGGCTTCTTTGCACTGGAGAGCCACATAGACGAGATAGCCAGGCAGCTAGGCATGGATGCACTGGAGCTACGACGCAAGAATTGGATTAAAGTGGGCGACGAGAACCCCCTGGCGAAGGCTCTGGGTGAAGGTAAAGAGGGATATACGCAGGTTATCGAAAGCTGTGGATTGCCACAGTGCTTGCAGATTGTGGAGGAGAAACTTGGCTGGAAAGAGAAGCGCGGCAAAGGCGGGAATGGCAGATTCCGACGTGGAGTTGGTGTGGCTCTTGCTATGCATGGTACGGCTATCCCTGGCCTGGATATGGGTGGAGCCAGTATCAAGCTGAACGATGATGGTTCATTCAACGTCCTGGTGGGCGCTACCGATATCGGAACAGGTTCGGACACAGTAATAGCGCAGATTGCCGCTGAGGTGCTGGGTGTGCGCGTCGAGGACATCATTATGCATTCTTCCGACACCGATTTCACGCCCTTTGACACAGGTGCCTATGCCTCATCTACGACATATATCAGTGGAGGGGCGACGAAAAAAGCGGCAGAAGAGGTACGTGCTCAGATACTTGAAGTAGCCGGTCGCATGTTGAAAGCTAATCCAGAAACACTGACCATTAAAGACCGCATCATTAGCGCTCCTAATGGTCAAACGGTGACAGTTTCTCAGGTGGCCCTAGATTCGCTGCATGTTGAGGACCAGCATCAAATAATGGCTACAGCTTCGTGGATGAGCTATGAATCACCACCGCCTTTCGCTGTCCAGGGTGCGGAAGTTGAAGTAAATACTGAGACAGGAGCTGTGCGCGTCCTTAAGGCCATCTCGGCGGTAGACGCCGGACGTGTAATTAATCCAATTACTGCCGAGGGCCAGATCGAGGGCGGAGCAACCCAGGCGCTTGGTTATGGCGTATGCGAAGAGATGATCTATGATCAGAATGGAGCATTGCTAACTACCAACCTGAGCGATTACCGCATCTTTAGTGCGCCCGATATGCCAAAAATGGAGACCTATATCGTTGAGACCAGCGATCCCTTTGGTCCTTTCGGCGCAAAAGCTATCGCTGAAATCCCGATCGATGGCATGGCTCCCGCTGTTGCCAACGCTGTTGCAGATGCATTGGGGATCCGTTTACGTCAGATACCGCTTACACCTGAGAGGGCCTTGCATGCTATTCACGCCCAGGGGGCGAAACAATAAAGAAAATAAAGTTAGAGGGGTAAGAAAATTATGGGTAGTGACAATGAAGACAGCAGGGTGCCACACACTTCTCCATTCGAGGCAATCCGTGAGGTGGCCGAAGACGGGAGTGAGTACTGGTCGGCACGTGATTTGTCTAAGATACTTGGTTACACAGAGTGGCGCAACTTTACTACAGCGATTGAAAAGGCAAAAGAAGCCTGTGAGAACAGTGGACAAGCCATCTCAGATCATTTTGTTGAAGCCAACAAAATGATCGAAGCAGGTAAAAGAGCGCGACGCAAGATCGAAGACTATCATCTCTCACGCTATGCATGTTATCTTCTGATTCAGAATGCCGATCCGTCTAAACCGATTGTTGCACTTGGACAAACCTATTTCGCGGTGCAGACACGCCGTCAAGAATTGACAGACGAACTGGCTGCACTTCCAGAAGATCAATTACGGCTACTGCGGCGCTCTCAGATGAACATATACAACAACCAATTGGCACAGGCGGCACAGAATGCAGGAGTCATCGAGCCAATTGACTTTGCGATATTTACTGACCATGGATACAAAGGACTGTATGGAGGTCTTGGAGCAAAGGATATCCACGCTCGCAAGGGTTTGAAGAAAAGCAAGGAGATACTTGACTACATGGGGAGCGATGAACTTGCGGCTAACATTTTCCGTGCCAGCCAAGCGAAGCAGAAGTTAGAACGTGAGCAGGTTCAGGGGAAAGAAAAGGCCAATCAGACTCACTTTGAGGTGGGCAAAAAAGTTCGCCAGACGATTGAGGAACTGGGCGGCACGTTGCCAGAAGATTTGCCAACACCAATGGAGAGTATTCAGCAGCTTCAAAGGAACGAGCAGAAACTGCTTGAGGAACGCTCACAACCTTCACTGTTTGATGAGTCAGAGAGCTAGATCAAGTGTATGTTCAGGTCCAGCAAAAGAGAGGGCTTTTCCTAGATGAGGAATAATCTGTGGAACCTATAAATGTCTTTGAATACGAAGTCCTTGCCCAAGCAAAAATGGACCAGGCATTTTGGGACTTCTACCAGGGTGGCAGCGACGACGAAATAACGCTGCGTGCCTGTCGCACTGCATTTGAGCGCATACACCTGCGTCCGCGTGTGATGGTCGATGTCAGTACCATTGACACGCGTACCACCGTGCTGAGCACGCCTACAAGTACGCCCATCATAGTAGCACCGATGGCCCTGCATTGCCTGGCTCACCCAGAAGGCGAGTGCGCAACCGCACAGGGAGCAGGCATGGCAAAAACATTGATGGTAGCTGGCACAACTTCGACTCGTAGTCTCGAAGAAATCGCGCAGGCCGCGAGCGGCCCACTCTGGTTTCAGCTCTACGTTTATCCGAGCTTCGAGGTCGCAGAGAAGCTAGTGCATCGTGCAGAAACGGCTGGTTATAGCGCCATTGTTCTTACCGTAGACCTTCCCGTTCTCGGCAATCGCGAGAAAGACAGGCGTAACAACGTCACCATACCTCCGCCGCCTTACCAAGAAGCAAATTTTATCGACATAGAAAAAATAGGGCAGGAATGGGTAAGGCTCACCTGGGAATCGCTTTCCTGGCTGCGCTCGATCACTTCCTTACCAATCGTGCTCAAAGGTATATTGACGGCTGAGGATGCTTTGCTGGCTGTTGAACATGGGATAGATGGCATCGTTGTCTCCAATCATGGTGGTCGTCAGCTTGACACGGCTATTCCCAGTATCGAAGCCTTACCTGAAGTCGTCGAAGCGGTTGCGGGACGCTGCGAGGTGTACGTTGATGGAGGCATACGTCGAGGTACGGATATCCTGAAAGCCCTGGCTTTAGGAGCGCGTGCCGTCCTGGTGGGTCGCCCGGTTCTCTGGGGGCTTGCTGCCAATGGAGCAGAAGAGGAACTCGAGCTTGCAATGGCCCTGGCCGGCCGCCCAACATTAGAAAGCATTGATCGCACTTTACTGAAAATGTAGGGATACCCTTTGCGGTTGCCTCATATTTTTCGCAGGAGGTTTTATCTGATGGTTGACTGGAATCGTCGTGCTCGTATTGCCGAAAGCATCCTTGATACGGCAGGGATGACGCCAATGGTGCGCCTGCGGCGCGTTGTGGGTGACGTTAAACCTGCTATAGTAGCCAAGATCGAATATTTCAATCCGAGCGGCAGCGTCAAAGACCGTATTTTACCATTCCTCGTGTCAGAAGCAGAGCGACGAGGAGACTTGCGCCCCGGCATGACTATTATCGAAGGCACAACGGGCAATACAGGCATAGCTACCTCCTGCGTAGGCGCTGCTAAGGGATATCCTGTTGTCATCGTCATGCCAGATGGGATGAGCGATGAGCGCAAGAAAACCATCCGTGCCTACGGAGCAGAATTGGTGCTGACTCCAGGTGCGGAGAGCGATGTAGACCTTGTGATCGAGAAGGTCAGGGAACTCAAAGCTGCCTCTCCTGGTAAATACTGGGAGGTTGGACAGTTCGTCAACACTGATAACATCAGAGCACATTATCGCACCACCGGCCCGGAGATCTGGGAACAGACCGACGGTAAAATCGGTGCAATAGTCTTAGCACAGGGAACGGGTGGTACTGTGACCGGTGCAGCTAAATATCTTAAAGAACAGAATCCCAAGATCAAGGTGTTTGCCGTTGAGCCTGACGAATGTGACATCCTTTCCGGCGGCAACTGGGGACCACATAAAATCGAAGGCATCGGAGATGGCTTTATCCCCGAAGTGCTGCATCTCGAATATCTGGATGGCATCGTTATCACCACCTCGGATGAAGCGATTGAGATGGCGCGTCGCCTGGCACGTGAAGAAGGCATCTTCTGCGGCATCTCCTCTGGCTGCAATGTCGCTGCCGCGGTCAAAGTTGCGCATCGCTATCCCGAGATTGGCATGATTGTAACCGTGCTATCTGATAATGGCCTGCGCTACTTTTCAACCGAACTCTGTGGCGTGCCTACCGAGCTAGAGGTGCCAGACCGCGAGCATTCCATCAGCGATGAAGACAAAGCCAAATTGGCGAGCGTCAAAATTGAGGTGATCCGGTAGGAGTGCGATTTATTACGCTATGAATGGAACAAGATTATGTCAGTCAACCACATCCTTGACCTGCAATGTGTTCTCTGTGGTGCCAGGTATAACCGCACAGAAGTCAGCTATACGTGTCCTGCCTGCGGCCCTTTGGGCGTACTCGAAGTTCACTATGACTACGAGCAAGTTGCAGAGCATATCAGCCGCGCTCAGTTGGCGGAAGAACATGACCCGACTATCTGGCGTTATCGTGCACTTCTACCGATTTCTTATAGCCTAAAAGATACACCGTCTCTGGCAATTGGTGGAACGCCGCTCTATGCAGTGAAACGCCTGCAGGCTTATCTAGGGATGAAAGACCTGTGGCTCAAAGACGACACGCGCAACCCCAGCGCCTCCCTCAAAGATCGGGCCAGTATTATTGCGGTGTTGCTTGCTGAAGGAAAGACTGTAGCCTGTGCCTCTACTGGCAATGCTGCCTCGTCGTTAGCTGTGCAGGCGGCATCAGTTGGCCTGCCATGCTATATCTTTGTGCCGCACAATGCGCCACGTGCCAAGGTCGTGCAACTGCTCATGTGTGGTGCAACCGTCTTTGCAGTGCAGGGCAGCTACGACGAGGCCTTTGATCTATGCATCGAGGCGTGCAACACCTTTGGCTGGTACAACCGCAACACAGGTTATAATCCTTATCTTGTTGAGGGCAAAAAGACTGTGGGATTAGAGATTGCTGAGCAACTGGACTGGCAGGTTCCTGACAGCGTGCTCGTTCCGACGGGCGATGGCTGTATTATCAGCGGTGTCTATCGTGGTTTTGAGGATCTTTACCGCCTGGGGATGATCGAGCGTATCCCGCGTCTGATTGCAGTGCAAGCTGAAGGATCGCCTGCGATTGTGCGTGCCCTGGAGGGTGATGGTATTGTGCGTCCCTATCCGGCACAGACCATAGCAGATGGCATCTCGGTTGGTTTACCGCGCAATGGGGCAATGGCGGTACGCATGATTCGGGCAAGTGGAGGTTTTGGCGTTACGGTCTCTGATAAAGAGATCCTTGCGGCAGAGAAAGAACTTGCCAGGCTGACGGGAGTGTTCGCTGAGCCTTCCAGCGCAGCCAGCTATGCTGGCTTGCTCCGTCTCCTTGACGAAAGGAAAATAGCGCGAGATGAGCAGATTGTTTTGCTTGTCACGGGAAGCGGCCTTAAAAGTATCGATGCTGTAGTGGAAGCTGCTGGGAGTGTGGTGCCGATTGCGAAAGGAGTGGAGGGAATGGAGATGGTGGCGAGGGTGGTGAAAGCTTTTTAGCATCCAAAGGAAGGACGGAAAATCTATGCCAGACATCCTTATTGGCAATGGGACCGTTGTCACGCTTGGCACACAAAACCAGCTCATCGAAAAAGGGGCAGTCCTGGTACGCAACGGTCGAATTGCTGCTATCGATAGAGGCACTACATTGCACCAACAGCATCCTGAGGCTGATTACGTCGATGCGAACGGCGGCTTAATCATGCCTGGATTCCTTTGCACGCATACCCATTTTTATGGCGCCTTTGCCCGTGGTATGGCTATCCCAGGTGAGCCGCCACGGAACTTTCCAGAAATCCTCGAGCGCCTATGGTGGCGACTCGATAAGCTCCTGACACTCGAGGATACGCGAGCCAGCGTTGAAGTGTTTATGGTTGACGCCATCCGCAACGGTACAACCTGTGTCGTTGATCACCATGCCAGCCCGAATGCGATAGAAGGGAGCCTGGATGTTATCGCTGATGCCGTTGAGCAAGCCGGTATTCGGGCTTGCCTTGCTTACGAAGTCTCTGATCGTGATGGCCAACATGCGATTGAGGAGAGTATCCGTGAGAATGAACGCTTCATCCGCTCGCTACGCGCTGAACGCAGGCGACAAGCGGAGTCTGGCATGATTGCTGCGAGCTATGGTCTGCATGCATCTTTTACTCTGAGTACAGCTACACTTGAACGATGCGCTGCCGGTGGTGCTGACCTGGGAGTGGGCTTTCATATCCATGTTGCCGAGGATGTCTTCGATGAGAATGATAGCGTGACACGTTACCACAGGCGTGTCGTAGAGCGTCTGGAAGCAGATCGTATCCTGGGACTGCGCAGTATCGCTGCGCACTGTGTGCATGTCAACAGCAGCGAAATAGGTCGCCTGGCCGAAACTCGTACCAATGGCGTGCATAATCCCCGCTCGAACATGAACAATGCTGTAGGGCGGGCGCCTGTTGAGGAGATGGTTCGTGCAGGAGTGAATGTCGGCCTCGGCAACGATGGCTTCAGTATGAACATGATGCAGGAGATCAAAGCAGCATACCTACTTCACAAATTGGCGCTCGAAGATCCACGGGTTATGCCCGGTGACCTGGTATTGAACCTGGCATTTCAGCATAATGCTCGAATTATGGAAGCTGTCTTTGGCCCAAACTGCAACGATTTTCCGCGTGTTGGAGAACTGAGAGTTGGCGCTGCCGCTGATCTCATCTTGCTCGATTACCTGCCGCCGACACCACTCAGTAGTGGAAATTTCCCCTGGCACCTGATCTTTGGTATGGATGGACACCATGTGAACTCGACCATGGCAGCCGGTCGGTGGTTGATGCGCAATCGCCAGTTGCTCACTGTAGATGAGGCCCGTATTCACGGACGGGCAAAAGAATTATCGCAGGACCTATGGAACAGGTTATAAAAGGAGGACTCTAGGATAGCTATGAACATCCGCGAAGCACAAGCAGTTGTCCAGCAAGAACTGTCAAAGCATCACAATACCATGATCCAGTTCCTGCGAGACCTCGTCGCCATTCCCAGCTTTGATAGCCAGATTGGTCCAATTGGGGATGCAATAGGGGCTCGCATGAGCGAGCTTGGCTTTGACGAGGTGCGGCGTGATTCTATGGGCAACATCCTTGGGCGTATCGGCAATGGCCAGCGTGTATTGCTCTACGATAGCCATATCGATACGGTTGGGGTTGCTGATCTAGCTCAATGGCAATGGGACCCATTCAAGGGCAAATTCGAGGATGGCATCATCTATGGCCTCGGCGCTGGCGATGAAAAGTGTTCTACACCGCCTATGATCTATGCTCTGGCTACGCTAAAAAAGCTGGGCCTGGCGAAAGACTGGACGCTCTATTATTTTGGCAACATGGAGGAATGGTGCGATGGTATTTCCGGGAATGCGCTCGTCGAGCATGAAGGTATTCGCCCTGATTTCGTAGTCGTTGGTGAATCCACCAACATGGAAATTTATCGCGGCCACCGTGGACGCACCGAGATAAGTGTTACCTTCAAGGGGCGTAGTTGCCATGCCAGCGCTCCCGAACGCGGTGACAATTCACTCTACAAGGCTATCCCCTTTATTCAAGGAGTTGAGCGACTGCATCAAGAGTTAAAGACTCGTCCTGATCCATTCCTTGGTCCTGGCTCAATCACAGTGACCAGCACCAGCACACACAGTGTCTCGCTCAATGCCGTTCCCGATGAGTGTTCGATCTATCTTGACCGTCGAATGCATCCAGCCGAGACGAAAGAAGTCGTGCTGGATGAGCTGCGTGCCTTACCCAATGCTCAGCTAGCTGAGATCGTCGTGCCGATGTACACAGAACCGAGCTATACGGGCTTTGTTTTCCCCGTAGAAAAAATTTTCCCAGCGTGGGCTCTAGCAGAGGATCATCCAACGGCACTTACTGGATGGGCAAGGCGCGTATCCCGGCAATCGGTTTTGGTCCTGGTGAAGAGCATTGGGCGCATACAACCCTCGACCAGGTGCCTGCTGCCGAAGTTGTGCAGTGCGCCGATTTCTATGCTATGTTGCCGCTTTTCCTGGAGGATGTCAAGTGACCAATTTAGCTGTTGTTGCCATTGGTGGTAATTCGTTAATTAAAGATGGGACGCATCAGAGCGTGCCTGATCAGTTAAATGCTGTTCGTGAGACGGCGGTACATATCGCCGGGATGATAGAACAGGGCTGGAACGTTGTCATCACCCACGGCAACGGGCCGCAGGTAGGATTCATTCTGCTACGCTCAGAACTCGCAAGCAATGTGTTGCATACAGTGCCGCTTGATTCTTGCGGCGCAGATAGCCAGGGCGCTATCGGCTATATGATTCAACAATCACTACATAATGAATTTTTGTGCCGTGGCATTCGTCGTCAGTGCGTCACGGTAGTCACACAGGTACTTGTTGATAGCAACGACCCAGCCATGCAGAATCCTAGCAAACCCATCGGCTCCTTTTATAAAGAGGAGGAAGCACGAGCGAAGATGAACAAAGAAGGCTGGGTGATGTCTGAGGATGCTGGACGAGGCTGGCGTCGCGTTGTGCCCTCGCCTATCCCCAGGGAGATCATCGAACGGGATGTGATAGATACGCTGATCAAAAACGGATTTATTGTGGTAGCTGTTGGTGGCGGCGGCATTCCCGTTGTGCGCGATAAAGCTGGCAATCTCGCCGGTGTCGAAGGCGTCATCGACAAAGATCTGGCTTCCAGCCTGCTGGCGAGCGAATTAAACGCGGAACTCTTGCTGATCTCTACTGCCGTCGAGAAAGCTGCTCTGAACTTCAAGAAGCCCAACCAGCTTGATCTAGATCGCATTACGCTCAGTGAGGCCAAACGGTATTACGAAGAGGGTCATTTTGCCAAAGGAAGCATGGGGCCAAAGATCAAAGCTATCATCAACTATCTTGAACGTGGTGGACGAGCTGCTCTGATTACTATGCCTGAAACCATCGGCAAAGCCCTGGCAGGTCAGACGGGAACATGGATTATACCTGACAATCAGGATATAAAGAAAGGGTCTTCATAAAATGAAAACTAATTTACGCGGGCGCGACTTTATTAGCACGCAGGAATGGACCAAAGAAGAATTGGAGACCGTGCTGCACCTCGCCTTTGATCTCAAAATGAAGTGGGGACTTGACCTGCCCACCCGGTTACTCGAGGATAAAACCCTGTTTATGCTCTTTTTCTTCTCTTCAACTCGCACCCGCAACTCTTTCGAAGCAGGTATGACGCGCCTGGGAGGGCATGCTATTTTCTTAGAGCCGGACAAGATGCAGATCTCGCATGGTGATACTCCAAAAGAAATTGGCAAGATTCTCTCCGCGTATGGACACGGTATCGCTATTCGTCACTGTGATTGGGGCGAAGGAAATAAATATCTCAGGGATGTTGCGGAGCATGCCAGCGTTCCTATAATCAACATGCAGTGCGATATCTACCACCCGTGCCAGGCTATGGGTGACCTCATGACATGCATTGAAAAGAAAGGAGACGTGCGCAATAAAAAGGTTGTGATGTCGTGGGCCTATGCCAAGTCCTACACCAAGCCGCTCTCGTTGCCTCAATCGGTTATTGAACTCTTCACGCTGTTCGGCGCTGATATCGTCCTGGCTCATCCACCTGAGTTCGATTTGATGCCAGAGATCCTGGATAATGCAGTCAACAACGCACGTAAATCAGGCGGTAGCTTTAAGATTGTCCATGATATGGACGAGGCATTTGTGGGAGCAGATATTGTGTATCCCAAGAGCTGGGGACCACTGGTCTCGGTAAAAGACCCATCAAAGATAGCTGACACAATTCGTCGATACGAGCACTGGATCTGTGACGAGCGCCACATGTCCCTGGCAAAGGAAGATGCCATCTATATGCATTGCCTTCCCGCAGATCGTGGCGTCGAAGTGACTGACGCTGTTATCGATGGCCCACAATCGGTTGTCTATGATCAAGCCGAGAATCGCATGCATGCGCAGAACGCGATCATGGCTCTAACGATGGGAAGGCGATAAAATTGCTTCTATTTACCTATATCGATAGCAAATCAGGCTTCGAGTTGCTATAATAATGGATGTTGAATATTCAATCCGGCCATGTGGATCATCGGACATTACTGGCCGATAAATCGGCAGTGGGCACGATAAATCGGCCCCTACGATATGAACGGAGGCGGCCATGGCTGGTCGTGTTCATCCGCGTCGCGCACGAGTTGTAATACAGGCAATACCCTGGAGACTGCTCTTGCTCTTACCCGTCCTACTCATTGTGGGTATTCCAGCTTTTCTCTTTGGGACAAGGGCTGGTCAACGTCTATTACCCGGCTTAACAAACGTTTTCTACACTATTTCAGGTCCGCCGCCGCCGCCAGTACCCACTCCATTGCCGCCGTTTCCTAGATCACTGCCGCAACCGGGTTCGCTACTCTATACTGTGCAGGCTGGCGACTCCTGCGATGAGATTCTTGCAGTTCAAATGCATACGACTGATGCCGGACAGATCTTCAGCGATGCCAATCCCAATACGGTGAAAGCCCTTAATAGTGCAGTTGGCCAGGACTGTCACAGGCTGCAACCTGGGATGGTAGTTATGCTCTCGCCACATTATCCCCTGGTAGCGCTAGGTGGCGTAGTGCTCAAAGTTAATGCTACCTCACCCCAACAGCCATTACCGACGCCCTTAATCACTGTCACTGGCCAGCAACAGGCCGGCATTGATTGCTCTAACGGATGTCTGCTGAGAATGCGTATTGCTCCAGGTACACAGATCCGTCTTTTGGTACAAACGACCTTACCAGTGCGTGTTGGCTCCTGGGTCTGGGCGCAGGCGATGCTTGCCCGTAAGCCAATTGCTGGATTTGCTAATTACCCTTATGCTGATCCAAATGCCTCGCTTAATGGTATGTTATTGCGAGCCTGCGACCTCCAGGTAGACAATACTCATGACGCTAATTCGCTGTCTTGCAATCGGTTGCTCCCCAACACTATTATTGATGATGGCGGCGCATGGCTCTTCGGAGTCACCGGCCCTGGCTCATTAGACCATTGGCGTTATCCCTTGCATCTTCCTGCTGGTACACGGGTGCTGCTCTGGCTCTCAGCCGGCAATAATGGGAATTTGAAATTCCAAAAGGGGAATCTGCTATACCGCTATGATGAAGCGTCACATATCTACGTGCGGGTGTGATCAGGCTGATGGTATTTGACAGCTGACCTCTATGCATACCAGTTCTCGATGGGTACCCCTTTCAGGTACCAGTCCGTCGTCGTAATCCCTGCCGGGTAACTCACCGTCATTTTTTCCAGCCCCCCGGGATTCTGGAAGCCTCTAATGGGTCGTCCTTGCTCTGCCAGCAGCAAACTATCATGCCAGATGGGGGCTGCGCCATCCACGCCCGTTATCTTGATCATCGGCGAGTTGTCGTTGTTACCTGCCCAGACGCCCATCACATAATCTGTGGTATAACCGACGGTCCAGTTGTCCGCGAAGTTCTGCGACGTTCCTGTCTTGACAGCCGCCTGGCGTATAATGCCAGGGTTGCCCTGGTAGCATTGCGATTGCGAGTTGCTATACAGATAGAGGGCGCTGCACTTACCGAATTCGTAGGTACGCGAGGTGTTATCGCTCAGTACATTCGTCATCAAAAATGCAACTTGCTTACTGATCACTTGTTTCCCCTGGGGTATGAACTTGTAGATCAAGTGACCTTGTGGATCAGTCACCATATTGATGGCATGAGGAGGGATGCGCACGCCGCCATTAGCAAAGACGCCAAAAGCCGAGGTCTGATCCAACAGGTGGATACCGAGCGTGCCAAGCACCATAGTATAGTTTGGCGTTCCAGTATAACTGGTGATGCCCATAAGCTGGGCCGTGTGTAATGCAGCATCGACACCGACTTTTGTCAGCACCTTTACCCCTGGCACATTGAAGGAGTTTTGCAAGGCGTAGCGATACGACATCAGGCCGTGGAAGCGTTGATCGTAGTTTTTTGGGCTATAGGACGGCAGACCACAGCAAAGCTGAATAGTAAATGGCGCGTCCATGACCGGCATACCTGGACTCAAACCCTTCGCGAAAGCTGTGGCATAAATATAGGGCTTGAAAGATGATCCTGATTGGCGGTAACCCTGCGAGGCCATGTCAAACGATCCATAGTGTGGATTGCCGGGGTCGATATTGCCTAACAACACGCGAATCGCGCCATTATGGAAATCGATCATCACCGCGGCAGCATCTGACATGTGATGTGCCACAGTCAACTGCGCAATGTGCTGCTGTGCGATCTTTAGAATCTTATTTTGTAATGGCAGATCAAGTGTGGTGTAGACGAGCAGTCCAGCACGGGCCAGGTCTGTGCGCTTGACATTGAAAGTCTTTGCCAGTTCGTTGATCGTGTAATTCTCGAAATGCGGCGCGAGGTTGTTGTGTACCACTCCGCGATGCAGAAAGCCCCGCTGACTGGCCTCGGCAAGCGCGGCGCTCATCTGCTGGCTGGTAATATAATTCTGGAGGCGCATCTCGTTCAACACCTCTTGCATGCGTAGGTAAGCAGCCTTGGGATGCAGGAAAGGGTCATATACAGCAGGTGAACTTGGAATGCCCGCCAACATTGCTGCCTGTGCAATGTCGAGCTGGGAGGCTGCCCTGGCAGTAGCTGTATCATGTAAGTTGAAATAAGTAAAGGCGGCAGCATCAGCTCCATACGCCTGCTCACCATAATAAATGGTGTTGAGATACATCGAGAGGATTTGTTGCTTGGTAAAGTGCCGTGTCACCTCGGGCGCCAGGATAATCTCTTGCAGTTTGCGCAGAATTGTATCCTGATTACCTACGATAGCGTTTTTGATTAACTGCTGCGTGATGGTGCTGCCACCGGAAACGATGCGTCCGTGGGTGAGGTTTGTTATCGCTGCCCGCACGATACCCGTGATATCAAAACCCGGATTTGTCCAGAAATACTGGTCTTCGATGGCAATTTCGGCATTTATCAAGTTCTGAGAGATTTGCGAGAGTGGGACAGTGGTCTGCATACCCTGGTCAAGCATCTGGTAGATCAACGTGTGGTGCATATCATACATCTTCAGGCTATCCTTTGGAAGGATATCCGCCAGCGTTGTCACATTCTGCTGATAACGTTCCTGTGTAGCTTGAACTATCGCCGTTAAACCCACTAATATTGAGGCAAGTACCACTATGAAAGCCAGGGCTGCAAGCGCCAACGGTAACATGGTGAACCGCGTGCTAATACGGTCTATGGCTGCATATTGCTCATTACTGAGTCGCAAGTGCTTGCGTTTGATATAGCGTCGCGTGCGCCATCCAGTGGGATGCGTTAGCCTGTGAGGAACTGCATAGTAAACTCCCCTGGTGGGTGTCTGCGGCAGATCATTGAGCCGCTGAGCCGCAGCTGCTCGACTGTGTTCTGGAAGTTTTGCCGGCCTATGAGTGTCATTAGCGGGTACCAAGTGCTTGTCTTGCTCCATAGCTCAGCCCTTTCTTGCTCTACAAGATATGCGCGCATCACTCATAGCATTGAAAAGAAAATATATAGATAGTTATGAATAAAAATAAGTAGGTTTTATCAATTTATATTAAAACTATAGAAAATAGTAGATCAGCTTCACATTTGTGAGCAAATCTCCGAAAAGTGCACAAAAATATATAAATGTGAGCGAGAAACGCTCATTTCGTACCATTGATCTCATGGGTGAATAGGAAGCTGATAACGAGATCGAAAGGCACGAACATACCACCTTATACTTAAATTGTAGCAAAACTATACAAACACTGCAATATTGAGACGGCGGGGAAGTATGAAAGGTAACTTGTTGGTAAGATCATTGCTATTGTTAATCCAAATAGGCCTTGAAGAGTTGAACCGCTTGAGTCTCTAAACCGTTTCATGGTATAGTTGGCTCACAGCTTTTTTAGCGACATACTTTTCTATGGTCAACAATAGGAGATGACCAGACATGCTTTTCATCAACAGCACTGTCATCACTATGAACCCCAGGCGAGAGATCATCATCAATGGAGCGGTAGCAATCAATGATAACCGTATTGTTGCCATTGGCAAATCTGAAAGCTTACTCCCCCAATATCATGATGATAAAGTGATAGACGTGAAAGGGAAACTCATTCTCCCCGGGCTTGTCGACACGCATGTCCACCTGGCGCAGGCGCTGATTCGCGGATGCGCTGATGATATGGCACTCATACAATGGCTCTGCGAACGTGTGTGGGTGCTGCAGGGTAATTTCACGCAAGATGATGGCTATGCCAGTGCCCGCCTGTGTATTGCTGAGATGCTGAAATCGGGCACTACAACATTTCTCGAATCGATGCTTGCCCATCGCTATGGTTTCGATAGTATCGCAAAGGCCGTCGAAGAAAGTGGTATTCGCGCCTGCCTTGCTGGAATCGTGATGGACATTGGCACGTATGCCACTCAAACCAGCTCAATGCATCCAGGCCTGATTGAGAGCCGGGAGACTAGCCTCTTTGGTGTACTTGACATGCATAGCAAATGGAATGGTGCTGCCGGTGATCGCATTCATGTCTGGTTTGGCCCACGTACTCCTGGAGGCGTCACTTCGGAACTCTATCGCGAAATGAGTGACTATGCACGCCAGCGCAACATGGGCATCACCATGCACCTGGCTGAAGTGGAAGCCGACAAAATTTTTCTCAATGAGAAATATGGACTTTCGCCCGTCTACTACGCGGAGAGCGTCGGGCTGCTTGGTCCGAAAACAGTGCTGGTTCACATGGTCTGGCTCACACAGGCTGATATCGATAAACTTGCGGAAACACACACAAATGTATCACACAATCCCTCTTCAAATAGCAAACTTGCCTCTGGTGTATGTAAAGTTCCGCAGATGCTTGCCAGCGGCGTGAACGTTGCCCTGGGATGCGACGGTGGCCCCAGCAACAATGACTACGACCTGATTCGCGAGATGAAACTGGCTGCCATTATCCACAAAGCTGTCACCAATGATCCGTTAGTTGTTCCTGCGGAGACTGTGCTGGAGATGGCAACGATCAATGGAGCCCGTGCACTCGGCCTGGAGCATGAGATTGGCTCGTTGGAGGTAGGCAAGAAGGCTGACCTGGTCGTCATCGACCTGAATCGCCTGCATACAACGCCTTCTCCTAATCCTATTTCATCGCTCGTTTATGCAGCTACAGGAGGGGAGGTCGATACAGTCGTCGTTGATGGGCGGATTGTAGTGGAGCAGGGTCAGTTGCTCACGATGAATGAGGAGGAAGTGCTCAAGCAGGCCCGTCAGCATTGCATTACCACATAGCATGGTACAGGCAGTAGCTGGAGATCACCCTGATGGTTCAAGAACACTGGTAACTGGAGAAAAATTCGCATGGCAGCCCTGGAAGGGAAAATTCTTGATCGCTATGAATTGCGAAGGTTGATTGGCAAGGGTGGGATGGCGAATGTTTACGAAGCACAAGATCTGCAATTTCAATGGAAAGTTGCCGTCAAAGTTTTTAAGCGCGAAGAAGAAGCAATGCTACGCCGCTTCATTCGTGAAGCACGCCTGATGGCCTCCTTACGGCACGAGCATCTTGTGCCGATTATCGACTCCGGTCAGTGCCAGTTAGATGGCGACACCCGCTACTATCTTGTAATGCCTTTTTTGGAAGGAGGCACCCTGCGCGCTCGTATTCGTCGCTCTCCCCTCTCTCTTTCAGATGCATGTAATAGCATACGAGAAATCGCCAGTGCCCTTGACTATATTCATAGCCAGGGAATCATTCATCGTGATATCAAAGCTTCTAACGTGCTATTGGATGCCGATGGCAGATGCTATCTTACAGATTTTGGTATTGCTCGCATAACTAGCGATCTGACACAACTCACCAGTACAGGAGATGTCCTTGGTACCGTCGATTATGTTGCGCCAGAGCTCTTTGAAGAGGAGCGAAGAGCCGATACTCGCAGCGACCTCTATTCTCTGGGGGTGTTACTCTTCGAGATGGTCACTGGCCGACTACCATTCCCCGCTGAGAATCAGCTTGCCGTGGTATCGATGCATATCAATAAACGTCCTCCCTCGCCACGGAGTATCGCCCCACATATTTCCTCGCGGGTCGAGCGTGTAATCTTCAAAGCGCTGGAGAAGAGACCAGAGCAACGCTATGCCAATGCCACTGAGCTAGCAAAAGCGTTTTGCCGTGCAGTAGGCGCTAGTAATAAAAATGAGGAGTTGGAGCGTAGTGATGTCCCCAAGGTTGAGCACCCTGACGTTGTTGCCGCCATTGGCGGGACCAATCAGATTGTGCTCTCTCCTTTACCACCTGTGGCTGCTGTCAATCCAGCGGTCAGGCCATCGCCTTTTGCCGATACGACAGAGGGCTACCAGTTTATTGCTCCACAAGCTGGTCTCAATGCCCCAGTTGCAAGGGCAGAGATGCCACAAGCTCCTTTACCCCCTTCCTCACCACCGAGAGCTCCCAGACCACCGTATCGCCGCCGCTGGCTTGCCATTGTACTTGCACTATTAGGATTGGTGTTGCTTACTGTCTCGCTTCTTGCCATCGTTATACCTCGTACCAATAATGGAGAAAATAGTACAAATGGTACTACGCAGACCTCAACAACATCGGGAGTACAATCTCTTACAGCAACGCCAAATTTGACTGCTACAGCCCAGGCTGCTCAGGCGGCCACTGCTACGGCACAAGCCCAGGAAACCGCAACTGCTATCGTTGGTATGACTGCTACTGCGCAGGCACGAGCCAGCGCTACGGCTGGCGTGATTCAAACTGCAACCTCCGGTAAGCCTGCCTACCAGGATGGATTGAATAATGCAAACAATGCAAATACGATGGTGGCAAATTGGGACCAGGATAGTCATTGCGTATTTGCCTCTGATGGCTATCATGTCAAAGAGGCAATCAATCTGCACGGGTGCAAAGAGTCTGCAAATACCTATCAGAATGTAGCTATCACAGTGGATGCGCGTATTCTCAGTGGGCAAGCCGGTGGCCTCTTCTTCCGCATCAGAACTGCTTTCTTATTAAATACCTATGCTGGCTATTTATTTGAGATAAGCAGTACGGGCAAGTATAGAATATTGAGGTCAGGTAATTATAGTTTCGGGAGCACTCCCTTGAAGGATTGGACAACCTCATCCGCTTTGAAGACAGGTAATAGCGTGACGAATACCTTACAGGTAATTGCGCGGGGAAGCAGTCTGTTTTTCTATGCTAATGGGGTGTTCCTGGTACAGTTAACTGATACAAACTACACTTCAGGTGTAATTGCTTTTCTTGCTACCAGTGATGGTACAACACAGGCTGATATAGTATATAGTAATCTGAAAGTATATCCACTCTCGTAGCAAGTCCAAGATAATATTGCTTTTGAACTTTTTCATATGGGTAACGGAACAGCCAGGGAGGGCCGATAATGCGGGTTAACAAAATAATCCGGATATTGGGAAATCCAGCCAGGGCCGATAAATCGGCGATGGGCGCGATAAATCGGCCCCTACTAGTCCATCACGCTTCAATCGGCGCGGCGGACCTGGCGCT
>WNGD01000945.1_pt1 | contig 47103 bp, 47 predicted proteins | sample 5400671 | NCBI WGS metagenome assembly WNGD01 (sample SAMN13153369, study PRJNA577476) | soil metagenome | isolation source: 40 cm soil or saprolite under grassland replicate 2 | place: USA:California | collected 2016-06-15 | reverse complement strand
TGGCGTTCCTCGTGCTCGGGCTGCGGGCGCTGGTGGAGAAGCCGCTGACGCGGCTCGAAGCCGTCACGCTGCTGTGCGCGCTCAGCCTCGTCGTGGCCAGCGCCATCAAGAACCAGTTGAAGCTGGTATTCGGCCGCACCTGGCCGGAGACCTGGGTGCGGGACAATCCTTCCCTCATTCGCGACGGCGCCTACGGCTTTCATCCGTTCCACGGCGGCGCCGGCTTTGAATCTTTTCCATCCGGACACACCACCGCGGTCGTGGCGGTCGTGTCCGTGCTCTGGATCTGCTACCCGAGATTCCGGGTCCTTTATGCGCTGTTCGTCGCCGTGGTGGTGATCGGGCTGATCGGCGCCGACTTCCATTTCTTGAGCGATTGCATTGCCGGAGCGTTCCTCGGAGCTTCGACCGGATGGGTCGTGGTCACGCTGTGGGAGAGCGGCGGCCGGGTGCCGGTATCGACGGAGCGCATGAGCCGTTGAGCGGCGTTTTACCCTCCCCGAAGGGGAGGGTGGACGTGATCGAAGCGAGCGGCCGGGTGGGGGAATCCTGCGCGTCCACGAACTTCTCCCCACCCCGGCCCGCTGACGCGGCCGACCCACCCCTCCAGGAAGGGATTTTCACAGCGTCTCGCCTCGCATCAAGCGCGGCGCGGCGAGTGCGGGCTCGATACCTTCGCGCATGAGTGCCCGGCGCAGCGGACCGACCCGGTCGATGAGATAAAGCCCGAGCCCGCGGATGCCCTGGATCGGCAAGAAATCCGAGAGCAGGCTGCGGTTGAGGAGATCGACCGCAGCGGCGCGGGTCGTCGCGTCCGCCCGGCGCGCGGTCTCGTACCGCGTCAGCACTTCCACCGAACCGGGATCGCGGCCGCCCTGTCGCGCAGTCGCCGCGAGCTCGGCGATCGTAGCGGCATCGCGCAGGCCCAGATTGAGTCCCTGCGCGCCGATCGGCGGCAGCGCATGGGCCGCTTCGCCGACCAGGGCGATGCGATGCCCGGAAATTTTTCGGGCAGTTTCCACCCCGAGCGGAAACATGCAGGGCTCGGCTTCCAGCGTCACCTTTCCGAGGATCGAGTGCGCGCGGCATTCGATCTCGTGTGCGAGCGCGGGCGCGGGCAGCGAGCCAAGCCTCTCCGCCTCGCGAGGGTCGACGACGCAGACGAGGCTCGAGCGCATGCCCGGCAGCGGCACCAGGGTGAAAGGGCCGCTCCCGGTGTGAAATTCGGTGGAGGTGCCGGCGTGGGGCCTGGTGTGGCTCACATTCAAGGTCAGCGCGGCCTGATCATAATCGAATGCGTCTGCGATGATTCCGGCAGCCTCGCGGCACAGCGACCGGCGCCCGTCAGCCCCGATGACGAGGCGCGCCTCGAGCCGGCTCTCGTCGGCAAGGCGCACCCGAATGCGGTCCGCTTCCACTTCGATCGCCGCCGCGGCCTGATCGATCCGCCTCAGTTGCGGCAGGCTCGCCGCGCGGCCATCGAGCTCTGCGACGAGATGCTGGTTTTCAATGTTGTACCCGAATGCTTCGAGCCCGATTTCCGCGGCATGGAACACCACTTCCGGCGCCCGTATCAGGCGGCGCGTGTCGTCGATGATGCGGATAGCCTCGAGGGGGGCAGCCTGATGTCGGCACGACGCCCAGACCCCGAGCGTCTCGAGTGCCCGGACCGAGCCGGCGAGCAGCGCGGTCGTGCGGTTGTCCGAGCGGGCAGGGCGCTTGGACACCAGCGCCGTCTCGATTCCGGCGGCTGCCAACGCGATTGCCGTCGTGAGCCCGGCAGGTCCCGCGCCGATCACCGCGATTTCGACGCGCGAAGCCTGCGACCCGCTCCGGGGGTGATTTCGCCGATCGCGTGATCCAGCCATGTCGCCTTGCGCGGGACTTGACGAAGCGGTCGAAAACCGTGCCCGCTACTCCGGTTCGGGCCCATGCCCGCCTGCCCCGGATAGCATGGACGTGACCGCGGATCACTCTCCGGCCGATCCCGGCGCCAAACCCGCGGCGTCGCCGGCGAGGGCCGGGCCGTGGGCGCGCGCGTTTGCGGTGCACGTGCTGACCGCCTGCGGCGCCGCTCTGTGCCTGCTGGCGCTGCTGGCGGCGATAGCGGCGAACTGGTCGCTGATGTTCGTCTGGCTCGGCCTGGCGCTCGTCATCGACGCAATCGACGGCACGCTTGCCCGCCATTTCCAGGTCCGGGAGCTGTTGCCGCGCTGGTCGGGGGACACGCTCGACCTCGTGGTCGATTATCTCAGCTACGTGTTCGTGCCGGCTTACGCGATCGTCGCCGGCGGGCTGTTGCCGGATAGCGCGGCGATCCCGGCCGGGTTGTTGATCCTGGTCACCAGCGCGCTGTATTTCGCCGACCGTCGGATGAAGACGCCGGACAATTATTTCCGCGGCTTTCCCGCGCTGTGGAATGTCGTGGCCTTTTATCTCTTCCTGCTGCGGCCCGAGCCATGGCTGGGCGTTGCGCTGGTGGTGGTGCTGTGCGGCTTGAGCTTCGTGCCGTTCCCGTTCCTGCATCCGCTGCGCGTCGCGCGGTTCCGCGCTTTCAACGTCGTGATGATGCTCGCCTGGTCGGTGCTTGCCGTCGTGACGGTCGTCCGGGACATGGAGCCCGGGACCCCGGTCAAGCTGGCCTTGGTCGCCCTCGCGGTTTGTTTCCTCGCCGGCGGACTATTGCGAGGTCCGGTCGCGCCCGCGTCCTGAGCCCATGAGAAGCCCCGTCCGCGTCAACGCGGTCGCGCTCGCCAGATCGGCTATGCCGTCGCGATGAACCACGCCAGCATGCCGGCAAACAGCGCGAGAATGAAGCCGACCAGAATCCACGCATGCCCCAGGCCGGTGTTGGACTGCGGCTGATGCAGGCCGCGCCGTTCGGCCCGGCGCGCGGCGGCGACGTCGCCGGGAGCAAGCGGCGTGCCCGCCGCTTCCTCGTCGGTGCCGAGCGGCACCGAGGCAGGATCCGGCCACGACACCTTGTCTCCGGTCCGGCCGCGGTCGATGTCGTGGCGAAGCTGGTCGGCGGTTGAACGCTTCGGCTCGGTCGCAGTGGGCATTCGAGCCTCCGGTGAAACTGCGCGACGCCAATCCGGCATGACGAGCAAACAACGCCGCCGCCGGCGGGATGTTCCGGTCCTTGCCCGTTCGCGCTCAGATGTAATTCGCCGCGGCGGCCGCTTCCGCGAACGATTTTCCCGCATGAAGCGCTTGTTCGACCGCGGCGTCGGTTTTCAACATGCGCTCGGCCGCCTCGAGCACGCGCGCAAGATCGCCTCTCGGAATGACGACGATTCCGGTGTCGTCGCCCGCGACGACATCGCCCGGCTTCACGGGGATGCCGCCGATCGTCACCGGCTCGCCTAGCGCCTCGAGCTTGAGCCGGGTCTTGCCCGTGGTCGGGGTGACGGAGCGGCTCGCGAGCCATAGGCCGGTCGCGCGGATCTCCTCGACGTCGCGGCATCCCCCGTCGATCACGACGGCCGCCGCGCCGCGCTTTTGGGTCGCGAGCGCCGCAAGGCCGCCGAACGTGGAAATGTCGGCGCCGCCCACGTCCGCCATCAGCACGTCGCCCGGCGCGATTGCCGCGATCATCTGGCCGACCCCGAACTCCGCGCGCGGAAAGCTGCCGAGCGCACCGGCACGCTCGCGCGCGGTCACGGCAAATCCCGCGAACCGCCCGTGTCCGCTGCGCTGAACCAGCCCGCGCACCACGCCGGCGATGCCGCACTGATCGAGTGCATCCGACCAGGTGCTGGTGCCGATCGCCCTGCAGCGTTGCAGAAGCTGGGGCGTGTCCATGGCCATTCTCCCGATGACGACACCCCTAAGGCTAGCACGACGCGCGCAAAAACCCCGCGCACCCTGCGCATGGCTCGAGCGGGCCCGATCCCTTGCGTCCTGGCGGGACGAACCTATGATCGCGGCCCGCAACGGGTCGAGTGCGGTGGCATCGCGCCGGCGCTCGGTCCGTCGATCGAGAGCCGAATTCCCTATAGGAGCCAGTCATGGTCGCAGCAGTCCGAGTTCACAAACCCGGCGGTCCCGAAGTCATGAAATACGAGGACGTCGAGGTCGGCGCCCCGGGGGAGGGCCAGATCAAGGTCCGGGTACATGCCTGCGGCCTCAACTACATCGACACCTATCTCCGCAGCGGGCTCTATCCGCCGTCCTCCCTGCCTTTCGTGCTCGGCAACGAAGGCGCGGGCGAGATCATCGCGGTGGGGCCGGGCGTCAAGGACTTCAAGGTCGGCGACCGGGTCGCCTGGGTGGCGCCCGGCAGCTACGCGGCGGAGCGCCTGTTGCCGGCCGACCGCGCCATAAAGCTTCCCGACAAGATCACCTACGAGCAGGCGGCCGGCATGATGCTCAAGGGCATGACGGTCCAATATCTGCTTCGCCGGACCTACAAGGTGCAGAAAGGCGACAACGTGCTTATCCACGCCGCGGCGGGAGGGATCGGGCTGATCGCCTGCCAATGGGCGAACCACCTCGGCGCCAATGTGATCGGCACGGTCGGCTCCAAGCAGAAGGCCGAGCTCGCCAAGGCGCACGGCTGTCATCACGTGATCCTCTACGGCGAGGAGGATTTCGTCGCGCGGGTCAAGGAGATCACCAAGGGCGCGCTGTGCCCCGTGGTCTACGACGGCGTCGGCAAGGCGACCTTCCCGGGCTCGCTGGATTGCCTGCGGCCGCTAGGCCTGTTCGTGAGCTTCGGCAATGCGTCGGGTCCGATCGAGGCGTTCAATCTGGGCATTCTTTCGCAAAAAGGCTCGCTCTACGTCACCCGGCCCACCCTCGTCACCTACACGGCCAAGCGCGAGGATCTGCTCGCCACCGCCAACGACCTGTTCGCGGTCGTCACCAGCGGCGCGGTAAAGATCCCGATCAACCAGAAATACGCGCTGAAGGACGCAGCGAAAGCCCATCAGGATCTGGAGAGCCGAAGAACCACTGGATCATCGATCCTGATTCCGTGACGGATCGCGGCGGCAGCGCCCGCTGCATCCGCGAGCCGAGATCGTCGCGAGCTGGTGGGACGGCCTCACAGCCTGCTGTCCAGGAAAGTCCCGGTGCGCTCGATGGCGCGGCGCGCTTCCGGCAGCACGGGCGCGAACAGATGCCATACGTGCGGCATGCGCGGCCAGACCTCGAGCTCGACATGGCATCCGGCCGCACGCAGCTTCTCGGCCATGCGCACCGAATCGTCGCGCAAGATCTCATCGCTCCCCACCTGGAGCAGCGTGGGGGGCAGCCCGGCCGGATCGCCGTACAGCGGAGACGCATACGGCATGCGCGGATCGGCGCCGGCGAGATAATATTCGACGAACTTCGGCGCCTCGTCGGCATTGAGTATCGGGTCGGCCTCGGCGTTGAGCCGGAACGACGGGCTCGCGAGCGCGAGATCGAGCCAGGGCGAGAGCCCGACGGCCGCCGCCGGAAGCGGCAGGCCTTCGTCGCGCGCTTTGAGCAGCATCGCAAACGCGAGATTGCCGCCGGCGGAATCCCCCATGACGGCGATCCGTCGGGAATCGGCGCCGTCGGCCAACAGCCAGCGATAGGCCGCGACCGCGTCCTCGAGCGCCGCTGGAAACGGATGCTCGGGGGCGAGCCGGTAGTCCACGGACAGCAGACGCGCGCGCCCCGCCGTAGCCAGGCGCCAGGTCAGATGCCGGTACAGCGAGGACGATCCGGTCACGAACCCGCCCCCGTGCAGATAGAGGATATGACGATCGCGTCGCGACGCTCGAGTGACGACGAGGATCGCTGGGGCCCCGCCTGCGTCGACCGCGATCGTCTGCGTGCCTGCCGGCGGGTTCGGGATCAAGCGCTCGGCGGCCGTGCGCCACTGCCGCCTCTGGGCCACGGTCGCCCCGGGGCGGTCGCGCCGCTTGATGAACCAGCGCGCGCCCAGGCGCACGAGTTCCGCGCGCAAGCTCATGGATTCCCCGCCGGATTTTTGCGCTCGCTCTCGCTCTGCAACATTTCGTGATCAGAATCCCACTGTGGTGCCGTGAAGGTCGCAAGCATCGGTTCGCTCGATCCGGGCGGTGACGATCTCGCCCTGGAAGGGGTTCAAGAGCGCCATTTCGAGCACCCGACGGACACGTCCGCTGAACGGCAACGACCGCACCTTTCGACGATGCCTGTTAGGGCTTGCGCGTGATTGGATAATTCCCTCCGTGTCCGGCAGTTTCGATATCGCTGGCGTTACCCGCTGTTACGCAGGCCCGCCGCGATGCCATTGATGGTGAGGTGGATGCCCTGCACCACACGCTCGTCGGTATCGCCGGCGCGGTGGCGCTTGAGCAGCTCGATCTGCAGATGGTTGAGGGGATCGAGGTAGGGAAAGCGGTTGCGGATCGAGCGGGCGAGCAGGGGATTCTTCTCCAGCAGGATGTCCTGCTCCATGATGGCGAGGACGGCCTCGACGGAATCCTGCCACTCGGCGCGCAGCCGCGAAAAGATCCGGTCGCGCAACCTGCCGTCCTCAACCAGCTCCGCGTAGCGCGATGCGATCGCGATATCGCTCTTGGCCAACACCATGTCCATGTTCGACAGCAGGGATTCGAAGAACGGCCACTCGGCGTGCATCGCTCGCAGCACCTGCATGCCGTCTTCGGGGTGCGCCCCGAGCCAAGCCTTGACCGCCCAGCCGAAACCGTACCAGGCGGGCAGCATCAGCCGGCACTGCGCCCAGCTGAAGACCCAGGGAATCGCCCGCAAATCTCCGATGCGCGTCGAGTTCGTGCGCGAGGCCGGCCGGCTGCCGATGTTGAGATTGGCGATCTCGCCGATGACCGTCGCTTCCCAAAAGTAGCGCTCGAAGCCGTCGGTCTCGTACACCAAGCTCCGATAGGCGCGATAGGCGTGGGCGGAAAGCTCCGCCATGGCCGCGAGGAACTCGTCGCGGGGTGCGGCCCGGTCCGGCTGCAGCAGCGTTGCTTCCAGCGTGGCGGCGCCGAGAATCTCGAGATTGCGCCTTCCCACCTCCGGGTTGGAATACTTGCTGGCGATCACCTCGCCCTGTTCCGTGATGCGGATCGATCCCTGAACGGCGCCGCCGGGCTGAGCGAGGATCGCCTGGTAGCTCGGGCCGCCACCGCGCCCCACCGACCCGCCGCGGCCATGGAACAGGCGCAGTCTGACGTCACGGCGCCGGAACACCTCGATCAGCGCGATCTCCGCCTTGTAGAGCTCCCACCCGGATGTGAGGTAACCGCCGTCCTTGTTGCTGTCGGAGTAGCCCAGCATCACCTCCTGCGTACGACCGCGGCGCTCCAGCAAGCGTTGGTATTCAGGCAGCTCGAGCAGCTCGTCCATCACCCGGCTGCAGTTGCGCAGATCGGCAATGGTCTCGAACAAAGGAATGATGTTGACGTCGAGCTCGCCTTCGCGTGGCCGCAGCAGGCCGGCTTCCTTGAGCAGCAGCGCCACTTCCAGAATATCCGAGACGCCGTCGCTCTTGGAGATGACGTAGTTGGGCACCGCTTCCTTGCCGTATTGCAGCTGCACTTCTGCTGCGGCGCGCAGGATCGCCAGCTCGGACGCCGCCTCGGCGGAATACGACAGAAACGGACTGGCGAGCGGCCGCGCCGTCTTCAGCTCATCGAGCAGCAGGCCGATGCGTGCGTGCTCGGCCAGCGCTCCGTACCCGGTACCCGGGCGCGCCATCTCGAACAGCTCGCCCAGAGTGCGCTCGTGCACGTCGGAGTTTTGGCGCAGATCGACGGCGGCGAGATGAAAACCGAAGACGTCGACGGCGCGCCGCAGGCCGCGCAACCGGCCGCGCGCCAGCGTCTCGGATCCATTGCCCGTAAGCGAGCGATGCAGGATATCGAGATCGGCTTGCAACTCGTCGACGGCCGCATAAGCCGGCGCCTCGCCCACGGCGCCGCGCGGGGCCTCGAATCGGTCGAGTGCCCAGGCCGTGGCTGCGAGCCGTGCATAGATGCCGGAGATCGCGCGGCGATAGGGCTCGTCCTGGCGGTGCGGCGACCGGTCGGGAGAGCGCTGCGCCAGCTTCCGCAATTCCTCCGACGTTCGCACCAGATTGGCGTCGAGCGAAAGCTCGCCGCCCAGCAGGTGTAGCTCGTCGAGATAGAAGCTAAGCGCGCGATGGCTCTGGACCCGCAGGGTCTGACGCAGCACCTCGGCGGTGACGAACGGATTCCCGTCGCGATCGCCGCCGATCCAGCTTCCGATCCGCAGGAATGGTGGCAGTTCGGCGTCATTCCAGGTCGAATCGATGGAGCGGAGCTGATCTTCCAGACCGGCGTAAAGCCGGGGCAGCTCGCGCAAGAACGTGTAGTCGTAATAGGCAAGACCGTTGGCCACCTCATCGAGGACGGCGAGCCTGGTTCGGCGCAGAATATTGGTCTGCCACAGCGTGAGCACGGCACGGCGCAGCGCCTCGTCGGTTGTCGCTCTCTCCTCCGGGGTAAGCTCGACGCGATCCCGCTCCGCCAGTAATTGGGCCACCTCCATCTCGCGGTCGATCGCGCTTTTCCGCCGCACTTCCGTCGGATGCGCCGTGAGAACCGGGCTGACCAGGGCAGTTGCGAAGAAGCCGCGGAGCTGGGCGTTGGAGATACCGGCTTCGCGGGTGCGCTCAAGTGCATGTGCCATGGTGCCGACGCGCGGCGCCGATAACGCCAGCGTGTGCGCCCGGGTGCGGCGGATGTGGTGCTGGTCCTCGGCGATGTTGGCCAGATGCGAGAAGAAGCTGAAGGCGCGAATGATCTGGGTGGTGCGATCGCGCGACAGCGCCTTCAACATCGCCTCGAGATCGCGCCGCGCCGTATCGTCCTCGTCGCGGTGGAAGCGGATGGAGGTTCGGCGAATCCGCTCCACGATGTCGAAGATCGTTTCACCCTCCTGCTCGCGCACGGTATCGCCGAGAATGCGGCCGAGCAGGCGGATATCATCCCGCAGCGGCAAGTCTTTCTCGGCTTCGAGCGGGTTGTTGCTCACCATATTCTCTGCCCCGTGATGATCACGGCCGTCCGCACCCGAGGGTGGCGAGGGCGTATCCTATCGCTATTTCGCCGTGGAGGGGCAGTGTGCCGGCGAGGTGCGCGTGCGAGTCCGAGGCATTAGATCACGAACGGGACCAACGCCTTCACCCGCGCCCGGTACACCGGGTATTCATCGGGGAAATGCCGCATCATCAACGCCTCTTCCTGCCGCAGCTTGATCCAGAAGCTGGCGAAGCAAAGCACGAATCCCACGAAGCCGCCGAGCCGGCCGGCCGCGAGCGCAGTGGCGAGGAACATCAGCAGGATTGCCGAATAGATCGGGTGGCGGACGTAGCGGTACGGCCCGCCCGTCACCAGCTCATGGTCCCGCTTGAGCGTGACGATCCCGCTCCAGTTCGAGCCGATCGCATGGCGCGCCCAGATCGCGAGGATGAGGCCTCCGGCGCACAGCGCGGCCGCCAGGATTTCCACGGCCGGACTGGGCGGTACGATGCGTCTCGTGAGCGGATCGAGCGGAACCGCGCCCAGGAGCAGCGCGAAGCCGAGGACGAGCAGCAGCAGATACCAGTAGCGGCTCTCCCAACTCTGACGTTGCGCCGTACGCTTGGTCGAGGCCGCCGTCGCAGCCCAATACGCCGCGAAAACGGCCCAGCAGGCGATGATGAAATTGCGCAGGAGCATAATGGGGGCCTGACCGACGAACGCCTCGCGTGCGTGCCGTCTGATATCATACTCCGGCGACGGTCAATCGCGGCCACCGCAGCGCACTTTATGCGATACTCTAGACGAGCCGTGCTGCGAATGGCACCTGATGAGGAGATTTCCAGATGAGCAAGCCGACCGCCGCGGCCGGTTCTGCAGCCCGGTCCGTTTCGGCCGAACCGGCCGCAGCCGTTGGCGGCATCGACCATGTCGAGAGCCGCACCTTCACGATCCGGGATTTCCCGCTCGAATGCGGCAAGGTGCTCCCGGAGGCGACGATTGCCTACGAGACCTACGGCAGGCTCGACGCGACCGGCCGCAATGCCGTGCTGCTCGCCCATGGTTTCACCAGCAGCCACCATGCCGCCGGCCGCTATGCCGCCGACAAGGCTCCGCGCGGATTGTTCGAGCACGAGCCGGGCTGGTGGGAGGCGCTGGTCGGGCCCGGGCGCGCGATCGACACCGACCGGCTGTTCGCCGTGTCCTCCAACATGCTGGGCTCTTCGTACGGCTCGACCAATCCGGCGAGCCTCGATCCCGCGACCGGGAAACCCTATGGTCCGGATTTCCCGCCCATCACGCTCGCGGATATGGTGCGTGCCCAGCGGCTTCTATTGGAGCATCTGGGCGTCCGACACCTCGTGGCGGTGGCCGGTCCCTCGTTCGGCGGATACCAGGCGTTCCAATGGGCGGTCACCTTTCCCGACTTCATGGATGGGATTGTCGCGGCGGTCACCGCGCCCAAGGGGAGCGGCGGCGAACGCGCCGTCCAGGATCTCATCGCGCAGCTCGGCCAGCATCCCAATTGGAACGGCGGCTTCTATTACGACAAGGGCGGCATCCGCACGGCAATGATCGAATTTCGCGTTGCCACCCTGAAGCGCTACGGCATCGAGCAGCAGCTTATGGAGCCATATCCCGATCCCGCCGCCCGGGAATCGGCGCTCCGCATGCTTGCCGAGCGCTGGGCGGATGCATTCGACGGCAACTCGCTCATCACCTTGCGCAGGGTCGCGGCCCAATTCGACGCCGAGCAGCACCTTTCCAGGATCAAAGCCAAGGTGCTCTACGTGCTGTCGACGACGGATCGATTGTTCCCGGCCGCGATCGGGCCCGGTGTGGTGGAACGGCTGAAAGCGGCGGGCGTCGACGCCACCTATTTCGAGCTCGAGAGCGACAAGGGACATCTCGCGAGCGGCGTGGATGCCGAGAAATGGGCTCCGGTTCTGCGGGGATTCCTGCAGCGCTTGATGGCGTTGGCCTGACCTCGCCGGCAGCTCCCGCGAGCGCTGGGCTCGTTCTTTGAAAAAAACCCCGGCTCGCGCGGTGGGGCCGGGGCCAGTCGCCCGACGGCCGAGCAAGGGAGGAAAAGCCGACCGTCGGCGTAGGCGAAGATTCGCATGCGCGTTCGGCAACCGGTGTGAGCTGGTTCACAGGGCAGCGACACGGTGGGGAGTTCGCCGCCACACCGGGGGCCCGCGCTGCGGCGCCGCATACGGAACCTCACCCCCGAGGCCGCGGTTGTTTCCTTGGCGCTACGTCGCAGACAAACCGGCAGCGGGGACACGATGGATCCGACGAGACATAGCGGCATTGTCGACGGTCTGGAGGCGATGAAGGCCGCCGGCCTCATCATCCGGTACAATCTCACCTGGGAAAGACCCGGCGGCGAGCCCAAGGTGGCGGTATGGCGCGCGTGCGATACGCCGGACGACGAGCTGCGCAAGTCGATCGCCGGCGGCTTGGCCGGTCTGGTTACGGAAGCGCAATTGAGCGTCGTGCCGAGCGCCGAACATGCACCTTGAGCAGCAAAAAATTCGGCCTGGCGCCGAGGCGCCAAGCCGAATCTTGCGGGCAAATCTTGGCGGAGCGATTTCCGGCCGTCTTCAGGCGTCCCGTAACCGGTCGTTTAGCGTATCCTTTAGACCGCCGACGGTATTTTGAACCTTGCCCGCGGCCTTATCGATCTTGCCCTCGGTCTCGAGCTTCTTGTCGCCGGTGAGCTTGCCGGCCTGTTCCTTCACTTTGCCTTTTGTCCGCTCGCCGGCGCCTTTGATGCGGTCCTTATCCATCATTGTTGCTCTCGAGTTGGTCGAGTGAACGGGAAACATCGGCGCCGCCCTCGAGTTCCCGCGACGAGTCGCAGAGGCCGCGCGGGTTCCATTGTTGTTCCGTCTCGATCAAAATTCTTTATTTGGTGTAACCCGCCGTCGTTCGGCCCGAAGTTTGTTCGAAACGAAATCCCGCTCGTCCGCACCGGTAGATGGATGAAGCCGGCACTTCCATCACGGCGCCGGAATGGAGTAGCAAGGCAAGGGCCGCAGGGAACCGGTGGTAATATCGTGGCGTTGACTTGCCCTGGAGGCCACCATGCTCTCGACCATCCTGATCATCATCCTGATCCTGCTGCTGATCGGCGCATTGCCGACTTGGCCCTACAGCGCCGGCTGGGGCTACGGGCCTGGCGGAATTCTGGGACTGATCCTGATCATCATCCTCATCCTGGCGCTGCTCGGGCGGCTCTAGGTATTTGCCGCGGATCTTTCAGCGAAGCTTCTGTACGGATCGCGAACATCTTCGGCGCCGCGATTGCAGGATGCTGAAAACGGCTAGAAAAGGCGGCAAGTTGTGGCCTTTTCGCCTGCCGAGCGATGGGATTCCGACGCTTGTTTGGTCCGCTTCATCGCGACCGCTCTGGCCGGCGGTAGCATCGTATTCCGCTCGCTCGAACCTTCCTGCTGCCTTGCGCGTTATCGTGGGGTCAGCACTGGGGAGATTCAGCAAGGAGACTTTCGATGAGGAGAACGCTGAGGAACTCATTTCTGGTGACGACCGCGGCGGCAGCGCTCGTCACCGGGATTACCATCGCGTCCGCGCAAGGTCCCGGGGGCGGGGGCAGTGGTAGCGGTGGTAGCGGTGGCGCCGAACGGCACCAAGGACCGTCAGGCGGTAGCGCTGGCGGCGGCGGTGGCGGCGAACGCCACCAAGGGCCGTCCGGCGGCGGCCGCGCCGAGAGCTTAGGCACGCAGGGCCGTAGCACTGCTCAGCCGGGCGAGACGCGCGAACAGCGCGGACACGCCTATGGCGAGGAGCGCGGCAAGGCGCTCGGCGAGCAGAAGGGCACCAGGCAACTCGGTAATGAGCAACGAAACGAGCGCCTCGGAACCACGCAGCGCAACGAGGGCCTCGGCCGTGGCGAGCGCAATGAACGTCTCGGCACCACCCGAGAAGAGCGCAATGAGCGCTCCGGTCGCACCGAGCGCAATGAGCGTTTCGGCACGACCCGTACGGATCGGGGGAGCGGTTTTGCGCGAGAGCGGCGAAGCGTGGAACTTTCCTCGGAGCAACGCACCCGCATTCACGACGTGTTCGTGCGTGACCGGGATCGGTTCGATCGATTCCGGGTGAGCCGCGTCGACTTCGATCTTCGGCCGGGCGTACGGATCCCCCGGCACTTCCACCTGTTCCCCTTGCCCGTGTTCCTGGTGGAGGTAGTTCCGGAATACCGCGACTACCGGTTCTTCTATTACGAGGATGAGATCGTGATCGTCGATCCGGTGACGCTGGAAATCGTGGCGGTAATCCCCGCCTAACGGGAAACGACGCGCTTCTCGGGCCCCGCCCATTCGGGCGGGGCTTTTTTCGTTGCCCTTGCGTTGATTGATCAGGACCAATTCGGCGCAACGCTCCGCGGCCCAGCCAATTCCCTGAAACCTTTTGAGAAATGGTCCCCGGCTCGCCTCCAGGGCCGGTTCCGGAACATTCCGGATGCGGCGACGTTGCCTCGTGCCGGGCGAGTTTCCTTCCCCTCTGTCCTGACGCAACCCGGTAATAGCCCTGGTCGAGTTTGCGATGGGCTCGATCAGGGCTATTTGCATTTGCGTCGCGCCTCTCGGTCGCTTCCCGAGCGGCCGGACTGGGATTCCGACATCGACCTGTATCGCAACGGGATTTGGCGAGGTCGGAAGCCAGCGTATGGCTCATCTGCGCGGGCGAGCGATTTTCCACGACCATGAGCCACGATGACCCATTGCCGAGCTCCGGACATGTGCTGCACGCGGCGCTGGCGGGATTCAGCGCGGTGCTGGTGGGCAATGGCTTGGGCCGATTCGCCTATACGCCGCTGCTGCCGGCGCTGATATCGGACCATTGGTTCTCGCCCAGCGCCGCCGCTTATCTCGGCGCCGCCAATCTCGCGGGATATCTGGCCGGGGCGGTCCTGGGCCACGCCGCAACTCGTTACATCCGGCCTGCCCGGCTTCTCCGCGGGATGATGGTTCTGACGGCCGTAAGCCTGCTGGCCTGCGCGGAGCGCGACCTCGGCTTTGCCTGGTTTTTCCTGTGGCGTTTCGCAGCGGGTTACGCCGGCGGCGTGCTTATGGTGGTCGGAGCGCCGATCGTGCTCTCGACCACGCCGCCCCGGCGCCGCGGCCTCGTCGGCGGCATGATGTTCACGGGCGTGGGACTGGGGATCGCCGCGTCCGGCATCATCGTGCCGCAACTGATCGAGTGGGGCGGGCTGGAGCGGGCTTGGGTCGGTCTCGCCGCGGTGTCCCTGTTGCTGACGCTCCTCGCTTGGAACGGCTGGCCGCGGGACGAGAGGCGGATCGACGTGATGCCTCCGGCGCGAGCAGGTCTTGGCCTACCGGTGTCGGCGCTGCTTGCCGAGTACGGGCTCAACGCGGTCGGACTCGTCCCGCACATGCTGTTCCTGGTCGATTATGTTGCTCGCGGCCTCGGTCAAGGTCTCGAAGCCGGCGCCTCCGATTGGGTCGTATTCGGAGTAGCCGCGGTGTTCGGCCCGGTGTTGGCCGGGCAGCTGGCGGATCGGATTGGATTTCGCGCGGCTTTGCGGTTGGCTTTCTGCGCCCAGGCTGCGGCGGTTGCGCTGCCGGTGGTCACGTCTGCGTCGGGCTGGATCCTGGTTTCGAGCGCTGTCGCGGGCGCATTCGTGCCGGGCATCAGCACGCTCGTGCTCGGGAGAATCCATGAGTTGTCGCCGGGCGGCCCCGCCCAAGGCCGCGCGTGGGGGCACGCGACCACCGCATGGGCGCTCGCCCAGGCCATCGCCGCCTATGGCTATTCCTACCTGTTCGGCCGAACCGACAATTATCCGCTGCTGTTCGGCATCGGAGTTGCGGCGATCATGCTTGCGCTCGGCTTGGAGCTTGCCGCGGGAAGATCGGGGTCCCCGCAAGGCGCCCCGCGGTCGCCGCGCTGAGGTCGGGCCCATGGCTTGTTGATGAACCCCGCTGGCTGCCTGCGGCGGGTACGAGACCTCGGCCGCTTTCAGCCTGCATCCGAGCCGCCCGGGATGTCGCGCAGCGCTGTGCTCACCGTGGTCACCAATCTTCGATCGGCTACCGGCTTCGCCAGCCAGGCGATCGGGTTGGCGCGATCCGCACGGGCGCGCGTCGTGGGATCGGAGAAGGCGGAGACGAAAATGCTGCGAATGCCGAACCGCTCGAGAATCTCCGCAGCTGCCTCAATCCCGTCGCGCGGGCCGGCGAGCCGGACATCCATCAGGACCAGTTCCGGCTTATGATCGGGGATGAGCTGAACCGCTTCCTCTGCTGTCGAAGCGATGTCGACGACATCGTAGCCCGCTTCGGTCAGCGCGTTCTCGAATTGAAGCGCGACCAGATAATCGTCTTCCACGATCAGGATACGGCGGCGGCTTGCATCCCGAGCCCGTGAACCTGCGGTTGGAGACATGACTTGAGGCAAGGTGTCGGCCCGTGAGGAATGTGCAGCTTTATCCGCGAATGTCCCTCGGGGGCAAACGGTTCCCCGCACCATGGTAGGCTGGTGCAGAGGCGAGGGTTCTCGACGTTCGCATGAGCGTTCAACGCTGCTGGCGCCGGAGCGAGGTGGCGGCTCTTGCGCGGAATTTTATAGCGGGGACTGCGGGAAGTTTAAAATACTTTATTCGGGATACCCATATCATCGTACTACCCTCGCGGTCGGCCCATGGGGAAGAGGATGGCCAAACCGACGATACCGTTGACCGTTCTGCCGGGGCGCGCCGCAGACGCTCACGTGGTCAAGGCCCCGCCCGTGGTCGAACTCGGCACCGAAAACGATTATGCCTGCGGCTCGTGCGGAACGGTGTTGTTGAGGGCCAATGCCGGTCAGGTGCACAACGTCCTGTTCGAGTGCAGCCGATGCAGGGCCCTGAACAGGGCCGACCTTTGAGGCGGCGCGCGCTGCGCCGGGCCGCTCAGATGAAAGGACGCGGCTGCCGCTCGGCGAAATCGTAGCCCGCGATTTCCGCCAGCCGGTCGCGATCGAGCAGCCGGAACACCTTCCGTTTCCAATGCACGACTTTTTGCGACGTCAGCCGCCGCAAGGTGTTGTTCGCGTGCACGAGCGACATTCCCAACATGTCCGCCAGATGTTGCTGAAAGAACGGGAACTCGATGCGATCGCCCTTGGTCAATCCCAGATCTTCGGCGCGGCGAAACAGATGTAGCAGCACATAGGCCATGCGTTCCAGCGCGCTGCGCCGGCCGACGCTCAGCAGATTCTCATCGAGCACCCGCTCCTCGCGCGCGGCAAGCCAGGTCACATCGAAGCTCAGGCTCGGATGGCCGCTGAACAACTCCCACAGCTTCTCGCGCGGAAAAATGCACAACACCATGTCGGTCAGGGCTTCCGCCGAATGTCCCATCTTGTCGAACACCGACGTCTGCAGGCCGAGGAAATCCCCCGGCAGCGCGAAATTCAGAATCTGCCGGCGGCCGTCCGGGAGCATCTTGTAGCGGAACGCCCAGCCCGCCAACACCGTGTAAAGGTGCGGACTGTTGGTGTCTTCCAGGAATAACGTCGTCCCCACTTCGGCGTTGAGCTCGCCGGATTTGAACGCGGAAATGAATTCCAGCTCGGGCGGCGAAAAGTCCCTGAACGTCGGATTGGTTCGGAACGGGCAAGCTTCGCATGGGACCGACCTCCCGGGTACCGGCTCCAGGATCGTCATGTCAGCTCCTCAGCCTAGGGCCTTCGGCATCGATGAGCTCGCCCGTGGGCTCCTCGTCGTCGCAAGCTGCAGGTCTTGATACCGCGCCCGCCGGCATCCCGCGAACGGGTGCCGATCAGGCCACGCGCTTCGCACGCTTGCTGCGGCGCGTGCTCGTTCGTTTGGATTGCCGGGCCACGTTGCGGCGCGTTGTCGTCCTGGACGAGCGGCGACGCGTCCGCGACGGCAAATAGGCTTCGAGCATTCGGCGAAGCGTCTCCAGCGATCCCTTCAGCTCGAGCACGCTGTTTTCGACCGTCTTGCCGACGGAGGAAGCACGCTTGCGACGTGAACGTTTCGTTGCGGCCATGGTCTCACTCCGGATTGTGAACGCCAATCAACGCCGCAATGACGTGGAAGTTCCGCGGCTGCCTCGCTGGTCACCCGCCGGTTCGGTCGCATCGCTGCTTGATTTCGACCCGCCTCCTGCCATCCTGAATCATTTGGTGATTCGCACCGGTGCTCGGGCTTGCGATCGGCTCAGCGGATTGGCGCCGATCGCGCCCGTCGACCATCAGCAGGGGAGGCGCTTGGGTGATCAATGTCCGGCTGCTCGGCGGCGCGCCAACCGTTGACGTCCGCTTCCGGGCTGCCCCGGCGAAATTGTCTCACTGGATTTCGGCCGTTGTGGTCTTGATCGCGGCTGCCGCGGTCGCATTTGGGCTCATCCTCGCTGCGTTCGGATTGTTTGCCGCGCTGCGGATCGCTCACAGTTACGGTAGCTCCGTCGAGCGGGCTTCCGCCGCGGTTGCTTTCGCCCCGGGCGCCTGGCAGCGGCAGCCGAACGACGGCGCCGATCGCCTCGCCCCCGCCCCGATTGCGCCCCCCGTGGTGGCGAGATCGGACCCCGCGGAAACCGATATCGGCCTCGAAACCGGAAGCATACGGAGCCAACCGCCGGCCGGGCATGGGGAGCCGGGCGTGATCGCCGGAGACAACGAGCCAGGCCCGACGCGACCGGCAGCGCAATCCGCACCGCCGGACGCGCCGCCTGCCGCGTCCCGCGCACTCGCCCCCGCCGCGGCGGCCGACGAGTCCACCGGCAGGGTCGATCACGCCGCGGTGGCGGCGCCCGCTAGCGACAGCGCGGTGGCATCGCCGTCGCAGACCAAGCGGCATCCTGCGATCAAGCGCCATGTGGTTCGCAAGCACGTTCGCCGCGTTGCCCGCCGTCCGGCCTACTCGAGTGCTGTTACGAGTCCATTCCAGCCGATGTTCAGCTCTCCATAAGCAGCTATTCACGGTTCGATAGGCTCCTCGGCACTTCCGGAGCATGGAAGTGTGGCGCGCGATGCACCTCGCCGCAATCGCGACACCGCGTGCGACCTCGACGGCATTAACCAATCGGGCCGCTTCGGCAGCCGGACCTACCGCGGCCGCGGGAAATGCCCTATAGATACCGAGAGCGGGTCACCGACCGCCGGCGGCGACACTTCCGGTACCGACTTGCCGGAACCCTGTGGAGCAGCTCAACATTGACGGAATGCCGGACACCATGGATCTTTTGCACAGGTCCGATGACCCCGGTTTCCGACGGCTGGGGCCTGCATGTTTGCAACGCCGGGGGTGACCCGGGCGTAAGCCGCTAGGAGTTCTCCATGGCGCCGCGAGCGTATTGGAAGGGTTATCTCAAGCTCTCGTTGGTCTCTTGCCCGATCGCGCTTTATCCGGCTTCGTCGGCTTCCGAGCGCGTTGCGTTTCATCGCGTCAACAAGAACACGGGCAATCGTCTCAAGCAGCAGATGATCGACCCGGAGACCGGCGAGCCGGTCGCCAAGGAAGATACCGGCCGCGGCTACGAGATCGGGAAGGGACAATACCTCGAGGTCGAAGACGAGGAACTCGATAAGATCCAAATCGAGAGCACCCACACCATCGACATCGACACCTTCGTGCCGAAAGCCGAGGTCGACGAGCGCTACCTGGTCAACCCGTACTATCTGGCTCCCACCGACAAGGTCGGGCAGGAGCCGTTTGCCGTGATCCGCGATGCAATCCGCGACATGAACATGGTTGCGCTGGGTCGGGTCGTATTGTCGCGTCGCGAGCGCGTGATCATGCTGGAGCCGTTCGAGCGCGGGCTGCTCGGCGTGACATTGCGCTACCCCTACGAAGTGCGCGGCGAGAAGCCGTATTTCGAGGATATTCCCGAGGTCAAGCTGCCGGCGGAGATGCGCGAGCTTGCCGCCCATATCGTCCAGACGAAGTCGAGCCATTTCGACCCCGCCAAATTCGATGATCGTTACGAGACGGCGCTCATCGAGTTGCTGCGGCGCAAGCAGGAAGGCAAACGGATCGAGCCCATCCGCGAGGCACCGCAGCCGAGCAACGTCGTCAATCTGATGGACGCACTGCGAAAGAGCGTGCAAGCGGAGGGCGGCGGCTCGCCGGCACGAAGCCGGACGGCGGCCGGCGAACGGCGGCGTTCCAGCGCGCGGACCCGGAAATCGTCGGGACGGGCACGCAAGGCGGGTTAGGCCAAGATCGTTGCAATATTGCCGGACCGCGAGCTCGGTCGTAACGGGCTGCACTCCCTCCTTGCCCTGGCTCTCAATCGCATTGTTGCAACGGAGCGCCGGCACTGCGCTTCAGGTCGGGAACCTCGGTGATCGAAATGGGTTGAGGAGGTCGACCGTCGACCGTCATCCGGCGAGGGAAGCATCGCGATGGCCCGGGTGCGTGCTTTCATCTGCGCGCTGGCTCTGGGAGCTGCCACGCTGGTCACGGCGGCGGGTGCCGACACCCCCGACCGCGTCGCCGGGTTCGACCGCGACCCGGACTGGCGAACCTACGTGGATCCGGATCGCGGCACCGCGGTCGAATATCCGGCCGCGGTATTTTCCGTTCAGGCCGGCGCTCCGGAACGCGGTTCCGGTCAGGAGTTCCGAACCCAGGACGGCCGTGCGCGGCTCATCATCTACACGCTGCCCAACGAGGAGCGGCGCAGCCCTCGATCCTATCTCGAGCGGCATCTTCTGCTCGCTCCGGGCGCGCTCGAATATACCAGAGTGACGCGGCATTTCTTTGCGATCTCCGGCATGCGGGACGCCGAGATATTTTACAGCCGCTGCAATTTCCCGCGTGGGCGGCGCGGCGACATGCGCTGCATTTTTCTGCAATATCCGCAGCGCGAGGCCGAGGCTTGGGATGCGATCGTCACGCGGGTCAGTCTTTCCCTGCGCGACCAACCTCTCGCCGCCGGAATGGCATCGAGTGAACGAAGCCGGATAGGCAAACGTTGGCGGAGACGCTAGACTTTCGTCCGCCTCCCGGTTTCGGCGGCAGAACGGAGATATCCGGTGCACATCCTCTGGATCATCCTGATTGGATTCATCGCGGGCATCATTGCGCGGATCTTGGCGCCGGGGCCCAACAATCCTAACGGTTTCATCCTGACGACGCTGCTCGGCATCTTGGGCGCATTCGTGGCGACCTATCTCGGCCAGGCCATCGGCTGGTATCGAGTGGATCAGGGCGCGGGTATCATCGGCGCGATCGTCGGCGCGCTGGTGGTGCTGTTCATATGGCACCGGCTTGTGAGCACCAACACCATCCGCGACGTGGGCGGCCGGCGCTGGCTGTAGGCGATCGGGCGGCGGGAACCGGTCGGCGGTGCACACTGCCGGTTCGGACGTGCTCGCGCCGATCCGCCATCAATGCAGCGTGCCGACGGACTTTGGCAGCTTGCGCTGCAGACGGACGGTCGCTCCCTCGCTTCCGCCTCTCGCTGCTCGCGCAGGACCCCGTTCAATCGTCCGCAGCGCATCCATCACGGCATCGAACTCCACCGGCTCGCAGCTCGCCGACGGCATCCACTTCAGTCCGAATGCCGCCTCATCGGCGCAAATGCGCGCAAGCCAACGGGCCAGAATTGCGCGTTTTTCCGCGATGCCCATGCCGGGGTGAGCGACGACCTCGAACGGATCCGAAAACACCGCCTCGGGAGACAGCAATTCTTCGAGCTCGGACATGCGATCCCGCGGATCACGGTGAACGCGCGCGCGTGGCGGGCGGCCTGGCCTGCGTGCCATGAAGCTCTTTCGAACCTGGAGACCCCGTACGCCCGCAAAACACGATGCCGGTCCTAAGGTTCCGGCCTTCCAAAAATTCTCTCAGCCTCTCGGGCCATGCTGCACCGCAGCGAGGCGACCTCATCGGCCTTCAGTCGTTGCACCAAAATGCCTTACCGGACCAAGAGCGCGTCTTGCGCCGGCCCCATAAATCCGCCACGCGCCCAAAAAGGGAACGCCCGTGACGTGGTTCGTCCAACCGCGGCTCATCAATGACGTCTTCTCCGATCCGGGGCTCCTGATCGATTTTCGCTTCGGGCGTCGAGCAATCCTGTTCGACCTCGGCGATATCCATGGGCTTTCGTCCCGTGAAATCTTCCGGGTCAGCCACGTTTTCGTGTCCCACACCCATATGGATCATTTCGCGGGATTTGACCGCCTGCTTCGGTTCACGTTGCGGCGGCCGGCACCGCTTCACCTCGTCGGTCCCGACGGCTTCATCGAGCGCGTGCGCCACAAACTCGCAGCCTATAGCTGGAACCTGTTGGGCCAGGACGCGGTCGAGTTCTCGATCACCGCGATGGAGTTCGTCGCCGATCGATTGACCCAAGCGTGCCGCTTCTGCGCTCGCGAGGCGTTTGAACCGCGCCCGTTTGCGCCCCCGGAACTGCCCGCAGGCACCGTGCTCGACGACGAGGCGTTCCGGATCCACGCAAGCGTACTCGATCACGGCATCCCCTGCCTGGCCTTTGCGTTTCAGGAAAAGCTGCGGATCAACGTGAATAAAGCAGGGCTCGACGCCCTCGGGCTTCCGGTCGGGCCGTGGCTCAACGAGGCCAAGCGCGTGGTACGGCGCGGAGGCGACGACGGCACCCAGATCTTCGTCGCGCCGGATCGACTGGTTCCGCTCGGCTTGCTGAAGGCCGAGGCGCTGCACCTGGCTGCCGGCCAGAGGATCACATACGTGGTCGATGCGGCTTACCATCCGGCCAATGCCGAGCGGATCACGGCGCTCGCGCGCCGTGCCGACCAGCTCTTCATCGAGACCGCATTTCTCGAGGCGGACGCCGCGCTTGCCGCCGAACGCCGGCATCTCACGGCCGCGCAAGCCGGCGCGATCGCCCGCGCCGCGGAGGTAGTCCGCATCACCCCGTTTCACTTCTCGCCGCGATACTTGGACCGTGAAGACCAATTGCGTCGCGAAGCGGAACTTGCGTTCCGGGGCGGTGACGGCCCTTGAAATGGCCAGGAACCCATTCGGCGCTCGCCGGTTTTCCCTCCGGGACCGTCGCAAACCGTCGCGAGGGCGACCTCGCCGAACCCAGGAAGAGGAAGATCATGGGCCTGTTCTCGAGGGACATCAAATCGATGGATGATCTGTTCGTGCACACGTTGCGGGATATCTATTACGCCGAGAACCAGATCCTGAAATCGCTGCCGGACATGGTCGAGAAGGCGGCAAACCCCAAGCTCAAGCAGGGCTTCCAGGCGCACCTGAACGAGACCAAGAACCACGTGAAGCGGCTCGAGCAGGTATTCCAGCTCGAAGGGCAGTCGGTGAAATCGGTGGATTGTCCGGCGATCGACGGCATCCTGGAGGAGGCGGATGACGTCATCGGCGATGTCGACGACAAGAATGTTCTCGACGCGGCCATGATCGCCGCGGCGCAAGCCGTCGAGCACTATGAGATCACGCGTTATGGCGCCTTGATCGCCTGGGCCAAGCAGCTCGGGCGCAATGACTGCGCCAAGATCCTCGAGCAGACCCTGCAGGAAGAGAAGGCGACCGACAAGAAGCTGACCGACATGGCCGAGAGCAAGGTCAACGTCATGGCGGCGAGCTGAGCGGATCGGACGCGCCTCGCTCCGGCGGGAGCTCTCCATGCCTTCGACACCGACTGCGAAGCAGGAGAAAGGGCGGCGCAAGCTCGTGGAATTCGACGAGGAGACCTGGGCTGCGCTCGACGTGCTCGCGCGGGATCGGTTCGCGAGCTTCCAGGAGCTGGCTGATGAGGCGTTCCGGGACCTGCTTCAAAAGCATCATCGTCCGGTCGGCCTTCGCGCCGCGCTAAAGGAGAGTGTCAAGGCCGACGCCGGACGCAAGCGACGAAGGGATCGAGCGGAATAACACGGGGCATCCGCTCGCGGCGGCGACGTCCGCCGCAGCGGGTGACCACAATGGGAGCGCAGATGAGCAGATCAGTTCGACGATTCGGCTCCGTTGCGGCAGTCTTGCTCGCCGCCGCCATTGCGGTGGGGTACGCCGATGCCCAGGGCGAGGATAAAAGCTCGAAGGATTCCCCTGCCGCGACCGCGGCCGATGCGCCGCGCGATGTTCCGAGCCTGGAGCTCAGCCAATCGCAGAGGGAAGCCATCTATCAGAGCATCAGCAACCGGCAGGCCAAGAAGGATACGGCTCCCATCGGTTTTCGCGCGACAGTCGGGGCCCATGTCCCCGATTCGATCAAGCTCGAGCCGTTGCCGAAAGCGGTGGTCGAACTGGTGCCGAAAACGGTCGACTACGAATATGCCTTCGTGGCCAATCAGGTACTCATCGTCGAACCGCGGTCGAGGACGGTGGTGGAGGTGATCCATTGATGTTGCGCGGCAAAGCTGCGACAAAAGCCGTGGCGCCCGCCAGACCCGGCGCCGGAACGACAGCGGGAGCTGCGCCTTTTGGAGACGTGCTGGGCGGGTCTTCCGTGCATCAACACGATTCTCCCCGATCGCTCGGCATCGCCCCGGCCGACTCGGGCGAGTGTCGGCCGGGGCGCATCGTTTCGGGGTGGTGAACATGCCAACCAAAAAGCCGATGCCCAAACGCCGCGACCAGCACAAACCGCGCGATCGAGCCAAGAAACGGCAAGAGGAAGCGGCGCTGGAGAGAGCGCTCGAGGACACCTTTCCTTCCTCCGATCCGGTGGCTGTGACGCAGCCCACCATAGCCAGCAAGAAAAAGCCGCGCCCATAGCGGGTCTTGGGCCGCGTGGCCGAGCGGGAATTTGCGTCGCGGCCCCGCCGGTATGCGCCGCCGATGCTCCGTGACGATCAGCAATATTCCCCGCATTCGCCGCCGCGCGCCGGGCCGCGGGAACTTTTCCGAAACTTTGCCATTGGTTCGGGATGCCCGAGACCCCGTGCCCGAACGCGCAACGATGATGCGCGCCGCAGCCGAGCCCACGGCGCTGTCCCCGCAGGCCGAATCCTTCTACGGCGAGGCGCTGCGCGAGTTGTCTCACCTGGGTCTTCCGTTCCTGCTGGCGGGCACTTATGCGGTGAGCGCCTACACCGGCATCACCCGTACCACCAAGGACCTCGACGTCTTTTGCAGGCCGGGGGATTACCCGCGGATCCTCGCGCATTTCAAAGACCTCGATTATCAGATCGAGATCGAAGACGATCGTTGGATCGGCAAAGTCTACAAGGACGAATTGTTCTTCGACGTGATCTTTGCCGCGGCGAACGGCACCATGCCGGTCGGCGACGAGTGGTTTGAGCATGCCAAGCAAACCGAGGTGTTCGGCATTCCCGTGCGCATCATCGGACCGACCGAGCTGGTATGGTCCAAGGCGTTCATCCAGACCCGTACGCGCTACGATGGCGCGGACGTGGTGCACGTCATGCTCAAGCAGCACGAGCACATCGATTGGCGCCGGCTGCTCGCGTACATGGATCTGCACTGGGAAGTCCTGCTGATGCACGTCCTCAATTTTCGCTGGATCTATCCGACCGAGCGCGACCACGTGCCACGTTGGCTGCTCCACGAGTTGATCGAGCGGCTGCAACGCCAGCTCGCGCTGCCCGTGCCGCGCATCAAGACCTGCCGCGGCCGGATGTTTTCTCGCGCCGACTACGAGATCGCGATCCGGCAATGGGGCTTCGCCGACGTCGACGCCGACGAGGAAACGCCGGATGGCTGAACGCAGCCGCAAGAAGCTCACCGTCGCCGCCATCGGCGATCTCCACGTCCGCCAGGAACGTACCGGCGTGCTGCGGGAGCTGTTCGCGGAAATGTCGAAGGCCGCCGACGTGCTGGTGCTGTGCGGCGATCTGACCGACGTCGGCAATCCCCGCGAAGCCGAGGGTCTGGCGGAGGACCTCCGTGCTTGCTCGATTCCGGCGGTCGGCGTGCTCGGCAACCACGATTACGAATCTGGCCACGCCGAAGAGGTCGGGAAGATCCTGCGCGACGGCGGCCTTCACTTGCTCGACGGCCAGTCTTGCGAAATCGAAGACGTGGGCTTCGTCGGCGTGAAGGGATTCGCCGGCGGATTCGGCCGGCGCATGCTGAGCTCGTTCGGCGAAGCCGTAGTCAAGAACTTTGTCGCCGAAGCGATGAACGAAGCGATGCGGCTCGAAAATGCCATGCGCGCGGTCAAGAATGAACGCGCGCTGGTCGTCCTGCACTACGCCCCGATCCAGGACACCATCGAGGACGAGCCGTTGGAGATCTACCCGTTTCTCGGCTGCTCGCGGCTTGCCGAGACGATCGACCGGTTCAAGGTCAGCGCCGTCGTTCACGGCCATGCTCACCGCGGCCGTTACGAGGGCCGTACGCCCGGCGGCGCACCGGTCTACAATGTGGCTTTTGCAGTCGCAAAGCCGACCGGGCGGCCCTATGCGCTGATCGAAATTTGACGATCACCCCGCGCCGGGCTTTATCCTGACATTTCGAGATCGTGTGCCCAGCTGACGAACTCGTGAACGGCGAGCGATGACCGCGCCGGCAATATGCATGAGTAACGATCGGAGACATTCCATGCGCTCAACAATTCTGTACCTGGCAGCCGCTGCAACCCTGGCCGCGATCTCCGGGCCTGCCATGGCGCAGACCGGCGGCGGCCCGCCGCCGCAGCTCGCGACCGCGACGTTCGCCGGCGGCTGCTTCTGGTGCATGGAAGCGCCGTTCGACAAGCTTGACGGCGTCGTCTCGGTCACGGTCGGATATACCGGCGGCACCAAAACGAACCCCACGTACGAGCAAGTGTCGGCCGGCTCGACCGGGCATGCCGAGTCCGTCCAGCTGACATACGACCCGGGCAAGATCGGTTACGCCAAGCTGCTCGACGTGTTCTGGCACAACATCGATCCGGTCACGCCCGATGCGCAGTTCTGCGATCACGGCCACCAGTATCGCAGCGCCGTCTTCTATCGCGACGAGGAGCAGAAGCGTCTCGCGGAGGCGTCGAAGGCCGAGTTGGCCAAGTCGGGCCGCTTCAAGCAGCCGATCGTCACCGAGATCGTGCTGGCCGCGACGTTCTGGCCCGCCGAGGACTATCATCAGCATTATTATTTGAAAAATCCGCTGCGCTACAAATTCTATCGAACCGCTTGCGGCCGCGACCGCCGGCTCGAGGAGCTTTGGGGCAGGCAGGACCACCCGTCGTGATCGCGGCGACGGCTAAGCCTTGACGGCGACTTGCACGGCGGGCTCGAGCACGGTGCGGATCTCGATCTCCGATTCCAGCGTGCGATGCACCGGACATTTGTCCGCGATCTCGCCGAGCTTCGCGCGCTCGTCCTCGTCGAGCGGCCCTTCGAGCGTGATCGCCCGTTCGATGCGGTCGATCATGCCATCCTTGGTCTCGCAGGCTGCGCAATCGACGGCGTGGACTTTGCCGTGCCGGAGGCTGACCGAGACGCGCTCGAGCGGCAGGTTCTTGCGGTCGGCATAGAGGCGAAGCGTCATGGCGGTGCATGCGCCCAGCCCTGCGAGCAGCAGATCGTAGGGGTTGGGGCCGCTGTCGAGCCCGCCGACCGCCAGCGGCTCGTCGGCGACGATCCGATGCGGTCCGATGGCGATGGCCTGCTGGAACTGGCCTTCGCGGGTCTCGGTGACCCGCACGACGCGCGGCTCGGCTCCGGCGCCAGCCGCGGTCTGGGTCGCATCGAGATAGCGCTCCGCCCAGGCGGCGAGCACGTTGGCGACATAGACGGCGTCGCTTCTGCGGCTGAGCAGATGGTCGGCATCGGCGAGCGAGACGAAGCTCTTGGGATGTTTGGCCGCCGCGAAGATCTTGCTTGCGTTGTCGATCCCGACGGTGGCGTCGACCGGCGAATGAAAGACGAGCAGCGCCTTGCGCAAGTCTTTGACGCGCTCGAGCAGCCGCTGCTCGGCGACATCGTCGAGAAACTCGCGCCGGATTCGGAATCGCCGCCCGCCGATCTCGACCTCGCCGTCGCCGCCCGCGCGGATGGCCTCGACCCGATCCCGGAACAATCCGGTCACGTGGCCGGGATCGGACGGCGCCGCGATGGTGACGACGGCGCGCGTCTCCGGCACCGCTGCGGCGGCAGCCAGCACGGCGGCGCCGCCAAGACTGTGACCGATCAGCAGGGCGGGTGCACGCCGGGTTTTTCGCAAATGGTCCGCCGCCGCGACGACATCGGCGACGTTCGAGGAAAAGTGGGTATTGGCGAAATCGCCTTCGCTGGACCCGAGCCCGGTGAAATCGAACCGCAGCACCGCGATCCCGCGTGCCGTGAGCGCCTCGGAAATACGCCTGGCCGCCAGGCTGTCCTTGCTGCAGGTGAAGCAATGGGCAAACAGCGCATAGGCGATGGGTTCTTGCGACGGACATTCGAGTCGCGCGGCGAGCAGCTCGCCGGCCGCATTGGGAAAATCGAAGCGTTCGGGAACCATGAATCCCTCCGTGCCGCGCCGAGATCGGGTGCGCAGTGTAACACGGGAGAATCATGAGATATGCGGTTGATCCGTTTCGTTGCGCGGCATCTCACCATGCTTCGGGGAGCCTTTCAGGAAAGGTCGAGCCACTTCCCGCGCCGTCACCCTGAGGTGCTGGCCCGCAGGACTGTCACGCAACCCCCTCTGAAGTTGATGGCGGGCCAGTCTCGAAGGGCGACGGCGCGGCTCGGCGCTTCGCGCCTCGCACCTCAGGATGACGGAAGGACGGGCCTCGGCCCGTCCTTGCGCAGGTCCTGGACTAATCCGGAACGCGTGTTCGCGGTTCAGGCGTTGCCGACCGGCAGCGCCACGAACTTGGTCTGGTCGCCGGATTTCACTCGCATCAGGATCGTGTGCTTGCCTTGGGCATGCGCCTCTTGCATGGCCTTGCGCACGTCGGACGGCGTCGCCACCGTCTTGCCGCCGACGTCGAGGATCACGTCTCCGGTGCGGAAGCCACGCTCGGCGGCGGGGCCATCGGGGTCGACCTGGGTGACGACCACGCCGGCGCTGCCGGCGCCGGCGACGTTCGCCGCCGGGGCGAGCGACAGGCCGAGCGGGCCGACGTTGTTGCCGGGGCTCGTCTCGCCGGGCCCGGTCTGGACACGAGCCTGCTGGGTGTTCGGCAATTCCCCCAGCGTGAGCGTGAGCGCTTTCTCCTCGCCCTTGCGCCAGACGCCGAGCTTGGCCGAGGTGCCGGGCGCCATCGAGCTGATCTTCCTGGCGAGCTCGCGCGCATTCTTCACCGGCTGGCCATCGACGGCCGTGATCACGTCGCCGGACTGGATTCCGGCCTTGGCGGCGGGGCTATCGGCCTGAGGCTCGGCAACGAGCGCGCCTTCGGCATTCTTCAGTCCGAGGCTCTCGGCGATGTCCGGCGTGACCTGCTGGATCTGCACGCCGATCCAGCCGCGGGTCACCTTGCCGCCTTTCTCGAGCTGCGCGATCACGGTCTTGACCGTGTCGGAGGGAATGGCGAAGCCGATCCCGACCGAGCCGCCCGAAGGCGAGAAGATCGCGGTGTTCACGCCGATCACATTGCCGTTCACGTCGAAGCTCGGACCGCCGGAATTGCCCTTGTTCACCGGCGCGTCGATCTGGATGAAATCGTCATAGGGGCCGGCGCCGATGTCGCGGCCGCGTGCCGAGACGATACCGGCGGTCACCGTTCCGCCGAGCCCGAACGGATTGCCGACCGCGAGCACCCAGTCGCCGACACGAGGCGTGGCGTCCGCGAATTTCACGTAGGAAAAGTCGCCGCGGCCGTCGATCTTGATCAGTGCCAGATCGGTCTTGGGATCGGTGCCGATCACCTTGGCGGTATAGCTCTTGCCGTCGTCGGTGGTCACTTCGACGGTCTTGGCCTTGTCGACGACGTGGTTGTTCGTCACCGCATAGCCGTCGGCCGAAATGAAGAATCCGGAGCCTTGACCGGTTACGAGGTGCCTCCCGTTCGGCATGCTCGGCACGTTCGGCATGTTCGGAGCTCCGAATTGCCGGAAGAAGCGGTCGAACGGCGAACCCTGCGGGAAGGGAAGGCCTTCGTCGCTGCTCGTTTGCGGCCCTTCGTCGAGCTTGACGCGCACCGAGATCACCGCGGGCTTCACCTTTTCGACGACGTCGGCAAACCCGGCCGGTCTTTGCGCGCTTTGCGCCAGCGCCGCGGTCGAGAGCGCCGACAAGCTGGGAAAATTGCCGGGGCCGCCGAGCAGCACGGCAATGCCGAGACCGGCACTCGAGGCCAATAGCACCAGCCGGCGCGCGGTTCGGATTCCCCGTGCGGGGCCGGGAGTCCTGTTGTCGTTCATGAGTTCTTCTCCATCGGATCGAGCGCGAGGCGCCGCGAAAGGGGTTGCGGCGGAATTCCCGCTGCGAGCTTTCAGTCCAAAGATGGAGGAGCCCGCATTACGATACACTGTCGGCCGGATTAAACTCTCGAAAGGTTGGCCCGGACGCGGTCGGGGTATGCGAAGGTGTTTTGCCGGAGGAAGCTGCCGTGGCTCCTGGCTCGAACTCCGCCGTTGAGAAGTGCGCGGTAGAACAAGGGCTTATCATCCGAAACTCATAAAACGCTGCGCGAGCTTGGTGTTGCTGCGGTGGAGGATGGAGCTGGAAACGCTCGCCGCGCTCGGTCTCGCCCGGGCTAGCAACCGCGACAGATGCTCTTGATCCGGGTGCCGAGAACGCGATCGAGCTGGCCGACCGCGCTGTCGCTGGCCGCGTCCGTGCCGGCGCTGCTGGGCACCCGTTCGGAGGCCGCCGGGTGCCCGTGCTGCGGCCGAGGCGATTTCGATCGCGCCGAGGCGGCATCCGCAAACAGGACGCACGCCGCCGACACGATCACGATTGCAGCAAACCCCCGCATGACCGCGAGATAGCAAGCCCGCGGCCGAACTTCAAACGATGGCTCTCGCTCCGCGCCGATCCCGGTCAATCGGCTTGCTCGCGCAAGGCACGCACATTGAATGCCGGAACGGGACGTTGCAGGCCTTTGAGGGTCAGCTCGCCGGCCGCCTCGAGGTCGGCCAAAGCCTCGATCGCGGCGTGCACCTTTCGGTCCACCAGGATTTGGCCGCTGCGTGCCTCGCCGCACAGCCGTGCCGCAAGGTTCACGACCGTGCCGATGGCCGTATAGTCGAACCGGCCCTCGAAGCCGATCGGGCCCAGCGTGGCATAGCCTTGGGCGATACCGACGCCGAACCCGAGCTCGTGACCATATTTGCGCCATTTCACGCCCAGCTCGGCAACCCCCTCGCGCATCTCGATCGCCATGCGAACCGCGCGCGGCGACGGGTCGGGGCAGGGCAGGGGAGCATTGAACACGATCATCACTCCGTCTCCGGCAAAGCGTTCGAGCGTGCCCTCGAATTTGTGGATCAGCGGACCGACGCAGCCGTGGTACTCGCGCAGCACCGTGGTTACTTCCTCGGGCTCTGCGGTTTCGGCGAACGCCGTGAAGCCGCGCAGATCGCAGAATGCCACGGTGATTTCCCGACGCCGGGTCTCCAGCACATGGTCGTCGCCGCTCGCGAGCACGAGCTCGGCGATCTGCGGCGCCAGATACCTTCTCAGCCGTCCGACCCGCTCGATCTCGCCCAATTGCTCCGTGACCCGTTGCTCCAGCGACCGGTTCCAATCCGCCAGCTGGGCCGCTTGCGCCTGCACCTGATCATGCAGCTCCTTGATGCGGAGAACCGAATTCACTCTGGCGACGAGCGCCGCCTGGTCGATCGGCTTGGTCAGATACTCGTCGGCCCCGGCATTGAGCCCGGCAACGATATCCTTGGTGTCCGACTTGGCCGTGACCAGGATGATCGGCGTGAACGGCATCGCGGGATCGCTCTTCAGCCGCCGGCACACCTCGATGCCGTCGAGCTTCGGCATCATGACGTCGAGCAGGATGAGATCCGGGAGCAGGCTCTTCGCCGCCGTCAGCGCCTCTTCGCCGTCCGCGGCTTGCGCCAGTTCATAGCCGTGCGCCTGCAGGCGCGTCACGAGGATGTCGCGATTGGTCTCGTTGTCGTCGACGATCAGGATGCGCGGCGGCTTGTTCATTGATTCGATCCGGTGAACCGGGGTTTGTCGAGACTCCGGCGCCTGCGGTCACGGCGGCAGGTACTCTCGGATCTTCGCCAGCAGCTTGCGCGGACTGTAGGGCTTGGTGACGTAATCGTCGCAGCCCGCCGCCCGCGCCTTCTCCTCGTCTCCGCTCAACGCGTAGGAGGTGATGGCGATGATCGGGATGGCCGCCAGCGCGGGGTTGGCCTTGATGCGGCGGGTCGCCTCGTAGCCGTCGAGGATCGGCAATTGAATGTCCATCAGGATCAGATCGGGCTGCTCGGCGGCCGCGACCGTCAGCGCATCCTCGCCGTTCTCGGCCTCGACCATCTCGTATCCGGTGCTGCCCAACAGATCGCGCAGGATCTGCCGATTGTCTTCCTGATCCTCGACTACCAGGATGCGCTTGCTCATGGGACCCCCGCCTGCTGTTCTACCCTGACCGGAAGCGTGAAGGAAAACGTCGAGCCCTGACCCAGGCTCGACTCCACCCAGAGCCGGCCGCCGTGCATCTCGATGATGCGCTTGGCGATCGCAAGCCCCAGTCCCCGAGGCTGCGATCTTTACCTCGCCCTTGTCGGTGAACTTGATGGCGTTGCCGACGAGGTTGAGCAGCACTTGCGACAGCCGGCGTTCGTCGCCCCGGGCGGGCGGAAGGTCCGGCGCGACTTCGGCGCGGAACGCCAGACGTTTCTCGGCGGCCAGCGGCTCGACCGCGGCGACGACGCCGTGCACGACGTCGCCCAGCGAGTAATCGCTCAGCGACAGTGTGAGCTGGCCCGCCTCGATCTTGGAGAGATCGAGCACGTCGTTGATCAGCCCCAGCAGATGCCGGCCGTTGACCTGAACGCGCTCGAGCACCGCGTGCGCCTTCGCGGGCATCTCGCCATAGATGCTGTCGAGGATGAGCTCGGTGTAACCCAAGATCGCGTTCAGCGGCGTGCGCAGCTCGTGGCTCATATTGGCGAGGAATTGCGATTTATGCTTGCTGGCGACCTCGAGCTCGCGGCCCTTCTCCTCGATCTCGCGAAACAACCGTGCGTTCTGGATCGCCACCACCGACTGCACGGCGAAGGTATCGAGCAGCTCGACGATGCCTTTCGGGAATTCGCCGGGCTTCTTGCGCCGCACCACCAGCGCCCCGACGATGCGATCCGGGCGAAGCAGGGGCATCACCAGCACGGCCCGATATCCCTCGCGCAGGATGATGGCGTTCATCGGCGTTTGCGGCTCGTTGCGCACGTCGGGAATTTGGACCGGCCGGCGCTGCGTGGTCGCCGTGCCCATCCGGGCGTCGTTGACCGTGATGTGCTGGCCGGCGATCGCCTGGATCATTTCTTCGGTCATGCCGTAGGTCGCGCGTAGGCGGAATTCCTGCCGTGCCTCGTCGAACGTGTAGATCGCTCCCGCGTCCGTGGTGGACAGCTGCACCGCTTTGGCCACGATGGTGGTGAGCACCGTGTTGATATCGAGCGTCGAGTTGACCGCCTGGCTGACCTCGCCGAGCGCTTGGAGCTCCTCGACCGAGCGTGCCAGGTCGCGGGTGCGGGCCTGCACTTCGTCGAACAGACGTACGTTCTCGATGGCGATCACCGCTTGGTCGGCGAAGGTGGTCACCAGCTCGATCTGCTTGGCGGTGAACGGCTGCACCCTGGATCTTGCCAGCGCCATCACGCCGACGACACTTCCCTGCCGAAGCAGCGGAACTCCCAGCATGGTCCGGTAGCCGCCGATCTGTTGCGCCTCGTGAAACGTGTACTCGGGATCTACTAGGACATCCGGCACGTGAACCACTCCGCCTTCCACCGCAGTTCGTCCCACGAGCCTCTCTCGCCCGGGCGCTATCGGGTGTGCCTCCAGGAAGGTCTCGAGCTCCCGCGTAAACCCATGATTGGCAGCTACGTGGTACAACCCGTCCTGATGATGAAGAAAAATCATCGCGTTTTCCGCGTCACACAGGCGGGCCGCGGATTCCACTAGCGTATCGAGCACCGGCTGAAGATCGAACGTCGATCGGCTGATGACCTTGAGCACGTCGGCGGTCGCCGTCTGCTGCTGCAGGGACTCGGTGAGCTCCTGCGTGCGGATCTCGACCTTCTTCTCCAGATCGGCATAGGATTCCTGCAGTCGGCCGGCCATGTCGTTGAACTGGTCGGCCAGCGCCTCGAGCTCGTCCCCGGTCTTGATCGAGATGCGCTGGGAAAGATCGCCGCCGCCGATGCGCGCCGCGCCGGCCCGCAAGGCCTGGATCGGCCCGACCATGCGGCGGGCGAGAAAGGTGCCGGCCAGGAACGCAAACACCAGCGCGCCGCCGAGCAAGGCGCCCGAGCGCTCGATCGAGGCGTAGAGCGGCGCATAAGCCTCGTCCGCGGGCAGCTCGACGAACACCAGCCACCCCAGCGGATCGACCGGAGCGTGTGCGGTAAACACCCGCCGTCCCTGCAGGTCCTGCGCCTCCTGCACCTGGTCCGGCGCCAGCGGCGCACCCGTCGTGCGCGCGGCCCGGATCTGGGCGAGGCGGGACAGATCGGTGTTGCGCAACACCAGGCTGATGTCGGGATGCGCGATCAGCCGGCCTTGCGCGTCGACGACGTAGGCCTGGCCGTGCTGGCCGACCTTGATCTGGGACACCACGTCCCAGATCAGTTTCAAATTGACCTCGGCGACGCTCACCCCGGCATCGCGCCGGGTGCCGGCGAGCGCCACCGTCATATAGGGCTCGGATTCGCGCCGGAAATACACCGGGCCGTAGTAGACCTTGTGGGCGAGGGCATCGATGAATTTCGGGTCTTTCGAGAAGTCGGCCTGGCTTCCGACGACGTCCATGGCAAGGCGGGAGACGCGCAGCTGCTCGTGTCCGGTGGCGTCGAGTTGGGCGAGCTCGGTGATCGCCGGGACTTGGCGCAGCAGCCGCAGCCCGTCGAACCGCCGCTGCTCGAGGGTTCCGGCCGACCACGGCAGTTGCGTGGTCCAGCCGATCTGGCTCTCGATCTCCTTGATGAATTGCCCGATTTTCGCGGCGGCGGCCTCCGCCTGCTCCCGCTGGATGCGGATGAGCGAAGCCTTGTGTTCCTGATAGGAGAACCAGACCTCGGACAGGCCGCTGGTGAGCAGGGCAACGCACACCACCGCCAGGAACAGCGCCACATATTTGCGGAACAGTTTTCCGCGAACCTTTGGCGCCGTGTCGGCCGGCGAGCCTCGAGGCTTGGTATCGGGGTCCCTCATGCGGTCATCCTAGCCCCTTCCGATTGGCGAGGAGAGGGCCTGCGTCCGAGACCGCACAATTAGCACGAATCGCCAGCCGGTTAGGCCTCCGATGGAGGCAACAGGACCGAATCCGACCGTCCGCCCGCCCGCGGGCAAACCGTCGTCGCGCCGCATCCGGCCACAACGTCAGAGCGGGCTGTCCGGCGAGAAATTTGGTTTGCGTTTCTCGCGATGGGAAGCCAGACCTTCCTTGACGTCCGGGCTGGAGAAGCCGAGAAACTCCAGCGCCAGCGAGGTGTCGAAGATCGGCCCGGCGGCGCGCAGCCAATTGTTGAGCGCGTATTTGGTCCAGCGGATGGCATTGGGAGCGCCCTCGGCGAGCCGGGTGGCGATTTCGAGGGCCTTGGCGTCGAGTTCCGCGTCGTCCACCGCGAGCGAGATCAGCCCGATGCGCTCGGCTTCGGTTCCCGACAACGGCTCGCACAGCAGCAAGTGGTACTTCGCCTTCGCCATGCCGCACAGCAGCGGCCAAACGATCGCGGCATGGTCTCCGGCAGCGACGCCGAGCCGGGTATGGCCATCGATGATGCGAGCGTCCTTGCTGGCGATCGAGATGTCGGCCAACAGCCCGCACACCAGGCCCGCTCCGACCGCAGGCCCGCGCATGGCGCTGACCACGGGCTTCGAACAATCGATCAGGTTGTAGACGAGATCGCGCGCTTCCTTCCAAGCTCCCGCGCGCGTGGAGAAGTCGTTGATGATGCCGCCGATCATGTCGAAGTCGCCCCCGGCCGAGAACGCCTTGCCGGCCCCGGTCAGGATGGCGGCGGAGACCCCGGCGTCAGCGTCGATGTCGCGCCAGATTTCGACCAGCTCGCGATGCATGATCGCGTCGGCGGAGTTGAGCCGCCCCGGGTTGTGCATGGTGATGCGCAGCACGCGCGGGTGAGGGCGATCGAACAGCAGCCGCTGATATCGGGCGTAGCGCTCGGGCATGGATGGCTCCTTTCCCCGCCGGTGGGGTGCGGGATCGTGCGAGGAGCCGAGCATAACCGAATGTTCGCGAGCGTGCCGCGGGCCGCGGGCCGCAACGGTGAGCGCGGAAATCGCGGCGGCGGCAAGGCCGCCCCGACTGCCGCGGCTCAATGGGTCAATTTGTCGGCCTGGGCAGAAACCGAATTGTCGGCGGGAGCCTCGCGCAGCGTGTACATCACCATCGGACGCGAGAATTTCCAAGCCAGGTTGCCGATCTCGGTGGTCTGGTGCCCGACCGCCGAAATGTACACTTCATAAATTCCATAGGTCGTGCTGTTTGCGGCAATCGATCGCTGGAACTGCCCGACTTCCATGAGCACGTCGACATTGGTGGTGTAGAAGCAGGCTTTGCGGTCCAGCGTGCGGTTGAGGTCGCTCACGGCTTTGTGGGGGTCGCCGCCACGGTCGGCAATCCGCACGATGGACGCGACCAGCCCGACGCTGTCGCAGAACAGGCCTCGCTCGTAGGTCGCGTGTGGAACATTCGCCGGCTCTCCCAAAAACAAGGCCGCGGGAATGAGCAGGGAAGCGATCGATGATGCCATGTTCCGCCCGCGTGCTTGGCCGGCACTTTCCGCGGACTATGCCCAATCGCCCCCGCGGCGCCCGGTGAGCCTATGCCGGCCGGTTGTGACGAAACTTGGACGAATCCTTGGAGATATTGCGCGAACCGGCGACTTGGCCGGCTCCTCCACAGCAATTCCGCGTCGGGAACCTGCCCGCCGGCTCCGTGGTTGTTCGGCCCGGGCATTTCACGCGAATCGACCCGCCGATGGTCTTCCCGGATAAATCCTCGCGAACGCATCGAAAATCCGTGGCGCTACCTATTCTCGCCGCGCGCCGTGCTATCAATGCCGCATCGGCTCGCGAGTCGTTGACCGCCGAGGACTGACGGAGCGGGGCCATGGACGACACGCCAGGTTCGGGCCAGGATTTTCCCGTGATCGCCCGTTTCGAGGTGCGCCGCCGCAGCTATCTCGCGCCGGACGGCGCGCCCTTGCGAGCGCTGCCGAGCTTCGCTTCCGACCTGGACCTGCTGCTCGCGCTCTATCGCGGCATGGTGCTTACTCGCACGTTCGACCTCAAAGCCGTGGCGCTGCAACGCACCGGGCGGCTCGGCACCTACGCGGTTTCCTTGGGCCAGGAAGCAGTGTCGATCGGGGTCGCGAGCGCCATGCACGAGGCGGACGTGCTGCTGCCGTCGTATCGGGACAACGCCGCGCTGCTCTGGCGCGGCGTCAAGATGGAGGAGATCCTGCTGTACTGGGGCGGCGATGAGCGCGGCAATTGCTCCTCCGGTCCGCCGCATGATTTTCCGTTCTGCGTTCCGGTCGGATCGCAGGCACCGCATGCCGCCGGCGTCGCCTATGCGTTCAGGCTTCGGAAGGAGCCGCGCGTCGCGGTGTGTCTGTTCGGCGACGGCGCCACTTCGAAGGGCGACGTCTGGGAAGCGATGAATTTCGCCGGCGTTTGGAAACTGCCTCTCGTGTTCGTCGCCAACAACAATCAATGGGCCATCAGCGTGCCGCTGAAGCTGCAGACGGCGTCCGCGACCCTGGCGCAGAAGGCGATCGCCGCCGGATTCGCGGGCGAGCAAGTGGACGGCAACGACGTCCTTGCGGTTCGGGCCGCCGCCGAGGAGGCGATTGCGGCTGCCCGCGCCGGCGGCGGGCCGCGTCTGATCGAGGCCGTCACCTATCGGCTCGGCGACCATACCACCGCGGACGACGCCGCACGCTACCGCCCGCCCGAGGAAGTGCAGGCGCGCTGGAAAGAGGAGCCGATCGCGCGACTGCGGTCCTATCTGGTCAGCCGCAAGGCGTGGGGGAAGTCGCAGGAGGAGCAGCTTGCCGCCGAGTGCCAGGAGCGCGTGGAAGCTGCGGTCGAGCGTTATCTGGCGACCGGCCCGCGCGCGCCGCAGACCATGTTCGATCACCTCTATGCGGAATTGCCGGCCATCTATGCCGGCCAGCGGCAGGAATTGGAGCAAGCGTCCGATGCCTGAGCTGACGCTGGTCGAAGCCGTCAACCTGGCGCTCGCCCGGGCCATGGCGGACGACGCCGACGTCGTGGTGCTCGGCGAGGACGTCGGGGTCAACGGCGGGGTGTTTCGCGCGACCGCCGGGCTGCAGCGGCGCTTTGGACCCGAGCGGGTCGTCGACACGCCGCTGGCCGAGCTGCTGATCAGCGGCTTGTGCGTCGGCATGGCGGCGCAAGGCCTGAAACCCGTCGGCGAGATCCAGTTCATGGGTTTCCTGTATCCTTGCATCGATCAGCTGGTGAACCACGCCTCGCGGCTGCGTCATCGCACGCAAGGCCGCCTCACGTGTCCGATGGTCCTGCGCACCCCCTACGGCGCCGGGATTCGCGCCCCGGAGCACCATTCGGAAAGCACGGAAGTCATGCTCGCCCACATCCCGGGACTGCGCGTGGTCGTGCCGTCTTCGCCCGAGCGCGCCTACGGCCTGCTGCTTGCCGCGATCCGCGATCCGGATCCGGTGGTGTTCCTGGAGCCGACCCGGATCTATCGGGCCGTGAAGGGCGAGGTCGAGGATGACGGCGAGGCTTTGCCGCTCGATGTCGCCTTCGTGCTGCGGGAGGGTCGCGACGTAACCCTCATCGCCTGGGGCGCGATGCTGAAAGAGACGCTCGCGGCCGCCGACGCGCTCGCGGACGAAGGCATCGCCGCGGAGGTGATCGACCTCGCCACCCTCAAGCCCTACGACGAGGAGACGATCTTGGCCTCGGTGGCGAAGACCGGACGCTGCGTCGTCGTGCACGAGGCCGCGCGGACCGCCGGGTTCGGCGCGGAAATCGCCGCGTTGATCGCCGAGCGCGGGCTCTTGTCCCTGCTGGCGCCCGTCGCGCGCGTCACCGGCTACGACACCATCGTGCCGCTGCCCCGGCTCGAGCAGCATTACCTGCCCTCGGTCGAACGCGTCATGGCCGCGGCACGCAAGGTCGTCGGCTTCGGCTAAACCAACCGACGGGCTCTCATGCGCAAGTTCACGCTGCCGGATCTGGGCGAGGGTCTCGAAGAGGCGGAGATCGTCGCATGGCACGTCAATGAAGGCGATCACGTCGTGACCGATCAGCCGCTGGTATCGGTCGAGACCGACAAGGCCGTGGTCGAGGTGCCGTCGCCCTGGAGCGGCCGCATCGCCCGCATGTTCGGCGCCAAAGGCGATCTGGTCAAGGTGGGGGCTACGCTCGTGGAATTCGCCGAGGGCGAAGGCGAGGAAACCGGCACGGTGGTGGGCGAGCTCGATCGGGCCGAAGCGAGACCCCGCGGCGCCGAGCCGCGCGAGCCCGGCCGGGCCGGAGCCGTTCAGGTGTTGCCCGCGATCCGGGCGCTGGCGCGCAGGCTCGAGGTCGATCTCAACCTGGTGCAGGCGACCGGTCCCGCCGGCACCATCACTCGCGCGGATATCGAGCGCGCCGCCAAGAGCCTCGCCGAGGCGGGCCCGGCCGAGCGCCTGCGCGGCATGCGCCGCGCCATGGCGCAACGAATGGCCGCATCGCACGCGGAGGTCGCCGCCGCGAACGTCACGGAGGAAGCCGACATCGGCGACTGGCCTCGGGGCACCGACGTCAGCGCAAGGCTGATCCGCGCGATCGCGGCGGCGGCGAAGATCGAGCCGTCGCTCAACGCCTGGTACAATTCGCAGGCCGGCGAACGGCGCCTCGTCCCCCGCATCGACGTCGGCATTGCGGTCGATACCGGGGGCGGGCTGATCGTGCCGGTCATGCGCAACGTCGGCAAGCGCGACTTGCGGGACCTGCGCGCGGGGCTCGATCGCATGCGCGCCGACGCCGAGGCGCGCTCGATCCCGCCCGAGGAGTTGCGCGGCGCCACCATCACGCTGTCGAATTTCGGCATGATCGGCGGGCGTTTTGCCAATCTCGTCATCGTTCCGCCGCAAGTGGCGATCATCGGCGCCGGCCGCATCGAGCCGCGCGTCATGGTGCACGAAGCGAAGCCCGCCGTGCGTCGCGCGCTGCCGCTCTCGCTCACCTTCGACCACCGCGTCGTCACCGGCGGCGAGGCGGCGCGTTTCCTGATGGCGCTCAAGACGGATCTCGAGCGCGCGAGTTAACCAGCATCGCGCCCAATTGACGCGATTAGGGTGTGCATTTCATGCACAGCCCCGATCATTGTTCCGAACACTCAAAATGCTTCCAATTTCAGCACCGACGTGATAAGCGCCTGCGCGTCGGCCCTCCTCGCGAGCTCCCCGACCCGCAACAAGAACAAAAACGAATGGGTCGGCGATGAGCGCTCGGACCGCAGTGGAAATGAAGGGCAGATGTTCAGGCAGCCGGCCTCGGCCGAAGGCTATGTTCGACCGGCGGGCGACTACACCGGGCAATATGCCAGCTTCGCTCGCGCGACGCCGTGGCGGCCTCGGCACGGGGCCGGTTCGCCGACGGGAAATCCGGATGCGCCTCAAATCATAGGAGACGGAGAATGCGAACATTGAACCGCGTCTGTATTGCCTTCGCTGTCTGCTGTCTCTGCGCGTTCGGATGGCCTGCGCCCGGCTTCGCACAAGTCCCCGCGTTTCCCGGGGAGGCTGGCCCGCTCGTACCGGCGGACGTTGCGCCGTTCCAATCCAGGTTGAACCGGGTTGCCGAGGAGTACCGCGTACAGCCGGTTGCGAGCGGCCATATCTTCAGTTCGAGTTTTCGAGATATCTTTCTGTTTCGACTTGGCGAGGGAGAAGACTGTTCGAAGCAAAAGAAGTGTGTCTACGTCATGTTCCGGGATGCGCAGGACGACTACCCTTTCGTGACATTCTGCGCGCCGGGGCACTTCGAACTGGCTCACGCTCATACGGCGAACGGACAGCTGTTGCACCGATTCGAGTTCGTCTGCGAGAAGGCAAAGTTCCAGATACACTTGAGTTCGCACAGCGCATTCGTGGGGTCGTACATCAACTTGGATGATTAAATCAACTCAGCAAGGTGGCGGGAAAAGGAAAAAACGGAATGGGTTCGCTGAATTGGACGGTTGGAGGCATCAATCGAGATCAGGTTGCGAACGAGATCGCAACGCTGAGGACAAACTCGCCGACATTCCGCAGGTTGGAGCAGATGGCCTGGGACAAGGGATACCGCAGCGTCGAGTTGACGATGGGTTCCGGACTGCACAAATACTCCATAGCCGATTCAGGTCAGAGCGATAAGGATCCTTCGGTGCGGCAGATTCGGATCAGTTCGGACGCGACCGGAACGCTCGGAATCGGCGGACGGCAGATCACGATCGGAGAAATCATCGCGCACGAGCTGGCACACGGCGTGATCCCTCCGAACGTCGCCAACCCGGGCAAATTCGATTTTTATCGGCCCGACTCGCGCGAGGAACTGTGGGCGCGCAGGCAAACCGGCGCGGTCGCAGCCGAATTGGGCCTGCGCGGGTTCAACAATGCCGATTTTCCGATCACGCGGGTGCCGATCGATCGGGAGCAAGCATGCACGTTCGGTAATCCGCAAGGCAATACGCCGCGCGACGGGGTGCTTTTCCTCGACGGCAGCCGAGGCTCGAACGGCCTCGGCTCGGCCACTCCCGGCCGGTCGGGATCGATCGACCCTGGGTCAAACTCCGTGCCCGACTTCGGCAGCCCGGCGCTCGGCTTCGGCAATTTTGCCAACGCCTGGCCAAACGCGGCTCCGCCATGGCCGTCCGCGGGGACCGCCGACGCTCCGCCGATCCAGTCCGATCCGGCCGACATCGCCGGGACCGCTCCCGCAGCTACTCCGCCCGACAAACCCGCAGCAGCCTATCCGTACAGTGTTCCGGTCCCGGAGGGGTTGAAGCCGGTAGCACGATTCTTCTTCCCGGAATGGTTCGAAGACCAGAACGAGGTCTCTTAGGCAAAGGTCATTTGCGCGGAAGTCGAAGTGCCTTCGCCGCCACTGGACATCCCGGCCCACCGGCGGAAGCCATTTCAGTTCCTCCAAAACCGCCGTCGGCTCAGATCGCCGCCTCGGTCTTGATGTCGAAGAAGTGCAGCCGCTCGGGGTTGGGCAAAAGCCGCAGCCTATCCCGGATCTTGGCGTGAATATCGGCCTCGACCGCCGCGACCATCGCGCAGGGGCCCGCCTTGACGTCCAGCAGGGTTTCCGAGCCGAGCCGTTCCACCACTTCGACGACCACGTCGAAACTCATCTGGCTGCCGTCGGCGCCGGCCGCGACCCGCAGATCTTCCGGACGAATCCCCAGCCACAGCTCCCCGCCCACATGAGCGCGCAGCTTGCCGGCGCACGGGTCCGGCACCTGGAGCCGAAAGCCCGGGTTCGCCACCCAGAGCGCGCCGTTGTTCTCCGCGACCGTGACGTTGAAGAAGTTCATCGCGGGCGAGCCGAGGAAGCCGGCCACGAACCGGTTGGCCGGCTCGTTATACAGCTCGAGCGGCTCGCCGACCTGCTGGACCCAGCCGTCCTTCATGACGACGACCCGATCGCCGAGCGTCATGGCTTCGACCTGGTCATGGGTGACGTAAATGGCCGTGGTACCGAGCCGCAGGTGCAGCTTCTTGAGCTCGACGCGCATCTGCACCCGCAGCTTGGCGTCAAGATTCGAGAGCGGCTCGTCGAACAGGAAGACTTGCGGATGGCGCACGATGGCGCGTCCGAGCGCCACGCGCTGCCGCTGGCCGCCGGAGAGCTGTCGCGGCTTGCGCGCAAGCAGGCCCTGAATGCCGAGAATCTCCGCGGCGTCCTGTACTCTCTTGGCGATATCGGGCTTGGCGAATTTCCGCATTTTCAGCCCGAACGCCATGTTGTCGTAGACGCTCATATGCGGGTAGAGCGCGTAATTCTGGAACACCATGGCGATGTCGCGGTCCATCGGTGCCAGCTCGTTGACCACCTTGTCCCCGATCAGAACATCCCCGCTGGTGATGGTTTCGAGCCCCGCGACCATGCGCAGCGTGGTGGTCTTGCCGCAGCCCGAAGGTCCGACCAGGACCATGAATTCCTTGTCGCGAATTTGGAGATTCACGTCGTTGACGGCGTGCACGCCGTCGAACTTCTTGTTCAAATTCCTGATGACGACTTGCGCCATCCTACGCTCTCCAGCTCGCGCCAAGATTTACCGCGGAATCGGCCGCGTCCTGACGCTTCATCCTTTCACCGAGCCGGTCAGCCCCGCGACATAGTGCTCCACGAAGAACGAGTACACGATCGCGACCGGGATCGAGCCCAGCAATGCGCCCGCCATCAGCGGTCCCCAGAAGAACACGTCGCCGCGGATCAACTCCGAGGTAACGCCGACCGGCACCGTCTTCTGCTCGGGAGACGACAGGAACACCAGGGCATAGATGAATTCGTTCCAGGACAGCGTGAAAGCGAAGATCCCGGCGGAAAGGATGCCCGGCACCGCGATCGGGAAGATGATGTAGACCATGGCTTTCCAGCGCGTGGCGCCGTCGATGCGCGCACATTCCTCGAGTTCGCGCGGGATCGCCTTGAAATAGCCCATCAGCAGCCAGGTGCAGAACGGAATCAGGAAGGTCGGATAGGTGAGGATGAGCGCCCACGGCGTGTCGCCGAGATGATAATTGCGGATGATGTCGGCGAGCGGGATGAACAGCAGCGTCTGCGGCACCAGATAGGTCACGAAGATGCCGGTGCCGAGGCTGCCGGCGAACGGAAATTTCAGGCGCGACAGCGCATAGGCCGCGAGCAGCCCGCAGAACAGCGAGATCGCGGTGGAGGCGAGCGCGATGAACAGCGTGTTGACCATCCAGGTGCCGAACAGCGTCTCGGTGAACAGGTACCTGATGTGGTCCAAAGTGGGATGTGCGGTCCAGAACGGCGTGTAGTTCGGCGCCATCCACGGGCGATACAACTCGGCATCCGGCCGGAAGGTCGTTACCAGCATCCAGTAGAACGGGAACAGCAGCATGAAGACGAAAACGCCGAGCGGAAGGTAGAAATACACCCAGCGTCTCCACTTTGCGCCCTCGATCATGGCTCAATGGATCTCCACGCGCCGGATGTAGAGGAGCTGGACGATCACCACGACCAGCAGTGCCGGGAACATCGCGAGCGAGACGGCGGCGCCCTCGCTCAACAGCCCGGTCCCGACCCCGATCTGATAGGCATAGGTGGCGAACAGGTGCGTGGCATTGGCCGGTCCGCCGCCGGTGAGCACGTATACCAGCTGGAAGTCGGCGAAGGTCTGGATGACCGAGAACAACACCACCACCATGGTCACCGGCAGCAGCAGCGGCCAAGTCACGTGCCAGAAGCGCTGCCACGGCCGGGCGCCGTCGATGGCGGCGGCTTCCTGCAGTTCGGGACTGATGGTCTGCAGCCCGGCAAGCAGGCTGATCGCGTAGAACGGCACCCCGCGCCAGACGTTGACGATGATGATCGAGATCATGGCGAGCTGCGGGTCGCCGAGCCAGTTGATCCGCGAATCGATGATGGCGAGCTTGTAGAGCGTCCAGTTGATGACGCTGAATGTAGGATCGAACATCCACTTCCAGGCGAACGTCGAGAGCACCGTCGGGATGATGAACGGCAGCAGGACGAAGGCCCGGGTCAGCGCCTTGCCTGGAAAATGCCGGTTGAGCAGCAGGGCAAGCCACAGGCCGAGTGCGAGCTTGAAGACGGTGGTTACGGCGGTGTAGAGGAACGTGTTCCATACCGCCTCGCGGAAGATGCTGTCGTGCGCGAGCGCGATGAAATTCTGCAGGCCGACGAAGGTCCCCGGCACGCCCACCCTGGCATCGGTCACGGAGAGCAGCACGCCCTTGACGAACGGGTAGGCGATGAACAGCGCGAGCAGGAACGCAGTCGGGAGCAACAGCAGGGCCCCGAGCCAGCGTTCGTCCTCCAATAGCCGCGTCACCGGACCCCGGCGCGGGACCCCCGCGTAAGCTCTTTCGCGGACGGCGTAGCTTATAGCCATCTTGTCTTCCTCTCGGCCCGATCCCGAGTCTTGCCGCAGGCCTTACCTAGGTCGAGTCCGGTCAGGCGCCGTAGATCTTGATCAGCTCGGCATGGGCCCATTTCACCGCGTCCTCCGGGGGCATGCCTTGCACCGCCTTGGCGTACATGTCGGTGAGGATGTACTTGGTCAACACTTCGGCGGCCTTCCTGCCGGACGGCCCCGCGTACCCGGCGAACCGTCCGGTGCGCGCCGCCGACCTGTACGGCAGCATGATCGGGTCGTCGTTCCACAGCTTGTGCTTCTCCCAGTCGGTGGTCGGGCCGACCGAAAAACCCTTCTGCGTCGTGAACCATCTGTCGAAAACCGGCTTGGAGCTGATCCAGCGAAGAAATTCCTTGGCTCCCTTCTGGTTCTTCGAATAGCCCATCAACATGTTCGAGAACGGCACGTGGAAGCTGAATTGCCCACCCGGACCTTTGGGCAGCGGGGCGTGCAGAATGTCGCCCTTGAGCGGGGTGCCTTTTTCGGTCTGGTACGCATCGGGCTTGCGCAGCGCCTCGATGTAGATCGAGGCGCCGTTGTTGGTGGCGCAGCAGGTCCCCGAGAGAAACGCGCGATTGTTGCTCGAATCGTCCCAAGCCAGGCCGCCTTCGTCGAGAGCGTCCTTCCAGAAACCGACCATGAACTTCACGGATTCGAGCGTCTCCTTGCTGTTCAGCAGCACGGACTTGCCGTCGGCATCGACTTCCTTCGCGCCCCACGACCACAAATAGGGATAGGTGAAGGCCGGCGCGTCGCCGAAGGTGTGGCCGAGCGTCTGTCCGACCGGGCGGCCCATGGCCTTGAGCTTCTTGCCGGCCTCGCGCAGCGCGTCCCAGGTCTCCGGGAACTTGCCGCCGGAATAGCCCACTTCCTCGAACCAGGATTTGCGGTACGCGATCTGGAGGCCGACGATGCTCCAGGGGACCGCGATCCAGCGCTTGCCGTCGTTCGCCACGACTTTCGAGGTTTCGTAGAAGCCGCCCTGCGCCTTGCCCAGCTCCTCGGCGACGTCGGTCACATCGGCCAGACTTTCCCCGTAGAGCTGTGCCCAATTGTTGAGCGCGCAGACGATGTCAGGGCCGGATCCCGACTGGACCGAGGAGGTGATCCGCGCCTGGATGTCGTTGGCGTTGATCGTCTCGATGGTGAGCTTCATGCCCAGCGCCTTCTCGCACTCGGCCACGATCTCTCCCTTGAGCAGCTGGTCGGAAGCGGGCACGAAATCGGCCCAGCGCAGCCAATGGAGGCTCGTCGCCTGGGCATAGGCCGGTGCCCGGCCCGAGGCGAGAATCCCCGCCATGCCCCCAGTGGCAGCGAGCGCCCCGCTGCCGGAGAGCTTCAGGAAACTGCGCCGATCGAAGCGAGCCATGATGTCCTCCCCCTGTGGTCTTTACTTGTTATCAGAGGCGTTTCCTAGCGTAGTGATGAGATCTCGAAACGTGGGTGGAGTGAGGCGACATTACTCCACCCGGAACGTTCTCGCGATGCCCGGTCACGTGTGGATCTTCTTGACCTCCTCGTGCGCCCATTTCACCGCCTCCTCGGCGGGCATGCCCTGCGCCGCCTTGGCGTACATGTCGATGATGATGTACTTGCTCAGCACCTCGGCCGCCTTGCGGTCGGGCGGTCCGGCAAAGCCGGCAAAGCGCGCGTTGCGCGCGGCCGAGCGGTACGGCAGCATGACCGGATCCTTGCCCCACACCGGGTCTTTCTCCCAGACCGTCGTTGCGCCGATCGTATAGCCCTGCTGCGAGTTGAACCATATCTGAAAGACGTCCTTCGAAGTGATCCAGCGCAGGAATTCCTTCGCCGCCTGCTGGTTCTTGGAATATCCCATCAGCATGTTCGACATCGGCAAGTGGTAGCTGTACTGGCCGGCAATACCCTTGGGCAGCGGCGCATGCAGGATGTCCTGCCAGAGCGGCGTGCCCTTCTCGGTCTGATAGGCGTCGGGCTTGCGCTTGGCCTCGATGTAGATCGAGGCGCCGTTCAACGTGGAGCTGATCGTGCCCGAGAGGAACGCGCGGTTATTGTTGGTGTCGTCCCAGGCGAACCCGCCTTCGTCGTGAGCGTCTTTCCAGAACCCGGCCATGAATTTTACCGAGTCGACCGTGGCTTTGCTGTCCAGCACGACGGTCTTGCCGTCCGCTTCCACTTCCTTGCCGCCCCATGACCACAGATAAGGATAGGCATAGGTCGGCGCGTCGCCGAACGTATGGCCGAGCGTTTGGCCGATCGGACGGCCTTTCGCCTTCAGCTTCTTGCCGGCGTCGCGGTATTCCTCCCAGGTTTCCGGAAACTTGTTCAAGCCGATCTCCTCGAACCACGATTTGCGATAGGCGATCTGTGCGCCCACGATGCACCATGGTACCCCGATCCACTTCTTGCCGTCGCTGGCGACCGCCCGCGACACCGTGTAGAAGCCCTCCTGCGCCTTGCCGATCTCCTCGGCCAAGTCGCTGACGTCGACGACGCTCTCGGCATAGAGCTGCGGCCAGTTATTGACCCCGCAGATGACGTCAGGGCCGGAGCCCGACTGGATCGCCGCGGTGGTGCGCGCCTGGATATCGTTGGCGTTGATCGTCTCGAATTTGAGCGTCATACCGAGCGCTTTCTGGCACTCCGGGACGATCTCCTTGCGCATCACCTCGTCGGAGGCCGGCACGAAATCGACCCAGCGCAGCCAGTGCACCGCGGACGACTGCGCAAAGGCCGGCGCCCGGCCGGAGGCGAGAATGGCCGCCATTCCCCCGGTTTTTGCCGCGACCGCGCCGCCGCCGGAAAGTTTCAGGAAATTGCGCCGAGTAAAACGTGCCATGGCATTCCTCCCTAACGTTTTCTGTAGCCGAGATTACCCGAATGCAGGGCTGGGACAACATTAGCCGCTCCGAGCGCATCCTGCCAGGGCAAACCAAATGGCCTCCTCCGCGACCTGGGGACGCTTGGCCCTGGCCTGCCGGCCC
>WNGD01000369.1_pt1 | contig 47167 bp, 42 predicted proteins | sample 5400671 | NCBI WGS metagenome assembly WNGD01 (sample SAMN13153369, study PRJNA577476) | soil metagenome | isolation source: 40 cm soil or saprolite under grassland replicate 2 | place: USA:California | collected 2016-06-15 | reverse complement strand
GCGCACCGGCGTGATCCCGCGCCGCGAGCTCGACGCGCTCGTGGGAACGTCCGGGCCCGCGTGAGATGACGTCGGGCCCCGCGTCGTTCTACGAGCCGGCGGAGGCGCCCGACGCCCCGGCCGGCGGGGGTGACGCTTCTGAGCGGTCACGCGGCGTCGCGCTGGGGCTCGCCGTGATCGGCGGCATCTTCGGGCTGCACCGCTTCTATACCGGCCGGGTGCACAGCGGCGTCTGGATGTGTCTCACGCTCGGCGGTCTGGGGATCTGGTACCTGTACGACGTCGTCGTGATCGCGGCCGGCGACTTCCAAGACGGCGCCGGGCGCCGGGTCTCGCGCTGGGAGGTTGGGGGCGGGAGCGGGGCCGGACTCGGCGCGTCGCCGGCATCCGAACGGCGCGTCGCGGACGTGGAAGACCGGCTGCTATCGCTCGAGTCCCAGGTCAGCGAGCTGGCCGAACGGCTCGACTTCGCCGAGCGGCTGTTGGCGCAGGCGCGGGAGAAGGGAAGCCTACCGAAGGGGTGAGAGGCCGTTCACCGGATTCTCACCGGCCTTTTTCAGGGAGCAGGGATGAAAATCGGGGTCCCGCGAGAGACCGCCGCCAGCGAGCGCCGTGTCGCGTTGACACCGGACATCGCTGGTCGGCTCGTGAAGGCCGGCTTGGCCGTGCTTGTCGAGCGCGGCGCGGGCGAGGCGGCGTCGTTCGGCAATGAGGCCTACCAGGCGGCCGGGGCCACGGTCGTGGCGACGGCGCCCGAGGTCTTCGGCCAGAGCGATGCCGTTCTCAAAGTGCAGCCGCCCTCGATCGCAGAGATCCGGTTGTGTCGTGAGGGGACCGCGCTCGTCGCGGTGTTCCAGCCGTCGGCGGCGCAGGAGGCCGTGTCCGAGCTCGCGGCTCGTAAGGTGACGAGCTTCAGTCTCGCGTTGCTGCCCCGCATCACCCGCGCGCAGCCCATGGACGTGCTGTCGTCTCAGGCGACCGTCGCGGGGTACAAGGCCGTCCTGCTCGCCGCCGCCGCGACGGGCCGCTTCTTCCCGATGCTCGTGACCGCGGCCGGGACGCTGTCGCCGGCCCGGGTGCTGATACTGGGTGCCGGGGTGGCGGGGCTCCAGGCGATCGCCACCGCCCGCCGCCTTGGCGCCGTCGTGTCGGCCTTCGACGTGCGCCCGGCGGTGAAGGAGCAAGTGGAAAGCCTCGGCGCGAGGTTCCTGGAGCTCGAGGTCGGCGAGCAGGCCGAGGCGGCAGGCGGCTACGCGAAGCAGCTCTCCGAGGAGACCCACCAGCGCGAGCTCGCGTTCCTCGCCCAGCAGGTGCAGGACGCCGACGTGGTCATCACGACGGCGGCGATCCCCGGGAAGCGGGCGCCGCTGCTGGTCAGCGCCGACGCCGTACGGGGGATGAAGCCGGGCTCGGTGATCGTGGACCTGGCGGTCGAGACGGGCGGGAACTGCGAACTGACCGAGGCCGGGGCCGACGTCGTCCGGCACGGCGTCACTATTCTCGGACCGCTCAATCTGCCGAGCACGCTGCCGTACCACGCGAGCCAGATGTACGCGCGCAACATCTCGAGCTTCTTGCTGCACGTCGTCAAAGACGGCGTGCTGCGGCTCGATTTCGAGGACGAAATCACGCGCGACACGTGCGTGACCCACGCCGGGGAGGTGCGCAAGCCATGATCGGGACCTTGTTGGCGGCCCAGGCCGCGGCGGCCCCACAGACGCCGGTCGATTACTGGTCCATGCTGTTCGTGTTCGTGCTGGCCACGTTCATCGGACTGGGCGTGATCCGCCGCGTCTCGCGGCTTCTGTACACGCCGCTCATGTCGCTGACGAACGCGATCTCCGCCATCGCCGTGGTGGGGTCGATCGTCGTCACCGGCGCCGATTACCCGCGAACGATTCGCATCCTCGGCGCGGTGGCGCTGTTCGCATCCATGACGAACATCGTCAGCGGGTTCCTGATCACCGACCGGATGCTGAAGATGTTCAAGAAGCAATGACCGACGCCGTCGCCCAATTCGCCGCCGTTCTCGCGACGGCGCTGTTCATCTTCTCGCTGCACTGGATGAACGACCCGAAGACGGCCCGCCACGCCGTCGTGGCGGGCGTCACCGGGATGCTGGTCGCCGTCCTCGCGACCTGGATCCAGCCCGAGATCGTGCACCACGGTTGGGTCGTCCTCGCGATCATCGCCGGGTTCATCGTCGGGGTCCCGCTCTCCCTCGTGCCGCTCACCGCCGTGCCGCAGCGGACGGCCCTCTCCCACGCGTTCGGCGGGCTCGCGGCCGGGCTGGTGGGCACGGCGGAGTACTTCCTCGGGTTGGGGGGAGATCCCGCGCAGCTCACGCCCTTCCGAATGAGCGCGCTCGTAGCCGAGGTGATCCTGGGATTCCTGACGTTCACGGGCAGCCTCATGGCCGCGGGCAAGCTGCAGGAGGTCAAGTGGATCCCGCAGCGTCCGGTCACCTACGCGGGCCAGAACGTCGTCAATATCGGAGTGCTGGTCGTCGCCGTTGCGCTGGGCGTGCTCGTCGTGACGCACCCGACGGCCGCGTGGTCCGCACGGGCCTTCAGCGTGATCATGGGCCTCGCGCTGCTCTTCGGGGTGCTGCTCATCATCCCGATCGGCGGCGCCGACATGCCCACGGTCATTTCCATCCTGAACTCCTACGCCGGTCTCTCCGCCGTCGCGATGGGCTTCGTGCTCGGCAACAAGCTGCTCGTGACGGCGGGCGCGCTCGACGGCTCGAGCGGCCTGATCCTCTCGATCATCATGTGCCGGGCGATGAACCGCTCCTTCACCAACGTGCTGTTCGGGGCGTTCGGCCAGGTGCGGGCGGCGCAGGCGGTGGGTGAGCAGAAAGCCTGGAAGCAGGAAACGGTCGAGGGCGCGGCGCAGCTGCTCGAGCAGGCGAGCAGTGTGGTCGTCATCCCGGGATACGGCATGGCCGTGGCGCAGGCCCAGCACAAGGTGCGTGAGTTGTACGACCAGCTGACCAAGCGGGGGGTCACGGTCCGGTTCGCCATCCACCCGGTCGCCGGGCGGATGCCGGGGCACATGAACGTGCTGCTCGCGGAGGCCAACATCCCGTATTCGGCGCTGGTCGAGATGGACGACATCAATCCCGAAATGCCGCAGTGCGACGTCGCGCTGGTGATCGGCGCGAACGACGTCGTGAACCCGGCCGCGCGCTACGCCAAGGACACACCCATTTACGGCATGCCGATCATCGATGCGGACAAGGCGAGGACGGTCCTGGCGATCAAGCGCAGCAAGAACCCCGGGTTCGCCGGCATCGACAACGAGCTGTACGTGCAGGACAACACCTGGATGCTGTTCGGTGACGCCAAGACGGTCGTCGGGGACCTGGTCAGGCAGCTCGCGGGCAGCGGCGTGCACTAGCCCCCGCTACCGTTTACTTCCCCCAGCGGTTGTTCGCGCGGTCGATATCCGGATAGATCGCCTTCGGATCCACCACGACCCCCGCCACCGGCTTCGCGGTTGCCACCCGCGCGGTGAATTTGCTCCCCAGGTTCCACATCTCGATCGGATAGTCGCGCGTCTCGCTCGAGCCGTCGGCGTAGCGCAGCTCCAGCGTCACGGGCAGCACCATCTGCGCGCGGTTCGAGAGATAGATGAAGGCCGTGTCCCCCGCCTGCGCCACCGAGTCCACCGCCTGGTCGAGCCGCGCGGTGGTGTACACCCACTCGCGCCAGAACCAGTCGAGATCGCGTCCCGACACGTTCTCGATGGTCCGGAAGAAGTCCGCGGGCTGGGGGTGCTTGAACTTCCAGCGCCGCACGTACTCGCGCAGCGCGCGCTCGAACGTCGCCTTCCCGAGCACCGCATCGCGCAGGATCGTCAGCATCAGCGCGGGCTTCTGATACGCGGTCCAGGCGAGGTCGCGCTGCTCCACCGGCTTGTCGATGAGCGGCTGCTCGTTGCCGGGGACCGCCGAAATCGCGTACGCCGCGAGCAGCTCGCGCCGCACCGTGTCGCCGTACGCCGTCCCCCGGAAGTACCCCTCCGCCGAGCCGTAGTCGATGAACGTGTTGAACCCTTCGTCCATCCACGGATAGCGGCGCTCGTCCGAACCGACGAGCATGGGGAACCACTCGTGGCCGAACTCGTGCGTGAGCACCCAAAACTGGTCCTCGCGCTTCTCGATGGACGGCACGAACGTGAGCATCGGATACTCCATCCCCTCGACGAGGCCCTCGACCGTCGTCGCGTGCGGCCACGGGTACATGCCCCACGTTTCGCTGAAATGCTTGATCGTGAACCACGCCATCTTATTCGCTTCTTCCCACGGCGTGGCGCTCGGCCGGTAGAACGTCTGGATCAGAATGCCGTTCCAGCTCGATGCGTCCCAGCGAAAGTCGGGCGACGCGGCCCAGGCGAAGTCGCGCACATTTCGGGCGGTGAAGCGCCAGGTCTTGGTTCCCGAGGTTCGTTTGGCCGCGTTCGCCTCGGCCTCCGCCTTGGTGACGATCTGCACCCGGTCGCCGGACCGCCGCGCCCGCGCGAGCCGCGCGCGCTGGGTCGGCGTCCAGACGGCGAGCGGGTTCTGTACGGCGCCGGTCGCCGCCACCAGGAATCCCGCGGGGAGCGTGAGGGCCACGTCGAAGTCGCCGTACTCGAGGTAAAACTCCCCGGCGCCGATGTACGGGAGCGGATTCCACCCGTGGACGTCGTCGTACACGACCATCCGCGGGTACCACTGGCCGATCTCGTAGAGACGCGCGCCGATCCGCCCCATGCGGCCGCCGCCGTACGGCGGCACGGGGAAGTGCCAGGCGATGTCGAAGTCGATTACTCCCCGGGGCGGCAGCGCTCGCGGCAGCTCGACCCGCATCATCGTACCGTATTCGGCGCGCGTGAGCTCCTTCCCGGCCGCGGCGAACCGCTCGATCGTGATCCCGCCGATGAACCCCTTGCCTGTGAAGTCGAACACCGCGCCCCCCGCGAAATGCAACGGCGGCTGGTTCAGCGTGTACGTGACGCTGCGCGGCGCGAAAATGTTCTGCTCGATCTGCACCCAGACGAATGCCAGGGTATCGGGCGAGCGGTTCACGTAATGGATCCGCTCCGTGCCGTGGATCGTCTGGGTGGCCGTGTCGAGCGTCGCGCGGATCGCGTAGTCCGCGCGCTGCTGCCAGTAATCCGGGCCCGGCGCGCCCGACGCGCTGCGCACCCGGCTGGGTGCCGGTAGCGGGAGCGCGCGGAAGGGAGACGTGTCGGCCACCTGGGCCTGAAGCGCCAACAACGCAGCGGTGACGATATGGACCATCGGTTCTCCTTATTGGTGTCATCCGTCATCCGTCATCCGTGACATCGTTGACGGACGACGGAGGACGGACAACGGATGACGCCCCAAACGCCGCCGCTACTCTTGGATGAACGTGATCTTGAACCCGTCGGGATCGGTCACCGCGAACGCCCAGTCTCCCCACGGGGTCTGCGACGGCTCGCGGTCGAGCCGCCAACCCTGCGCTTTGATGTGCGCCGCGATCGCGTCGATGTCCTGGACCGTGGAAACCCAGAGGCGGCATCCCTCGCCTTTCTTGCGGTCCCGCCCCTTCGCGAAGTCGTCCTGGCCGAGCATGATGTCGCACGTGCCCGCCTTCATCTGTATGCCCTGCAGCTGGCCACCGCCTTCCCACCGCTCCCCCTCCGTGAAGCCGAGCACGTCGCGGTACCAGGCGATGCTGCGGGCGAGGTCGTTGACGGTGAAGGACGCGGCCAGGGAGCGCAGCCGCAGCGACTCGGGGCTCCGGCGCTGCGGCTGCCGTGGCGCGGTCTTCTTCCTGGCAGGGCGCTTGGGCGTCTTCTTCTTCGTGGCCATCGGTCGGCTCCTTCCACGGGTTCCACCAGGCAACATCTTCGCGGGGGCACAAGCGTAGCGTCTCGCAGACGACCCCGCCAGATTACCGGTTCCACGAACCCTGCGGAGCATCGTCATGCCAACCAGCCAGGCGGCAGCGATCTGGGAGGGAAAACTCAAGGACGGGAAGGGGAGCTTCCGGGCGGGCAGCGGCGCGTTCAGCGGCCCCTACACGTTCGCCACTCGATTCGAAGGGAAGAAGGGCACGAACCCCGAAGAGCTGATCGCGGCCGCGCACGCCGCCTGCCTCAGCATGGCGCTCTCGGCGGGACTCGAAAAGGCGGGGAAGCCGGTCACACGCGTGGAAACCACGGCCGCGTGCACGATGGAGATGGTGAACGGTACGCCCACCATCACGAAGATGGAGCTGAAGGTGCGGGGCAAGGTTCCGGGCCTCGACCAGGCGGGATTCCAGAAGGCGGCCGACGAGGCGAAGAGCGGCTGCCCCGTGTCGCGGGCGCTCAAGGGAATCCCCCAGATGACGCTCGACGCGAAGCTGGAATAGGCAGGGAAGGGGGAAGGGGGGGGAGGGAAGGGTGTGGACGGTGTACGTGCTCCGGTGTGGGGACGGCACGCTCTACACCGGAATCACCAACGATCTGGCCCGACGCCTTGCGCGGCATCGCGCGGGAACGGCGAGCGCGTATACGCGGTCTCGCCTTCCCGTGCGACTGGTCTACCGGGAGGCCCAGCCTAGCCGTTCGCGCGCGCTGCGCCGCGAAGCCGCGGTGAAGCGGATGCCCCGGGCCGCGAAGCTCATTCTGGTGCGAGGGGGACGGTGAGGCTGGAGCGACGTGACTGGGCGGGGCTCCTGCTCGCACTCGCCGTCGCCGCGGTGTGCGTCCGCCTGGGCTTCTGGCAGCTGGACCGCCTGAGCCAGCGCCGCGCGCGCAACGCGGGGCTCCTGGTCGCACGCCAGCAGCCGCCCCTCGAGGTCACGGGCGCGGTCGCCGCCGACTCCGCCCGCGACCGCCGTCTCCACGCCCGCGGCGCGTACGACTACGCGCGCGAGCAGCTGTGGCGCGGGCGCAGCTACGAAGGCGTCCCGGGCGTGGCCCTCATTACCCCGCTCCGGCTCCCCGATGGCGCCGCGGTGCTCGTGGACCGGGGCTGGGCGCTGTCGCCGGACGCCTATCACGTCGACCAGGGCGCGTACCGCGAGGAAGACAGCGCCGACGTGTTCGGGCTTGGGATGCCGGCTCCTCGGGCCCGGGGAGACGTGGATCCAGCGCGGCTCCAGGATTCCCTGCCGTATCGGCTGCTCCCCTTCCTGATCCAGCAGTTACCGCCCTCGACCGCCCTTGACCGTCCTTTACCGCCCGGTCTCATCCGCTGGCCCGCGCCTGAGCTCTCGGGCGGCCCGCACCTCTCCTACGCGATCCAGTGGTTCAGCTTCGCCGTGATCATCCTTGTGGGGTCGGCGGCCCTGGCCCGGAAACGGGCCCGGGAGGGGGTCGGCCTCGGACGAGCAGGTGAGAGCTACCATTAACACGCTGTCCTATATATATTTGGTGCTACTCCCCGCGGTGTGCGCTCGTCCCGCCGCTGCACGCCGCGGGCTTTTCATGTCGCCTCGAAAGGAGCCCGGCCGAGATGCCCGCAGCCCTCCCGCTCAAGCAGCCTGTGAAAGTGAGTCAACTGGTGCGCCGCCGCCTGCGGGAGCTCAAGCGCACGCCGCGCGAGCTCGCGGAGGCCGTAAAGGTGTCCGAGCAGTACATGTCGGACTTGGTGGCGGGGCGGCGCCGCCCCCCTGCGCCGGGGCGCACCGATCTATATGTCCCGATGGCCAAGTTCCTGCGGCTGCACCGCAACGACCTGCCCACGTGCGCGCGGGTCGAGCGGGCGACGGACGGAGCTGGCCAGCGGCGACCCGATCCGCTGGTGTGGAAGCTCGTGCTCGAGCTGTGCGACCCCGCGCGCGAGCGCGCGATTGCGCGCCGCATCGCTAAGCCGGACGGTGCAGCGCTCGAAGCCCTCATCGTCGGGCGGTTGCTCGAGGTAGCGCAGGGGTTCGTGCGGCGGAAGCTGGAGGATGAGGTGGGGTTGCGCGTGGCGGCGACGCGCGACGGCTGCACCTACCTCGAGGCGCGGATGCGGCTGCTCGAGTTCCTCGACGTGTGCGCGGACTCGCTCGCGCCCGGCGACTGCGAGGAGTTCGTCGTCCCGCGCATCACGGCCTGGGACATCGAGTTCGAGACCCGGGCCATGCGGATCGTGCTCCGGTCCTAGCGGCCCCCCCGGCCCCCCCGGCCCCCAAGGCCCCCCGGGCCCCCAACGCAAACGGCGCCGTCCAGGGGATGGCGCCGTTCGTCTTTCGGGTACCGCGCGTGGTTTAGAGCTTGACGACGTTCTGTGCCGCCGGGCCCTTTTGACCCTGCACGACGTCGAACTCGACCCGCTCGCCCTCGGCCAAGGACTTGAAGCCCTGTGCCTGGATCGCGGTGTGATGCACGAAGCAGTCCTTTTCGCCGTTCTCGGGCGTGATGAAGCCAAAGCCCTTCGCGTCGTTGAACCACTTCACGATACCGGTGATGCGTGCCATCTGGTGTTGCTCCTGACTAAGAGTGTTCGCGACGGCGAGCGGACTTCGCCTTGCGACGCGCCGCTGCCTTATCCTTCCGCCGCCGCTGAGCGCCGGGGCTCTCGTAGAAGCGCTTCCGCTTCATGTCCTGGAACAGCCCGGCCTTGGTGATCTGGCGGCGGAACTTCTTCAGCACGTACTCCAGTCGGTCGCTGTCGCCCACCATCACTTCCACTGCAGGCCTCTCTTCCAGTGTCAGAGTCCCCCAGGAACGACAAAGGACCGGGCGGGAGCCCAGGTCCTCGGAACGGTCTCTGGTTGTTTCGCTCGCGACAATGATCGCAGGGGGGACGGCGTTTGTCAACAGCGAGATCGGGTGCGTCCCCCGTCCACTTCCATTTTGACGTCATCCCCCTTAGACTCCCCGTCGCTGTCAAGAACCGCGAGCTGGCATCCTTCCGAAGGACGGTCCCGCTCAGGAGCGGGCCTCACATCTGTAGGCTCAATCCCTAGGTTCGCAAAACAAAGAGTCGTCCAGGAACGACGTCGAGGGACGACGTCGAGGAGCCCCGTATCGTACGGTGTTCCTTGACGGTTCTCCTCGACGGTTCTCCTGGACGCAGTCAGGAGTAGTATGTCTTTCAATTCTCTCGGGCTCGCTCCCGAGTTGTTACGCGCCGTAGCCGACGCAGGCTACGCGCAGCCCACCCCCGTCCAGCGGGAGGCGATCCCGCTCGCCCTCGCCGGGCGTGACCTGATCGGGTCCGCGCAGACCGGGACCGGCAAGACCGCCGCGTTCCTGCTGCCGATCCTCCAGCGCCTCGCCCGGAACGGCAAGACCCAGGCGCTGCGGGCGCTGATCCTCGTCCCCACCCGCGAGCTCGCGGAGCAGGTGTTGCAGAGCGCGCGCACCTACGGGCGGCATCTCCAGGTCAGCGCTGCCGCGGTGTATGGCGGCGTCGGGATGGAGCCGCAGACCCGGGCGCTCAAGCACGGTACCGCGATCGTCGTCGCGACCCCCGGCCGGCTGCTCGACCACATGGAGCGGGGGCACGTGGATTTCTCGGCGCTGGAAGTGCTGGTGCTCGACGAGGCTGACCGGATGCTCGACATGGGGTTCGCGCCGGACGTGCGCCGCATCCTCGCGGCGCTCCCGGACAAGCGGCAGACGATGCTGTTTTCGGCGACGATCTCTCGGGAGGTCGACGCGCTCGCCCGCCGGGCGCTCGACGGCCACGCGTCCGTCGAGATCGGACGCCGGGCGACGCCTGCGGATGGGGTCGAGCACGTGATCGTCGCGGTCGACAAGCTCCAGAAGCGTGGCGTGCTCGCCCAGATCCTGCGGGCCAAGCCGGCGGGTCAGACGCTGATCTTCACTCGCACCAAGTACGGCGCGGACAAGCTCGCGACGTTCCTGCGGCGCGAGGGCATTCCGGCGCACGCCATCCACGGTGACAAAGCCCAGAGCCACCGCACGCGCACCCTCGACGCGTTCCGCAGCGGGGCGGCGGACGTGTTGGTGGCCACCGACATCGCGGCGCGCGGCATCGACGTGGACGGCATCCGCATGGTGGTGAACTTCGACGTGCCGCAGGATCCGGAGGTGTACGTACACCGCGTGGGCCGCACGGCACGGGCCGGCGCGCGCGGCCTCGCCCTCACGCTGCTCTCGCCCGACGAGTGGCTCCTCATGGGGGACATCGAGAAGCTCGTCGGCCAGGTGTTCCCGCGGGAGGTGATCCCCGGCTTCGAGCCGTCGGTGCCGCCGCTGCAGCCGAGACTCGTCCAACCCGAGGTCGTGCGCCCGGCGCGCTCAGTTCGCGCCCGGGTGGGTGGGCGGCGCCGCCGCTAATGACGCCGTTCAGCCTCTTGCTTCGATCGGGGTGTAATCCCGCTTGTCGGCCCCCGTGTAGATCTGCCGCGGCCGGGCGAGCTTCTGCTCCTTGTCGAGCAGCATCTCCTGCCATTGGGCCAGCCACCCCGGCGTCCGGCCGATCGCGAACAGCACCGGGAACATGTCCATCGGGAACTTCATCGCCTCGTAGATGATCCCCGAATAGAAGTCCACGTTCGGGTATAGCTTGCGGGTCACGAAGTACTCGTCCTGGAGCGCGATGCGCTCGAGCTCCACCGCGATGTCGATCAGCGGGTTCCTCCCGGTGACGTCGAACACCTCGTCCGCCACCCGCTTCACGATGCGGGCGCGGGGGTCGTAGTTCTTGTAGACGCGGTGGCCGAAGCCCATCAGGCGGAACTCGCCGTGCTTCACGCGCTCGACGTAGCCGGGGATGTGGTCCTTCGAGCCGATCTGCCGCAGCATCCGCACCACTTCCTCGTTCGCCCCGCCGTGCAGCGGCCCGTACAGCGCCGCGGCGGCGGCGGCCATCGCGGAGTAGGGATCGGCGTGCGAGGAGCCGACCCCGCGCATCGCGCTGGTCGAGCAGTTCTGCTCGTGGTCGGCGTGGAGGATGAACAGCACGTCCAGGGCGTGCTCGAGGGTCTTGTTCGGCGTGTATTTCACCTCGGTCGCCTTGAACATCATGTTCAGAAAGTTACCCGTGTAGGACAGGTCGTTGTCGGGGTACGCGTACGGCATCCCCACGGAGTGCCGGTGCGCGAACGCGGCCAGGGTCGGCGCTTTGGCGATGAGGCGGAAGATCTGGTTCTGGCGCGACTGCTCGTCCGCGATCTGCTTCGCCTCGGGATAAAACGTCGACAGCGCTGCCACCGTGCTCACGAACATCCCCATCGGGTGCGCGTCGTGGTGGAACCCGTCGATGAACTTCTTGATGCTCTCGTGGACGATCGTGTGGTGCGTGATGTTGTAGACCCAGGAATCGAGCTCCGCGGCCGACGGCAACTCGCCGTGCAGCAACAAGTAAGCCGTCTCGAGGAAGGTGCTCCGCTCGGCGAGCTGCTCGATCGGGTAGCCGCGGTAGCGCAGGATCCCCTGGTCGCCGTCGATGAAGCTGACCGCGCTGCGGCACGATGCGGTGTTGAGGAACCCCGGATCGTAGGTCATGAGCCCCGGATCGTCGTCCGCGACTTTGATCTGCCGCAGGTCGACCGCCCGGAGCGTTCCGTCCTGCACGGGGATCTCGTACTGCCGGCCGGTGCGGTTGTCGGTGACGGAGAGAGTGCTTTTCGGCACGCGCTGGTCCTCGAAATGGCTCGCGAAAGATAATCAGAGGCAGGGCGGGGAAAGACGGGGAAGGGCGCGGGAAGACGCCCCGCCTTTCCGCGCCTTTCCGCGCCCGTTATCTTGACGCCCGATGGCTCAACCGCCCCCGCCGAAACGCGAGAGCCTCTACCCCACCCGCATAGCCGCGGGCGCCCTCTTGGGCCAACAGCTCGCGGCACGGGGTTACATCGGCTGCATTCTGCTCGGTATCACTCCCGAAGGGGTGGAGATCGCCGCCAACGCCGCCAAGGCGATGGGCGCGCAGTTCGACGTGCTGGTCGCGGCGTTCATCAAGCTGGGATCGAACCTCGCCCCCGTCGGCGCGATTGCCGAGTCGGCTCCGTCCGAGATGGACCCCGACTTCCAACCGAGCGGCGCCTTGCTGGACAAGCTGGCCACGGCGATCGACGAGTCCCGCGCCCGGGTGAGCCAGGACCTGATCCTGTACCGCACGCAACGGCCCGTGAAGCGCATCGCCGGGCGGATCGCGGTCATCGTGGACGGGCAGGTCGTCTACCCCTGGAAGGTGCTGGCGGCGGCCAAGGCGGCCGAGCAGCTGGGGGCCAAGCAGGTCGTGATCGCGACGCCGGTGGCGGCGCAGCCGGCGGCCGAGCGGATCGACGCGCGACGCTACGAGTTCGTGTGCCCCAGCATCGTGCTGGACAGCCAGGGCCACCCCTCGCCGTACGGGGACATGGCGGGAGATACGCCGGAGCGGCTTCGCAGCATCATGATCGCGCACCAGGCAGCGTGATAGGCGGGTAGGCGGGTAGGCGGGTAGACGGGTAGAAAGGCGCTTTTTGGGTGCCTGCTGAAATGTTTGGACGATGGAACGCTGTTGCGGCTATGTAGACTTACGCGTGTGGCGACGTTCCAACGCTTCCTCGCTTGGCAGTACTGTCACCGCCTAACGATCCTCACGTATCGTCTCACAAGCGACTTCCCCAAGACCGAACTCTACGGGATTACGTCTCAGATGCGCCGTGCTGCCGCGTCAGCCGCCGCGACGATCGCCGAGGGATCGGCGAAACGGGGTCGGCCGGAGTTCAGACGGTTTCTCGACATGGCGCTCGGCTCCCTCTCCGAACTGTCGTACCTCGCCCTTTTGGCGAAGGATCTCGGATTGCTGCCAGAGGAGGGATGGAAGGAGTTTGAAAACCTTAGCGAGGAGGCTGGAAAGACCACGATGGGGCTGTACAAGGCTGTCGCCCGACGTGAGTGATCCCGCGGGCGACCTGAGCTGACCTACCCGCCTACCCGGCTACCCGCCTACCCGTCTAACTCCACCATCCCCCTCTCCAGCCACTGGTGCTCGCCCTGCAGCACCTCTTGGGCGACGCGGTAGGTGCGCACATCGGTGTTGCGCCACAGGTCTTTGAACTTCGTCCGGACGCGCCCGCGCGCCTGGCGGCAGAACAGGTCGGCGACCGCGACGGCGCGCCGGCCCGCGGCAGGGTCCCTCTTGAGGAGCCATTGCGCGCGCGCGCAGGTCGCGGCCATGGCGAAGAGCTCGGCGCCCACGTCCACGAGGCGGAACAGCACCGCTTGGCGGTACTCGAGCTTGGGCCCGAACCGCACCATCGCGTGGAACACGCTGCGTGCCAGCCGCCGCGCGCCCCGCTCCACGTAGCGGATGTGCTGCGCCAGCGGCCCGAACGCCCCGTACTTGGGCCAGACGCTCCACCCGAACCAGCGCGACGGATACCACCAGGCGTAGAATAGGGCCGCGCGGACGAGCCCGCGCAGTCGCCGGCCGGCGGGTATCCCCGGCATCACGACGTCGCCCGCGACCTGGAGGTGTTTGTCCACCGCCTCACGGGCGATGAACAGGTGCATGATCTCGCTCGACCCTTCGAAGATCAGGTTGATCCGGAAGTCGCGCATGATGCGCTCGACCGGCACCGGCTTCTCGCCGCGGGCGCGGAGCGAGTCCGCGGTCTCGTAGCCGCGCCCGCCCCGGATCTGCACCGTGTCGTCGATGATCCGCCAGCCCGCCTCGGAGTTATACAGCTTCGCGATCGCCGCCTCGAGCCGGATGTCGTAGCCGCCCCGGTCGGCCATCGCGCCGCACAGCTCGGCCACCGCCTCCATCGCGAACGTGTTCGCCGCCATCGTCCCGATCTTCTGCGCGATCGCATCGTGCTTCCCGATGGGGCGGCCCCACTGCACGCGCTCGCTCGCCCACTCGCGCGCGATCTCGAGGCAGCGCTTGCCGGCCGCCACCGAGGAGATCGGCAGCGTCAGCCGCCCGGTGTTGAGGGTGATCAGCCCGAGCTTCAAGCCCTTGCCCACCTCCCACAGCACGTTCTCGTTCGGGACCCGCACGTTGGTGAAGCGCATCACCCCGTTGTACATCGCCTTCAGGCCCATGAAGTGGCAGCGATGCTCGACCTTCACCCCGGGCCAGCCGGTCTCGACGATGAACGCCGTGATCTGTCGCTTCTCCTTGCCGTCGACGACCTTCGACGGCGTGCGCGCGATCACGATGATGAGCTCGGCCCGGGTCCCGTTGGTGCACCACAGCTTCTCGCCGTTGAGGATCCACGCCGCGCCGTCCTCGCTGGGCACTGCCAGCGTCTCCAGCGCCGCCGGATCGGACCCGACGCCCGGCTCCGTGAGCGCGAACGCCGAGATCGCGCCTTGCGCGAGACGCGGGAGGTACCGCTGTTTCTGCGCCTCCGTGCCGAACATCTTCAGCGGCGTGGGCACGCCGATGGACTGGTGGGCGGAGAGCAGCGCGGTGAGCGAGCCGTCGATCGAGGAGACCAGCTCGATCGCCTTCATGTAGGAGAGCTGCGACAGGCCGAGCCCGCCGTACTCGCGCGGAATCTTGATGCCGAATGCCCCGAGCTCGCGCAGCCCCTGGATCACCTCGTCGGGGATCTCCCCTTCGCGGTCGATCCGGTCGGAATCCACCCGCTCGCGCAGGAACCGCTCCAGCTTCTCGAGGAACGGTCGCGCCCGTTCGGCGTCGTCGGGCGTCGGCTCGGGGTAGGGATGGATCAGGTCCAGCGCGAGCTTGCCGAGGAACAGGTGGCGCACGAAGCTCGGCGCGACCCACTCCTGCTCGCGCGCGGCTTCGGCGACGGCACGCGCTTCGTCGGCGCTGACTTTCCGTTCCGGTGCGGTGACCGTGGTCGCCATGCAGCCCTCCTGCTGGTAAGATACACGCCTTCCTCCCGCCTTCACAGGAGCGTACCGATGCGCCCGTCGTTCCACCTGGCTGTGTCGCTCGCGTCGTGCATTCCCCTCGCCGCGCAGGCGCCGGCGACGCCCGCGCCGCAACCGATCCTCGTCAAGGCGGGCCGTCTCATCGACGGTCGCGCCGACGTCCCGCAAGGGAACGTGGGGATCCTCATCGAAGGCGAGCGGATCAAGGCCGTGGGGCCGCTCGCGCAGATCCAAGGGCAGGCGAAGGGCGCCCGCGTGATCGATCTCTCTCAGATGACCGTGCTGCCGGGCTTCATTGACACGCACACGCACCTCCTGCTGCAAGGCGATCCCACCGCCCAATCGTACAATGAGCAGCTGCTGTACCAGTCCATACCGTACCGCGCCATCCTCGCGGCCCGGAACGCCCGCATCGCGCTGGAGCACGGCTTCACCGCGCTGCGCGACCTGGAGACGGAGGGCGCCATGTACGCCGACGTGGACGTGAAGCGCGCCGTGAACCGCGGCGAGATCCCGGGTCCCCGCATCTTCGCTTCGACCCGGGCCATGGCGCCCACCGGGATGTACCCGATCGTGTCGGACAACTGGGAGCTCGAGCTGCCGCACGGCGTCCAGCCCGTGGACGGCGTCGACGGCGCCCGCCGCGCCGTGCGCGAGCAGGTCGCCCACGGGGCGGACTGGATCAAGTACTACTCGGACCGCCGCTACTACTTCACGGCCGACTCGGTGCTGCACAGCTGGGTGAACTTCACGGACGACGAGGCGCGCGCCATCGTGGACGAGGCCCACCGGCTCGGCCGCAAGGTGGCGGCGCACGCCATCGGCTCGGACGGCATCGCGGCCGCGCTCCGCGCCGGGGTGAATACCATCGAGCACGGCGACGGGATGACCGACTCGTTGATCGGCGTGCTGGTCGCGCGCGGCGTCTACTGGGTTCCCACCGTGACCGTGTCGCGCTACGTCGCGGGGCCGCGCGGCGACCTGTGGGGGGCCATGGCCGAGCGCCAGCGAGGGGCATTCCAGCGGGCGCTGAAGCGAGGCGTCAAGATCGTGCTCGGGACCGACGCCGGCGGGTTTCCCTGGACCGAGGTCAACCAGGCGAAGGAGTTCGAGTACTACGTCCAGTACGGCATGACGCCGATGCAGGCCATCAAGTCCGGCACGTCGCTGGCCGCGGAGCTCCTGGGCCAGCCCGACCTGGGCGCCATCGCCCCGGGCGCCTACGCCGACCTCGTCGCCGTGTCGGGCGACCCGCTCAAGGACATCACGGAACTCGAGCGGGTCCGGTTCGTTATGAAAGGCGGGGTCACTTATCTTTCGCAATAGTGCGGCGCGCGCTCGAGTGTAGCCTCCTTCTGTGTATCGGCGCCGCCGGCGCCGGCGCGGGGCAGTTCACCCCGCCCGGCGCCGGCGGCGTCGCGGCATTGGCCGGCGCCTTGCAGCAGCTGGGCGCGAACAAGCGCGTGCTCGTCATCGGCGCCCATCCCGACGACGAGGACACCGAGCTCCTCGCCATCCTGTCCCGCGGGTTGGGCGTGCGGGCGGCTTACCTCTCGCTGACCCGGGGCGAAGGCGGCCAGAACCTGATCGGCCCGGAGCTCGGTCCCGAGCTCGGCGTCATCCGCACTGAGGAACTGCTCGCCGCACGGCAACTCGACGGCGCCCGCCAGTTCTTCACGCGCGCGTACGACTTCGGCTTCTCGAAGACCGCCGACGAAACGTTCCGCTTTTGGCCCCGCGATTCGTTGCTGGCCGACGTGCTGGCCGTGATCCGCCGGTTCCGGCCGCAGATCGTCGTGTCGATCTTCTCCGGCACGCCGCGCGACGGCCACGGGCAGCATCAGGTCGCGGGCATCCTGGCGCGTCAAGCCTTCGAAACCCTGCGCGACTCGAGCTGGGGGCCGGTGAAGCTGTACCGTGCCGCCTGGTCCGACACGGCCGCCACGACGCTGCGGCTCGACGGCGGAGCGGTCGATCCCCTGACGGGGCGCTCCTACCACCAGATCGCCATGGCAGGCCGCAGCCGGCATCGCTCCCAGGACATGGGGCAGCTGGAGCGCCCGGGGCCCAGCGTCGATCGGCTGGCGTTTGTCGAATGGCGGGACCGGGAACGGGGGACGAGGGACGGGGACGGCCTCTTTGCCGGAGTGGACACGGTGCTCAACGGCCGCGCCCGCTACCTGGCGTTGCTCGATTCCGCGCGGGCCCGGCTCAATCCGTCGCGGCCGGCCGCGATCCTCCCGCTGCTCGCGCGCGCGCTGCGCGAGCTCGGGGACGCCGATCCCGAGCAACGGGAAGCGCTCGAGCGGGCGCTCGCGGCCGCAGCCGGCGTGGCGATCGACGGCGTCGCGGACGACGGGATCGTGACCCCGGGCGAGCGGATCGAGGTGGAAGCGACCGTGTGGAACGCGGGCGGCGGGGCCGGCGCGGTGACGCTCGCCGGCATCGACGTGACGGCGCCCGCGGACTGGAAGGTCGAGCGACTCGACGCCGCAAGCTCGCCCGTGCCGCCGGGGACGCTCGCGACGCGCCGCTTCGCCGTCACCGTCGCTCGCGACGCGCCCCGATCCCAGCCGTATTTCCTGCGTCGCCCCCGCCCCCCCGCCGGGGCGCTGTACGACTGGACCGACGTGCCCGCCGAGTGGCGTGGCCTGCCGTTCGAGCCAGGGCCCGTCCAGCTGGCCGCCCGGCTCACCATCGCCGGGCAGGCCGTGACGCTGCGGCGCGAGGTCGTGTACCGCTATCGCGATCAGGGGATCGGCGAGGTGCGGCGGCCGATCTTCGTGACGCGGCCGTTCGACGTCGCCGTGACGCCCGATCTGGTGGTGTGGCCGATCGACGGCGCCGCGGCGGGCCCGCGGCACTTCACCATCACGGTGACGAACCGCTCGCGCGGGCCCGCCGCGACGCAGGTGGTCGTGGCGCCGCCGCCCGGCTGGACCTCCCTCTCTCCCGAGAGCCTCTCGTTCCAGCGGGAGGACGAGGCCAAGAGCCTCACGGTCAGGGTCGCGCTCCCGCCGGGGGCGCGGCCCGGCGTGTACGCGCTGCAGGCCGCCGCGGTGACCGGGGGCGAGCGAAGCGAGGGCGCGCTCGTCGTGATCGACTACCCCCATATCCGGCCGTGGTCGGTCACGCACGCGTCCACCGTCGAGTTGCGGGCGGCGCGTATCGCCCTCCCAGCGCTGACCCGAGTGGGGTATGTGCGGGGCGCGGCCGACCGCGTGCCCGAAGCGCTGCAGGCGGTCGGCGTGCCCGTCGAGCTCGTTGGCCCCGACTCGCTCGCGCGGGGCGATCTGTCCCGCTATGACGCGATCGTGATCGGGAGCCGGGCATATGAGACCGATCCGGGGCTGGTCGCGAGCAACGGGCGGCTGGTCGACTACGTTCGCGCGGGCGGCCTCATGATCGTGCAATACCAGCAGTACCCGTTCGTGAACGGCAACTTCGCGCCGTACCGTCTCACGATCGCGCGTCCGCACGACCGGGTGACCGACGAGACCGCGCCGGTGACGGAGCTCGATCCGCAGAGTCCCGTGGTCCACGTGCCGAACGAGATCGCCCCGGACGACTGGCAAGGGTGGGTGCAAGAGCGCGGGCTCTACTTCGCGCACGACTGGGACCCCGCCTACACCCCGCTCCTCCGGATGCACGATCCCGGCGAACCGCCGCTCGACGGCGCGCTGCTTGTGGCGCCGCTGGGGAAGGGCACCTACGTGTATACGGGACTCAGCTTCTTCCGGCAGCTGCCGGCAGGTGTCCCTGGCGCCTATCGGTTGTTTGCGAACCTGCTGGCGCTGGGCAAGAAATAGAATGCGGAAGTCGGAACGCGGAATGCGGAACAGACCGTGTATGCGTCAAGCAGGATGGCCAGCACCGCGCATTGGACTCCCCGTCTCTGTTCCGCGTTCCGCGTTCCACGTTCCGCGTTCGCTCGTCAGCGCCGCGCTGCTCCTCCTGCTCTGTGTCGCCTGCCGGGGCGACCGGAGGACGCCGCTCGTGATTTACTCCCCTCACGGCCGTGACCTGTTGACGTTGCTCGAGCGCCGCTTCGAGCAGCTGCATCCCGATGTGGACGTGCGCTGGCTCGACATGGGCTCGCAGGAGGTGTACGAGCGGCTGCGCTCGGAGCGCGCCAACCCGCAGGCCGATGTGTGGTTCGGCGGGCCCGCGACGATCTTCGCCCGCGGCGCCCGCGACTCGCTGCTCGACCCGTTCACCCCGGCTTGGGTGGGCGCGATCGACCCGCATGGTCGCGGGCCCGGCGCCCTGTACTTCGCTGCGTACGAGACCCCCGCCGTGATCGTGTACGCGGAGCGGGCCGTGCCACCCGGCGAGGCGCCCGAGGACTGGGACGACCTGCTGCTCCCCCGGTGGAAGCGCCGCGTGCTGATCCGAGACCCGCTCGCCTCCGGGACCATGCGCGCCGTGTGGGGGATGATCATCGAGCGGGGCCTGAGACAGACGGGCGACACCGCAGCCGGCTTTCAATGGCTGCGGCGGCTCGACGCGCAGACCAAGGAGTACGTGCTGAACGGACCGCTCCTCGACCAGAAAATCGTGCGTCAGGAGGGCCTGGTGACGATCTGGGATCTGCCCGACATCCTGCTCAACCGGCGCGACGGGCTGCCGCTCGGCTACGTGTTTCCGAAGAGCGGTACCCCGGTCATCGAGGACGCGATCGGCGTCGTGCGCCACGCGCGCCACGCCGCCCAAGCGGAGGCGTTTGTGGACTACATCGGGAGCGTGGAGGCGCAGCTGCTCGCAACGCGCGAGGCGTACCGGCTGCCGGCGCGGCTCGACCTCCCCGAGGACTCGTTGCCCCCCTGGGCGCGCGACGTGCGCCGCCGCATGAAGGTCGCTGACGTGGATTGGGACCTGCTCGCCGCCCGCGAGCCCGAATGGATGCGCTACTGGGACCAGGCGGTGCGGGGGAAGGGGGAAACGGGAAGGGGGAACGGTCGGTGACGCCGTTCGTGGTGCTGGACGGCGTGCGCAAACGATGGTCACCAACGGTATGCGTGGGGCCGCTGTCGCTCGAGATCGTGCGGGGGGAGATCCTCGCCCTGCTAGGGCCCTCGGGGAGCGGCAAGACGACGGTGCTGCGCCTGCTGGCGGGCTTCGAGACGCCGGACGTGGGCCGCATCGCGGTGGAAGGCGAGGACGTCACGACCGTGCCGCCGGCGCGGCGGCGGTTCGGGATGGTGTTCCAGCATTACGCGCTGTTCCCGCACCTCGACGTGGGCGAGAACGTGGCGTTCGGGCTGAAGGGGCCGGTCGGCCCGAAGGTGGCCGAGGTCCTGGCGCTGGTGGATCTGGCCGGGTTCGAGCGCCGCACGGTGCAGGAGCTCTCCGGCGGTCAGCAGCAGCGGGTGGCGCTGGCGCGCGCGCTCGCCCCCGAGCCGCGGGTGCTGCTCCTGGACGAGCCGCTCTCGAACCTCGACCCCACGCTGCGGGAGCGCACGCGACGCGAACTGCGCGCGCTGATCAAGCGCGTCGGGATTACGACGGTGTTCGTCACGCACGAGCAGGAGGAGGCCTTCGACCTCGGCGACCGCGTCGCGGTGCTGCATCACGGACAGCTGGAGCAGCTCGGCGCGGCCGAGGAGCTGTACGAGCGTCCCGCGAGCTTGTTCGTGGCGACCTTCGTGGGCCGCGCGAACGTGCTGCGCGGCGCCACCGCCCGCGCGCTCGGGGCGCGCGATGCGCAAGTGCTGGTCGTGCGGCCCGAGCGGCTGCGGTTCGCCGACGCGGGGCTCTCCGCGATCGTGCGCGAGCGGCGCTACACCGGGGCCACGGCAGTTTTCCAGGTGGAGACCGAGCGCGGCGACCGGCTCGAGGTGCTCGCGCGGCCGGACGCCGCGCGCGTCGGCGAGCGGGTGTACCTCGAGGCGGCCGGGGTGATGACGTTCCCCGAGGAGCGCGAGTGAACGCGCGACTCGGCCCCGCCCGCGCGGCGTTGACGCTGCTGCTCGCGTGGCTCGTGCTCTATCCCATTCTCATCGTGGTCGCGGACGCGGCTCGGGGGGACGCGATCGCCACGTTCGTGTCCCGTCCGGACGAGTGGGGAGCGCTGTGGGCCAGCGTGTGGATCTCGCTCGCGAGCGTCGCGCTCGCCGCCGCGATCGGGATCCCGCTCGCGTTCTTGTTCGAGTGGCTCGAGTTTCCGGGTCGCAAGACCCTGGGCTCGCTGATCGCGCTGCCCGCTGTGCTGCCGCCGTTCGTCGGCGTGATCGCCTTCCTGTTCCTGTACGGGGAGTCGGGGTTCGTGGCGCGCGCCGTCCAGGCCGTGCTGGGGCTGCCTCAGGCGCCGTGGCGCCTCCAGGGTGCCGGGGCGATCCTACTCGTGCACGCGTACTCGATGTACGTCTATTTCTATCTCTTCACGCGTGCCGGGCTCGCCAAGCTCGACGCGACGATGCTCGAGGCGGCGCAGGCGCTCGGCGCCGGCCGCTGGGAGACGCTGCGCCGGGTGACCCTGCCGCTGGTGCGCCCGTCGCTCGTGGGCGCCGCGCTGCTCGTCTTCATGACGGCGCTCGGGTCCTTCAGCGCGCCGTACGTCTTCGGTGGCGGCTTCCGCGTGATGACGACTCAGATCGTTGCGACCAAGCTCAACGGCGAGCTGCCGCTGGCCATGGTCGAGACCGTGGCGCTCGCGCTCGTCGCGGTCGCCGGGCTCGCGGTGCTGCGGCGGACGGAAGGGGACGACATTCTCACGGCGCTCGGCAAGGGGACGGCCCGGGGCCGCCGGCCGATTCGGCGCAGCGGCCTGCGCGCGCTCGCCACTACGGCGGGTTGGCTCTTCGCGCTGCTGCTGCTCCTCCCGCATCTCACCCTCGCGCTCGTCTCCCTGGTGCCCTACGGCAGCTGGACCACGGAGACCCTGCCCCCGCAAGTGAGCCTGGTCAACTATCAGCGCCTGTTCGCTGAGCCCGCGCGACTGCAGCCGCTCGTGAACTCGCTCTGGATGGCCGCCGTCAGTACGGCCGGGGCGGTCGTCCTCGCGCTCGCCGCGGGGGCGCTCGTCGGTCGCCGGCCCGCGGGCCCGTGGCGGGCGCCCATCACGGCGCTGGTGGCTCTGCCGTGGGCGCTTCCCGGGACGGTGTTCGCGGTGGCGCTCGCGACGACGTTCGGCGTGCACGCGCCGCTGGCGCTGCGCTGGGTCCTCGTGGGGACGGTGGTCCTGCTGCCGCTCGCGTACCTCGTGCGCAATCTGCCGATCGCGGGTCGAGCGGTGCTCGCCGGGTATCGCCAGCTCGATCCCGCGCTCGCGGAGGCCGCCGCCAGCCTCGGCGCCGGGCGCTGGACCACCTTCCGGCGCGTCACGCTGCCGCTGTTGCGGCCCGCCCTCGCCGCCGGTGGCAGCCTCGCCTTCGTCGCCGCCCTCGGCGACTTTGTGACGTCGATCGTGCTCTACACCTATGACAATCGGCCGATCTCGATCGAGATCATGTCCAGTCTCCGCGTCTCGGAGCTGGGCATCGCAGCCGCGTTCGGCGTCATCGTGATGGTCGTGAGTGCCGTGGTCCTCGGGCTGGGAGCGAGACGATGAAGCGGTTGTCGGTGCTGATGGCCGTGGCATTCGTGGACATGATCGGGTTGATGATGGTCGTCCCGCTGCTGCCGCTCTACGCCCTGCGGCTCCACGCGGATCCGTCCACGATCGGTTTCCTGAGCGCCGCGTTCCCGGTCGCTCAGCTCGCGTCCTCGCCCGTGTGGGGACGGGTCTCCGACCGCTACGGCCGGCGCCCGGCGCTGCTCGTGGGGCTGGCGGCGTCGGCCGTCGCCTACGTGATCTTCGGGTTCGCAGGCTCGCTCTGGCTCCTGTTCGTGTCTCGCTTCGTGCAGGGGCTCGGCGGCGGGACCACGGGCGTCGCCCAGGCTTACGTCGCCGACTCGATGGCTCCCCACGAGCGCGCCAAGGCGCTCGGCTGGTTGTCGGCCGCCACGAGCTTCGGCGTCATCGTCGGTCCCGCGCTCGGCTCGTTCGCGGCGCGCTGGGGCGAGTCGGCGCCGGGGCTCCTCGCCGCGGGCTTGTGCGTGCTCAACGTCGTGTTCGCCTGGAGATGGCTCCCCGAATCGCGCGTCCTGACCGGGCACCGGACCACCGAGAGCGGCCGCCACGTGCCGGCTCCCGAGCCGCGCCCGGTCCGCCGCGCGATGTGGGAAGTGATCCGGCACCCCGGCCGCCCGGCCGCGCACATCATCTGGATCTACGCCGTCGCTATGCTGGCCTACAACGCCACGCCGCCCGTGTTCGCGCTGTATCTGTCGCAGCGCTTCGGGATCACGGAGCGGAATATCGGCTACTTCTTCCTGATCTTCGGCGGCGTAGGCGTGCTGATGCGGGCGTTCGTAGTCGGCTGGGTCAACGACCGGCTGGGCGAGGTGCGCACGATGCGCCTCGGCGCCGCCTTGTACGGTGCCGGTTACCTGCTCCTGCCGCTCGCCGGGTCGGTGCCGGTGTTCCTCATGTACCAGGTGCTGCTGCCGCTCGGCACGGCACTGTTGTTCCCCGCCACATCGGCGCTCGTGAGCCACCGATCTGATGCGCACGAATTCGGCCTGATGATGGGCGTGCAACAGGCGCTGCGCGGGGTCGCGAGCATCATCGGCCCGATCTGGGCCGGCTTCGCCTATCAGCACGTCGGCCCGAGCGTGCCGTTCTTGACCTGCGCGGCGATCATCGCTGGCGCGCTGGTGCTCGCCGCTCTCGTCCCTGTGAGGGAACCCGTGCCGGCTGTTAGCTTTTCTCCATGATTCGACCACTGCTCCTGGTGCTGGCCGCCGTGGGGGTGGCGCCCACGTCGGCGCCCCGACCCCGGCTCGTCGTCGTCATCACCGTCGACCAGCTGCGACCCGACTATTTCGATCGGTACCGCACACAGTTGATCAGCGGGCTAGCGTCGCTCGTGAAGCAGGGCGCCGACTTCACCGACGCCTACCAGGACCATGCCGTGACCGAGACGGCGCCGGGGCACGCCACGATCCTCTCGGGCCGCTGGCCGGCCCACACGGGCATCGTTCGCAACAGTGTGGGCGTCCAGGACTCGACGGCCCCGCTGTTGGGCGTCGCGGGGCCCGGGGCGTCCCCGGCGCGCTTCCGCGGCACTACGCTCTTCGATTGGCTCAAGGCCGCGGAGCCTGGTGCGCGCGCGCTGTCCGTGTCGCGCAAGGACCGCGGGGCGATCCTCCCGATCGGGCGCGCCAGACAGCAGGTCTACTGGTACCAGGCCGGCCTGTTCACGACGAGCCGCTATTATGCCGACTCGCTGCCGGGGTGGGTGCGGGAGTTCAACGCCCGGCGCATTCCCTTCCGGGCGGCCGGGAGACTCTGGACCCTGCTGCTCCCCGAGCGTGACTATCCCGAGCCGGATAGCGTGCCCTACGAGAACGGCGGGCAGGACCTCACCTTTCCGCACCGGCTGCCGGCCGACACCGCACTAGCTGCGGTGGCCCTCGCCGGCATTCCCACGATGGACTCGCTCACGCTCGCGTTCGCGCTCGAGGGAGTCCGGGCACTCCAGCTCGGCGGACGCGGCGCGACCGACCTGCTCGCGGTCAGCCTGTCGACGACCGACGCCGTGGGCCACGCCTACGGCCCGGACTCGCGCGAGATCCACGACCAGGTGGTGCGGCTCGACCGCTACCTCGGCTGGTTCCTGCAGCAGCTGTTCGTGCGCTACGGCACGGAGAACGTGCTCGTCGTGTTGACCGCGGACCACGGCGTGACGCCGCTCCCCGAGCGCTCGCGGGCGGTGGGGCACCGCGGCGCGGTGCGCGTGATCCCGGACAGCATCATCCGGAACGTCAACGCCGCCCTCGACCAGCGCGCCGGCGGCGCCGACTGGCTGCAGTTCGACACGGGCATGCTGCTGCTCCCCGACCGCGCGACGCTCGCGGCGCAGGGGGTGGATGTGGACAGCGTGATCGCGGACCTGGCGGCGCGGCTGCGCGCCGTGCCCGGGGTCGCCCGGGTCGACCGGCCCGCCGACCTCGCGCGCCGCGACACGACCGACGCCGTGGTGCGCCGCTGGGTGCATCAGATTCCGCCCGGCGGGGGAGTGGAGCTCGTCGTGACCCTGAAGCCCTACTCCATCTGGACCTATGCGGACCTGCCGGCGATCGCGATGCACGGGCAGCCGTCCGACCTGGACGCCCGCGTCCCACTGATCCTGCGGGGGCGGGGCGTGAAGCGCGGCGTGTATCATGGGCGGGTCAACACGGTGGATATCGCCCCGACCCTCGCCCGGCTCCTCGGACTCACGCCCGCCGAACCGGTCGACGGGCGGGTGCTCGCCGAGGCGCTCGACGAGAAACCCTGAGGGCCCTCATGGCGCAACAGAAACTCACGGCCGAGCAGGTGCGCCGGATCGAGGAGATCCAGGAGTTCCAGCGCACGGTCGACATCGTGAAGCACCTCGTGGCCGAACTGGACGCGAACCGCGCGGCGCAGACGCGCACGATCCAGCAGTTGTGCGACAGGATCGCGAAGGAAACCCAGCAGCTGCGGCAGCGGACGCTCACGGCTAACATCGGAACGGTCGGTGACGTGGCGGGGGCGATGTCGGTCATGGCAGGGCGTGGCGGCGGGATGAACATGAAGATCCGCGGTCTGACGGATGGTGTGAACAGCCTCCGGATGCAGCTCGACACGGCGCTGAAGCAGGCGATGACGCCCGAGCCGAAGCAGCCCGAGCCGGAGAAGCCCGTCTGACCGTGCCCGCGATCCGCTGCGCCCGGCTCATGAAGCGATACGCGGACGTGGTGGCGGTCGCCGGGCTCGACCTCACCGTGGAGACCGGAGAGTGCTTCGGCCTGCTCGGGCCGAACGGCGCCGGGAAGACGACGACCATTGAAGTCCTCGAGGGCCTCACCGTCCCGGACGCCGGGGAGGTCGAGGTTCTGGGCCGGCGCTGGACCGACGGCGCCGAAGCGCGGGCGCTGCGCGAGCGCCTGGGGATCCAGCTCCAGGAGACCCAGCTCGCCGACAAGCTGACGGTGGAAGAGACGATCCGGCTGTTCCGCTCGTTCTACCGCGCCTCCCACCCGGTGGACGAGGTGCTGGCGCTGGTGGAGCTCGAGGAGAAGCGGCGCGCCTGGGTGGGAAAGCTCTCCGGGGGCCAGAAGCAGCGGCTCGCGGTGGCGTGCGCGCTCGTGTCCCGCCCGGAGCTGCTGTTCCTCGACGAGCCCACGACGGGACTCGACCCGCAGTCCCGGCGCCAGCTGTGGGACGTGATCGGCCGGTTTCGCACGGCTGGCGGCACCGTGCTGCTCACGACGCACTACATGGAAGAGGCGGAGCGCTTGTGCGACCGGGTGGCGATCATGGACCATGGCAAAGTGATCGCGCTCGGCACTCCTCGCACGCTGATCGCCTCGCTTGGCGCGGAGCACGTCGTGGAGTTCGCGCTCGCGGACGGGGCGGGGGGGACAGGGGGGACAGGGGGGCCGGGGGGGCCGGGGGGGCGCGTACCGTCGGCGGAGGAGCTCGGCGCGCTGCCGGGGGTGCGGTCCGTGCGCCCCGGGCCTGATCGCATCAGTCTCACCGTTGCGGAAGTGCACCGCGCAGTGCCGGCGCTGCTCGGGTTGCTCGAGCGGCGCGGAGCCGAGCTGTCGCTGCTCGCGACCCACCACGCCACGCTCGAGGACGTCTTCGTCGCGCTCACCGGGAGGCAGCTCCGCGATGCGTGATCACCCGCTCGTCCAGCTCACGCTCGCGCGAATGCGCGAGTTCTACCGCGAGCCCGAGGCGATTTTCTGGGTGTTCGGGTTCCCCATCGTGCTCGCGTTCGCGCTCGGCATCGCGTTCCGGAGCCGGGGGCCGGGCGAGCTGCGGGTCGCGGTGGTGCGCGGCGTGGGGGACAGCGCCCTCGCGGCGGCGCTCGGGCACGCGCCTGGACTCGCAGCCACGGTGCTCGATTCCGGCGAGGCGCGGCTCCAGCTCCGCACGGGCCGCGTCGCGCTCGCCGTCAGCGCGGGCGATCCCATCGTCTATCGCTACGACTCGACCCGCACCGAGAGCCGGCTGGCCCGCCTCGAGGTGGACGCGGCGGTGCAGCGCGCCCACGGCCGCGCCGACCCGGCCGTCGTGCGCGATGAGCGCGTCACCGAGCCGGGGTCGCGCTATATCGACTTCCTGATTCCCGGGCTCCTCGGCATGAACCTCATGGGGAGCGGGCTGTGGGGGGTCGGCTTCTCGGTGGTGCAGGCGCGCACGAAAAAGCTGCTCAAGCGCTTCATGGCGACGCCGATGCGCAAGAGCCACTACCTCGCGGCGTTCGTCCTCTCGCGGCTCGTGTTCCTGTTCCTCGAGATTGCGGCGCTCGTCGGGTTCGGGTGGTTGATGTTCCGCGTGGGCGTGCGGGGCTCGTTCGGGTCGCTGGCGTTCATCACGGTCTTGGGGGCGTTGTCCTTCGCCGGCCTCGGGATGCTCGTCGCGAGCCGCGCGCGCACTATCGAAGCCGTCTCCGGGTTGATGAACCTGGTGATGCTGCCGATGTGGATCCTCTCGGGCACCTTCTTCTCATACGCCCGCTTCCCCGATGCGATGCAGCCGTTCGTGAAGGCCTTGCCGCTCACGGCGCTGAACGACGCGCTGCGGGCGGTGATGATCGACGGCGCGTCGCTCGCGCGGCTCGGCCTGCCGCTCGCGATCGTGGCTGGGTGGGGGCTCGTGAGCTTCGGGGTCGCGCTCCGCATCTTCCGCTGGCGCTAATAGCGAGCGCGTCATTCCCCCCGCAGCAAGGCCCACAGGCGGGGCAGGAAGCCGCGCGACCGGCGCAGCGCTTCCCGAAATGCCGTCGCGCTCTCGTAGCGCGCGGCCGGATCACTCGCGAGCGCCCGGCGGAGCACCTCTTCGAGGTCCCGCGGCACGTCGCTGCGCGCCGCGTGCAACGGCGGGAAATCGTCGGTCGTCTGGCGGGCCAGGATGCTCTCGGGCGTGTGGCCTTCGAAGGGCGGGCGGCCCAGCAGGGTGAAATAGGTCACGGCGGCCAGGGAGTAGAGGTCTGTCCGCTGGTCCACCCGCTCGCCCAGGAGTTGCTCGGGCGCCGCGAACTGCGGCGTGCCGCTGCGCGACGTGGCGCCGCCGAACCGACCCTCGCCGCGGAGCGCCAGCGCCAACCCGAAGTCCGTGATGCGCAGGCGCCCGTCGGGCTCGATCAGCATGTTCTCGGGCTTCAGGTCTCGGTGCACGAGCCCGTGGGCATGCGCGTGCTCCAGCGCCGACAGCCCCCGGTCGAGCAGACGGACGCTCAGCTCCACCGAGAGCGGCCCCTGGCGCTGCACGAGCTGCGCCAGGTTGGCGCCCGGCACCAGCTCCATCGTGTACCATTGGAGCCCCGCCCGGCCCATGATGTCGTAGATGCTCACGATGCTGGGATGGCGCAGCCGGGCCGCCAGCTGTGCCTCGCGCTGGAAGCGCTCGGTCACCGCCGGATCGGCGGTCAGCGACGGGTGCAGGACCTTGATGGCGACCTCGCGCTCGAGCCCGAGATCACGCGCGCGGTACACGCGCCCGAACCCCCCCGCGCCGATCTCGTCCAGCAGCTCGTAGTCGTCCCCGAGGGCGCGCCGCAGCCGGCGTTCGAAACCCGCCTCCGCCACCTGCGGCGTGGCCGCCGGCTCCTGGAACTCGCCGGCGTCGCTCACGAAGTCCTCGAGCATCTCGGTGGCCGTGTAATAGCGGTCGCTCGGCTGCGCGCGGAGCGCGCGCAGCAGGACCCGCTCAAGCGCGGCCGGGATGGCCGGCCGCAGGCGCCGCGGCGGGACGATGCGCGCCGCCTCGGGGTCCGGCTCCTGGCCCGTCAGCGTGTAGTACACCAGCGCCGCCACGCCGTACACGTCGCTCGCGGGCTCGCCCGGTCCGCCGGCGCGGATCTCCGGTGCCACGAACGCGCCGCCCGCGCCACGCTCCGCCGGCGGCACGTCGGGAAGGCACCAGTTGGCGTAGCGCAGGTCGGTGACCACCGCGCGGCCGGACAGCTCGAGCATCAACGTCATGGGGACGATGCGGCGCAGGATCACGCCCCGCGCATGCGCGTGCTCGAGCGCGCCCAGCAGGTCGCGGACCAGCGCGTGCGCGGTCGGGATCGGCCGCGGGCCGCGCCGCAACGCCTCCGCGAGGCCCTCGCCCTCGATCCAGTTCGCCGTGCGGTAGGCGAAGCTCCCCACCAGCCCGCCGGCGTACACATGGCGGATGGCCGGGTGATCGAGCGCCGCCAGCGTCTCCGCCTCGCGCAGGAACCAGGCGCGGCTCGGGGAGTCGGGCTCGAGGTGCACGCGGAGGGCCACCGGGCGCTTCAGCAGCCGGTCCCACGCGTGGTACAGCGCCCGCTCGGGCGACAGCGCCACGAGCCGGTCCAGTCGGAATGTGGGCTCGAGCGCGCGGACGAGGCCGTCGAGCAGGTCGACCGTCGGCGTGGCCTGCGTCATCGCGCCGCCCAATCTAGCGGAAGGCGGGACCCTGGCAGCCGCGGCCGGGGCGGAGCAGATTGCGGCATGGTCCAGTACCCCGAGCAGCGCCACCGCATCGAGCGGCGGGTGCAGGGGGAGCGACGCCGCTGGCTCGACCGCCGGGTCGCGCAGCGCCGACTCGAGCGGCTCCGCGTGGCGGAGGAGCGCCGCGTGTCCGACCGCCGAGCGCGCGAGCGTCGCGCGCCGATCCCGCGGCGCAAGAGAGGCGACCGGCGCGGCTCGGGGCTCAGCTTCTCCGATTCCACCCCCCTCACCGTAATCTGACTTCGACCGCGGCCCAGCTGCCGCTGCGACCCGTGGGATTGTAGCGCGCGTCGCGCAGCCACACGCGCAGACCCCCGCCGCTCGAGTCGACGTCCGCCGCGAGAAAGCGCGCGAACTGCGCGATCGCGCGGCCGCGAGGTGTGGCGAGCGCTTGGCGCACGACCGGATCGTCGAGGTGGCGCGGCACCGCCCAGCCCGGCCCCGCAACGCTGTCGTCCGAGGCACTCACGAGCTCCCAGTGAAAGGGGCGGCCAATTTCAGTGAGCGCCGCCCAGCTCGCACCGGGACCGAAGCGCCGCACGGCTGCGTCGCGGGCCTGGGACTTCGCGATCACACTGATCAGGCCGCTGGCCGTTGCGTACGCCGCCAGCACGAGCAGGCCATACACCGCCGCCCGCCGCCGCCCGGCGACGCCGAACCAATGCCGCGTCCAGCCGCCCACCGCCGCCACGCTCACGGAGACCACGACGAGCCGCACCCACAGCGCGGTGATGGCGCGTCCCGTCCAGAGCACCAGCGTGGTGACACCGCCGAGCGCGAGGAGGTAGACGAGCGCGGGCGCCCAGTGACGCCGCGCGCCCCACGCCAGCGCGACGAGCGGGACCACCCAGAAGAACGGATCGACGATGGCGACCCAGTCGGCGTAGTACCAGCGCCCACTCCACGGCAGGAACGGGCGCAGCCCGTAGGAGCCCTGCCAGTCGAGATAGAGGTGGCTCGCGACGCTGGCCGCGACGCAGCCCGCGAGCCAGCGCCACGGCGGCCCGCCACCCGCCTCGCCCCGGGTCCACCAGCGCAAGATGAGCCCTGCTATGACCGTGAGCACGGCGATCTCGACCGCGGCGCCCAGGAGCGAGTGCGTGATCCCGCGGTGGTACACGAGGTACGCGGGGTTGGAGCGCGGTGCCCAGGCCCCGGGGCTCACCAGCAACTCGCTCCAGTCGGGGGCATTTCCGGCGACGGCGCCGATCCAGCCGGCGGCCGGCACCCTGCGGTCGGCGACGGCGCGGCCGAGCGCCGCGCCGACGAGCGTGTGAGCGAGGTTGTCCATGGCGCGGCCTAAAGCTAGCACCGCGCGGAACGAATCCACGCCTTCCCGAGTCTTCATAGGTGCGTCTGATCAGGAGGATCGATGAAACGGCTGGTTTCCATGCTCGCGTTGGCCCTGGCCGCCTGCGGGCCGGGTGTCTACACCAGGGCGGAGATCGTATACGCCGAGCCCCCGCAGTACGTCTATGTCGTGCCGCTGGAGCGCGTCGTGCTCGTCACACGCGAAGTGCTGGTGCGCGACGGCTATGTCGTCTATCGGGTGGAGGAAGCGGGCCCCAACCGCATCATCTGGGCCAGGCGGGGGGGCGACGAAGTCGTTCGAGTCTTCGTGAACCCGGAGGGGCAGCGGGTCACGATCCGCGGTCTCACCGAAGTGCGGGACCGCGGGAAGCACAAGGGTTGGGTACGCAAGGGACGCGCCGAACCGGTGATCGCCGCCGTCGACGTCCGCCTCCGCGGCGAGGGACACTAGCCGCCTCCCCCGCCGGTCCGTAGCTTAGGCGCCCCACCAGTCACTTGGGGGAGCCATCGGATACGAACCGCTGCCCGACCGCCGCGCGCGCGGCGACCGTCGTGAATCGCCGGACCGCCGGTCGGGGACGAACCGCCGCTCGGGCACAGACCGCCGCGAGGCCGACGACCCCGCCCCGGTCGAGCGCCGGTCCGGGGCCGAGCGACGCGCGCCCGCCGAGCGCCGTCGCGCCGCGCGGCGCTCCGGGTCGCCGCGCCGCGTGATCCCCGACCGCCGCAGCAAAGCCAAGCCGCCGACGGCCTGACGCCGCGTCGACCTGGGGCCTGCGCCCCGTGCCCTACCTCAAGCTGATTCACCTCGCCACGCGCCAAGCCACGGAGATCCGCGACGACGTGGCGCGGCTGGGTCGCAGCCCTGACTGTACCGTCGTGCTGGGTGGCGAGAGCGCCGGGGTCGTGTCCGGGGTGCACGCCGAGCTCCGCTACGCCGGCGCCGAGTGGCGGCTGGCGGATCTCGGGAGCCGGAACGGCACCTTCTTGAACGGACGTCGCCTCACCGCCCCCGCCCCCGCCGTCCTCCGGGCGGGGGATCTCATCACCTTGGGTGAAGCCGGCCCGCGCCTGTCCGTGGTGGCGGTCGCCGAGGTGCTCGGTCCCACGGTTCCAGAGCACCCCGGGATTCCCGAGCCGGGTCCCGAACGCCGCACAGCGGTCGAAGCCCGCGCCTACGGCGTCACGCTGCTCGACGCCGGCAGCGGCCGGCGCCACGAGGCGCGCGGCGTGCGGATTCGGCTGGGACGGGGCCGCGAATGCGAGGTGCGGCTCGCCGAGGCGCCAGACGTCGTGTCCCGCGTTCACGCCGAGCTGACCGTCGGGTCTTCCGGAGCGCTGGTCGTGCACGACGCGGGTTCGAAGAACGGTACGTTCGTGAACGACGAGCGCGTCACGGAACCCCTGCCGATCCGACTGGGCGACCGCATCGCGCTGGGACGCGGTGGGCCCGTCTTGATCGTCGAGGGACTCGGGACCTCGCCCCAGATGCCCGTGGCGCGACCGCCGGTGGCACCCGGCCAGCGGACGGTGCGAGGCTTGATCCGCCAGGCCCTCGCGCAGGCCAGGGACGAGCGGCGTCGGGGGAAGCGTGGCTCGACCGCCTTCCTTCGGGCCGTGGCCGCGGAAGTCGGCAAGGACTCCCGCCACAAGCTCCGCTGGCTTTCTGGTGTCGCGATGGTGTTGGTTCTGCTGCTTGGCGGAGCGTTGTACGGGGTGTACTGGCTGCTTTCCTCGCAGGTGGAGCAGACGGAGCAGGAGCGGCGTACGGCCGAAGACTCGGCTCGGGCCGAGACGGAGCGGCTGCGCCAGGAGCTCGCGGCGGCGCGCGCCGCCGCCGCCCCCGCCGCGCAGGTCGAGAGTCTGCGGGCGCAGCTCGGGGCGGCGCAGGCCCGTACGGCAGAGCTGCGTGCGGCCCTCGACCGTGCGCAGCAGGCCCTCACGGCCCAGCTCGCCGCGGGCGAGGCGCGGCGCGTGGCGGCCCAGAACGACGTGCAGCGGCTGCGCGACGAGCTGGCCGCGGCCGAGCGGCGCGCCCCCTCGCAGGCGACCGTCGACAGCCTGAGGCGCGCCGTGACCGCCGCGGAGCAGCAGACCCGAAGCCTCGACGCGAAGATGCGCGCCATCCGTGCCAGCGACTTCGCGACCATCGCGCAACAGAATCAGGCGGCCGTGGGCCTGATCACCGCCAGCTTCGGGCGCGACTACTACAACGGCACGGGCTTCGTGATCACACCGGACGGCTACATGCTCACCAACTGGCACGTGGTGGCCGACTCGCAGCATCCGCGGGCCGACACCGTTTGGGTGATCATGGCCGATCAGTCCCAGGCTCGCTATGCTGACCTAATCGCCACTTCTCAGGACCGCGACATCGCCGTCATCAAGCTGCGCGGCTACCAGGGACCGTACCTCACGGCAATCGATTGGAGTGGGACGAAGGCGCGCCAGGGCGAGCCGGCCGCGCTGATCGGCTACCCCGCAGGCTCGGGATTCGCGCGCCTCCGGTCATCCGTGGTGCGGACGTCCATGACCGCCGGCATCGTCTCGCGAGCGACGGAAGACGTCATTCAATTCGACGGCATGACCATCGGAGGGTCATCCGGCAGCCCCCTTTTCAATGCGAGCGGCGAAGTGATCGCAATCCACCGCGCGGGCCTGCCGCAGGCACCGGGGTTTGCGCTCTCGGTGCCGATCAAGCACGCGGTCCCGCTCATGCCCATCCCGCTGCGCCAGAAACTCCAAATTCCGTAACGAGTTGCACGCTGTCTTGCAGGCTGCGACGAGTGCAGGCTCTTGCACTACACGTCTCCCGTGAGCGGGATCACGTCCGACGAACGCTGGGTCACTGTCGACCAACCCTTTCTTGACGCTCCCCACACGGATCCCGAGCTGATCGCCGAGGCTATGCGCCGTCATAACCAATGCGCCTAACTCATTTAATGGCTTGATGTAAGCGCATATGCGCCTTGCCAAGACTGTAGAAATACTAGACACCGGCAGCACATTTGTGTTGAGAACATGTGGATAGTATTTTCGGATGCCATTCGCCCCCATTTTGTAAAGGAATTTGACGGCGGATAGGAATCGAACGGGTCGGCACGGGCCTTGCCCTACGGGGTGTCGAGCGGGCGCAACAGTGTGCTCGCGCTAGTTCAACCGCTAATTAGGAGCTCGGCACCCATGACGTTTAGACCAATAGCCCTCGTGCTGGCAGGGGCGGCCCTACTTGGGCTGAGCCAGCAAGCCTCCGCACAGGCGTGCACCGGCAATCCCTGCTCGGTTACCAACACGGCTTCTGTGACCGTGGGGACCCTGCTGAAGCTGACGCTCAGCTCGACGACGACGGGCCTGACGACGCCGGACACCGTCGCGTTCAATCAGGGCTACCAGGACGACCTCTCGGCGCTGAGTGCCACGGTGAAGGCGAACCGCGGCTGGACCCTGAACGTCAAGGCGGGGGCCGCGACGTGGACGGCGAGCGGCGCCGGTGCCCGGGCGAACAAGCCGGCGGGCGATCTTGAGTGGAGCACCTCGGGTGGCGCGCCGTTTACGGCGCTGACCACGTCGGCTGCGACCCTGGCCACATCGGGGAGCGGCACCACCGGGACCACGTCGACGCTCTCGTACCGGACGCTGTGGAATTACATCCTGGACACGCCCGGTAGCTACTCGCTGGACGTAGTGTACACGCTGACCTCTCCGTGAGGTCCGACTTGCAGATCCTGGATGTTGCGCGGCGAGCGGCTGGGGCCCTCGCCGCGCTTGTCGTGATGGGCGGGGTGCCCCGGGCTGCGAGCGCCCAGCTCTCGGTGGACCAGGTCGAGGTGTTCCTCGACCCCCATGGCGCCCTGCGCGGTTCCACCTCGTTCAATGTCTCCAACGAGAGCGATCAGGTGGCCGAGGTGACCGTGTACGTGAACGACTGGGACCGAGACCAGAACGGTGAGCACCGGTTCCTGCCGAGCGGGCAGCTTCCCAGCTCCTGTGGGCGGTACCTGCGGGTGTTCCCGCTGAGCCTGCGTCTCGCGGGGCGGTCCTCGCAGGCTGTGCGTATCGCGCTCGACGGCGCGGACTCCCTGAAGGCGGCGTGCTGGAGCATCGTGTTCGTAGAGACGGCGACGCCGCCGGCGTTGGGGCGGCAGGTCAGCTACATCACCCGCTTGGGGGTGAAGGTGTACGTGGTCCCCGCGGGGCTCACGCGCGACGGGGACATCACGCAGGTGCAGGTGCGGCTGGCGGCGCGCCGCGCGCCCACCGGCGGCAGCGGTCGCGAGCTGGCTGTGGCGTTCCACAACAGCGGCGGCATGCCGCTCTGGCCTCACGGCCGGGTCGAGTTCCGGCGCCTCGACAACTCGGTGGCGAGCAGCGTGGACGTCCCGGAGTTTCCCGTGCTCCCGGGCGCCGTGCGGCGCGTCGCGGTCGCCGTGCCCGCGCTGCCCGCCGGCCGCTACGTGGCGCTGGCGCTCATCGATTACGGCGGCTCCGAGATCGCCGGGGGACAAGCGGAGCTGGGGGTCCCCTAGCATGCCCCGGGCGAACGTGGGGAGAATCGTCGGGACCCTCGGGGTCGCGGTTGCCCTCGCGTCGCCGGGGCGCGCGCAAGTGAGCCTCACGCTCACCGGCGCGCCCAACGTGTTTCCCGCGCCCGCGGTGCCTGATTACGACGCCGGCCTGGTCAACAACCCGACCGGGGTCACGTTCACCATCACCATCACGGGCGGCGCCGCGGCGAACCGGACGACCATCGTGTCCATTCGTTCGTCCTCGGCTTCGCTCGGCGGCAGCAAGCCGCTCAGCGATCTCCAGTGGCGCCGGGCCGACCTCGCGACCTGGAACGCCATGACCACCGCCGACGCGACCATCGAGTCGCGTCCGGTGAAGAAGAACACGCTGAACGACCCGTGGTCGAACAGCGTGCTGTTCCGCATGCTGCTCTCCTGGACCGGGGATCTGCCGGGGACCTACTCGGCGGGGCTGGTCTTCACTCTGACGGTGACCACGCCGTGAGCTTCCCTCGGGCGATTACGCTGCTCGGGCTCGGCCTCGGCTGTCCCGCGACGCTCCTCGCGCAGGTGGCCGTGCGGGCCGCGGGCGCCCCGGGCACCTATCAGGTGCTCGCGGTCGCCGTGCCGGCCTCCTTCCCGGCGGATCGCCGCGTCGCCTTCGAGGTCGTGCCGGCGGGCGCGGCACGGCTGCTCGGCGCGCTCCACGGCGAGCTCGGCCCCACGAGCGGCGGCGGCCGGGTGGTCGTCCTCACCGTCGGCGTCCCGGCGGGCGCCCGAGCCGGGCGCGAGCAGGTGGCCCGGGTGCGCTTTTCGGGCGAGGCCGGCTCGGCGATCGAGGTGCCGGTGGAGCTCGACGTGTCGCGCGTGCGGCGGGCCTCGCTCACGGTCGCGCAGGGGGTGTTCGCCACGCGGCTCGGGGAGCGCGCCGCAGTCCGCTATCGCTTGACCAACACCGGGAACGCGCCCGACTCGCTCTCCGTCCGCACGACCGTGCCGCCCGGCTGGGTGAGCGCGCCGGTGCGGGCGCACGTGCTCCAGGCCGGCGGCTCGCTGGAGGAGGAAGTCACCGTCGCTGTCCCGCGCGCAGCGTCGACCGGTTCGTCACGTGTCGAGCTGGCGGTCGCCGACGCCGCCGGGGAGCTGACGCGCGCGCACGCCCTGCTCGAGGTCGTGGATAACGTGCCGCGGCGTGGCGATCAGGTGTGGCAAGTCACGCCGGGCGTCGCCGCCGTGTTCGGCGACACGTCGGCGGCGAGCCCGGTCTTCGGAATCGACCTCGAGGGCCCCGTAACCAGCACCATCCGGCTGTACGGCCACCTGGTGCAGAGCGCCGGTCTCGACCCCGCGCACTTATGGGGCCTGGCGCGCGTGGGGTACTTCCCGGGTACGAACTTTCTGTCGCTCGCGGGCCGGCGCTGGCGCCTGACGGGCGGGCGCGCGAGCCAGACGTTCTCCGATGTCACCGGGGTCAACTTGTGGGGGAGCGGCGCGGCCTTCACGTACGGCGACCCGCACTGGTCCGCCGCGACGCTCGTGGCCGAGCCCGCTACGGGCGGGACCGGGTTGGGGACGAGCGGCGGGCACCTGCTCGGGACGCAGCTCGGCATCGGGGTGGGTGGTGGCTGGTTGCGTGGCACCGCGACCGACGCGGTCGAGTCGGCTCCCGGTGGGCGGGAGTTGCGGGCGCTCGGGCTCGGCGCGACGCTGCCGCCCTTCCTCTCCGGGACGCTACTCTCCGGGGAGGTGGCCGAGCGCTGGTTCGCGTCCGGACAAGGACTCGGCTGGCTGGCGGAGGCGAAGCGGCAGCGGGAGGGAGAGTATCTGCTGGTTCGCTATACGCACGCTCCCGGCGGCAGCGCCGCATTCGCGCCGGCGCAGGACATGCTGACGGCGTACGGTTCGCGGCGTCTCGGCGTCGGGATGGTGCTGAACGGCGGTGTTTGGAGCGCGCGCGACTCGAGCCCGGCGTTCAGCCGGCTCGCGTCGTCGGGGTGGTCGGTCGCGCCGCAGTTCGCGCTCACCAATTGGGCGACGCTCGAGCTGGAGGCGCGCGCCAACCGCTTCGACGCGACGGACAGCCTGGGGACGTTCGGCAACCACGAGACCGACGGGCGAGTCGGCCTCACGGCCCGGCTCGGGAGACTGCTCGGAACGGGATCGGCCACCGTCGGCCGCGCGACGCGCACGACCGCGTTGGGCGGCTCCGGCGGCATCGCCGCGACGGCGGACCGGCTGTTGCTCGGCGGTTCGCTGGAGTGGGCGTCACCCGCGGGCGTCCTCGCGGCGACCGGCGATTACCAGCAGAACGGAGCGGGGGTGGGTTTTCTCCCGCGGCAGTACTCGGTGGGGCTGCGGGTCGACGGCGTGCCCTTCCCGAGTCACGGCGAGGCGGTCTTCAACGCGGGCGTGCAGCGATACGAGTGGTTCGGGGCGAGGCCTAGCGCCACCGTGGTGCGCTTCGGCGTGCGCGCCCCGTTCCCGGGAACCCTGGTGGTCCGACTCGATGCCGAGCACAACCCGTTGTTCCTGGCATCGGCCGGCGGCTCGGGCTGGAACTTCGCGATCAAGCTCGAGCACCCGATGGCCATACGGTCCCGCCCGGCGACGGTCGTCGGCGTGGTGTACCAGGACCTGAACGGCAACGGGAGGCGCGATGCCGGGGAGCCCGCGGTGTCGGGAGCCTTGGTGCGCCGTGATGGCGAGTCTGTGATCACTGATGCCCGGGGAACGTTCCGCTTTTTCCGACAGGCGGACGTGCCGGCGGAGCTGGATGAGAACTCCTTGCCGTTCGGATTCGTGGCCAACCCCGCGAGCCGGGCGCAGCGCGGCGAGAGGGTGGTGGAAATCGCCGTGACGCCGACCGCGCCCGTCGAGGTGCGCCTCGTGCTCACCGTGCCGGAGGGCACGCCGCGGCCGAGTGTGGACTTGCGCCAGGCCGTGGTGCGCGCCCAGGACGCGGCGGGCAATCTCTGGACCGCTCGCGCGGATAGCTCGGGGAGCGCGACCTTCCACGCGCTGCCCCCCGGGGATTACCGCATCGAGCTCGATCTCACTGGTCTGAAAGAGCCCCTGCTCATCCGCGGCGATCTTCCCGGCTTCCGGGTGCAGGCGGGGCGCGAGGTTCTCCCTGTCACGATCCCCCTCTACCCGCGACCGGTGCGATTCTCGCAGCCCGGGCAGGGGAGCCTTGGTCTCCGGTGAGCGCGCTCCGGACGTTGGGGTGGCTCACGGGCGTCGCTCTCACAGCGGTGTTGGCGACGGGATCGTGCCGCACCGCGACGGCATGTGCGCCCCCCGCTGCGCCGGTGGTGCTCGGATCCTGGGATTACGCCGCGACTCAGACGAGCCCGACCAGTGCCAGCTTGAGCGGGGTGCTGCAGATCAATAGCCAATGCGGCCACGACTTCGGCGGGACGCTCACCGGAACCCAGACCGACGCCTCGGGCTCTCACCCCTTCAGTGGGGTCGTCAACGGCAGCGCCGTCGATACGGTGGTGGACTTCGACGCTTTCCTCGACCCCACGCCGCGGCGGCATGTCGGCAAGGTGCGGAGCGATTCGATGCGCGGGACGTGGGTCGAGCCGACGGACGCCGGCACGCTCTCCGGATCGTTCACCAGCGCATGGACATCCACGCCGTGATCCGTTCCCGCGCGACCGGTCGCTGTCTGGTGCTGCTGCTGGGACTCGCTCTGCCCCAGGGTATCGCGGCGGCGCAGAGCTGCAGCGCGCCTGTCCCGAATGGGAACTGCCCGGTGAACACGAGCACGACCCTCACCGTGCCCGATGTCATGCAGCTGACGCTGACCTCCACGTCAACCGCCCTCACGGCTCCCGCGACTGCGGACTACGATGCGGGCTATGTGGCGAACACCGGGCCCACCGCGACCGTCAAGTCGAATCGTGCCTGGCGCCTGCAAGTCAGCGCCGCGGCAGCGACGTGGACGGCCTCGAACACTCAGCCGGGCGTCAACGCGCGAGCCAACAAGCCAGCTGCGGATCTCCAGTGGGGCACCGCGGCGGGTGGGCCGTTCGCCGCCTTGAGCGTCGCGCCGGCGACGGCTCAATCCGGGAGCGCAACGGCGGGCGCCCCGGCAAGCTTCTTCTTCCACACGGTTTACAGCTGGGGGTTGGACACCCCGGGCGCCTACTCGCTTGCGGTGGTGTTCACGCTGCTCGCGCCCTGACCCGGCTCAGCTCCCGACGAGCGTGTAGCGCACCGCCACGGCAGCCGTGGCGGGGGTGTCGCGGATCTCCGTCAGATTCGACCGGTCGCTTCCCGGCGCGGTCGCGATCGTGGAACCTGCCTGGACCGCGCTCACTTGGAGCCGCCATGAGGTGTTGGCGCGCACGGCCGCTGCGGGCCCCGCGGCATTCAGCCCCAGCCGTTTCGGCACGGTGACCTGCACATGGTTCACGGCACTACACGTGTTTGCCCCACAACCCTGGGCCGCCGCCCGCGTCGGGAACGAGGCCAGCAACAGCCCGGCTGCGGCGGCAGTGACGATGTGAGAAAGGCGAAGCGCAGACATGGTCATGCTCCTGGTTGTGGAGCGTCGCTCGCTCCGCACAGGAGAATGGCACATAGCATGCCCGCGACGACATGGCGCTAACATCAAGTTGGAAGCACACTTACTGCTCTTGGCCCAAGTCCACCGGAGAGTCGTTACTGTAAAGAAAATGTACAATCCATCCCGTGCTGCTTACATAACTGTGGGCCCACAGCGCCTTACGAGAGGCGCGCGAAGCTGTCTAGAAATAGTACAGGTGGCTTCACGCCGACGCCTGCGGGCGCTGCCGCCCGGCTCGGGCGATGACCTCGCGGATCACAGCCTCGAGTGCCGCGAAGTCGAATGGCTTCATCACCGTCGGCACGCCCGCCTCCTTGATCAGCGCCGCGGTCTCAGGGGCGAAGCTGTCTCCGGTCGAGAAGACGAGCCGCGGCAGTAGCTCCGGACGGTCGCGGCGCAGGCGGTCGAGGAATTCGCGCCCGCTCATGCCCGGCATCCGTACGTCCGAGATGATCACATCGAAGTCCCGCTGGCGGAGGACCCGCAGCGCCTCGGCGCCGTCCGAGGCGCCCGTGCCGTGGATGCCGCGGCGGTCGAGGAACCGCAGCAGGGCGTTGCGCAGCGCCGTCTCGTCGTCGACCACGAGCACCGTGAGAACGCCGGTCGCCGCCGCGGGTGGCGGGGCTGCGTCGAGGGGCGGCCGTGCGTCGTGCCGCGGGTCGCGCGGGAGGGCGACGAAGAAACGCGCGCCGTGCCCCGGCTCGGACTCGACCCAGATGCGGCCGCCGTGCTCCTGGGCGATCCCGTAGCAGATCGAGAGGCCAAGACCGGTCCCCACGCCCTCGGCTTTGGTGGTGAAGAACGGGTCGAAGATCTTGCCGCGGATGTCCGGGGCGATGCCCGGGCCCGAGTCGGCGATCTCGAGCACCGCATCGAGCTCGTCGGCGCGGGTGCGGACGGTGATCGTGCGCGGCGTCTCGACGGTCACCAGGGCCTGTTCGGCGTTGATGAGGAGATTCAGGAGCATCTGCTGGAGCTCTGAAGCGTCGGCCCAAATTTTCGGCTCGCTCGGATCCAGCTCGAGCGACATCGTGATGTTCAAGGTCGACAGATGGTAGGAGCGGAGCGCGTACGTGCGGCGCACGATGTCGTTCAGGTCCAAGAGCGTGCGCTGCTTGCCGCCCGCCCGGGCGAAGGCCAGCAGGTTCGACGTGATGCGGCCGATCCGCGTGGCCTCGTCGTACACCATCTGGAGCATCTCGCGATGCTCGGGCTTGAGCTCGTCGAGCAGCAGCGTCTGCGCGAACCCGGAGATGATGGCCGCGGGATTGTTGATCTCGTGGGCCACCCCGCTGACGAGCTGGCCCATGGCGGTCAGCTTCTCCGCCTGCTGCAGCTGCGCTTCGGTGCGCTTCTGGTCGGTGACGTCCCGCGCGAGCACGAGGATGCGCGTGATGCCGCTGCCGTCGCGCACCGGCGCGTAAAGCACGGCGCTGACGCCCCGCGTGCCGTTGGCTCGCTGGAAGGGCAGCTCGAATTGCTGCACCTCGCCGCGGAACGCAGCCGCCATCCGCTCGCCGACCAGGGCGGCGGCGGTGGGATCGAAAAACTCGAACACGGTGCGGCCGTTCACGGATCCCTCGGCCGCCGCCATCCGCTGCGCCGGCGCGTTCGACTCGAGGATCCGACCCTCACGATCGACCACCACGATCGCATCGGGGACGGCGTCCATCACCAGCCGGAGGTTGCGCTCCGCGGCCGCGGTGGCGGCGAGCGAGTCCATGAGCGACCGGGTCTGGTTCGCCACCTCGTTCTCGAGCAGCGCCGTGTAGCGCCGGTCGGACCGGAGGGAATACATGAACCGGAGGGCGATGATCGCGACGCCGCCGGACACGAGCAGCGCAGCCGCGACGAGGACCCGCGCCCAGCCATCCCGGGGCGCCAGGCCGTACGCGACCGCGATCACCGGCAGCGAGACGGCGGCGACGGCGATCAGCGCGCGGGTGTGCCGGTTCAGGGAAGTCACGGCGACCTCGCGGGCAAACCTAATCGTCCACCCCGGTGCTGGCGAGGGTGCGTTATGTTTCGCCGCCGTATGGACCGGCCTGGCTGGATCGACGCCCCGCGCGCCTCGCTCGCGCAGTGGGACACGCTCGCGCGCTTCGCCGCCGAGGTGCGACGCGACGGGTTGATCCGAGTGGTGGTGTGCGGGATGGGCGGCTCGAGCCTCGCCCCGCTGGTGCTCGGGGCGAGCTTCGAGAGCCAGTCATTGTCCGTCCTGGACAGCACCGATCCCGCCGCCGTGTTGGCGGCCGCCCGCGCGCCCGGCCTGGAGCGCACGCTCTTTCTCATCAGCAGCAAGTCGGGCACGACGGTCGAGACGCTGGCGTTCTGCCGCTATTTCGCGGCGCGTCTCCCGGCCGAACAGTTCGCCGCGATCACGGCTCCGGGGACGCCACTCGAGGCCCTCGCCCGCGAGCGGCGCTTTCGTGCCGTGTTTTCCCACCCGCCGGACGTGGGGGGCCGCTACGCCGCGCTCACGACCATCGGCATGCTGCCCGCTGCCCTGATTGGCGCCGACGGGCGCGCGCTGCTCGAGCGCGCGCGCGCCGTGGATGTGGCGGGAGCGAAGCAGTTGGGCGCGCGGCTCGCCGCGGCCGCCCGCGCGGGGCGCGACAAGCTCGTCCTGCGCCCGCCGCCGCGGGTGGCACGCCTCGCGGACTGGATCGAGCAGCTCGTGGCCGAGAGCACGGGGAAGGATGGGCGCGGCGTGATCCCGGTCGTGGACGATCCCGACGCGAGGCCGCGCGCCGACACGGAGACCGTCACGGACTTCTCGGCCGATCCGCTCGACCTGGGCGCGGAATTCCAGAAATGGGAGTACGCCACCTGGGAGCTCTGTTCCCGGCTGGGTGTGAACGCGTTCGATCAGCCGGACGTCGAGGAGGCGAAGACGCTGGCGCGCGCCGAGCTCGCCCGGGTGGACGGCGGGGGAGCGGACGAGCCGCTCGCGACGCTGACGCCGGAGGCGCTGCACCGGGCTGCACGCCCGGGGGACTACCTCGCGATCCTCGCGTACTTGCCGCCTACCTCGGAGAATGCGGCCCGGCTCCAGGCCGTCCGGGCGGCATGGGCGCGTGCCCTCGGCTGTGCCACCACGTTAGGCTTCGGCCCACGCTATCTCCACTCCACCGGCCAGCTGCACAAGGGCGGCCCCGCTACGGGACTCTTCCTGGTCATTACGGCGGATGACGCGGAGGACGCCGAGGTTCCCGAAATGGGGATCACGTTCGGGCGACTCAAGCGCGCGCAGGCCCGCGGCGACATCCGGGCGCTGCTCGCGCGGCGGCGGCGGGTGGCGCACGTGCATCTCGCGCGACCGGACGACGTGAACGAGCTGGCGGTCAGGGAGTGAAGAACTCGCCCATCTGTGGCGCCGTCGCGGCCGCGCCGGGAAAGCCGGTGAGGCCCAATGCCTCCATCGTCAGACGCAAGGTGCTCTGATGCTGGTACGGCGTGGTGGATCGGTAGCCGGGCTTCGCCTTTGCGCTCACCGCGACCCAGGCGACGCGTCCGCCGCCGTGCGTGGAGTCGTCCAGGGATTCGTCGAACGTGATGATCAGCAACCCGTCACGCTGGAACATACGGCTGCGAACCAGCGGTCCGATGTTCTGGCGCAGCCAGGCGTCGGCCATGGCGAGCGTGCAGCCGTGCGCGTCGTGGCAGAGGTTCGGCACGATGAACGAATAGTTCGGCAGGGCACCGTTCGCGAGGTCAGTCGCGAACCGGGTGAACGGAACCAGGTTGTTCCGCTCTGCCGGGTTCTTGATGACATCGGAAAGATATGACAGGGGGTTGTGCCGCCGGGCGTAGGGCTCCGGTCCGTCTCCCGTGTAGCCGATCGAGGGGAGGTTCTCCGCGTATGACTTCCACGTCTTCCCCGCCGCCACCAGGCGGCGCACGATATTGTCGGCCGTGACGGTGTCGGCGTAGCTGCTGTTCTCGGTGACGAGTTGACCCGTTGTGAGCATGAAGTAGTTGCCGATCGACGGGTGCGAGTTGGCGTAATACTGCGTAGCGAGCCCATAGCGCCTGATGAGCGTGTCCAGGAAGGGCATCGCGCCGGTGCCGACGACGCGCGAGTAGTCGGAGTTTTCCTCCACCACGACGAACACGTGCTCGAACCGGGGAGGGGGAGCGCCCTCGGGGTGCAGGACCGCGGCCGCCCGGCTCCAACCGATGGCGCCGGCGAGCGCGATGCCGACGATGCGAAGCGGCCGCAGCGAGAGGCCGCGTTGGCAGGTTTCCATAGGCGCTACATGCTGATCCAGTAGTTGAACTTCACGAGCAGCACGTTCGTGGGCCGGTCGAGCAGGAGCTCCCGCGCGAAGTCGCGCGTCAGGTCGAACGTGGCGTCATAGGGTACGTAGCCGAAGCGGGTCTGCGTCCAGACGACGAACAGCGTGGAGCCGGGGCGGTACTCCCAACGCAGCACAGCGTTGACCTTGACCGTCCGGGTGCGGAAATCAGGATCTTGAAACCTGATGGTGTCGCCCGGCACCGCCGCGTCCGGCTCGACCACGTAGGTGTCGCCCACGCGGCTGATGGTCGAGCCGTTGTCGCGGCCGTACGTGTTGAACGTAAACGTCTTCCGCGCCCGTAATTCCTTGAAATCCGAGTAGTCGCCCGCGAACGCGAACGGCTGCGCGTAGAGCTGGAAGCTCAGCGTCGGGGAGAAGGTGGCGTTGGCGCGCAAGGTGACGTACGCCTGGCGCTGGGACAGCGCGGCGAACACGTAGCGCCTGCCCAACGTCGCGGTCGCCGTGGAGTCGGTCGCCTTGGTGACAAACTGGGCCGCCGCCCGCCCCGCGACATAGCCGGCCGTGGCGCTGAGCGACAGCGCAGCGCTGGGCCGCAGCGTGAGCTGGGGAATGAGGTTCACGGCCCAGCCGCCCGCCTCGTCGGCCTGCACCGAGACGAACCCGTAGGCGCCGACCGCGCGCCGCGTGTCGGTCTGAAGGTCCGCGCTCGTGAACCAGCCGGCCGGCTTCAGCGCGAGCGGGCCGCCGCGCGTGAGGCGGTCGTCGACGACGCGGGGAGTATAGGAGACGGACCAGTCGGCCGACCAGAAGTTGCGGAACTCCGCGTAGCCGAACGCCTTGACGGTGCGGTCGATGGGGTCGCCGTCGTAGTTCCAGCTGGGGGCGACCTGGAGGTACGCATTCGCCTGCCGAAACAGCCTGCCGGGCTTGGTCCACTTGTAGCCCAGCACGGCGGCTGCCGAAATGCGGTCCACGCGATTCTGGAATCCGAGGTCGTTCACTTCGAACCCGGGGGAGGTAGTGCGTCCGGCCACCCCCCACCGCCAGTACCCCGCCACCTTGTTCAGGTACAGGTCGGCGCTGACGCCGGCGAGCGCCGTACGCGTGGGATCGTAGCTGAAGCGCTGAGCGTCGGGGCGCTGGAAGTAGCGGTTGGACGAGCGTTGCACCTGCTGCAGCGCGGCGGGTTCTCCCTGGAGGTAGGAACCGCCGACGCTGCCGGCCAACGTGTAACGCTTGTCGCCCCAGCGCTGGAAGAAGTCGAGGCCGCCGGCGAACGCGTCGCGCGGCAGCATGTCGAGCGCCGACGTCGTGGGCCGCCGGTCCATGGCGGTGGCGAGCAGCCCGATGCTCGTGTTGCCGCCGTTCATGTCCCGCTTGATGCGGCCGGCGAAGTAGTTGGTCGCCGGCTCGACCTCGTCACGGTAGCGCGTCCCCGTCATCGTGTCGAGGACGGTGGCGCGCTCGCGGGCGGTGATGGCATCGAGCAGTCCCACGGACCAACCGGCCGCAGAGCGCCCGCTGAGTTTGGCCGCGCCGAGAATGGTGGTGCTCTGAGGGACGTCCTGGAAGGTGCCGCTCGAGGATGGCTCCCCCTGCGGCGGCCGCCCGATGCGCCGGGAATAGAAATACAGCGGCAGGTCGCTGAAATGGTTCACGCCGCCGCCGTTCCCGCCGAAGTCGAAGATCTGGGTGCCCTCGATGAAGAACGGCCGGTGCTCGTCGAGGAACTCCTCGAACGCCGTGAGGTTCACGAACGTCTGGTCGACCTCCACCTGCCCGAAGTCGGGGTTCACCGTCGCGTCGAGCGTCTGGCTCGAGCTCACACCGTACTTCACATCCGCGCCGACGCTGCGGCGGTACGCGCTCGGCGTCTCAAATGGGTTGCCGAGCACCGTCGGCTGGCGGTACGTCCCGCTCCCGACGGCGTAGGGCAGGATCTGGAGGTGCTTCCGGGTCTCGAGGCCCGCGAGCCCGACCAGGTTGGCGAAGCGGGAGGCCATGCCGCTCTCGGTCCTGGGGACGAAGGGATAGAGGGCCAGCTCGTTCTTGCGTTCGATCCAGCGGACGAAGCGCACGCCCCACACCTGGGTCTCGGCCCGGGCGAACCGCAGCTGCGTGAACGGGATGCGGATCTCGGCCGTCCAGCCGAGCGAGTCCACCATGGTGGCGGATTCCCATACGGGGTCCCACGACTTGTCGGAAAAGGTGCCGTCGCCGCCGTAGAGCACGTCGGTGTGGACACCTGCGGCGTTCACCGTGAACTCGAACGCCGTGCGGTAGTCGTGATAGCTGTCGAGCAACACCCGGAACTCGTCGCTGTGCGACGACGCGTCGCGCCGCGCGAGCCGCCGCACGATCTTGGCAGGCTCGGCGTCGAACAGCCGGGCGCCCACGTATATGGCGTCCGCGTCGTACAGCACCCGCACCTCGGTCGACTCGGACGCCGCGGCGCCCTCGTCCGGGTCGATCTGGAGGAACGCCCTCACGGGCGTCGCGAGGGCCCAGTCCGGATCGTCGAGGCGGCCGTCCACGGCGGGCGCCCGAACGAGCCGGACCGCAGTCACCGCGGGTGCGACGGGCGGGCTGGCGGCAGTTGCCTGCAACAGAACGGCACAAATCGCGGGGAGCACGGTCATCAGTGCGACGTCACTCGCAATGCCTCGTCCACGATGAACTCGGCCAGCTCGGGGTTCTGCTTGTGGAGATCGCGCCGGGCCCGGCGCAGGCAAGCCAGGGCCCGGTAGGGCCGCAGGTTCGCCTGCGCGCCCGGCAGCCCCGACGTGGTGTACGCCTCGACGAAGGCGTCGGCGGCGGAGTCGAGAGCGTGCCGCGCGGCGAGCAATTTGATCGCCCGGCGCTGCAGCGCGACCAGGAACGCGGCGACGTCCTGGCTCGGGTCTGCGGTATCGTGCTCATCCAAGTCGATGGCCACCGTGCAGCGATTTGGGCGGCTCCGAATGGGCTGGATGCGCGTCTCCTGCGTTGCGCCCGAGTGCCATTCCGAGACGCACAACCGTTCGAGCGCTTCGCGGAATTCTTCCCGCTCCAGTGTGGCCATGAGATCCGACGCGATTGCGAGCGTCATGTGTGCTCCTCACGCTTCCCTAGAAGCGCAGCAAGTAGCTCGCCTTGACGAAGAACTGTCGGCCGACGGACATGGAGGGGGAGCGGCTGGGCGCGAGGTCGCGCGGTGGCCCCGGGAGGATCTCCAGGTTTTCGTAGCGATCCGTGTACCCCAAGAACAGTGCCGTCCCGGG
>WNGD01001375.1_pt1 | contig 47233 bp, 33 predicted proteins | sample 5400671 | NCBI WGS metagenome assembly WNGD01 (sample SAMN13153369, study PRJNA577476) | soil metagenome | isolation source: 40 cm soil or saprolite under grassland replicate 2 | place: USA:California | collected 2016-06-15 | reverse complement strand
TGATCTCATTGATTTTCGCAGCGATTTGAGGGAAGCTTGGCTCCGCCAAGACGCATGCAGCACGTTTCTGCATTCTCACGCCCGCAAACTGTCCCGGCTGCGCCTGCTCCGGCAGCCGCCGGACGGAAGCCTAATTTGTGGATTCTGGACAGTTGGCGCGACTTAGTTCTTTACGTGTGTACGCCGCTGCTGCTGGTGCCCATCTTCATCGGGGCCCAGGGAGTCTGGGCCGCCGAAGACATTTATCTGTTTGTCGCGGCGTTCGGTGCGATGGGGCACCACTTGCCTGGGATGATTCGCGCCTACGGCGACCGCGCCTTATTTCAGCGTTTCCGATACCGCTTCATTTGCGCGCCGATTTTCCTCGTAGTGGTTTGCGCGGCCTTTTCTCTGTGGGACCTGAAGGGCATTGTGCTGGTTGCGTTTGTGTGGGGCGTTTGGCATGGAATGATGCAAACATACGGGTTCTGCCGTATCTACGACGCGAAGGTCGGTTCCTTCGCCCAGCTAACACGCCGTCTTGATTTCGCACTGTGCGGAATCTGGTTTGCGACTGCTGTGTTTCTTTCGCCCCAGCGGATGACCGACACCTTGGAAAGTTATTACTCGGCCGGCGGACCTTTTATTCCGCCGGCTCTTCTTCGGGCAGCACAGCAAGGATTACTGACTGTGGCCTTGGCAATTTCCGGTGTATTCCTGGTGAATTTCGTCTGGATGTGGATGCAAGGGAAGCGACCAAGTCCGGTAAAGCTCGTGCTCCTTGTCACGAGCATTTCCTTTTGGTGGTACTGCAACAACATCGTAGCCAGCGTTCTCGTCGGCATCGCCCTATTCGAAGTGTTCCACGATGTGCAGTACCTCTCCCTGGTTTGGATTTATAATCGTAAACGAGTCGAGAGCGACAGGTCGATCGGCGGGTTTATGCGTTTCGTGTTCCGCCGCAGTGGCGCGCTGGTCGGCGTTTATGTAGGCTTGGTGCTCGCCTATGGTGGTCTGAGTTTGTCCAAGTCCTATGTGGGCATCGACGCCGTTAAACGTATTCTAACGGGCGTAGTGACCGCATCGGCGTTGCTCCATTTTTATTATGACGGCTTCATTTGGAAGGTTCGAGAGAAATCCACCCGACAATCTCTCGGCATCACCGGAGGCACCGCCAATGTCTCAACAAGTGCTTTTCTTCCGAGGTGGGCGTTGCACGGCGCGAAATGGGTAGCCGTCTTTGTCATACCTCTTGCAGCGCTTTGGTTCACGGAGATGCACTCTGCCCAAGGTAAGCTTGAGCGTCTGGCCGCGATCGTTGCTGATCTTCCGTCCAGTGTGCGGGCGCATTTCAATTACGCGACGGCTTTGCAAGAGGCCGGGCGAACCGACGAAGCAGCCGGACATTTTTCCGCAGCGCTACGTTTGAATCCCGGCTCGGCGAAAGGCCACGTTAATCTGGCCGGCCTGTTAATCGAGAAAGGAAAACTGGACGACGCGCAAAGCCATTTTGAACAAGCGTTGCGCATCGAGCCCAATAATGCCGAGTATCACTCGGGCTATGCTTATCTTCTGGAACAACTCGGTCACGACGACCAAGCGGCTGCCGAATGCCAGGCCTCCATTCGACTAGCCCCCAAGTCCGCGCAGGCACATTACAGCTACGGCGCGTTCCTCGAAAAACACGGCAAAATCGATGAGGCGATTGCGCACTACCGAGAGGCTCTGCAAGTGGATCCCCGTTTGGTCGACGGGCATATCGACCTGGGAAGTTTGCTCTTCGAGAAGGGCGACCTAGCTGAAGCAAAGGACCATTTTCAGAAGGCCTCCAATCTCAACCCCAAACTTGCCCAACCACATAACTACCTAGGGAAGGTTCTCATGCGCGAAGGCGACGCCACTCAGGCGGTCTTGCAATTCGAAGAGGCGTTACGTCTCCATCCCGACTTTCCGGAGGCCGAGGAAAACCTGCGCGTCGCCAAAGAGAGCGAAAACCTGAATGGACACCAATAAGACACGAATTTTTTGTTCGCCGTATTCGTGTGCAGTAGTGTCGATTGGTGGTCAGATTTTTTGAGCGGCGAGATTGGCTTTGGGGACTTCTTCTAGTCGCGTTCGTTTTCATCGCGTACGCGCCGGTCTTCCATGCTGGATTTGTTTGGGACGATGAATCACATCTGACCCAGAATCCATGCGTAGTCGGCCCGCTCGGGCTGACGGAAATCTGGACCAGCACACGGGCAGTCTATTATCCGCTCGTGCTGACGACGTTCTGGGCGCTGCACAAGTTCGTTGGGTTGAATCCGCTGCCATATCACGTCCTGAACGTGTTGATGCACGCGGGGTCGGCGGTATTGCTTTGGCGCGTCCTTCGACAACTTGGGGTCGCTGGCGCATGGCTGGGCGCGGCACTCTGGGCGCTCCACCCCGTGATGGTGCAATCAGTCGCCTGGGTGACTGAGCTAAAGAACACTCAGTCGTGCCTGTTTTATCTTTTGTCGGCCTCGTTCTTCTTGAATTGGGAAGAGCGAGCTCGGGTCACGCGGGTAGTCCAGATAAAGAGCACGTCGATGTTTGGTCTGTCGCTAGCCTGCTTCGTGCTGGCGACGCTAAGCAAGCCCTCAGTGGTCATGTTGCCCGTCGTGCTCGCTCTCTGTCTCTGGTGGCGGCGAGGACGGGTGGGATGGCAAGATGCAGTGCCGCTCGCTCCATTCCTGGTCATCTCAGCGCTTGCAAGCGCCTGGACAATTTGGGAACAGAAATTTCACGCGGCTGCAGTCGGCCCGGAGTGGGCGCAGACCTGGCCGGAGCGTCTGATCATCGCAGGACGAGCGATATGGTTTTACCTGGCCAAGTTATTCTGGCCTCATCCTCTCATTTTCATTTATCCGCGGTGGGAGATTCATCCATCGCATTTGATGGTCTATGTGCCGTTGTTAGCAACGGGAGTTGGTTTGATCCTCTTGTGGTTACTGCCGGGAAAAGCGAGCCGCGCTGTGTTCTTTGCAGCGGCATACTATGTGATCTCGCTGTTTCCGGTGCTTGGCTTTTTTAGCGTTTATTTCTTTCGCTACGCGTTTGTGAGCGATCACTTCCAATACCTCGCGAGCATGGGGTCACTTGCGTTAGCTGGCGCTGCCATCACCGAAGGCTGGAGCCGGCTAGCTATAGCCGCGTTGCTTGGTCGAGGAGTCGCATTTCTGCGGCTGGGACTCTGTAGTATCCTCCTGCTTTTGCTTGCGGCTTTGACGTGGCAGCAAACTGCCATTTATCACGACCTCCTAAGTTTGTACACGGACACACTCGCAAAGAATCCCGGGTCCTGGATGGCGCATTACAACCTGGGAATTGCTCTTTATGATCATGGCGAAACCGATCAGGCGATAACTCATTATCGCGAGGCGATCGCGCTACGGCCAAATTATGCAGAAGCACACTACAATCTTGGTCGCCTGCTGGCTGAGAAGGGTGAATTCAACGATGCCATCGATCATTACGAGGCGGCGCTAGCGATTAATCCCGCTGACGCCGAAGCGCATAACAATCTCGGTGCTACGTTGTTCGAAATCGGCCATGTCGATGACGCCATTGCGCATTACAACAAGGCACTGGCGATCCGACCGGATTATGCCGATGCGTCATGCAATTTGGCGGATGCGCTTCTTTCCAAAGGCGACATGGATGGCGCGATCGCTCATTATCTTCCGTGTGTCGCCGTTTTGCCCAATCACGCCGACGCTCAATACAACCTCGCGAGCATGCTCCTTCGCAAAGGGCAGATCGACGAAGCTATTACACATTACGAAAAGGCGTTAGAGTTGCTTCCGGGGAACGCGGATGCCCATTTAAATCTGGGCAGCGCGTTTCTGGCGAAACGCCGCGTTGTTGATGCGATTGCGCAATACAAGGAAGCGCTTCGCCTTGCACCGGAAAATGTTGCCGCCCAAAGTAACCTGGCGTGGCTGCTGGCGACGTCGCCGGAGCCGTCGCTTAGGAACGGGCCGGAAGCGGTTCTGCTAGCTGAACGGGCCAGTCGCTCATCGGGTGGGAAGAGGCCACTTATTCTGCGGATTCTGGCTGCTGCTTATGCCGAAGCTGGCCGCTTTCCTGAAGCTAGAGAGACAGCTCAGGAGGCACTGCAAGCGGCCGACGATCAGGGAAACTCCACATTAAGCGATTTTCTTCGAAAAGAGATCGCGCTTTATGAATCGGGGCAGCCTTATCACAGGCAAGCTAAATAGCTAATCAACACGCTTGCTCCCACGCGTGACCAAATCGCGCCATGCAAATAAACGTTCGCCAGTGGCCCTAATCGCCGGGTTTCGCTCCGCGGAGCGGGACATGCTCGCGGTAAAGCCCCACATCCTCATTAAGGACATTCGCGAACCCGGATTTGCCTTGCATGGTAGCTATAACTATCGCTTGTTTGGCGGTTGTAATTGCCTCAGAGAACCGGCCGCTCTCTGCGTAAGCAGCTGCGAGCGTCCGGAGAAAGTTAGGATCTTTGCCATCTGAAAGCTCCATTGCTCGCTGGGCAAACTCGACTGCTTTGATGCCATCACGGATAGACGCATCGGGAGCAGTCGCCAACACCCAGGCAATGTTGATGCGAGAATGGGGATCTTCGGGAGCTAATGTCATTGCCGTTTTGTAATGGGCGATTGCCTCCTTGAGCGAACCTCGCCGCAGAAGAGCATTACCAAGGCAGGTATGGGCATCCGCGTCATTGGGTTGTATTTGGAGCGTTTTCTCCCAATCCGCCATTGCTTCGTCGATGTGGCCTTCTGCAAAAAGAATGACCCCGCGGTTGTAATAGGGATCTGCATAACTTGGTTGCAATTTTATTGCCTCCTCATAGTGAACCATCGCTTCATCGGGTTGTCCTTTTCGGCCCAGAGCATCCGCGAGGTTCACGTGCATAAAAGCTGAACCGACGCTGTAGTGTGGATCCGGCTTGGTGGACCTAATCCTTAACGCGGTCTGAAAGTGCGAGATCGCTTTGTCCAGTTCACCGCGGTCGACGCACAGGTACCCGAGATTATTGTGGGCAACGTCGTTGTCAGAAGTCACGGCAAGAGCGTGGGTCCAAAGAGTCTCGCTGTTGCACCAATAGGAAGTCTGAACGAATGCTGTCCATGCCAAAGCAATGATGATCACTAACGCGGTGACGACAGTAAATCGTGATCTGAACTGGGGCACTGCTGTCACGTCAGCAGCGAGCCAAACTGCGAGCAGAAACAGACCAATATGGGGGAGGTAAGTATAGCGGTCGGCATAGCCTTGTTCTCCAACCTGAACGAGACCAATTACGGGGACGAGCATACCGACATACCAAAACCATCCGGTGAAGAGGTACGGTCGTTCTCTTCGGAAAACGATCGCTGCAACAGTGATGGCGAGAAGCAGCCCGATCGCGAGAATGACTTCCCAAATTGCCAGGGTATCGTTTGGATGAGGATAGAAAACGGCGAGGCGCGTCGGCCACAATGTTTTCCAGACGTAAATCATGTAAGTCGCGAACGCGTTTTCCACTCGCCACGGCAGCGGCAAGGGCGGGATCGCGCCGGTAGCACGTTTCTGCAGGACAAATGTGACGAGACAAGAGCCGGCCGAAAGAACGACCAAGGGGACCTTTTCCAGGAACAGGCCTCGTATTACGCGCCTTTGATTACCGGATTTTGAGATTTTGCCCTTTCCTGTGGTTGAGGAAGGTTGTTCAAAGCGACGTAGGGGCCAGTAATCCAGAAGAAGAAGGATGACGGGTGCGCTTACCAGCATTGGCTTGGACATGAGCCCGGCCGCGAACAGGACAGCGACCGCCAGATAGCGCGTTACAGACGGTGCTCGTGCATAACAAACGTAGGCCGCCAGCATGAGCAAAAAGAAGACAGCGCTCAGAACGTCTTTTCGCTCGCTTACCCATGCTATTGATTCGACATGGAGTGGGTGAACCGCGAATAATGCTGCTACTATCGCACTCTTCCAGTCTGCGCCAGTCATTTGCCGCAGCACTCGAAACAACAGGAGCACTGCGATGGTATGCAGGACGACGTTCGTAGCATGATGGCCCCCGGCTTTCAGACCGTATAGCTGGCAGTCCAGCATGTGCGAAATAGTCGTCAGTGGATGCCAGTTGCGTGCGTTTGGGCTAGTAAAGGCGAGCGCTATGCCTTTTAGCGTTAATCCGCCCTGAATAGCGGAGGCATTATAGACGTATAAGTCGTCGTCAAAATTAACGAAATCATAGCGGATTGTTTGACCGAATACGGCCAGGCTGATTGTGGCAAGAAACAGATATACGGCGATAGTAATGTGATGACTGCGAACGCCTCTTGGTAATCCGCCTGGGCGGTCTTCGAACCGCCGCTTGTTGTTATTCACCGGGAGGTAAACTGCCATTTGTCATGCTGGCATCACGCAGCGGTCTACCAGTTTGGTAGAGAGCGATATTGCTCTGAAGCTCGGTGGCCAATCCGGGATTACCCTGGATATTTGCTAATTCAGCGCCGCGTTGTGCAGTTTCAATCGCCTGGGAGAAACGGCCATTCTCTGCATAGGCGGCTGCCAATATCCGAAAAATCATTGGGATCTTGCCGCCCGAGATACGCAGCGCTTTCTCGGCGAGCTCAACTGCTCGGCCGCCATCTCGGATTGAGGCGTCGGCGCACGTTGCGAACACCCATGCAAGATTGCTCGCAGCATTTCCGTTTTCAGGCTCGATTGCCAGCGCGTCCTGCCACTGCTCAATCGCTTCCTTCACGCGGCCTTGCTGGATGAGCGCCGTTCCCAAAATATTGCGTGCTTCTACGTTCTCGGGTTCTATCTCCAAGAATTTACGATAGTGAACCATCGCCTCTGCCAGCCGCCCCTTTTGAAGCAGGGCCTTCGCGAGGTTGTTATGAGCCGGGCCATTTTCGGGGCGGAGATCGATAGCTGCTTGTAACCTGGAAATGGCCTCATCCAGCTGGCCCTTTTGCAGGAAAATTATACCCAGATTGTTCTCAGCAACATCGTTGTTTCTCGTCACGGCAAGCGCACGAGTGAACAGCGTTTCGCTATCGCGCCAATAAGATGCTTGGACCCAGGCGCGCCAGCTTAACACGCCAATTATGAGTACTGCGGCCGCGCCCAGAACTATTCGTTGTCGGTGCCATGAAGCAGTCAAATCGGCAACAGCCCAAGTACCAGCGATGTAGAGGCCGATCTGTGGTAAATACGTATATCGATCGGCATGTCCCTGCCAGCCTACCTGGACCAACCCGATTACTGGAACAAGCATCCCGAGATACCATAGCCAACCGGTGATGAAATACTGTGCATTCTTTCGCAGGATTATCGCTGCTATGGTAGTTCCAATGAGAACGGTAAGCGCCGGGATGATTTCCCACGATGGCAGCCTGTTTTCAGGGTGAGGGTAGAAGACTGCCAGGTTTACCGGCCAGAACATCTGCCGCAGGTAGACCACGTAGGTAACAATGGCATTGTTAATTCGTGCCAACATTGGCAATTGCTCCGTCCAACCGATTGCTCCTCGTTGGGCCAGAAACGTGACGGTGCTTGAAACGGCCGAGAGCGCGAGCAATGGAATCTTTTCGAGGAACAACCTTGGCAGCTGATGTCCGACGTCTGACCGCTGACCTCTGATTCGCTCCAGCGGCCAGTAGTCCAAGAGTAACAGCACGAACGGCACCGTCACCAGCATCGGTTTCGACATCAGACCAAGGGCAAGCACAAATGCGACCGTCAAATAGCGCCAGATCGACGGGGCGCGTGCGTAGTGGACGTATGCCAACAGAGTGAGCATGAAGAAAACACCGCTGAGCACATCCTTTCGTTCGGCCACCCAGGCAACCGACTCCACGTGCGAAGGGTGAATGGCGAACAGCGCCGCCACAAACGCGCTCCGCCAAAGCGCGCCCGTCATCCGTTGTAGCGCGATAAAGAGAAGGATTACGGCAATGCAGTGTAGGAGGACGTTTGTGAAATGATGCCGGCCTGCCTTTAACCCATATAACTGACAGTCCAGCATGTGTGTGATTGTTGTTATCGGGTGCCAGTTCTCCGCATGGATATGGATGAATGCCCAGGCAATACCATCGGTGTTAAGGCCATTGGTTATCCTGGTATTTTGGTAAACATAACGCGGGTCGTCGTAGTTAACGAAGTCATACTCGAGTGTTTGCCCAAACACGGCCCATGTAAGCACTACAAGACAGATACAAACGCCGACAAATTCCCGGTGGTGACGTGTCTTGGGAAGAACGATTGATTTAGACTTAATACGGTGCACGTGCAGCGGTAAATGTCGTGAGAAAAGGCGGCTTAAGGATTCCGTTCGTAAATCAAGATATAGTTTTTGAGGCTCTCGACCGACGGCGGAACATCCCCGAAGAAGTAATCTGTTTCCTTAGGGGTCATGTTCACAAGACCGGCTGCAGTATAATTTTGTGCGGTGTATTCATTTGCCCAGGTAAAAACCAACCGCTCAGATCCGGGACGCCACAACCAGGAATAAAACATTACGACCGAGACCAGGTACTTAGGCCGTGCGCGTTCGATCTCATGAATCATCTCCTCCTGCATTTGCCGCGCATATTTTTGCGGTTCCATCAAGCCGTAAGTGTAGATATATCCCGTCGCCGAGTGCCGATGTGCATAAAAATAGATCTCCGGTTCGGATCCCAACACTGCGATTGTCTCATCCCGGCTTGTGTGTCCTCGCAGATAGTCTGCGATCTTTACGGATTCCGCGAATGGATTTTCGGAGTAAAGCATTCGGCAAGCTTCAACTGGAGAAAACCCAAAGAAGAATGTTTTTTCCCACAGAATTGGCAAGCTCAGGCTCGTGCCAAGCAGAAAGATCGGGACGACTCTAACCACAATCATACGGCCGGTCAGAAGATCGGACAGTTTGCTAATTGCAACGCCGACAAGGAGCGAGACTGCTGGCAGGATCATGATGAAATAATGAGGTCGAAAATAAAATCCCTGACATACCGCCAAAGCCGAGAACACGAGCAGGCCGAGCAGAAAATTTGTGTTGGCGCGGCTGCTCCTGTCCCAGAGTCCGACAATCAAGCCGAGTCCAGCCAATGCCCACAATACCCAGCCGATTCCAATCGCTTCTGTTACGCTCTGAAGAGAAACCTGCATGGCTCGGGATAAAGGCCATCTGCCGCTGTATATCTCGCTGACCAGAAAAGTGCCATATTGGCCAGCGTACCTGACTGTCCAGAACCAGAATTTATCGAGGACGCCTGCGTGCCAGAGAATGAGACACGTAATTCCGAGGGGAACAATTGCAGCGACCCCGAAGATCAGATTTCGGAGAAGGATTTTCTTCGGGGTAAGCCGTTGGCGGACATCATTCCAGAGAAGGTAGATCGCTCCAAACGGGATAAACAACAGCGCGGGCTGCTTCATCAACGCGCCGATGCCAAACAGCAATCCACTCGCGAATAGTCGTTCGAACGCATGCCGCTCTGGCTCCGAATACTTTAAGATCAGCAGCGTCCCACCGAGAACGGGTAGCATCACAAAATTCGTGGCGTGAGCAGCTAACCCCAGGACAGAGGGACTCACAGAGAGAACGGCATAACTCGTTGCTGCGGCGATCCCTGCCGTCGAATTCATCAGGCGCCGGCCTAGTAAGAAAATCAGCGCGATTGTGGCAGCGTTAACCAGGAGCAAGCCCAAGTGAATCCCAAGGATTGTTTGTCCGAAGACCGACATAATCACGGCATAGGCGGCATACGTTCCAGGAAACTTCATGTTATAAACGAGCTTATATGGAGGGATGCCTTGCAACATCAGTTGGCCGGCATAAGCGTATTCGCCTTCGTCGCGCTCGAGCGGAATCCCCAGAAGTCGAATCCGGATTGCGATCACGAGGCCGAACACGATTACGGCTAGGACCCACCAGTCGAAACGCAACGCTTTGCCCTTGATGTCGATGTTATCGGTCACGAAAGATGTTTTTCCAATACAAACAAGCGGCTTGCAACTAAGGGACTTCCATCGCACTGCGTCTTCTCGAAATGCTCTTTATCAACTGGGCATCTCCTCGCGACAAACGCCAAAGTAGGTCACCTGAATGGCCGTTGAAACCTACCCAACATAACATTGTTTAGCTTGTTGCAGCCGCCTCGCCGCGTTGAGGCGTCTAGCGGGTTTCCACTGGCAGCGCCGGCACAGCGTCGTGGCTGTGACGGGGCGCAGGTTATCGGATCGGCTGTCCACAGATATCAAAGCTCGCCGCGCAGAATTTCGAAAACAGCTGTGTTGTCGATAACGCCTTGCAACGTATCTGTTCCAGGGCCGCTGCCGAACGCAACAACGTCTTCCACGGTGACTAGCGCGGATTTTGTGTAGAACGCCGCCGGCTCAGACGGTTCCGCTTCTTGAGTCTCGGTTCTGTCTTCATTGCCTGGTATCTTCGCCGGGCCATACGATTTAGTGCCATGCGGACCAGTTGCCCAAGTGATCCAGGGCTGGCCGGCTGAATTAAAGCCCAGCATCGCGATGCCGCTGTCTTTGCGAAAAGGATATCCGTTCAAGTTTAATCCACCGATGGCCGCGTCACCGCAGACTATGATTGTCGATCTTGGTCCTCCATAGCTTCGGGCAATGCCAACTGCGCGGTCCAATTCAACTGTTTGGCTGAGTGTCCTTTCTCCGTTGTTTTCCTGTGCTGCTTTGCGCGTCAGCCCTACATCGACAATCAGGAGATAGCCGCCGGTGTTGTATTGAAGTAATTGGACTGCGCGCCGCACCATATCCCCAAGACTGGGCTGCTGGCTTCTCTCTTCCAGCTGGTTCGTGAACGCGAGATCTCCATCATTGAAAACACCGAAAAGTTTCGGTCGGCGCCATGCAGGAATTGTTTCCAACTCCGTTCGTGTTCGAACGATATCGAATCCATTGCCGCGGAGCTCGAGCAAGAGATCGCGATTGTCCTGTCTATCGCCGCCTTTTGCGGCGGGGAGAAATTGCGCCGCGCCGCCACCCATTGCGATGTCGATGTTTCCCCGATCCACAAACTCAGCGGCGATCTTCTCTCCGTCGCTCGAGTCGGTCGGGTGCGCGTAAAAAGCCGCGCTGGTCGGATCGGTAAGCTTTGTGTCCGTCACCAGGCCTGTAGCTCGTCCATGCTCGCGCGCTAGTTCAACGATACTTTTCATCGGTTTCCCATCGCCATTGATGGCAAGCGTGCGATTGGTGACCCTCTCGCCGGTTGCGATTGCAGTTGCGGCGGCCGCCTGATCGGGAGCGGCGAAATCCTTAGAGTAATTCATCACCAAAGCTGCATGAGCCATCGAATCCAAGTTCAAGCGCGTGCCGGCCCCGGCGGCATAGGCACGCGTGGGCGCGAGCCGTGCAGGTGAAAGCCCCTCTCCGACAAACAAGATAATTCCGAAGGGTTTACGGATAACCCAGTGTTGGAAATAAAGGACACCCACTCCAGCAAAGGCCAGGAGGCAAAAGAGCGCCAGCAACTGATTGCGCCATTTCACGAGGGCGATGTAGGCGCGCGTTTGTTCGGTTGTCAACGAAAGAACCGCTTGTCGGCCTTCGCATTCATCGGCAAACTGCGCGACGTATGAGTGGTCCGGTGATGCTGATCATTCGTGACGGCTGGGGCATCAATCCAGGCGGCTGCGACAAGCGCAATGAGAATGGAGACGCAACGCTGCTCGCTTCCACTCCCTTTCACGACAAGCTCTACCGCGATTATCCATGCTCTAGGTTAAGCGCCAGTGGCGTTGACGTCGGTCTGCCGGAGGGACAAATGGGCAACTCGGAAGTTGGTCATCTTAACCTGGGAGCGGGCCGGATCGTTTATCAAGACCTGACGCGCATCAACAAGGCGATCGAAGAAGGCGAACTAATGCATAATCCAGTCTTGCAAGAAACATTCGCAGCTGCGCGTGGTCATCGGCTTCACTTGCTAGGACTGGTTTCCGACGGCGGCGTGCACAGCCATTATTCGCACATGATTGCACTAGCTAACCCCGCGCGTGAAGCAGGCGTAATGGACATCTTCGTCCATGCTTTCACCGATGGGCGCGACACTTCTCCCACCGGCGGGTCGGGTTTTTTGAGAACATGCGAAAAGGAACTGAAGAAGAGCGGAGCCGAGATAGTTACGGTGGTTGGCCGCTATTTCGCGATGGATCGCGACAGGCGGTGGGACCGCACGAAAAAAGCCTGGGACGCGATCGTTCTTGGCCGCGGCGAGGTCTGCAAATCGTCGCCTTCAGCAGCGGTTGAGCGACAATACTCAGTTCGCAAAACCGATGAGTTTATGCCGCCGCTGATTTTCTCGTACGCGAACGAGCAGCGGGTGCGCGACGGCGATTCAGTTTTATTTTTCAACTTTCGCGCCGATCGGGCCAGGCAATTATCGCAAGCGTTTTTGTTGAAGGATTTCGATGGCTTCGACCGCGAGGTGTGGCCGCAAGTCCATTTTATCAGCCTCACGCAATATGACGTTCGGTTTCCTTCGCCGTTCATTTTTCCGCAGCAAGAACTTCGCAAGATCCTCGCTGAAGTCGTAAGTGCCGCTGGCAAATCGCAACTGCGCATCGCCGAGACGGAGAAATACGCGCATGTGACTTACTTTTTTAATGGTGGCATCGAGAAACCGTTTCCGGGCGAAGATCGGAAACTGATTCCTTCGCCAAAAGTCGCCACCTACGACTTGAAACCGGAGATGAGCGCCATTGAGGTCACCGATGAAGTGCTCGCGCGCATGGCGAATTACGATCTGATCATCCTCAACTTCGCCAATCCCGACATGGTCGGCCATACCGGCGTCGTTGAGGCTGGAATCAAGGCCGTCGAGACCGTGGATGAATGCATAGCGCGAATTATCCCAAAACTTCTCGAGCTTGGCGGCAAATGCCTGATCACCGCAGACCACGGTAATTGCGAGCAGATGCGCAATCCCGATGGCTCGCCGAATACCGCGCATACCAGCAACCTTGTGCATTTCATTTACGTCGCCAAAGATGCAGCGAAGTTTCGTTGCGAAGACGGAATTCTGGCCGATGTGGCGCCGACTCTTTTGTTTTTGCTGGGATTGCCGCAACCAAAAGCGATGACCGGGCACAACTTGCTCGTGCCCATTTTTCAAAAAAGCGCGACCGGTTGACAAGATCTAAAACGTGCGTGGAGAGGCGCGTCATGCTCGCGACGACCTTTTTGAAAGCCGCCGTCGGAAAAACCCGGGATCTTATATCGTTTGTTCGAGGAAAGCAGACCGCTTTGTGGCGGATCAGTTACTTTGTTATTGCCGCCTTGCTTATTCTCTCAGCCGCATCGAAGCGCTTTTCGTTGCCGCAAGATCCGTTGGCCGACGCCGATGCCGGATATCTTTGGCCAGCCCTCATGAAGCTGAGCGGCGGTGCTTTTGCGCACATTCAAGGCCTAAACTTCCTCTATCCAGGCTTGGTTTATCTGATTTTGCGAGTCTGCGCAGATTTTCGGGCAATCTCGGTGATGCAACATTTCCTCGGCTTGATTGCCGGTGGTTTATTTCTCGCGAGCTGGAGCAGACTCGGCGATTTCTTTCCCAAACCTCGTTTGAACCGTGTCGCGCACGAAACGATCGGGCTCTTAGGCGGTGGCATCTATTTGCTTTCATATGGTCCTATCGTCTCCGAGATGAAAATTCGATCCGATGGCGTGTGCATGTTTTTCGAAATCTTGATTTCTTGGCTAATAGTTCAGTTCTTCTATTACCGGGTAATCTCCCCGAATGAGCGGAAGATGGTTATTTATGGAACTGCAATCGGGGTAAGCGCTTTTCTCCTCGCTTCGCTGAAGCCGAGTTTTACGCTCATGGCGCTCTTTGTGGTTGCGCCCGTAATCTGGTTAATAGTCAATGCTAAAGGCAATTTCATTGGAAAGCTTGCGTTTTTTAGTATCACCGTTCTCATCATCGTGGCGTTGACTTTTACGGAGCATTATCACAGGCGAAACGATCGAATGGTCAAAATGTTTCTCCCAGAGACCCTCTTTGTGATCCATGCGAAGATTATTCATGCGCAGATGTCCGCTGACTTAAAAAGCGGCCGGACGGATATTTACTCCCCTGAATGGCTACGACTTGCCTGCGATGATCTCGAGAGGGAAATTCAACGCACACGTGATCTTTATCCCAAGGCGTTTCCCATTCTCGGATTTGCCCCCGACTATCTGAAGGTTGGTGCCGATTCCCTTCTCGATCGATGGCGGCGACAACTTGGCGATGAGCAATTTTTAAGATTTTTGAAATATTGGTACTGGCACAGCGTGGCACACCGTCCACTTGCGTTCGCCGTAAAAGTTGCTCGTCAGCTTGCGGTTTTTTACTCAACGGACTGTCCCGCATTCAGTGCGCGCAAGATATTCCAATTAGCCCCGCGCTCTTATGCGCAGAGCTTTTCGGCGCTTTCTGAGCCGCGATCATTGCAGCTCCTTTTTAACATACCGGAGGGGATCGCGTTCTTCGAGCGTACCCAAACGCTTCGTTTCAGTAACGTCGTCGTTCACCAGACCAAATTAGCTCGGATAGGTCATGTCTGCTGTGCGCGAAGTTATCTTGCAATTTTGCTCATCAGTCTCCCACTTGCAGGTTGGTTCGTGCTCAAACGAAGCAGTCCAGGAGAATCAAAATGGCCAGCATTGCTTGTTGTTCTCTTGTATTCCACGAGTTTCGGAAACGTTTTCGGCATTTCCGTCATTCACTCGATGGAGGTTGCACGCTATTCCACTGTTCTTTTTATTGCGGCTCTCCTCGCGCAGCTCTGGGCGATCCGATGGTTAATTGAAATCGCTCTAACAACCTTCCGTCAATCGAGCTACCCGCGGAATGCGACCGACAATCAGAAGGGCCGATAACGCGAAGCTATAACGTCTTCGAAAGTGACTTCCAGCTGACGATTCAGCACTCGTGTTCCTGCAACGGCGATTCGCTGCAGAAAGCGAACCCGATCATCGGCTGTTGTATCGTGCCAGATTGGTTTGCGCACCAGTGTGAGTGCGCCGTTTGATTCCACTAGCGCGCCCCAACCAACAGGAATCTCCGGCTCGCGGAACAACTCCTCAGTGACGACAAGAAAAAATAAATTCGCGCAGCGGTAACGAATTAATTTTTCGAACTTGGTGCAAGCGTACAGACGATTTTGCAGTGCGCGTAGTTCGCGCGAAAGGCGCGTGTAACCGCGGTGACCAATCGCGGTGAAGTTTTCCGGATCGAACTCGGGAAAGAGCGAATCCCTGTTCCGGAGGTTCGGATAGTGCGCGCGTAGATGCGTTTCGAGAATTTGCCGCCGTTCGCAAATCACATCGAGCCGCCGGCGCGCAACTTCGCTGTCGCAATTGTCTCGCCGGAGGTCGCAGAGCGCTTGTTTACATTCAAAAATCACTGTCGATCCAATCTGTCTGCGCTGACTGCGATAAGCCGCCACATCAGCCCGATACCGGCATTTTGGCAAGCTGACTTCCATCGCGGACGCGGAAAACCCCTGTGCCTGCGCCCACACCAACGCGAGCCGTTTCAGCCGAGCATGTTGTGCCGTTTCGGCGTGGCGGCTTGTTACTCCTGCAGCCATTTCGCGAGTTCGCGTGCCCAATAAGTAACGATAATGTCCGCGCCGGCACGCTTGAGCGCAGTCATGATCTCGAGAACAGCAGCGCGTTCATCCAAGAGTCCTTTTTCGACAGCGCTTTTGATCATCGCATACTCGCCGCTCACATGATAAACGGCAGTCGGTTTTCCAAAGCGCTCACGGACGCGCCATAAGATGTCGAGATACGGCAACGCGGGTTTTATCATCACGATGTCGGCTCCTTCGTCGACATCCAGGGCCACCTCGCGCAGGGCATCATTTGCGTTGGCAAAATCCATCTGGTACGAACGGCGATCGCCAAATTGTGGCGGGCTTTCGGCTGCTTCGCGGAATGGACCGTAAAATGACGACGCAAATTTGGCCGCATAACTGATAATCCCAATTTGATCGAACCCTGCGATATCAAGCGCCTCGCGAATTGCGCCAATGCGCCCATCCATCATGTCGCTTGGGGCGACCATGTCCGCGCCCGCGGCTGCATGAGAGAGCGCCGTCTTGACCAAAAGCTCAACGGTCTCATCGTTGAGGACATGGAAATGGTCTCCGTCAATGCGTGTGACGCCACAATGCCCATGGCTCATGTATTCGCACAGGCAAACGTCGGTGATTGTGACCAGATCAGGACACTTGGGTTTAATGGATCGCAAGGCTTTTTGAATGATTCCATTTTCTGAGTAAGCGCCGCTCGCCTGTTCGTCTTTATGTTGTGGAATCCCGAAAACCAGGACCGCTTGGAGGCCGAGATCTTGCGCGCGGCGCACTTCATCGGCAATCTGCTTGACAGGCAGCTGAAAAACTCCCGGCATGCTGGCGATCGGCCGACGTTCATCCAGTTTTTCGCTTACGAACAGCGGCAAAACAAAATCGTGGACGCTCAATTGCGTCTCGCGAACGAGATTTCGCAATGCGGGCGAACGCCGCAAGCGCCGTGGGCGATGCACCAATCTTCTCATTTGCAGCGGGACGGTACGCTTGCCAAACTGGGTCGCAAGCAAGCAGCAGCGGCTCGCCAGAGGGGTGGCCCGAAATGAATGGGACGTATTGTACAGATGCTTGACGGCATGCGGGGTTCAGTGTCTGCATTTTGGTCGTGGTGCCCAGCTCCGACTATCTGCTGATAGATATCAGTAACTCGTACGCAAAGTTTGCGTTTGCATCGAGAAGGCGGCTCTCGGCTCCTGCCCGGATCGCTACCAGGAAGCTCTCAAGTGGTTTGGTCGCTGGATTGCTTAGACAAGAAAAGGCGCGCAAGGTGGTTGTCTCGTCGGTAGTGCCGGCAAAAAACGCTGTGATCTCCAAGGCCGCAAAAAAAAGAGTGAACGTGCTCTGGCTGGATTGGAAGCTCAATCTGGGGGTGGGAATTGATTATCCCAAGCCGCAATCCATCGGCGCGGACCGGCTTGCGAACGCTGCGGCGGTTGTGGAACTTTATGGATTTCCCGCGGTCGTGGTCGATTTTGGCACGGCGGTGACTTTCGACATCGTTTCCGAGCGCCGCACCTACGTTGGCGGCGTGATTGCGCCAGGACTCGAAGCGATGACTAACTTTCTTTACCAACGGACGGCACTCTTGCCCAAGATTTCGTTGAAAGAGCCTCGACGCGCGGTCGGTCAATCGACAATCGAGGCGATGCTATCTGGTGCGGTACTCGGATATCGTGGATTGGTTCGGGAAATCCTTGCACGAATTAAAGCAGAGCAATTTCCGCACAAAAACGTTCACGTCGTAGCGACAGGCGGCTACGCGCGCCTGATCGCCGGACGCTTGCCGGAGATCGATGTGATTCGTCCCCACCTCACTTTAGAAGGTTTGCGGATCGTGGCCAATCTCAATGACTAAGCTAGCAGGAGCCGATCACGGCCGCTTTGCGGTTTTTCCGAAGCGCGCTGAAAAATCCATTCGCACGAGCAACTTTCCACTTGTCAGACGCCCTGAACAGAGCTTCAATCGCTACTCCATGAGAGTACGGGGGATGGCGGCGGTGGCCGCGCTGGTGCTTGGCTCGTTCGCGGCAAACTCATTTGCAGCAGACAATGTCGCTCCAACCAAAGCCGAGCTGGAGGAAATGTACAACGCCGCTTACAAGGCGTTCGACTCAAAGAAGTTTTCGGAGGCGTTAAAGCAACTCGATGCCATCGATGCACGCCAACCTGATCTTGCAGCGTCAAAAAATCTGCGCGGCGTCATCCTGATGCGACAAGACGACTATGATAAAGCGGAAACCGCATTGCAGGAAGCCTCCCACATCGATCCAAAGTTTTGGAATGCCCGCTTCAACCTGGCGGAGATTCCGTTCCTCAAAAAGGATTGGGCGGAGGCGAGAAAACGCTTCGAGCAACTGCTGTCCAGTGGTGAATCCGATCTGGCAAAAGAAGCTTCGCAGCTGATCCAATACAAAATTCTTTTAACCTACCTGCAGGAGGGCAAAGGGAATATGGTGGATTCCATTCTGGCCAAGTTGGAGCTTTCGCCTGATACCCCGGCGGTTGACTACGTGAAGGCCGCGGTCGCGCTTCAACAGAAGAATCAAAAAGAAGCGAAAGACTGGATCACTGCAGCAGAGAAGAATTTCTCACCGCAGCTGAACAAGCTTTTCGCAGAATCACTTTACGAAGTTGGGTGGTTGGAAAAGCCAGCCGGCGAGAGGCGCCCTTCGTTGCCATTAATGACAGCTGCCGAGCGCTCGGAAAAAACGAAGGCTGTCGCGCGTTCAAAATTTGAGCAATCGCAGCAGGCACTCCGCCAGCGCGATTTCGCGACAGCGCTTAAATTAATCGATGAAGCCGACCAGGCAGACCCGAACGAGCCAGCGACCCTTAATCTGCGGGGCGAGATTCTGATGCAGCAACAGCAATTTGACCAAGCCGAAGCTGCATTTAAGAAGGCAGCCAAGCTGGATCCAAAGCTCCGCGAGGCGCAATACAACCTGGCGCAAATTCCCTTTAAGAAGAAGGACTACGCAAAGGCGCGGGAGCGTTTCGAGACATTATACAAGCGAACTCCGGGAGGCGATAAAAATCAGGCGGCAGAGCTTATTAAATTCAAGATTTACATGACGCTTTTGCTCGAGGGAAAAGAAAGCCGCGCGCACGAGATGATGGAAGAGTTTCAGTTTACGGGCGATACGCCGGCGCTTTATTACGCCCAGGCAGCGTGGGAGTACAAGCATAATAATCCGGAAAAGGCCGCCGATTGGACCGGTTCGGCCAACAAGATTTATTCGCCAGCGCTTAACAGTGTTTTCGCTGACGCTTTTTATGACGTTGGGTGGATGCAAAGGCCAGAGGGTTCAACCGCACCTGCACTCGCGTTCGACACAACAAATGTCGGTCCATCCCCGGGAGAGGGCGGTCCGGCAGTTGAGCCGAGTCCGATTCCAGACCGTGTGTTTGCTGCAAACAAACAAGGCGAATCGTCGAAGGGAGAAACGCTCACTTTGGGCCCAGCAGTGAACGGGCCAAATGCGGGGGCAGAAATTGGCAGTGCTGAGTCAACAGCTAAACAGCTGGCTCCTTCCGTGTCGAGCGAGCCGGCTGCGGAAACGAGCTCTCAGCCACAACAACCGGTATCCGAATCGCCCGCAGTTGCCAGCGAATCGACAACCGCTGCGCAACCTGTCGCGGCCGAGACGCCGAACGCTTCGTCTGCTTCCAGCGAACAAAACAATCAGCAGCTCTCTGTCCAATCAAGTCCGTCCGAGAAACCCACTGTGGCACCAGCGGCCACAAACGTCTCATCGTCCGCCATTGCGGGCATGGCAGGCCGAAGACTGTGGCTTGTCGGTGGATTGCTGTTGGCCGCCATCCTTCTGCTGGCTTGGGTGATCGTGCCCGTCGTTCGCCGGCATGCTTTCAACGTCCCGCGTCACTTGCGGCTTGAGCCTCGGTCCGGTGCTGCCGTCGCCGGCGGCAATGCCGGACTCAAGCCGAGAGTAGCGCCAGCGCAACCGAGCAGTGTACAAGGCAACGGCTTTAGCGGGGGGCCGCGCCAGATTTCGGTGCAACTAAAACCGTGGGCGGCTTCGTTGCGACACACTGCCGTGCCTTCAGGCAAATTGAGCGGCGCTTTTGATCGCTTGAAAGAACGAAGAGCAAAGGCCTCACGAGCTGCCGCTCATCGCGAGCCCGACCGCGAACTGGCGCCGGTTGCCGAGCCGGACGTCGAATCATATGTGGGACCGGTAGTCGAACAAACACCGGAGATCCCGCAGCCTGCTGTTTCTCAGCCAACCGAAATAGAAACAGCGCCTGCAATTAGTGAGTTTGCCGAAGTTACTGCGAGCGCAACTCAAGAGCCGAATGAGATTTTCGAGCGCGCAGAGCAAGTGACAGTCTCCACGCAAGAGGCGAATGAGTTTTCCGGAGATACGAAAGAAACGGTATTGATTGCGGAGGAGCCGAGTGAGACGCTGGGGGGTGCAGAATTCGCATGGCCGACAATAGAAGCATCAACAGAGTCTGCAGTCGAGCCGATGAGGGAAGAGCAATCTCATCAATTCATCTCTGAGGCGAGTCCACTCCCAACAGGAGAAGCGACGACCGAGCCCGCGTCTGATTTTCCAAGTGCTGTTTCCACTGAGCCTGTATTTCCGCAAATAACCACACCCGCAACCATGCCAGAAACAACCCAAACTCCAATCGCTCCAATAACCAAAGCCCCGGCTCCGCCCGTGGCGAAGCCACAACCACCTCCTGCCGCGATGCAGACGTCCGTACAGCTCACTTTCTCTTTCGAGATTGCAGCCATGCAATTGACGCCGAGCTTTAAGATGGGCGTCTTGAAAGTGCGTCCCATATCGAAGCTCGTCACGATGCGTTTGCCTTCACCTCAACGCGCTCAGTCTGCGCTGAATTTGCAGGTCGCCTTCGAAGTCGTAAAGATTCAGCCTGTCGCTGGCGCGCTGGGCACTATTCGCGTGGTTCCCTCCCAGCAGCAGAGGCCGACTATGGCTGGCATGCCGTCATTCGCAGTCGCGGGATTGCAAGTGGTTCCAAATTCTGAAACCGCACCGGTCCAACTCACTCCGTCACAGCAGGGGCGTGCGTCTGTATTCGTCACAGTCCCATTTCAGATAAGCACGCTCGAGTTTTCGCCGTCACTCGAAATTGCATCCGTCATCCTGAATTCGAACTCTAAGCAGGTCGTCGTTCAGTTGCCTGGCGCCGGACCGGGCCCAGCCGAAGGAGCGCCGATGTTTGAAATCGCGAATCTCGAGCTTGGCGAGAGCGGCGACATCGCCATGATGCAGCTGAACCTTCTTGGCGGGCCGAAGCGAGCCTGACGGGCAAGGGTCCGCGCGCTTATTTTCCGTAGGTCTAACGTGACCTATGGCACAATCATTTCCAATTTAGCGAGCGCAGCTGGTTCGGGAGAAACTTTCCATTTTTGCGAACCAGTTTGCCGTCGAAGTAGATTTCTCCGCCGCCGTAATCGGGACGCTGGATGCTTACCATGTCCCAGTGAACCTGGCTCCGATTGCCATTGTCCGCTTCCTCATAGGCTTGTCCCGGGGTGAAATGAAAGGAGCCAGCGATTTTCTCGTCGAACAATATGTCGCGCATCGGTTGGAACACACGCGGATTAAAGCCGAGTGAGAACTCGCCGATGTAACGCGCGCCAGGATCTGAGTCGAGAATTTTGTTCAGCTTTTGCGTTTCGTTGCTCGTCGCATCTACGATCTTTCCGCTCTTGAATTCCAAACGGATACCATCGAAAGCGATTCCCTGATAAATGCTGGGCGCATTAAAGGTCACATGACCCTCTACCGAATCCTTCACTGGACAGCTGAAAACTTCGCCATCGGGGATATTGCGATCACCACCGCAGATTACAGCTGGAATTCCCTTGATACTGAAACGCAGATCGGTGCCGGGACCTTTGATTTGGACACGGTCCGTCTTTTCCATCAACCGCTGGAGCACCTTCATGCCGGGCTGAAGTTTGCGATAGTCCAGCGTGCAGACATCGAAATAGAAGTCTTCAAATGCCTCGGTGCTCATTCCGGCAAGCTGCGCCATCGAAGGAGTCGGCCAGCGTAAGACCACCCACTTGGTTTTTTTAACTCGCTGGTCTTGCACCGGGCGCATTTTTCGGCCGATCAATTTCATCTTCTCCGGAGGTACATCGGACAATTCCGTGATGTTGTTGCTTCCGCGCACGGCGATGTAGGCGTTCATTTTTTTCATTCGCGCCAGCTCATGGCTTGCCATCAAATTTAGCTGTCGATCCGATGCTTCAAGCGCGAGCGCGCGGTTCACTCGGGTGTAGTACGTTTGCACAAATGGCACTCCGCCCGCTTTCCGCACCGCGCGTACTAGCGCGATGGTCATTTCGTCGGGAATATCGAATGCTTCGATGAGCACCGTTTCATTGCGCTTGAGACGAACGGAATATTCCACCAGGAGCTTCGCGAGTTTGTCGAACCGGTCGTCGTGCATAGGCGCTTATCATTCCACCAGCCTGACCGGATGCAACTCGGGCCGCAGGCATCACGCCCTTCGGATCAGTTTCGCCGCGAATGCGCCGTCAAAACGATCTCGAAACGGAAGCGAATGCTTCTCCTCGATCAGGCGCAGGGCTGGCGAACTGTCGAGAAGTCGTCGCTCGAGTTGTTCGTTCTCCTCTGGCTCAAGGCTGCATGTGCTGTAAACAAGCACGCCGTTCGCTTTCAGCAATGGAATCACCGCACGAGCGATTTCGATCTGCTGCTGTTGCATGCGATCGAAATCGGTCGGTCGTAATCGCCATCTGAGGTCCGCGCGTCTGCGCATCACTCCGGTGTTGGTGCACGGCGCATCGATCACAATGCGATCAAATGGCGCCCGCGATGCGATCTCCGGCGGGACGTGATCACGTCTCCAATCGTGACGCACAATCTGCACAATTCCCACACCGAGACGCGACATGTTCTCCTTCAGGATCTGCAGCCGGTCGGGATCGCGATCGCATGCCACGATTGTTCCCAGGTTTTCCATAAGTTGCGCGATGTAACCGGTCTTTCCACCGGGCGCCGCACATGCATCGAGGACCTTTCCTCCGGGCTTTGGGTCCAAACTCTGGCACGCAATTACCGTACTCGGATCTTGAACGTAGCAGTGTCCTCGCCTGAGAGCGCCTGTCGGTAAGGAGTCAAATTCGACAAACTCAGAATTAGGGGTCAACGGCCGGGACCTTGAATAGAGCCGGAGGAACTCGTCGCGACTGATTCTTAGCCGATTAATCCGGCCATATACTGGCGCAGGAAGATTATTCCATCTGCACAGCTCTTCAGCCTGTTCGGCGCCGAAGTGCTGCTGCCACCGCTCGACAAGGAATTGCCGGTGCGACGTTCGGACAAACAAGGGCTGCGCATCGGCGCGTGCGAGCAGTTCGCTCCGCCGCCGGGTCGCACTCCGCAGCACGGCATTGATGATTGGTCGCTGCCTTTTTGGCGTAAGCTCGACCGTCTCATGGACTGCTGCGTGTTGAGCCGTTTCGAGAAAAAAAAGTTGATACAAGCCGAGTCGCAGAACATCACGGACATCATTGTCAACCCGCGAAGCGCGCAGGCAACCGATCCAAAGATCTAGCAACGTTAAATTGCGCAGGACGCCGTAGAACAGTTCCAAGGCAAATGCGCGATCGGAAGGACTAAGCTCCGCATTCGCAAGAAGTTCTGAGATAATGGAGTCGGCGAAGCGCTTTTCTTTTCGCCACAGCCGCAACGCCGCCAGCGCGATTTGGCGAGCAGAGAGCTGCGCCATACTTCCCGCGGCTACTGCGGCTTTACGCTGGCGCGTCCGATCGAATGATAATGAAAGCCCAGTCGCCCCATCGTTTCAGGATCCAAGAGGTTTCGCCCGTCAAAGACGATCGGCGTCCTCATTTTCTCTTTCACGACTTCGAGGTCCACATTGGCAAATTCATTCCATTCTGTGGCGATCACCAGCGCTTCGGCGTCGGTCACTGCTTCAAGGGCCGATGAAGCAAATTCTGCGTCCGCGATTGCCTTTGTTGCGCGGGCTTTTTGCATCCCCTTCGGATCGTAGGCAACCACGTGCGCTCCTTCGCGCAGCAGGTGTGTCACCAGTTCTATTGCAATTGACGAACGAACGTCGTCTGTATCTGGTTTGAATGTGAGGCCCCAGACTGCAATCCGCTTCTCACGCAACACCCACAGCGTCTCCCGGATGGCCTTCAGGAAAAGCTCTTTTTGAGCATTATTTATGCGTTGCACTTCCTTAAGGAGATTGAACGGAGTGCCAAGCCGCTCGCTGATTGTAATGAACGCAGCGATATCTTTGGGGAAACAGGAACCGCCGTATCCGATTCCAGCGTTGAGGAAATCACGGCCAATGCGATGATCCATTCCAATTCCGTCGGCGACTTTTTCGACATCGGCGCCGCTCGCCTCACAGATAGCCGAGACCGCATTGATATACGAAATCTTCAGGGCGAGGAATGAGTTTGCGCAATGCTTGATGAGCTCGGCGCTGTTAATATCAGTCACCAGGATCGGCGCCATAAATGGCTCATAAACCTTCTTCATGAGATCGACGGCGTGTTCGCTTTGTGCTCCGATGACAATGCGGTCGGGACGCATTAGGTCCGCCACTGCACAGCCTTCGCGCAAAAATTCAGGATTGCTGACTACATCGAAGTTTGCGCCGTGGCGGTTGTATCTTTTGATTGATTCGACCACTTTTTCGCCTGTTTTCACGGGCACTGTGCTTTTGTCAACAATTACACGATAATCGGTGAGGACTCCGGCGATTTCGCGCGCAACTTTTTCCAGGAAACTGAGATCGACATCCCCATCTGGCTGCTGCGGAGTAGGAACAGCGATGAAGACGATTTGTGAGTTGTTTACTCCCTCCTGAATGCTGCCGGTGAAACGCAGCCGACGCGCCGAGACGTTGCGGTGAATAATCTCTTCAAGGCCCGGTTCATAAATTGGCACCTCGCCGGCTTGCAGTTGTTTGATCTTTTGCGCGTCGTTATCGACGCAAATGACATTATGCCCAACATCGGCGAAACAGGCGCCCGTGACCAGGCCAACATAACCCGAACCGATGATTGAAAGGTCCATGATCAAAGAATGGTGCGGGCGAATCAACGCCAGCACAAGTGGCAGAAGGCCAGGGGCGTCAGGGTTATTCGTGCACTTTGGGTCAGTCGCCCTGGGACGTAGGGTCGAAGTTTAAGTCGAATCCAAATTTCGGAAACGCCTTAAGCGTTACGGTGAAAAGGATACCATATTCTTTTACCCCTTTATTGTCGCGTATTACGCCGCCGAAGGAGGCCACCCAGCTCGACAAGTCCCGGTAAATGGCATAGCGCTGCTGCTCTAGAAGGCCGGTTTCCGCTTCGTATTGTTCCTGGACTCCAACACCCCAGTTATCGTCGATGCGATAATATCCGCCGACAACAAACAAACTGCTGTCCTGGAAGAAAGGATTGTTATTTAAGTAGCGATGCGCGACACTCATTTGCAGATTGGCCATCGGCTGAACGCTCGCAATCGTATCGATTTCCGTAAACCCTTGAGCGAAGGCCGGCACTTGAGAGTTAACTGAGAGGGACATCCAAGGCAGCGGCGTAAAGCGGATGTTGTTAACGAGATTTGAGTAATCCGTCGGTTGGTAGGGGTTCTCGAATTGCACGTCAACGAAGCTATCGACCTCCAGCCAGGTCACTGTTCTGTCGTCGCGTCGGGTTTCCAGACGATTGCGAACGCCCACCCGCCACACCGTCCAATCAGCGATCGAGTCGATGGTCGTGAACTGCGGAAAGTCAAGGGCCCGCGGCTGGGTCGAAGGCAGATACCGATCGAACCCCAAAATTGACGTCGGGTTAGGTCCATCTTCTTTCACATAAGAAAAGTCCGTGAACGGTTGAATGACGTGCATAAGCCCATCCAAACCGAGCGCCCGGCTTTGCACGTCTTCCCATGTGCGCGAGATCTTGAACGAGGCTTCTGCACCTGTGTCGAAAACAGAGCGGAATGTGTCTCCGTCGAACTTAACTGGGTTAGCGAGCGTCGGAGGCGGAAGAATAAAGTCAGGCTCGAGCGGGTTTGATGGTGGCACAAAGGTTGTCGATCCCAAATCCCACGTCTTGCCATAATAAGTTCCGCGATAGCCAACCCGCGGCACGATCGAGAGCCATCCAAAGTATGTGTTCGGGTAAGTCAGTTGGTGAAAGCTATCGAAACGAGTCGTGCCATAATTCTCGAAACCTGAGCCCTCAGGGAATTGCAGCTGCAAATTCGCAAAGCCGGTCTCCCCTTCATAAAAGATGGGTCCCCCGAAAAGTCCGTGGCGCTTAATATCCAATACCACTTCCGGCAAACGCTCTGTTGTGGTGAAAAACTCGTTGGCCTGAAAACGCGTGATGCCTGTGAGGGTGAAAAAAGGGTTTGTCTTCGTTAATGCGACCACATTGTCGGGCACAGGATCGATACGAAACTCACCCGGATAGAAGTCCTGCATCACGTACTGGTCACTAAGCTTCGTGAGATTGGCGATGCCGTATATATCATCAGTAAAGTTCGTCCGATCTTCCAGGCTAAGCCGGTATCGTCCGGTAGGAACACCCTGCCGCGGCACGGCTGTTTGATTCAGATTTGGGTTTTGGTCCTGAATGTAAAAAGTTCTTACCCTCGCCTGACTGCTCTCGTCCTTCCCATAATCAATAATGGGATCAAAGCCGATGGCGGGCCCGCGGCGGCCAAAATAATCGAGTCGAAGGCGCCCCTTGATAGTGATGGTCCCCATGTGCTCGTGTACGCGGGCGAAATCGTAAAACTGAACGTGTCACTGAGCGATTGATACAGGTAAGGCCACCAGAAAACCGGCACCTTCCCGATGTACGCCGTCACGTATTGGAAAATGACGCGATCCTTCTCATAAATGCGAATCTTCTGTGCGTGAAGATGGAAGTCGGGTTTCGCCGAATCGTGCGTCGTAAAGGTACCGTCCCGTACAAGATAGCCGTTTTCCGAGATTGAGTTCACGTTCGCGCCGGTCAGAAAATAAGGCTGTGACTCGGTCCGCCCATTTATCGTCCGGATCTTCTTTGTCTCGGTGTTGTACACACCGCTTTCGGAGATGTAGAGGCTCGTATCACGATAGATTCGCACGTGCCCTCTCAACTCCACGTCGTGCGTGGTGGAATTGTACTGTGCGTAATCGGCGTAAATGTCTGTGTTGCCGATGTGAATCGCCACATTGTCGCGCGCTGTTGCCAGCCCATTTTCATACGTCGTTTCCCCGGTGGAAGTGATTTCAATCGGCACGTTCTGTGGAGTTTTTATTTCTCCACTGACCAAACCGGCACCCGCAAAAACAGCGGCGAGCGACAAGACTAGCGTTCGCATGGCGCACGCCGAACGTACTTGGGCAGAAGCTTCCTGCAAAGCCAAAACCGCTCTATGGCAGGCAAAATTTGCTGGTCCGGCGATTACGGGCCGCCTTTAAACCGAAAGTCATCCGTGTTCTGCCTTGATTAACGCACCAATCAACGGTTTTCTTCATCCAGCATGAGCAAGTCTATCGACCAGGTCTTTGTCAACGCAAAGCAATGGCTGCTTTCGTGCCTGGCGGGGTCGCCCACCTCGGTGGTTCAAGTGGTGTCGAGTCTGATCAATATTTTCGCGCTACTCGCGGTATTCCTCACGCTTTTCGCCCTCATCTCAGTCTTGGAACGAAAAATTCTTGCGCGAATGCAGAACCGCTACGGGCCGAATCGCGTGGGGCCGTTCGGTCTCTTTCAGCCAATTGCCGACGGCATCAAAATGTTGATAAAGGAAGACATCGTCCCGGCACGGGCCGACAAGATCGTACACTTTCTCGCGCCCGTCCTCATCGCCGCTGTGGCGATCCTCACCTTGGGCGTGATTCCGTATGGGCGAAACATGACGCCGTTCACAATCGATGGCGGCATTCTCTTTTTCTTCGCCGTTGGATCGAGCACGGAGCTCGCCGTGTTCATGGCCGGTTGGGGCAGCAACAACAAATTTTCGATGCTCGGAGCGATGCGCGCCATCGCGCAAATGATCAGCTACGAACTGCCGCTCATTATCACTGTGCTCCCGGTGGTGATGGTGGTCGGCTCGCTTACCCCTGGCCGGATTGTCGCTGCACAGGCGGGTTACACGTTTGGCGTAGTCCCGCGCTGGTTTGTCTTTACGCCTTGGGGCGTAACCGCGTTCATTCTGTTTTTTGTGTCAGGTCTCGTGGAATCAAATCGCACTCCCTTCGACGTCCCTGAAGGCGAGTCGGAAATTGTCGCGGGTCACATGACCGAATATTCCGGGTTCAAGTATGCCACATTTTTCATGGCGGAATACATTGGCATGTTCGCCGTCAGCGGTCTCGCCGTAACTTTGTTCCTGGGTGGCTGGCATGCGCCTGCGCGCACGCTTGAGTTTATCCCGTCCTACCTCTGGTTTTTCGCAAAGCTGAGCGTGCTGCTATTCGTCTACGTGTGGGTCCGCGGAACGCTCCCACGCACGCGTGTCGACCAAATGATGAACTTCGCCTGGAAATTCATGTTGCCTATGGCGTTCACGTGCATCATTGCCGCTGCTGTCTGGCATTATACGGGACGCGGCTTGCGCGGATGGCTGTGGTCGCTTGTGGTGATCGCAGTTGTGTACACTGCTCTGTCGACCTTGCTCGACACGCGGCGGAAATTCGCGCCACGCGTCTATCGCTTCGCTGAATGAATAGCGCCGCCTTAATTATCATCGCCATAGTCACGCTCGCGGCAGCGCTGGCGGCTGCGACGCTGCGAAAACTGATGCACGCGGCCCTCAGTTTCGCCGTGGCCCTTGTCGGTATCGCGGCATTCTTCTTTCTGCTGGGCGCGGAATTTGTCGGCCTGGCGCTGGTGTTCATTTACATCGGCGCGGTCGCGGTGTTGATCGTTTTCACAATTCTTCTGACGCGGCGCGATGTTGGAGAGGGTCGCGGATTTAATTGGGGCGGGGCTATCATCGCTGTCGCTGTGTTTGGCGGCCTGACATGGTCCATTCTAAAGACGCAATCGCTTGCCATCGTCGCGCCGCGAATGCCGGCCCTTACGGTCAAACAAATAGGCGTAGCATTGATGACTACCTATGTCTGGCCATTGCAATGCGTCGGCCTCCTGCTGACAGCCGCGCTGATCGGCGCGCTCATTCTCGTGATGGAGGAAAAGCGATGACACGCGGGTCGCGCGCCTGGGTAGCGCATGCGTCTCGCGTGCTGGCGAGCGCGTCCTCGCGATCGCGGACTTTCGTTCTGCTGTCTCCATGCCCAGCGCATGCGAAACCTAGCGAAAAGATCGTTTCGGCGCGACGCCGAAACCAGCACGCGAGACGCGTGCGCTACCCAAACCAGTTCGCCGCGCGATGACACCGACCCTCCAAGTCTTCCTTATCGTCTCCGCGGCATTGTTTTCAATTGGGCTGCTCGCGGCATTGAGCCGCCGCCACGCCATCTTCATTCTCATCGGCATCGAGATGATGCTGGCCGCCGCAAACCTGAATTTCATCGCGTTCTGGCGTTTCGCCCCGCAGCCTAAACCACCACTGGGCGTGATGATTGCAATCTTTTCCATTGCTATCGCCGCTGCTGAAGCCGCGGTTGGTCTGGCTATGGTTATTGCGGTCTACCGCCATTACCGCACGACGAATGTCGATCAACTCGATCAGCTCAAAGGATGAATCGAGTGATCGTGAGTAATCTCTGGCTCATCCCGGCGGTGCCCTTTGCGGCATCACTTGTGATTTTGAGCTTGGCAAAGTTGCGCCGAAAGAGTGCAGCGGCGCTGGCGGTCGCTGGCCAAATCGCCGCATTGATCATGTCCGCCTTGGCGTTTCTGACGACGCTGCAGACACGTGGATTTCGCGCGGTTCAGAATTTCACCTGGTTCACGTTCGGTGAACAAACTTTGCGCCTCGGATTTGTCCTCGATCCGCTTGCTGCCGCGATGCTGGTGATGATCGCGCTCGTCGGCCTCTGCATTTTTGTCTTCAGCGTCGGCTACATGGCCGAGGACAAAAATTTCACCCGTTTCTTCGCGTACCTGTCGTTCTTCTCCGGTGCGATGCTCGGCCTGGTCATCGCGAACAGTTTGCTTTTGCTTTTCATTTTTTGGGAACTGGTCGGGCTCGCTTCCTACTTGCTGATCGGGTTCTGGATAGAGCGACCGAGCGCAGCGGCTGCTGCAAAAAAGGCGTTCATCACTACGCGCATCGGCGACATGGGATTTTTTCTCGGAATGCTCTGGCTCTACAATCGCAGCAGCACACTTCTTTTTTACGATGGCGGAAGCGGTTGCCTGGAAGGCGCGGGTCTGGCGATGCTCGGCGCGAGCGCCACATTCATTGCGCTGCTAATCTTCTGCGGCGCGGTCGGCAAGTCGGGGCAATTCCCGCTGCACGTCTGGTTGCCGGACGCGATGGAAGGCCCGACGCCAGTGAGCGCATTGATCCACGCGGCAACGATGGTTGCCGCCGGCGTCTTTCTGGTCGCTCGCGTGTATCCGCTCTTCTCGTTAGGCGCGATCAACGGTGTAACCTCGTCGCTCACGGTCGTTGTATGGATCGGCGTGACGACCGCGCTGATGGCAGCGCTCATCGCGATCGCCCAGGCGGATATCAAACGCATCCTGGCGTATTCGACCGTGTCGCAACTTGGTTTGATGATGGTCTCGCTAGGCGTCGGCGGTGTGGCGGCTGGAATAATGCACCTGCTGGCGCACGGCTTTTTCAAGGCGCTTCTGTTCCTCGGCGCAGGCTCCGTAATCCACGGATGTCACGGCGAACATGACATTCGTAAAATGGGCGGCCTGCGGCGGCTCATGCCTATCACGTTTGCGACGTACGCCATCGGGATGATGGCGCTCAGCGGCGTCCCGTTGGTTTTCTCTGGTGGCTGGACGAAAGAGGAAATTCTTCATGCCACGGCCCATTGGCCGCGATCACACGCACCGTATTACCTGATTCTCGCCGGAGTCATTCTCACTGCGCTCTATATGACGCGGCAAATGATCTACGTCTTTTTCGGCCAAACTCGCTCTTCTTCGGAGAATGCGCACGAAAGCCCACGTGTGATGACGATGCCTCTGATCGTGCTAGCACTTTGCGGAATTTTTTTCAGCGTGGTGCTTACGCCTGCGTGGCCATGGTTGCACGGATATCTAACCGGCGAACCTGTGCACTTTGAGATCGCGCGCCTGATTCAGCCAATGCTGGTTGTTTCGCTCGCGCTCGTTAGTGCAGGTGTAGGGCTCGGTTTCTGGATGTATCGCAAGGCTGGTGTGCAGGATCGAAATCGGCCGGCTGAGATCGATCCGCTCGAATACGCGCAGCCGGCTTTGTTTCGATTCCTCGCAAACAAAATGTGGATCGACGAACTTTATGGTCGGACGGTTATCGGCTTCAGTTGGATGGCTGCACGTCTGTCCGACTGGATGGATCGCTATTTCTGGGACGGTCTCGTGCGCGGTTTCGGCGCTATGGGCCAGATCTTTGGAATCTTTACAACCAGCGTCGATGAGCGCGGGATCAACGCCGGAGTCGATAAGACGACCGCCGGTGCGCGCGGTCTGGGCCGCCTGATGTCCGCCGCGCATTCGGGACAAATCCAAACTTACCTCGGCGCGGTAGCCATCGGAATGCTGGCGCTGCTCCTTCTCTACGCATGGTTGGCTTGATTACGGCGATCATCCTGATTCCGCTGCTAGGCGCAGTTGCGGTGTGCGCCTGGCCGCAGAGGAATGGTCGTCCAGTCGCTCTGCTGTTTAACGCCATCTCCGCAGCATGCGCTTTAGCATTGTGGCGGAACTTCGACGCTACCGCGAGTGGCCTTCAGTTCGTCGAACGCCATGCTTGGATTCCCGCAATCGGCGCCGAATATCTGGTTGGCGTCGATGGCTTGAGCCTGCTGCTGGTGCTGCTCACCTCGCTCATCGTTCCGTTTGCACTTCTCGCGCAACCGATGGACCGCGGCTTCTATGCGACCATGCTGGTAATGCAGTCAGCGCTCTACGGCACGTTCACCGCGCAGAATTTTGTTCTCTGGTTTTTGTTTTACGAAATGAGCCTGATTCCGGCATTTCTGCTCATCAAGATCTGGGGAGGCGAAAACCGCGATCGCGCCGCGACGAAGTTCTTCCTTTACACATTTCTCGGCAGCGTGGCGATGTTGCTCTCGTTTCTCGGAATTTATTTCGCCAAAGGCACTTTCGATTTTGCGGCGCTCGCCAGTGTGGGAAAAAACGGTCTGCTCACCGGCAAAATGACGTGGCTCGCTTTTGCCGGAATCTTTGTTGGGCTTGCGGTAAAGGTGCCGCTGTTTCCGTTTCACACCTGGTTGCCAGACGCTTATCAAACCGCGCCTACCGGTGTGTCGATGGTGCTCACGGGCGTCCTCTCGAAAATGGGGGTTTACGGTTTTGTGCGTCTGTTACTTCCGCTTTTTCCTAATCAAATCAAGTTCATCGGACCGTGGCTTCTTTCGTTGGCGATCTGCTCGATCGTATTCGCTCCGCTGGCTGCATGGGCGCAGCGTGATTTGAAACGAATGATTGCCTACTTGTCAGTCAACCATCTTGGTTACTGCATGCTTGGCCTTTTTGCCGTGACCGCTTCACCGGTTGTCGCTGCCAAAATCGATACGCATGCAGCATTCAGCGGCGTATTCATGCAAATTTTTAACCACGGAATCACTGCGGCCACCCTCTTCTACTTCGTCGGTTTGCTCGAACAACGCCGTGGCGTGCGTGGCATCGACGACTTCGGCGGCCTGATGCAGCGGATACCGCTCCTCTGCGGGTGGATGAGCGTTACAATGTTTTCATCTCTGGGTCTGCCGGGGCTGAACGGATTCATCGGCGAGTTTCTGATTTTCAAAGGCTCATTCGCGCTCACAGGCGCGTTTACGGCCATCGCCGTGATCGGGCTTCTCGTCACAGCCATCGTTTTTGCGCGAGCAATGCAATCACTCTTTAGCGGGCCGCTCGCAGACAGTTGCAGCGCTTTTCCCGATCTTTTGCCAGGCGAAAAACTCGTCGTTGTTCCTGTGGCGTTGCTCATGTTCGCCATTGGCATCGCGCCGCAGTTCGTATTCAACATTTTCAACGCAACCGTCGCCCAAATGGCGCAACTGTTTGGCTAGTAACGCCTAGAATGCGCAAAGAGGTGATTCCTTTCGAGCGAGTCGCGCACGCGATCCACTTACTTCGCGGGCAGAAGGTGATGCTTGATTCTGACCTCGGATATCTTTACGGGGTTACAACGGGTAACCTCAACAAGGCAGTTAGGCGAAATGTTGATCGGTTCCCTGAAGATTTCGTGTTTCAACTGACCGCGGAAGAGACCCAAGATTTGATCTTCCAATCTGGAATATCAAAAGGCCGGGGCGGTCGCCGGCATCGGCCTTACGCCTTCACCGAGCAAGGGATCGCGATGTTGTCCAGCGTCTTGAACAGCGTCCGCGCCGTCAAAGTCAACATCGCAATCATGCGCGCGTTTGTGAGGCTTCGTCGGATGCTCGATACGAATCGCGAACTGGCAGAGAAATTTGCCGAACTCGAGAGGCGTGTCGGCAAACATGACGAGGAAATCGTCGCTATCCTCGAAGCGATCCGGCAGTTGACGGCTCCGCCAGAAAATCCTCGGCGTGAAATCGGATTTCATGTGCGCGAGAAAGCCCCGCGGTATCGGGCGCGTACACGCGCATGATCGCCTGGACGATTTACATCACTTTCGCGGGCGCGGTGCTGCTGCTTCTTTTGCCGCGCGCCTTTGCGCGTTGGATCGCGCTGCTTGCAACAATTGCAGGATTGGCCCTGGGTCTGATCGCATTAGTTCGCACGCCAGTTGCCGACCTTGCGCACTTCACAACAATCGTGCGCGTGCCGTGGGTGCCCGGCTTGGGCATGAATTACCATCTGGCGATCGACGGCGTCAGCCTCACGATGGTCCTTGTTACGGGTCTTTCCTCGGTGAGCACCGTTTTATTTTCCTGGGACGTCGAACATCGGCAGAACGAATTTTTCTTCTGGTTACTGCTCGTGGTGGCTGGCTGCTACGGAGTTTTTCTGAGCGCCGATTTGTTTTTGTTCTTCGCGTTCTACGAGCTGGTGATCGTGCCGAAGTATTTTCTTATCGCCGTCTTCGGGTCCACCAACAAGGAATACGGGGCGATGAAGCTCACGCTCTACTCGTTCTTTGGCGGCATGCTAGTATTCATCGGGATTCTTAGCGCATACGTAACTGCCGGATCGCTGGATTTGAATCAGCTGTCCCAATTCCAATTTTCGCCACAACTGCAATCGTGGGCGTTTCCTGTGTTGTTTCTCGGCTTTGCTGTGCTCGCCGGAATCTGGCCGCTCCATACTTGGGCGCCGACGGGTCATGTCGCCGCGCCTACGGCGGGCTCGATGCTTCTCGCCGGGATTGTGATGAAACTCGGCTCTTACGCAGGACTCCGCGTGGCGATGAATCTTTTTCCACAAGGCTTCCAGATGTGGAGCAAATGGATCGTCTTTCTGGCGGTCGTTGGAATTGTTTACGCCGCGGCGGTGGCGCTTCACCAACGTGATCTGAAATTTGTCATCGGTTATTCGAGCGTCAGTCATATGGGTTTTGTTTTGCTCGGGCTTGCCGCGGCAACGGCGCTGAGCGTTTCAGGGGCAGTATTGCAGATGTTTTCGCACGGCGTGATCGCGGCTCTTTTGTTTGCCGTCGCCGGGCGCATGATCTATCGCCGCACACATACTCGCGAACTCGACGAGCTCGCTGGTATGAATCTGAACCGTGCTCTGCCATTTGCCGCGTTCACTTTTGTCATCGCGTCAGCAGCGTCGATGGGCATACCGGGTTTCAGCGGATTCGCGGCCGAGATCACAATTCTCATTGGCGCATGGAGAACTTATCCGCTCGCTGTCTGGATCACAGGGGCGGGCATGGTGCTCGTTGCTGCATTCACGTTACGCGCCTTAAAGCAATCGTTCTTCGGCGAGGCAGAGCCAAGCGTCCAGTTGCAGGAAGGTCGTGTAGCCCTCGATCCAGATTGGAATGAACAACAAAACATCACAGCCGCGGAAAAATGCGGCGCTTGCCTGCTCATGTTCACAACGGTCGCAGTCGGGCTTTATCCAAAATTGTTGCTCGATCGCATAATGCCGGCAGTGGAGGCGATGAGATTTCTGAAATGAAATCCGCTGATTTAACAATGTCTTATCTCGAACTGCTGAAGCTCGCCTCGCCTGAGACAATCGTAGTCATAACGGGGCTTGCGGTCCTTGCGATCGGGCTTGTGACCGGGCGCGCCAAGTCGACCGCAACAGTCTCCACGGCGAAGTTGCCGCGCAACGCGACCCTGTTTGGCGGCATGCTTGTGATCACACCGCTCACATCACTGTTCAAAATCATTTGCATGGCGCTGGCCTTTTTCACAATTCTGCTGACGAAGTCAGAAAAGTCGCTGCGTCATCCGGGCGAATATCTGGCGCTCGTTCTGTTCGCAACAGTCGGCCTGATGCTGCTCGTCGGCAGCGAGGAACTACTGATGATTTTTATCGGGCTCGAACTGCTCGGCTTGTCGCTTTATGTGATGACCGCATTCGACAAGACGGATGTGCGTTCGGCGGAAGCGGGCTTGAAATATTTCCTGTTCGGCAGCACGTCCAGCGCTTTCACACTTTTCGGAATCAGCTTGATCTACGGCATGTCGGGCACAACCAGTCTTGCGGCGATTTCGGATAAACTGACCGGCGTATCAATCCAGGCGCTGCTGGCCGTAGGGATTGTCATGACGCTGATCGGTTTCGCGTTCAAAATAGCCGCTGCACCGTTTCACCTCTGGGCGCCCGATGCGTACCAGGGCGCGCCTGTTCCCAGCGCAGCATTCATTGCCTCAGCCTCGAAGGTCGGGTCGTTTGTGGTGCTGGGGAAAATAGTGCTAGTCGGCTTTGCTCCCGTCCACGGCGACGCCGCGTGGCACGCCATGGTTGCAGGTTGGTCGCCTGTGCTCGCCGCCCTGGCAGCATTATCAATATTGGTCGGCAATCTCGTCGCCCTAGCGCAATCAAACGTGCGCAGACTGCTTGCCTACTCGGCAGTGGCGCATGCTGGATACACACTCATTGGACTGATCGCGGGGGATCGTGACGGATTTTCCGCCGCATTGTTCTACGCCACCATCTATGCCATCACACTGGTCGGTGCATTCGGCGTGGTTGCCATGGTGCGGCGCGAAACGGGTGGTGACGATTTCTCAAACTTTGCCGGATTGGCTTCCAGATCGCCCCTGCTTGCGGGATGCATGTCCGTCTTCATGTTGTCACTGGGAGGCATACCGCCGCTCGCCGGATTTTTTGGAAAATTTTATCTGTTCAGTGTTGCGTTTCGCGCCGGTGCAAACCACGGCTTGCTCTGGCTCGTCGCGGTTGCGCTTCTCGGCAGCTTCATCTCACTTTACTATTACCTGATGGTACTGAAGGCGATTTTCGTTGATGAACCTGCGCTCGCCGCCGCGCGAGATGTCAGTGTCGTCCCGCCCGCTCTGCTGCCGCGAGCCACGGTAGCTGTGCTTGCTGCGGCAGTTCTTTTGCTGGGCATAACACCGGAGATCCTGGCAGCGCGGATCCTTGCCGCTGTACCTTAAAGAAATTTTCGGCAAAACGCGATTAACGCTTGACTGCCGCGGTAAAAGTTTTGCATCAAAAGCAAGTAGCTCCGATTGCAAAAATTGGTGAAGCGAAGATGGGCAGCATCAGCCAGTTCATTGATCGCCACTTCCGGCATTTCAACGCCGCGGTCTTGAAAGACGCTGCCGACGCCTACATCGCGCATCTTGATCGCGGGGAAAAAATGATGATCACACTCGCGGGCGCAATGAGCACCGCTGAGCTCGGTATTTCTCTCGCGGAAATGATTCGCCAGGACAAAGTCCATGCCATCACCTGCACCGGAGCGAATCTGGAGGAAGATCTTTTTAATCTGGTCGCGCGCAGCCAGTACGTTCGCCTACCGAATTATCGAGAGCTAAGTCCGCAACACGAGGAAGAGCTGCTCCATCGTCATCTGAATCGGGTCACCGACACGTGCATCCCGGAAGAGGAAGCCATTCGCCGGATCGAAAGAGTGGTGATCGAGGAATGGGTCGCCGCTGCGCAGAAAAAGGAGCGCGGCTTTCCACACGAATTCCTTTTCAAAATCCTGAAGGAATGCCGGCTCAAAAAGTTTTACGAGATCGACCCGGGCGACAGTTGGATGATCGCCGCCGCGCACAAGGATCTTCCAATGTTCGTGCCTGGCTGGGAAGATTCCACCTTGGGAAATATTTATGCTGCGCGTTGCATCACTGGAGCAATTAGCGACGTGCACACGGTTCGCTCCGGCATTGAATACATGATCGCGCTCGCAGAGTGGTATCGCAGAATGTCCCAGGATTCCTCCATCGGCTTTTTCCAAATCGGCGGCGGCATTGCAGGCGATTTCCCCATTTGTGTTGTTCCTATGTTGAACCAGGACGTCGTCCGTGAGCTCGTGCCGGAGTGGGGTTATTTCTGCCAGATCAGCGACTCCACAACCAGCTTCGGATCGTACTCTGGCGCAGTACCCAACGAGAAGATCACGTGGGGAAAACTCAACGTCGATACCCCGAAGTACATTATCGAGTCGGACGCAACGATTGTGGCGCCCCTCATTTTTGCCAAGGTTCTGGGCTGGTGACGATTCTCTGCAGTGTTCGTTATTGCCAGTGCCCGGGAACCCATACCCAGCCGCCATAACGAGGCACCCAATGGCCTTCCACCCAAACTGCGCCTGGTCTTTGGCGGACTACCCACGTTCCAGGCACCCACACATAGGTGGTTCCGGTCCATCGCCAATAACCGCTTGTCCAGACGTATCCTGGTCCAGGTGCCACCGTCTGAGTTTCAACGCGAACTGGAGGCGGCGCTCGGGTCACCACGACCTCCCGACCTGGCCCCGTGGTCGTTACTTCCTGTGTCGTCGTTGTCGTCGTCACTGTGGTTGGTTCCTCCGCACAACCAACCAAAGCTAAAACCATCAGCATCGACAGATAAGAGCTTGTTCTCATGTTACCCTCCGTTACGGATTCGTTTTGCGGCGACCCGTCGGCTTTATCATAAGTGAAAACGCCAGTTCGCTCGGTAGCCAAACAAGGATTTCGAACCGATGATGCGGAATGCTTTACGTCGTCGCCACGCCGATCGGCAACCTGGGTGATATAACGTTGCGTGCCATTGAGGCATTGAAATCAGCTGATGTGATCGCGGCTGAAGATACCCGGCATTCCGGCATTTTGCTCAAGCGCCTCGGAATCAAAAAGCCCTTCATCAGTTATCACCAGCACAATGAAGCGGCCCGCACGACGGAACTCGTCGAACGCCTCGGGCGCGGCGAAAACGTTGCGCTAATTACGGACGCAGGAACACCTGGACTGTCTGACCCTGGGTTGCGCCTCATCCGCGAATGCATCAAGCGCGAACTCCCGTTTACGATCATCCCCGGGCCATCATCGATCCTGACCGCTCTTCTCGGTTCCGGTTTTTCGACTGAGAAATTTTGTTGCCGTGGATTTCTTCCGGTTAAGGCCGGACAGCGCGAGCGCCAGTTGCGAGAAACGGCCGAACGGGAGGACACGACGATTTTTTTCGAATCGCCTTATCGATTAACAAAAACACTCGCCGCCTGCATTGATATCATACCGGAGCGGCAACTTTGCGTCGCACGAGAGCTGACAAAAAAATTCGAGGAATTCCGCCGCGGCGCTGCGAGCGAGCTTCTTGCACATTATCAGGCCCATCCACCGAAGGGCGAGATCGTGCTGGTGATCTCTGGTTCGTAGCCGTTTCGCCGGTTTGTTGGACGCGACCTGGCGAAGTTCGCTCCGTCCGCAGAACGTAGCAGCAGCGACTTCCGGCGAATAAACAAAGCGCAACCGCCGTCAAACCCTGGCACTCAAATCAGCGCGTCCGAGTTGGAAAACAATGCGATCCGAGATTGTCTTTGACGAAAGTCTCAAAAGTTCTTGCAGTCTCGATGGGTTTGCCGTCTCCCTGGTGCTTCGTGGGGGGACGGCTTGCCGGGCTCCGAAAGGTTTCGCGCGCAAACAGTTGGCGGCCTGCGATTATGATGTCATGACCCGCCTGCCCTGGTTGCTCAAGCCTTTACTCGCGGGACTGACAGTGACGCTGCTGCAACTTGCAATGGCGGTAGGCCTGCTCGCCCCCGAAGAATCCCTCTCAGAGCGCTACTCCGCGCTGGTCCAGCACGACAGCTATTGGTTCATGAACATTATCGATCGCGGATACCAGACCATCGTCCCGCCGATCGATCACAAGGTTATGGAAGTGTCGAATGTCGCATTTTTCCCTGCGTATCCCGCGATCGCCGGGCTATTCCGCTACGGGTTTAAGATTGACAGCAGCACCGCACTCCTGATCACCGCGCAGCTCGCTGCTTCGGGTTTTTGGTGTTACTTTTTCTTGTTTTGTAAGCGCTGGAATGTTTCGCCTGCGCTTCAGATTTGCGGCGCATTACTAATCGCCGCCCATCCAGCAGCGTTCTTTCTGGTCGCCGGTTATTCCGAATCGCTATTTTTGATGGCGCTGCTTGGCTTCATCTACTGGAGCACGATGGAGGGGAGATCCGCAAAGATCTGGGCCGCGCTTCACGGGATAGTGATGTCGGCAACGCGAATTGCTGGAATCGTGTGTGCAGCTTTTCCTTTGGTGTGCTCGGTATTTCAAACGGGATGGCGCGGTTTGCTTGAGCCGCGAAGGTGGCTTCGCGAACACTGGAGAGCGATCAGTATTACGATTGTCGCGGCGTGCGGCGCCATCGGATTCTTCGTCTACTCTCAACTCCGCTGGGGCCAGTGGGACATTTACATGCTTACGCAGGCAGCCGGCTGGGGGATTGTTCCCGATTATTTGGCGGTGTTTAAGCCTGGCAGTTATCGCTGGCTCGTTCCAGCTCTGAATAATCCAACGGAAGCGAGCCAAATATCGATGACGTTGGGCGCTCTGCTTCTAGTCGGTGTGGCGCTTTGCGAACTGCTTCCCGCGATTCGACGGCGGGCCGGCTTACCAATGCGAGCTGGGATCTATTTCTGCGCTGCTGCAATCTATTACATATCGGTCAGCGGAGTCGCCTGCGTCGATATGGAAAGCATGCTCCGCTACGAGTTTTGCGTGCACGCTTTGATCGTGCTGGCCTTTTTGAATTTTCTGCGTCAATTTCGTACGCTGCCGGTGCTCGTGCGGGCATTCGGCATCACGGCAGTAGCGTTGCTCAGCGCTGTTGGGTTATGCGTACAGGGGTGGTACGTTTGGAATTTCACACGGGGCAATTGGGTTGCGTAGCAGAAGATGAAAACAAAAGTCGCCATTATCGGTGCGGGACCGGCAGGTCTGACTGCGGGCTATCTTCTTTCGAAAGAGGCGGTAGATGTCCTTGTCTTGGAAGCCGATCCTGTTTACGTCGGCGGCATTTCTCGCACCGTCACCTACAAAGGTTTTCATTTTGACATTGGCGGCCACCGTTTCTTTTCCAAATCAAAAGCAGTGGAGGATTTTTGGACGGAGATTTTGCCGAACGACATGCTCGGGCGGCCACGTTCGTCGCGCATTTTTTACGGCGGCAAATTTTATTCCTACCCGCTCAAGCCGTTTGAAGCGCTCATCAAGCTGGGTCTCTTCAAATCGACGCTCTGTGTGCTTTCCTGGTTAAAAGCGCGTCTTTTTCCGGTGCGGAATCCACGGAATTTCCAAGAGTGGGTAAGCAATCAATTCGGCAAACGGCTCTTCAATACATTCTTCAAAAGCTACACCGAAAAAGTTTGGGGGATGAGTTGCAAGGAAATCTCCGCCGACTGGGCGGCGCAACGGATCAGAGGACTTTCGCTGGGCAGCGCGATCAAGAATGCGCTCATTCCGCAGCGGTACAATGGCGATCGCAGTAAAGTCATCAAGACGCTGATAAATTCGTTTCGTTACCCGCGCCGCGGGCCGGGCATGATGTGGGAGGCATGCGCAGAAAAGATGAAGGCGTTGGGCGGCAGGCTTGAGATGGGCTGCAGAGTGACTCGGTGTTCTTACGACGAAACGTCCGGCAATTGGATGGTTGAATACAAAGATCAACTCGGCGGGTTGCAGACGATTGAAGCGGAACACGTCATTTCATCTGCGCCGATGCGCGCGCTGGTTTGTGGGTTATCGCCTGCTGTGAGCGAGCGAACGAAACGCGCAGCCGAAAGCCTCAAGTACCGCGATTTCCTCACTGTGATGTTGATCTTGAAAGATCGACAGATGTTTGATGACAACTGGATCTACATTCACGATCCGAGCGTCAAAGTGGGTCGTGTGCAGAACTTCCGTTCCTGGTCGCCGGAGATGGTTCCCGAATCGGATAAGGTCTGCTACGGCCTCGAATATTTCTGCTTCGAACACGACGGTCTGTGGGATTCGAGCGACAGTGATTTGATTGAACTCGCCAAACGCGAACTGATTCAGATCGGTCTAGCTAAGGAAGGCGACCTTGTTGATGGCTGCGTCGTTCGCCAGAAGAAAGCGTATCCAGTTTACGACGACGACTACGCGCGGCATGTCGCTACGATCCGGCACGAACTGGAGACGCGCTATCCGAACCTGCACCTCGTCGGACGCAACGGCATGCACAAATACAACAATCAGGACCACGCCATGATGACGGCGATGTTGTGCGTCGAAAACATTCTCGCCGACACGAAGCTTTACGATCTCTGGCAGGTCAACAGCGACGCCGAGTATCACGAAGCCGGTCCGGCCGCGTCTGAGCAAACAAGCGGCAGCTCATTACGTCTCGTCCCTACTCGCGTCGTCGCTGCGCCGGAACTCGCGCCCGAAGCTTAACTCGCCGTCTCGTGCTGTAACGTCCGCTGTCCTCAGCGGACACTGGGATGCACTGTCGCCGGCGACCCGCGTTACGTGCGCTGAGGACAGCGCACATTACAGCCGTGAAGGATGAGAAGTCGAGGATTCAACGAAATTAAGGGCGAATCTCGACCGTTGTTCCGTCCGGCGTAACTCGCCAAAGCTCTTCGATCTCTTCGTCTGTTAGCGCGATGCAACCGGCAGTCCAATCATTCAAACGGTGGAACGCTCCGATCCAGCCGCGCCCGTTTTGGATTCCATGAATCATGATGTCGAATCCGGCTGGAACACCGCGCTCCGCAGCTCGTGTCTTATCCTCATCGGACGGATATGAAACGTGTAGCGCGAGGTGAAAGTTGCTCTGTGGATTGCGACCATCGATTTTGTAAACGCCCTTCAGGTGTCTTGTAATCTCCTTCCTGTTGCTTTGCACCGACAGGACTGCGACCGAGCGCGACACGATAGCTTTTCAGCGTTTTGCCATTCGCGAGGACCGACAATTTCCGAGCTGATTTTTCAATGACGATCCGATCGATCGTTGTTCCGGTCGGTAGCGGGTTCGAAATGTGATGAGCATAAACCCAGGTGAAAAAGAACACCGTCGAGAGTGCGACAACTACGATAATTACTCTGCGGGTCATTAATCCGTCCCGGCCTCTGTCATTCCGAGCGAAGTCGAGGAATCTCTGACTATTCTTCTTCGAATTCTTCCACGGGCGGGCAGGAACAGAACAAATGCCGATCGCCATACACGTTGTCGATGCGAGCGACAGCTGGCCAGAACTTGTGTTCGCGCGTCCAGGGCGCGGGGAACGCTGCTTGTTCGCGCGAGTAGGGGCGGTCCCATTTATCAGACGCGATTTGCCGCGCGGTGTGGGGCGCGTTTTTCAACACATTGTTCTCCCGATCTGTCTTTTCCGTGGCGACCGCCTCAGTTTCTGCGTGGATGGAGATCATTGCCTCGCAGAAACGGTCGAGCTCGTGCTTCGGTTCGCTCTCGGTCGGCTCGATCATCATTGTCCCAGCGACCGGCCAGGAAACGGTTGGGGCGTGAAAGCCGTAATCCATCAATCGCTTTGCCACGTCTTCCACTTCGATGCCGGCGCTTTTCCATTGGCGAAGATCGATAATGCATTCGTGCGCGACGAGCCCGTGTTTGCCTTTGAACAGCACGGGGAAGTACGGGTCGAGCCGCTTTGCGATGTAATTTGCATTTAGAATCGCAACCTCGCTCGCTCGTTTCAATCCATCGGCGCCCATCATGCGGATGTACATCCATGTGATCGTCAGGATGCTGGCGCTGCCGTAGGGAGCAGCTGCGACATTGCCGGATTCACCTTCTCCATGTTGGTAATTTGATTCATTGCTACCCGGCGGCCGTTTGCCCCGATCACCTTCACCAAAGATAATTTTGCCTGTCATGGGATCGAGAATGAATTCGCGCGGGAGATACGGCGCAAGATGTTTGGCCACGCCGATCGGTCCAACGCCAGGGCCGCCGCCGCCGTGCGGAATGCAAAATGTTTTGTGCAAATTCAGATGGCAAACATCCGTGCCATAATCGCCGGGACGGCACAGACCGCATTGCGCATTCATGTTTGCTCCGTCCATGAACACCTGCCCGCCGTGTGCGTGCACGATGTCGCAAATTTCGCGAATTGTCGGTTCGAACACGCCGTGCGTTGAGGGATACGTCACCATCAACGCGGCGAGGTCGCGCGCGTGTTCATCGGCTTTAGCGCGCAGATCGGCAAGATCGATATCGCCATCCTTCAAACATGCGACCGAAACAACTTTGAACCCGGCCATGATCGCGCTCGCCGGATTGGTCCCATGCGCCGAGGTCGGAATGAGACACACATTGCGATGCGCTTCGCCGCGCGCCGCGTGATACTCACGGATCGCGAGCAGACCTGCGAACTCGCCCTGTGATCCCGCATTGGGTTGCAGTGAAATCGCAGCGAACCCGGTGATTTCAGCAAGCCAGTATTCCAACTGCTCGCAAATTTCCATGTAGCCTGCCGTCTGGTCGCTAGGCGCGAAAGGATGCAGTTTGGAAATTTCCGGCCATGAGATCGGAAACATTTCTGCGGTCGCGTTGAGTTTCATCGTGCACGAGCCGAGCGGGATCATCGACGTCGTCAGCGACAGGTCGCGCGATTCAAGTTTCTTGAGATAACGCAGCATTTCCGTCTCAGTGTCGTGCGTATTGAAGATCGGATGAGTGAGGAAGTCCGAAGTGCGCATGGCAAATTGCGGAATGCGCAGCGGTGGCTCGCCAAGATCGTCGTCTGCAAAATCGCGCACAGTCGTGCCGCGAAAGATCGACATCAGCAGTTCGATGTCCCGTGGCGTTGTCGTTTCGTCGAATGAAATGCCGACTGCGCGCGGGCCGAGCGCGCGCAGGTTGCACCCCGCTCTTGCCGCGTGCTCCAAAAGGACTTCGCTAGATTCGACTTCGACGTGAACAGTGTCGAAGAAATTGTCGTGGCTGATTGTGCAGCCAAGGGCGCGCAGCCCATCTGCGAGTTGGCTCGTCAGGCGATGAACGCGTTCGGCGATTGCGCGCAGTCCTTTTGGGCCGTGATAAACCGCATACATCGACGCAATAACGGCAAGAAGCACCTGAGCCGTGCAGATGTTGCTCGTCGCCTTGTCGCGACGGATGTGTTGCTCCCGTGTTTGCAACGCGAGTCTATACGCCGGCCGCCCTTCAGCGTCGTGCGACACACCCACGAGTCGACCAGCCATGTGACGTTTGAATGGATCGCGCGTGGCGAAATATGCGGCGTGCGGCCCGCCGAATCCCAACGGCACGCCGAAGCGTTGCGTATTACCAACCGCGACATCCGCGCCAAATTCGCCCGGCGGTTTCAGCAACGTGAGCGCGAGAATATCCGCCGCCACGACAACGAGTGCGCCTGCGCTGTGAGCCCGCGTGACGAAGTCGGAATAATCATAGATCGCGCCATCCGTGGCTGGATACTGGATTAGCGCGCCGAAAACTGCGTCATCGAATTTGAAGCGCGAATAATCCCCGATCTTAATCTCAATTCCGAGCGGCTTCGCCCGCGTCTGAAGAACGGCGATTGTTTGCGGATGACAATTATCGGCGACAAAAAAAGTCTTCCGTTTTGGAACGACTGCGTGACAAAGCGACATCGCTTCGGCGGCGGCAGTAGCTTCGTCGAGCAGCGATGCGTTTGCGATATCGAGCGCTGTTAGGTCGATGATCATCTGTTGGAAATTGAGCAGCGCCTCGAGGCGGCCTTGCGCGATCTCCGCTTGGTAAGGCGTATAAGCGGTGTACCAGCCGGGATTTTCGAGAATGTTTCGCTGGATGACCGGCGGCGTAATGCAGTCGTAGTAGCCGGCGCCGATGAATGAACGCGCGACTTTGTTTTTTTTTGCAATCGCCCGCAGCTCCGCGAGCGCTTCAATTTCGGATTTCGATTCCGGTAAGTTCAGCTGTCGATGCAGCCGGATATTTCTTGGAACCGCGGCGTCTATCAACCTCTCGATGCTTTCCAACTCAAGCTCGCTCAGCATCGCGGCTACTTCGTCTTCGTTCGGCCCGATGTGACGACGCGCGAAAGAATTCATATCTATTTTTTGTTCGCGCGCTTGCATGAGAAGAGACTACGGAACGCGAGACGTGCTTCAAGTTTGTGTAGCCACGGCGCTCGGTCGCCGTGTTAACGTGAACGCGCAAAGCGCCCCGACAGAGCGGGGTGGCTACAGCTTATGTAGCGTCGTATATTTCGACACCGCGGCTCTTCAATAACGCGCGGAGTTCGGCGAGATGCTGATGGTTCCGGGTCTCGACCGTGCACAAAACGTTGACGGCTGAAACGTCCGGACTGGCGAAAGCTCGATCGTGCACGACTTGCTTGATGCTTGCGCCGGTCGAAGCGATTTGCGCCGCCAAATCGGCGAGGCCACCAGGTCGATCGCTAATCACTGCCGTGAAACGACCAAGACGACCGTCCGCCACCAGACCGCGCTCAATTACGCGGCTGAGCACGTTCGGGTCGATGTTGCCGCCGCAAAGCAAAAGCACCACCCGTTTTCCTGCAAGGTCTTCTAATTTTCCGGACATGCACGCTGCGAGCGGAGTCGCAGCGGCTCCTTCGACCACGCTCTTTTCCAATTCGATCAGGCGCAGAATCGCCAGAGCGATTTCTTCCTCGGTCACAGTGACGACGAGATCGACAAGCGGTCGCGCAATTTCAAATGCGTTCGTGCCGACCTGTGGGATGGCGAGTCCATCCGCGAGCGTCGGATGCATCGTGATCTTGGTTGGTTTGCCCGCTCCAAGCGCGGCGGAAAAGCTCGCGACGTTCTCTGCTTCGACGGCTACGATTTTTGCGTTTAGCCGCAGCGTTTTGATGACCAAAGAAACCCCAGCGAGCAAACCGGCGCCGCCCACCGGTATGATTACCGCGTCGAGATCGGGAATCTGCTCGACCAGTTCGAGCCCCATTGTCCCCTGGCCGGCAATGATCGCGGGATCGTCGTAGCCGTCGATATAAGCGAGGCCTTTTTCCTTTGCAAGCTCGTGTGCGCCAGCTTTCGCTTCTCCGAAGTCTGTTCCGTGAAGAACGACATTCGCACCGAGCTGCTGGCAGGTGCTCACTTTTATCAGGGGCGCGAACTTCGGCATCACCACTGTTGCGGGAATTCCGAGCAAGCTGCCCTGATAGGCGAGTGCTTGAGCGTGATTGCCTGCGGAAGCAGCGATGACCCCGCGCTTTTGCTGATCGGACGATAATTGCGCGAGCGCATTGCGCGCGCCGCGCTCCTTGAAACTTCCTGTCCGCTGCAAGTTGTCCAGCTTGCAGAAAATCTCCATGCCTGTGATTTCGCTCAGCGGGATTGAAGATGGACACGGCGAATAGTAAACCGTACCGGCAATGCGTTTGCGCGCCGCCTCTATGTCTTTGAATGTGATCACCCGCTTCAATCTGGGCGCAAGATCACGGGCTTGTCTATTCCAGCGCTGCTTGGGCCGCGGCCAATCGCGCAATCGGAATCCGAAACGGACTGCAACTGACGTAATCCAAACCGAGCCGGTGACAGAACTTAACGCTGGCCGGCTCGCCGCCGTGTTCGCCGCAAATCCCGAGCTTGATGTTCGGCCGAGTTTTGCGTCCCAAATCGCGAGTGATTTCCATCAGGCGGCCAACGCCCTTCTGATCGATCGACGCGAACGGATTTGCATCCACAATGTCGAGCTCCGCGTAGGCGGGAAGAAAACTGCCGGAATCGTCCCGGCTCATTCCCAGCGTCGTCTGTGTGAGATCGTTTGTGCCAAAACTGAAGAACTCGGCGTCGCGCGCGATCTGGTCCGCGATGAGCGCTGCGCGCGGGATTTCGATCATTGTCCCGACGAGATAGTCGAATTTCATTTGCTTTTCCTTCGACACTTCGCCGGCGACGCGACGGACGATATCGAGCTGGAGCTTTAACTCGCGCGGAAATCCCACCAGCGGAATCATGATTTCGGGGCGGACCTTAATTCCGTTAGCTTGCACCTCGGCGGCGGCTTCAAAAATTGCGCGTGCCTGCATTTCGGAAATTTCGGGATAAACAATCCCCAGGCGACAACCACGATTGCCAAGCATCGGATTGAATTCGTGCAGTTCGTGCACCCGACGGGAAATGTGCTCCACCGGCACGCCAAGTTTGTTCGCGAGTTCGTTTTGTTGGGCGTGATCGTGTG
>WNGD01000365.1_pt1 | contig 47359 bp, 42 predicted proteins | sample 5400671 | NCBI WGS metagenome assembly WNGD01 (sample SAMN13153369, study PRJNA577476) | soil metagenome | isolation source: 40 cm soil or saprolite under grassland replicate 2 | place: USA:California | collected 2016-06-15 | reverse complement strand
CAGGGGACGACACCCTTGTGGGCGTCGGGCCTGCAGGGCCAACCCCCTGGGACGCCGTCTCACGTCAGTCCTCAAGGGACAAGCAGGCCAAGCGTTCCCAGGGGGAGACCCCATGAGCAAGGAGGGTAGAGCCATCAGCGGGCAGGTGCTGGCCGCGATGAGCGGCGGCGTGGATTCTTCGGTGGCGGCGGCGCTGCTGGTCGAGGCGGGCTTCGACGTGACCGGGGTGCACCTGAAGCTCTCCGACACGCCGGCGCACCTCCAGATCCAGGGCAAGGGCTGCTGCACCGTGGCCGACGCCGACGACGCCCGCAGGGTGGCCGACACGCTCGGCATCCCCTTCTACGTGTGGGACCTGGCCGACGAGTTCCACCAGGCCGTGGTCGCCGACTTCGAGGCCGAGTACGCCCGCGGCCGCACGCCCAATCCCTGCGCCCGCTGCAACGAGCGGGTCAAGGTCGCCGGCCTGCTCGACCGCGCCAGGGCGCTGGGGTTCGACGCGCTGGCCACCGGCCACTACGCACGCGTCGAGGGCGGCCGGCTCCACCGCGCGGCCGACCCGGCCAAGGACCAGTCCTACGTCCTCTACATGCTGGGGCCGGAGCAGTTGGCACACCTGCGCCTGCCGCTCGGCTCGCTGACCAAGCCGGAGGTCCGGGCGATCGCCGCCCGGCGCGGGCTGCGGGTCGCCGCCAAGCCCGATTCCTACGATGTCTGCTTCATCCCGGACGGGGACACGGCCGGCTGGCTGGAGCGCCGGCTCGGCCGCCGCTCCGGCGAGGTGGTCGACGCCACCGGCACGGTGCTCGGCCGCCACGAGGGCGCCTACCGCTACACCGTCGGCCAGCGCCGCGGGCTCGGCGTGGCCGCGCCGACCCCCCGCTACGTGCTGCGGGTGGAGCCGGCCGCCAACCAGGTGGTCGTTGGCGGGCGCGAGGACCTGGCGGTGCGCACCGTCGAGCTGGAGGGCTCGACCGCCACGGACGGGATGGGCCTGCGGCCGGGCCGGGCGGCCGCGCGCCTGCGCGCCCACGGTGCCGAGGTCGGCTGCCTGGTGGTGCCCGGCGAGGACGGGCGGATCCTGCTGGAGCTGGACGAGCCGGTGCTCGGCGTCGCGCCGGGGCAGGCCGGCGTGCTCTACGACGGCGACCTGGTGCTCGGCGGCGGAACCATCGCGGCCGCCAGCGCCGCGACGGGCCACGGCCGGCCGACGCCCGTGAGCGGCCGCGGATGAGCGCCCTGCCCCCTGCGTTCCGGCCCAGAGGCGCCGGGACGGGGACCGGCGGCATGCCCCACACTGGCGCGGCCGAGTGCGTGGAGGCCGCCGTCAGCGCCTGCCCCGAGCTGCCGTTCTGGCCCACCAGGCCGCTCGCCGTCCCCGCCGAGGGGATGATCCCTCAGTGGGCCCTCGGCCTCCCGGGGGTTGGCGAGGCACCCGGTGACGGGACCGTCGTGGCGCCGCTGGCCTGGGTGGGAAGGGACCGGGCGCCGGGCCGGGCGGCGCTGGCGGCCGAGGCGGCGGGGACCGTGGAGCCGTTCCTGCGGGAGCTGGCTTCACGTCCTGCCGGCTGGCTGAAGCTGCAGGCGACCGGCCCCGTGGCGCTGGCGCTGGAGCTGGAGGCGGACGGGCGGCGGGCGTTCGCCGTGCCGCCGGCGCGAGGGCCGCTGGCGCTCGGCTACGCGGCGCGGGTCCGCTCGGTCGTGACCTGGGTACGCGAGGCCCTGCCCGCCTGGAAGGTGCTGCTGGTGCTGGACGAGCCGTCGCTGGCGAGCCCCGCGGTCGCCGAGCGGCCGCAGGTCGCCCTGGAGCTGTGGCGCTCGCTGGGCACCACCGGCGCCGACGTCACCGGCCTGCACTGCTGCGCAACGCCACCCTGGGGCCTGATCCTGGACCTGGACCCGCAGCTGGTGTCGTTCGACGCGATCCGCGACGGGGACGCCGCCACCGACGACCCCGCCTTCCGCCGCCTCGTCGAGAGCGGCTCCGCCGTGGCCTGGGGCCTCGTCCCTGCCGGCACAGAGGACGGCGCCGACCCCGACCCGGGGGCGCTCGACCCGGACACGCTCGCCGATCGCCTGTTCGACCTGGTCGAGTGGACCGCCGGCGACTACCTGCCCGAGGTGCTTGCCCGCTCCGTGGTCACCCCGACCTGCGGCCTGGCCTCCCTCAGCGAGCGGGAGGCGACGCGCCGGCTGGCGCTGGCCGCCTCCGTCGGCTCCCGCGCCTGGGCGCTCGCCGGCCTTCCCTGACGTGTGCGCCCAGGCGCGGGAGCCGACCGGTCTCATCGCGCGACGCGACCGACCTGCGTCGGCGCCTCCTGTCGCGACGACGCCTGGTCGTCGTGGAATAGCGGCGGCCACGCAACAGGGAGGCGAGCGCGGCGATGGCGGCCATGCAGGCCGCCGCGCCGAACACGATCACCAGGCCGTGGTGGAACGGGCCGGAGATCAGCTCGGGGAAGAATCGCTTGCCGGTCAGCACCGCCACGTTGCGCGCTGGCAGCGAGTTCAGCACCCCGGTCGGCGCGAGCAGGTGACCGACCGGGTTGTTCCCGAGGAAGGCGGCGAACAGCGTGCTCACCGGCGGCAGGTGCGCGACGCTCGCCGCCACGCCGGCCGGCACGCCCTGGCCGCGCAGCCCGGCGGTGAGCGTCGACGGCAGCGAGGTGGCCAGGCCGGCGATCATCAGCGAGAAGAACACGCCGATGGACAGGGCGGTCCCGGAGTTCTGGAAGGTCGAGCGCATGCCGGAGGCCACCCCCCGTTGCCCGGGTGGGACGCTGCTCATGATCGCGGAGGTGTTGGGCGCCGAGAACATCCCCTGGCCGATCCCGCTGAGCAGCAACAGGCTGGCGAAGGCGGTGTAGCCGAAGTCGACCGGCAGCGCCAGCAGCCCAATGAACGCGCCGGCGACCAGCAGCAGACCGCCGGTGGCGAAGGCACGCGCGCCGAACCGGTCGGACAGATAGCCCGACACCGGTCCGGCGACCAGGAAGCCGGCGGTCAGCGGCAGCATGTAGATGCCCGCCCACAGCGGCGTGTCCTGGAAGTTGTAGCCGTGTAGCGGCAGCCAGATTCCCTGCAACCAGATGATCAGCATGAACTGCAGGCCGCCCCTGGCGATCGCGGTGAGCAGCGCGGCCAGGTTGCCGGCCGCGAAGGCCCTGATACGGAACAGGTCCAGACGGACCATGGGCTCCGCCACGCTGGTCTCCGCGACGCAGAAGGCTGCCAGCAGCCCGATGCCCGCGGCCATGCCGCCGAGCACCCACGGGCTCGTCCAGCCGGTCGCGTGGCCGCCGTACGGCTGGATCCCATGGGTGATCGCGACCAGGATCGCCGCCGTGCCGGCGATGAAAGTCACGTTGCCGACCCAGTCGATGCGGGCGCGGTGGCGGGCGCCGACCTCGCGCAGGCTACGGTACGACCAGACGGTGCCTCCGATGCCGAACGGCACGCTCACCCAGAACACCGCCCGCCAGTCGATCGCGGCCAGCAGGCCGCCGGCGACCAGACCGAGGAACTGACCGGCAAGCGCGGTGATCTGGTTGATGCCCAGCGCCATTCCGCGCTGGCTCGCCGGGAAGGCGTCGGTGAGGATCGCGGCCGAGTTGGCGGTCAGCATGGCACCGCCGACGGCCTGGACGATGCGTCAGCCGATCAGCCACAGCGCTCCCCGCTCCGCCCTGAAGGGGTCCAGCGACAGCGCCAGCGAGGCCGCGCTGAACACCACGAACCCGAAGTTGTACATGCGGACCCGGCCGAACATGTCGCCGAGCCGGCCAAGCGCCACCACCAGCACCGCCGACACCAGCAGGTAGCCGAGGATCATCCAGAGGAGGTAGCCGATGTTGGCCGGCGCCAGCGGGTCGAGCCCGATGCCGCGGAAGATCGCCGGCATCGCGATGATCACGATCGAGCTGTCCAGCGTGGCCATCAGCACGCCGAGGGTGGTGTTGGACAGCGCGATCCACTTGTAGCGGCCGTTCGAGGTCACAGACGATCCGCCAGCCGTTCCAGCAGCGGGATCATCGAGATCAGGCGGCGCTGCTCGGAAGGGCTGAAGCCCCCGGCCAGCGCCTCGGCCATCCGGCGCGTGTTCAGCGAGCGCCTGTCGACCAGCACCCGGCGGCCGGCCGCGGTCACCGACATCAGCACGCGGCGACCGTCGCCGGCATCAGGCGTGCGGCCGACCATGCCGCGTTGCTCCAGAGCGGTCAGGGTCGCGCCCATCGCCTGTGGCCGCACCCGCTCCAGTGCGGCAAGCGCGCCGGGCGTGGCCGGCCCGTCCCGGTCCAGGCGCGACAGCACCGACAGCTCCGAAAGGGTGACCTCGCCGGTGGCATGAGCCTGCCGCAGGCGCCGCACGATCCGCCCGACGACGACGCGCAGGTCATTGCCAGCTCGCAGCAGATCCGCTGTATCGGTCCTCGTCTCCGCCATAATCATCAAGTTAGGCTTATCAACCTGGATGTACAAGTGAGCAGCATGCTGGCCCCGACGGCGGATGGGGCTCAAGGCGGAGCCAGGAGCTCGCGGCTCAGAACCGGTCGAGCAGTTGGGGGATGGACTCGACCACCACGAAGCGGTCGGTGGCGTTCGGAAGCTCGCGCTCCTCCAGGACCCAGGTGTGGGGATGGGGGACGAGCACGGCGCCGAGGCCCGCGTCCAGCGCCGGCCAGATGTCGGACATCGGTGAGTTGCCGATCATCCAGGTGCTGGCGGGGTCGAGCCCGCGGCTGGCCACCAGCGACCGATACACCTCGGGGTCCTTCTCGTCGACGACGGTGACCTCCTCGAACAGCGCGGCCAGCCCCGAGGCGGCCAGCTTGCGGTGCTGGTCGTCGGGGTGGCCCTTGGTCAGCAGCGCGAGCCGGTGGCGGCTCCGCAGCGTCGCCAGCGTCTCGCCAACCCCGGGCAGGACCTCGACGGCGCCCTCGCGCATCGGCCGGCAGAGCCGGTCGAGCAGCGCGGCGTCCTCCCCGTTGGGAGAGGTGGCGTCGCGCAGGCGGGCCAGGCAGTCGCCCAGGCTGCGGTGGAAGGTCCTGACGCCGTAGCCGTGGACGCTGCAATTGGCCCGCTCGATTTCGTCGAGGACCGCGCGCACCTGCCGCCGGGTCATGGTGGGGTGCGCGAGATGGTCGATGAACGCCTCGATCGCGCGCTCGAACAGGACGTTGTTCTCCCACAGCGTGTCGTCGGCGTCGAAGATCAGGTTCAGCACCACTGGCTCCCGGGTCGGACCAGGTCGAGGATGGCGGCCCAGCCGCCGCTCGAGGGTGGGTCGATGATGTGGTCAGCGTGGCTGAGCGCGTCGGGCGAGCCGCCCGCGACCACGCAGGCGATGCTGGCCGCGCCGAGCAGCTCGACGTCGTTGGCGCCGTCGCCGACCGCCAGCACCCGCTCGGGATCCAGGCGCTGGTCGCCGCAGAAGGCCAGTACCCCGCTCCACTTGCTCACGCCCAGCGGCCGCACCTGGAGCGTCGAGCCCCCGTACATCAGGTCGGGGGTGACGCTGGCGCTGCCGACGCCGCTGGCGACGATCGAGGCGGCGACCCCGGCGAGCTCGATGGCGTCGCCGCCGACGACCGTGAACGACAGCACCGGATCGGCCCGGACGGCCCTGGAGAGGTCGTCGCGCGCAACCCACGGAGCGGCGCGGGCCAGGTGCCCCGGATGGGTCGACGGACGGTCGCCGACGACGATGTCCACGCCGGGCCGCTCCACGTGCAGGCAGGGCTGGAACCCGCCGGCGGCGAACGCGTGCAGCACGGTGGCGGCCGCCTCCGGTGAGAACGCCACCCGGTGGAAGGCGCGGCCGTCGCGCAGGTCGCGGCCGATCGAGCCGTCCAGCATCACCGCCGGGCCGCGCAGGCCGGCGCCCTCCAGCACCAGCGCGGCCGTGCGGGGCCGCCGCCCGGTGGCGATCAGCACGGGGATGCCGGCGTCGCCCAGGGCGCGGACGGCCCGGATGGTCTTGGGGTGGACCCGCTCGCCAGCGTCCGAAAGAGTGCCATCGAGATCGGTGACCACGAGCTCGACAGCGCTTGACATGTTCCAGAGGGTAGCGGAGATAGGCGTCCATGCAACCGTCGTGTACCGATGCCCGATGCCGTCGCCGCGGCTCTAGCCGAGCTGGCGCAGGGCGTCCTCGAGGCCGCGCACGAACGTCGGGTAGGGGTAGATCAGCTCGCGCAGGGCCGCCACCGGCACGCGCTGCCGGATCGCCAGCACCAGCAGGCCGATGACCTCGCCGGCGCTCGGCCCCATCACCGAGCCGCCCAGCAGCACGCCCCGGTCGGCGTCGGCCACCAGCTTGGCGACGCCGTGCTCGGCGCCCGGCCCGTGGATCCAGCCGCGCGTCGAGGAGGCGGTGGTGGCGACGCCCGTGCGGACGCGGTGGCCCGCCTCGCGCGCCATCGCCTCGGTGAGGCCGACGCCGGCGATCTCCGGGTCGGTGAAGGTGACCCGGGGCACGGCGGAGTAGTCGGCCGGCTGGTGGTCGCGGCCCAGCACGTCGGCGGCCGCGATGCGCCCCTGGTAGACGGCCATGTGCGTGAACGCGCCCTTGCCGGTCACGTCGCCCACCGACCACAGCCCCGGGCCGGCGCGCAGGTGCTCGTCGACCTCGACGGCACGGGCGCCGGGGTCGAGCCCGGCGGCGTCGACCCCCAGCGAGCTCAGGTCCGAGTGCCTCCCCGTGGCAACCAGCAGGCGCTCGCCCTCGGCCCTGGTCCCGTCCGACAGCTCGACCACCACGCCGCCGTCGCCGGGGCGCGGCCGCACCGACTTCGCCGAGACCCCGGTGTGCAGCGCGATGCCCTCCTCGCGCAGCACCTCGGCGATGGCCTCGCCGTTCTCGGGCTCGTCGGCCGGCAGGGCGTGCCCGCTCACCTCCACCATGATCACCTCGGTGCCGAAGCGGTGGAACGCCTGCGCCAGCTCCAGCCCGATCGGCCCGGCGCCGAGCACCACCAGCGAGCGCGGCAGCTCGGTGGCCTCGATCGCATCGCGATTGGTCCAGAAGGCGACCTCGTTGAGCCCGTCGACCGGCGGTCTCGACGGTTCGCCGCCGGTGGCGATGACGATCCCGCGGGTCGCCTCGAAGCGCTCGCCGTCGACCTCCACGGCGCGGGGGCCGGCGATGCGCGCCTGCCCCCGAAGGAACGTGCCGCCCTTGCCTTCGAAGCGCTCGACCGCGATCTGGTCGTCCCAGTTCGAGGTCGCCTCGCGCACCCGCGCCGCCACCGGCGCCCACGACGGCTCGGCGGTCGCCCGGCCGGCCAGCCTGGCGACCCTGCCGGTCTCGGCGAGCGCGTTGGCCGCCCGCACCATCATCTTGGAGGGGATGCACCCCCAGTATGGGCACTCGCCGCCGACCAGCTTGCGCTCGATCCCCAGCACGCGCATGCCCGCCTCGGCGGCGCGACCGGCAACCTCCTCGCCGCCCACGCCCATCCCGATCACGACGAGCTCAGGCTGCTCCACCATTGGCCGCTCCCTGTCCGAGACACCCCGGTCGGCCCTATTCTCGCGCATCGGCCCGGCCGGGTGGCCGCCGCGGCGGATGGCTCCCGGGTGCTGTCATCCTGGTGGGTGATACTGGGTCGTCGAGGCTCTGAGCACGGACGCAAGGGGGAACAGGGGTGTCACTGCCGCCAGAGGAGGCAGCCAAGCGGGTCGACGAAATCCGCGCCCGCATACGGGACGCGGCGTATCGCTACTACGTGCTGAGCGATCCGGACATTTCCGATGCTGAGTACGACGAGCTCATGCGCGAGCTGGAGGGGATCGAGGGCGACTACCCCGATCTGGTCACTCCCGACTCGCCGACGCAGTCCGTCGGCGCCCCCCAGGCCACCGCCTTCGCGCCCGTCCGCCACCGCGTGCCCATGCTCTCACTCGACAACGCCTTCAGCCAGGAGGAGCTGCTCGCCTGGGGCAAGCGCACCGAGAGGGCGGTCGACGCCGTGGACGGCTACGTCTGCGAGCTCAAGATCGACGGCGTGGCCGTGTCGCTCCAGTACGAGCGGGGGCGCCTGATCCAGGCGGCCACGCGAGGCAATGGCACCGTTGGCGATGACATCACGCCCAACGTGCGGACGATCGGCAACGTCCCCGAGCGGCTCACCCTCGACGACCCGCCAGCGGTGTTCGAGGTGCGCGGCGAGATCTACTTCCCGACCGACGCGTTCGAACGCCTCAACCAGCAGATGGCGGCCGAGGGCAGGCAGGTGTTCGCGAATCCGCGCAACGCCGCATCTGGCGGCCTGCGGCAGAAGGACCCCAGGATCACGCGGTCCAGGATGCTCAAGCTGCTCTGCCATTCCTTCGGCCTCGCCGAAGGCGTCCGCTTCGCCTCGCACTCGGCCTTCCTGAAGTACTGCGAGGACGCCGGCCTGCCGGTCCCCGACGAGACCGTGCGCGCCGGCAACCTCGACGAAGTCCAGGAGTTCATCCGCCGCTGGGAGGAGCACCGCCACGACCTCGAGTACGAGATCGACGGCGTGGTGGTCAAGGTCGACTCCACCAACCAGCAGCAGGAGCTGGGGAACACCTCCAAGGCGCCTCGCTGGGCGATCGCCTACAAGTTCCCGCCGGAGGAGCGCACCACCCTGCTCAAGGACATCCAGGTCTCGATCGGCCGCACCGGAGCGGCGACGCCGTTCGCGGTGCTGGAGCCCGTGCTGGTCGCCGGCTCGACCATCGGGCTGGCCACGCTCCACAACGCCGACGAGGTCGAGCGGCGCGGAGTGCGCCCCGGTGACACCGTATGGGTCCGCAAGGCCGGCGACGTCATCCCTGAGGTGGTTGGCCCGGTGCTCAACAAGCGGCCACCCGAGTCCCAGCCCTGGCGCTTCCCGGAGCGCTGCCCCGAGTGCGGCACGACGCTGGTGCGGCCCGAGGGGGAGGTGGTCACGCGCTGCCCGAACACCACCGGCTGCCCGGCGCAACGCTGGGCGACCCTGGTCCACTTCGGCTCGCGCGGCGCCATGGACATCGAGCACCTTGGCGAGCGGACCGTCGCCGCGCTGATCGACGCCGGCAAGCTACGCGACGCCGCCGACATCTACTCGCTCACCGCCGAGGACCTCGCCGCCCTTCCCGGCTTCAAGGACAAGAGCATCGCCAACCTGCTGGAGGCGATCGAGGGCTCCAAGCAGCGGCCGCTCGACCGCCTGCTGGTGGGCCTGTCGATCCGGCACGTGGGCGATCACGTGGCCAGCGTGCTCGCCCAGCGGATGAAGTCGCTGGAGGCGATCGCCAACGCCTCCGAGGAGGAACTGAACGCGATCGACGAGGTTGGCCCCACCATCGCCAGCAGCCTGCACGCCTGGTTCGCCGACGAGCGCAACCATGAGCTGGTCAGGCGCCTGGTCGAGGCGGGCGTCAGCACTCGTGCCGAGGAGGACGGCCAGCCCGAGGTCCCGCAGGTCCTGGCGGGCAAGTCGGTGGTGCTCACCGGCTCGCTCGAGGAGCAGACCCGCGAGCAGGCCGCCAGGGCGGTGGAGGAGCGCGGCGGCCGGGTGGCCTCGAGCGTGTCCAAGAAGACCGATTTCGTAGTGGTGGGCGCCGACCCCGGCTCCAAGGCCGAGCGCGCTCGGGAGCTTGGTGTCACGATGGTGGACGAAGCAGGCTTCCAGCGGTTGCTGGAGAAGGGCGAAGCCGTGTGAGCAACGTCTGGACACCTTGGGACCCCGAGGGCCACCGCTTCCCCGAACCCTCGGGTGACGAGCGCGGGCCGGACCCCGAGCCGATCGTTCGGAGCGTGCGGATCGGCTTCCTGCTCGCGGGCATCCTGGTCGCGGCCATGGTCAACGCCGGCGTCCATGGCGAGGCGGCGGGCGGCACCCCCAATCTGGCGGTGACCGGGATCGTCGGCGTGGTCGTCCTGGGGATCCTGGGGGCGGCCGGCTGGGCGTTCCGGCCGGCTCGGCTGCTCTCCGTCGGCAAGAAGGCGCTGAACACGCTCGACCAGCGGGAGCTCCGGCCTCGCGCGGAGCGCGCCAGAGCCATGGGCTTCCGCGGCCTGGCCATGACCTGGGCAGGCCAGGCGATGGTCCTGAGCTTCCTGCCGGCGCTCGCGGGCCTCGCCCTCGAGCTCGTCCATGGCGACCACTGGGAGCTGCTCGCCTTCGCGGGCATGAGCATGGTCGCGGGGTTCCTGCTCCAGCTCCAGGTCGCCGGCGCCGTCCGCCAGGCCGTCGACGACCCGGACATGCGCGCCCGCTACGGCTCGCGCTGAGGACCCGGCCGCCTCCCTCGGCCGCCTCCCGTGCCGGCCTCCGTTCGGCCCCGCTTCGCCGCCTCCCTCGGCCTCCCCTGGCGGGCTCCGTCCTGCCTCCCTTGGCGCCTTCCATCCTCGGGCTCTTCTCCCTGGCCTCGGCGCTTTCCAGCGGTGATCTCGCCCGATTTCTCAGGGCTTATGGCGGAACCGCTCGTATCGTCTGGCCCGTGACGAGCGCCATGAGGATGTGGGGGCGCGCGGGCAGGCGGGCGGTCCTCCCGAGCCGGTGACCGCACGATGCCCCGCGCACGGACGAGCAGCCGCTGCCCACGGGCGGTGGCAGGACCTGGGGGCATTTCGTGGCAGACCATCCCGATCTCAACGCCGACCGCCGCGGCCAGAACGCCCCGCCGCCCCCGCCGCCCCCGGCGGGCACCGCGGAAGGCGCGGACGCCGCGGGAGCCGCGGACGCCGGGGGAGGCCCGGTGCGGGTTCCGGTTGCGGGTCAGGGGCACGCGACCCACGGGGCGCTGGAGGTCTCGGTGCCCATCTGGCGCCTCACGCCCAAGCAGCGAGCCGAGCTGCTACGGATCGTGGAGGCGGGCGGACGGAGCCAGCGCAAGGGCATCCCCAGGGAGCAGCCCTTCAGCCTGGCCGAGGCCGGCTATCTTGCCGTCTACGACGACGGCCTGGTCATGCTGACCCCGGCGGCCCTGCGCGCCATCACGATCGAGGCCGACCGGCGCGCGGCCGCCCGCGACGCCGCCATCGGCCAGCGGGCCCCGCTCAGCTCCTGACCGCGAAGAACCTGACCTCGCTGATCGAGGTCCGCTGGAGGCCCGACGACGGGTAGGTGCTCAGCACCACCAGCCGCAGGCGATCGACCTCGCGAGGCCGGAAATTCACCGTCTGGAAGCCCTGCTTGTCCGCCAGGGTCGTCCGCAAGGTGGTGCCGTCGGAGAACTGCAGCTCGACCTCCTGCGGACGCGGACGCTTGGAGAACTCCGACCCCGACGCCCCGCCAGCGATGGCCACCCGTCCCAGCTCGACCGGATGGTCGAAGGAGAAGCGCAGGAAGGGCTGGGCGTCATTGCTGGGGACCAGGCGTGACCAGAAGGTCCCGAGCTTGCCGTCGATGACGTTGCCGGCCAGCCGCGAGCCCGACTGGGTCGAGGCCGCCACGCTCGCCGCCTGCACCGAGACCAGCGCAGGCGGGGGAGCGGTCGCGCTGGGGCGGCCGGCTTCCGAGGGCGAGCGGCCGCGGACGGACGCCAGCCACAGCCCGGCTCCGACGACCACGATGATCGCGACCAGCACACCGAACCGCCGCAGGGCGCGCTGCCGCTCGCGGTCGCGGACCGATGGTGCCCTGCGGGGCTGCCCCTCGCCGGGCGTCTCGACCGGTAGCCGCCGCAGCATGCGCTGCCATCTCGGCGGCTGCTTGAGCAGTTCCGCCTCGCTGGGGAACGCGTTGGCGCGCCGCGACGGAGGCCCCTCGCCGGTCGCCTCCGGCAGGACCAGGCGGTCCCGGCGGTCGTCACCCCCACCGCGGCCGGTCCGATCCGCGCGGGAGCCGCGGGCGTCGAACCCGGGGAGAGCTCCCTCTGGGACCGCCTCGCCGCGGATCGCCGCCCTGATCGCCTCCCGGGAGACCCGCGTCTCACCCTCCGAGGGCTCGGGCGCGCCCGGGCCGCCGGTCGCGTCGCCGCCGGGCCCTTGACTGCCCGCTGGCTCCGACGATTTCGAGAACGGCGACCATTCCTGTGGCTGCTCCGGCGGCCGCGAGGGCTCCCGCCCCCGGCCGAGCGCGGTCCTCCACCCCGGCTGCCGGCCCGGCGCCTGCTCGCGCGACTCCCACGGCGGCAGATCCTCCTGCTGCCCCGGAGCCTCCCGCGGCATCGGCTCCCGCGGCATCGACTCCCGCGGCAGAGGCGCCTGCTCCTGGCGTGGGGCCTCCCACGGCATTGCCTCCGGCCCCCGCCGTGGTGTCTCCCGCGGCGGCTCCACCGGGCCGCGGTCCCATCCCATCGGCCGGCCCTCACCCGGCGGCCGGGTCTCACCCGGTAGGCGGTCCTCGCCGATTGGGCGGCTCTCGCGCGGCGGCGTCCGGGGAGGCGGAGGCCCGGCCGGTCGCGGTGGCCCAGAAGGTGGCAGCGCGGCCTGCCCCGCCGGTGGTGGTGGTGGTGATGCGGAGGGTCGCGGCGGTGGTCCGGAAGGCGGTGGCACGGAAGGCGGCGGCCCGATAGGGGTCGGCTGCCGCGCGGGCCCGGAAGGCGGCGGTTGGCCGGGCGGCGTGGAAGGCCCCACGAGGGGCGGTGCCGCGGCTGGTCGCGGTGGCTCCGGTGGCGGCCCCGCGTCCCGCGGCGGCGCCTCGGGGGGCGGCGGCCCGGGCGGGCGCGGCGATCCCGGTGGCGGCGGCCCGGCCAGACGCGGCGGGCCGGAAGGCGGCGGCGGGCCGGAACGGGGCGGCGGGCCGGGCGGCGGCGGGGGGCCGGAAGGTGGCGGGGGGCCGCCCTGCCTCGGTGGCTGGGGAGGCGGCGGTGTGCCGCCAGGCGGCCGAGCCCCCTGGGTTGGCTCGGGAGCTCCCTTGGGCTGCTCCGACGCCCCGCTCCGCCGAGGCGGCGGCGGCGCGCTCTCAGGTGTCGCGGATTGCTTTGATGGCTCGGTCGGCAATACCCCCGGAGGGGGCGGGAGGGGAGCCCAGGAACCGGAGTCGCCGCGATCGAACCACGACGTCGTGGTGGAGGCGCCGGCGTCGCGCCGGGCCGGCCCGGCCGGAGGCGCGGGAGGGCGTGGTGCGGCCGGCGGCTCCGAGGTCCCCAGCGCCGACCTGACGCCGCTGTGCCCGGCCTCGGGCGCGGAAGCCTGGTCGGCCGGCGGGTCGGGCCGGCGCGCCTCGGCGGCCGCGTCGAACGGCTGGGTGTCCTCGGCAGGGGCCTCCTCGGACGCGGGCCGCTCGACCCCGCTCGAATCGATCCGCAGCGGCGGCCGCTGCTCGCCGATGGCCTCGTCGTCGCCCCAGCCCAGGAAGGCACCGCAGGCCGGGTTACGGCAGAACGGATCGGACCCCGGGTTCCGGAACCCGCATGACGGGCAGACGCTCATCCGGCGAGCACCTCCATCCGGTTGGGTGCGACCGTCCAGCCGCCGATCCCTCCGTCACCAGTCGCGGGCGCCAGTGTGTCCCGCTCGGCAGACCTCTCGTCCATCGATCCCACACCCCCTGTCCGGCTGCTCGGGTCAGAGCCAACCGGACCGGACCTCCCATCGCTTGCACCGGGACTCCCGTGGGACTTCCCGTGGACCCTTCCCATGTGGGCTTCCGAGTATTCTCGATGGTGGAGGGTACCTACGCCTAACCCGAGCCCGCCGCAACCCTGGAACCGGGCTGTGGATAATGAGCGGCAGCCTGTCGAGCCGTTTGGGTAGACTCGTTTCTGGCGCTTGGCGAATGGGCGCCGATCCCGTTTCCACCTGCTCGATTGCTGTATTGAGGAGTGCCATGCCGATCAGTCGTGCCGACGTGCAGCACGTCGCCCGCTTGGCCCGTCTCGCCCTCTCCGATGACGAGTTGGACCGCTTCCAGCGTCAGCTCTCCAACATCCTCGAAGAGGCAGAGAAGGTCAAGCGGCTGCCGACAGAGGGCGTGCCGCCGATGTCGCACGCCGTGCCACGGGTGAACGTCTGGCGCGACGATGTCGTCGGCCCCTGCCTCACCCAGGAAGAGGCGCTCTCCACCGCCCCGGCGGTCGAGCAGGGACGCTTCATGGTCCCCCGGATCATCGAGGAGGAAGGGTGACCGCCACGGGACCCTCCCTCTCCGACCTGACCGCCCACGAGCTGGCGGACCGCTTCGAGGCGGGCGAAGCCACCGCGGTGGCGGCGACCGAGGCCGCACTCGCCCGGATCCAGGGCACCGACGAGGTTCTGCACGCGTTCCTCACGCTCATGGGCGAGCAGGCGCTCGAGCAGGCACGCGCGATCGACGCCGCACGATCGCGGGGCGAACGGCTCGGCCCGCTGGCAGGGGTGCCGCTGGCGCTCAAGGACGTCCTGGTCACCAAGGGTGTGCGCACCACGGCCGGGTCGCGCATCCTCGACGACTTCCGCCCGCCCTACGACGCCACCGTGGTGCGGCGGCTGCGCGACGCCGGCGCGATCGTCGTCGGCAAGACGAACCTGGACGAGTTCGCGATGGGTTCCTCCACCGAGAACTCCGGTTTCGGCCCTACCCGCAACCCGTGGGACCCGAGCCGCGTACCCGGCGGGTCCAGCGGCGGCTCGGCGGCGGCCGTGGCCTCGGGCCAGGCGGTGCTCGGCATCGGCACCGACACCGGCGGCTCGATCCGGCAGCCGGCCTCGCTCTGTGGCGTGGTCGGGGTCAAGCCCACCTATGGCCTGGTCAGCCGCTACGGCCTGATCGCCTTCGCGTCGTCCCTCGACCAGGTGGGCCCCTTCGCCCGCGACGTCCGCGACGCGGCGACCCTGCTCGAGGTGATCGCCGGGCACGACCCGCTCGACTCCACCTCGATCGAGGACGCGCCGACCGACTTCACCTCGAAACTCGAGCAGGGGGTCGAGGGCCTACGGATCGGCGTGGTCAAGGAGCTGCTGCCGGACAGCCTGGCCCCGGCGGTCATGGCGCCGCTGCGGGCGGCGATCGACCGCCTGGAGCGGCTCGGCGCGCGGATCGAGGAGTGCTCGCTGCCCTCCTTCGAGTACGCGCTGTCCGCCTACTACCTGATCGCTCCGGCCGAGTGCTCCTCGAACCTGGCCCGCTACGACGGCGTCCGCTGGGGCCTGCGGATCAAAGACCCCACCGACGTGGTCGACATGATGCAGCGCACTCGGCAGGCAGGCTTCGGCGCCGAGGTCAAGCGCCGCATCATGCTCGGCGCCTACGCGCTGTCGGCCGGCTACTACGACGCGTATTACGGCCAGGCGCAGCGAGTTCGCACGCTGGTCGCCCGCGAGCTGGACGCCGCGTACGAGCGTTTCGACCTGCTAGTCGGCGCGACCGCGCCGGGCACGGCCTTCCCGATCGGCGAGCTGGTGGACGATCCGGTGCAGATGTACCTGTCGGACGTGTTCACCATCCCGGTGAACCTGGCGGGCAACGCCGCCGTGTCCGTGCCCGCGGGGCTGGTCCACGGGCTGCCGGTGGGCCTGCAACTGGTCGCGCCGGTGCTCGGCGAGGCGCTGATGCTGCGCGCTGCCCACGCCCTGGAGCGGGATCTCGACCTGCCCAAACGGCCGACCGACGTCATCCCGATCCTGCGGGACCTGCAGGAGGCGCAGCCGTGAATGAGGCCCCGACGACATTGACCGCGACCTTCGACGAGCGCGAGAGCCGGCACTACGAGACGGTCATCGGCATCGAGACACATGTCGAGCTCAGTACCCGGACCAAGATGTTCTGCGCCTGCCCGACGACCTTCGGCGCGGAGCCCAACAGCCAGGTGTGCCCGGTGTGCCTGGGCGAGCCGGGCTCGCTGCCGGTGGTCAACGGCACCGCGATCGAGTACGCGGCCCGGATCGGGCTCGCGCTGAACTGCCGCATCGCCGAGCGGTCGCAGTTCCACCGCAAGAACTACTTCTATCCGGACATGCCGAAGAACTATCAGATCAGCCAGTACGACGAGCCGCTGTGCGTCGGCGGGTACCTGGACGTGCCGGTGGAGGGCGAGGTGCGGCGCTTCGGGATCACCCGGGTCCATCTCGAAGAGGACACCGGCAAGTCGCTGCACGTGGGCACCACCGGCCGCATCCACGGCGCCGACCACTCGCTGGTCGACTACAACCGAGCCGGCATCCCGCTGGTCGAGGCCGTCTCCGAGCCGGACATGCGCTCCGCCGAGGAGGCTCGCGCCTACGCCGAGGAGCTGCGGGCGGTGCTGCTGGCGCTCGGCGTGTCCGACGTCAAGCTCGAAGAAGGCTCGATGCGCTTCGACGTGAACGTCTCGATCCGGCCGCTTGGGCACGCCCAGCTCGGGACCAAGGTCGAGCTGAAGAACCTCAACTCCCTCCGCAGCCTGTACCGGGCGGTTGGCTACGAGTCCGAGCGGCAGCGCCGCACGCTCGCCGAGGGCGGCCGGCTCGTCCAGGAGACGCGCCACTGGGACGAGTCCACCGGCCGCACCGAGCCGATGCGCTCCAAGGAGTACGCGATGGACTATCGCTACTTCCCGGAGCCGGACCTGGTCCCGATCGAGGCATCGCCGGAATGGGTGGACGGCGTGCGGGCCGCCCTTCCCGAACTGCCGGCCGAGCGGCGCGCCCGCCTGGCCGAGGCGACCGGCCTCGGCGCCAAGGAGGTCGGCTGGCTGGCCCGCGATCCCGACGTGCTCGCCTATTTCGAGGCCGCGGCCAAGGGTCGTGACCCCAGGGTGGTCGCCGGATGGGTCATGGGCGAGCTGCAGCACTGCCTTCGCGAGCAGGAGCTGACCATGGCGAGCAACCCGGTCTCGCCCGAGCAGCTCGGCGAGCTGCTCGACCTCCTCCAGGCCGGCACGGTCTCGGCGACCGCCGCCAAGGACGTGCTGGCCGAGCTGTTCACCACCGGGGCGAGTGCCAGGAAGATCGTCGAGCGCAAGGGATTGGCCCAGATCTCCGACACCGCCGCGCTCGAGGACGCCGTGGCCAAGGTCGTCGCCGCCAATCCGGACCTGGTCGCCAAGTTCCGCGGCGGCAAGTCGGGCGTGCTCGGCGCGCTCGTCGGTCAGGTGATGCGCGAGACGCGCGGACGCGCCAACCCCAAGGTGGTCAACGAGCTGCTGGTCCGCGCCATCGACTCCTGAGCCGTTCCTGAGCCGTCCGGGAAGGCCGGGCCGAGGTTCGCCGGCCGCCGATCCGGGCCGGAAAGGTGCCGAGCGGATCGATCGGGTCCAATGGGCACCGGTTCCTTCCAGCGCATTCGTGCGTTGCGCCTGGAACCGATATCTTCTGGACTGGTGTTACCGCCTCCCCCCGGCAATCGCCATTCCACGCCCCGCGCGGTGCCGCGCTTGCGATTGGGGGGAGCCCATGGGAGCCCGGCTTCGACCGGGCACAGCTCGCCCGGGGTCGGCACGATGGATACGCTTGACGGGCAGACGAGGGGTCCCCGCATCCTCGCGGGGCGTTACGAGCTGGGCCGGCTGCTCGGCGCGGGCGGCATGGCCGAGGTCTACGAAGGGCAGGACCGGCTGCTCGCCCGCCGGGTCGCCATCAAGATCCTGCTCGCCCAGTACGCCCACGACCCCGCCTTCCTCGAGCGCTTCCGCCGCGAGGCCCAGTCCGCCGCCAGCCTCTCGCACCCCAACATCGTCGGCGTCTTCGACACCGGCTCCGAGGGCGACACCTGGTTCATCGTCATGGAGCTGGTCGCGGGCAACACCCTGCGAGACCTGATCCACCTGCACGGCCCCGTCCACCCCGCGCGTGCGGCCGAGATCTGCTCCGAAGTGGCCGGCGCGCTGGCGGTAGCGCACGCGCGCGGGATCGTCCACCGGGACGTGAAGCCCGGAAACGTGATGCTGACCACCGAGGGCAAGGTCAAGGTGATGGACTTCGGGATCGCGCGGGCGTCCGCGGTGCCGTCGATCACCCAGACCTCCGCGGTGGTTGGCACCGCGCAGTACATCGCCCCCGAACAGGCCCAGGGTCTGGAAGCCGACGCCCGCAGCGACCTGTACTCGCTGGGCTGCTGCCTGTACGAGATGGTCACCGGCCAGGTGCCGTTCAGTGGGCCCACGCCGGTCGCGATCGCCTACCGGCACATCCAGGAGGACCCCATGCCACCGCGCGCGCTGAATCCCAGCGTGCCCGGCTCGCTGGAGCGGGTGTGCCTGAAGGCGATGGCCAAGCGGCCGGAGGACCGCTACCAGACCGCCGCCGAGATGCAGCGGGACCTGAACCGCGTGCGGGTCGGCGAGCCGGTGACCGCGACCATGCCGCGTACGTCCCAGCAGACCACGCAGGCCATGGGCGCGGCCGGGCTGGGGCCCGCCGACCGGCCGACCAGTGTCCTCGACCGGGCAACGGCCACGCCCACGCGCTCGTTCCGGTATGGTGCCGAGACTGCCGCGCCACCCGCTGGCAAGCCCCGCCATGGCCGTGCCGTCCTGTTCGCCCTGGCCACCATCCTGCTGGCGCTGGTCGTGGCCGTGGCGGTGGTGCGCGCGGTCCAGGTCCCCGAGGTCCCGGCGACGACGCTGCCGCCGGTCAGCACCGAGCCGGCGCCGCCTTCGACAAACGATCTGTCGACGACCAGCATTGAGCCCCAGACTACGGGCCAGCCCAGCACGACCGCGCCGAAAACCACCGCGCCGGCCACCACCGAGCCACCGAGCACCACCGCCGCACTGGTTCAGGTACCAGACACGCGTGGCCTGCGGCTGGACCGGGCGACCGACATCCTCCACAGAGCGGGCCTGGAGGTGGCGCGTCAGAACGTCCCGGTTACCAATCAACGGCAGGCGTTCCGCGTGATCGAGCAGGACCCGCGCGGAGGCCAGGTGGCCAGGGGCACGACGGTGACGATCGTGGTCGGCGTCCCGACCAGCAACGGCTGATCCCGGAGGCCCGGCGATGCCGAAGATCGTCCTGTTCGGAGCCACCGGCTATACCGGCCGGCTGGTGGCTGGAGCGCTGGTCGACGAGGGAGCCGCGCCGCTGCTGGCCGGGCGTGACCGCCAGCGGCTCGACGCTCTGTCAGCCAGGCTCGGCGGGGTGGAGACCGCGATCGCCGACGCCGACGGCCCCGAGTCGCTACGCGCCCTGCTCGGCCGGCGCGACGTGCTCGTGAGCACGGTCGGCCCGTTCAACGCTCGCGGTGATGCGGCGCTCCGCGCCGCCGTGGACGCCGGCGCGACCTACCTCGATTCCAGCGGCGAGCCGAGCTTCATCCGCAGAGTGTTCGAGGTCGAGGGGCCTCGAGCGGCCGGTCGAGCGGCCCTGGTCCCGGCCTTCGGCTACGACTTCGTGCCCGGGAACCTGGCCGGCGCGCTGGCGCTGCGGGCGGCCGGGGAGCGGGCGTTCCGCGTCGACGTCGGGTACCTGCTGACCGGACGTCTGGGGCTCGGCTCGGCGAGCAGCGGCACGATCGCGTCGATCGGCGGGCTGATGCTGGAGCCGAGCTTCGCCTGGCGCGACGGGCGGATCGTCGCCGAGCGCAGCGCGGGGCGTGCGCGATCGCTGCCGGTCCGCGGTCGCCGGCGGCCGGCGGTGTCGGTCGGGGGCACCGAGCACTTCGCGTTGCCGCGATTCGTGCCCACGCTCAGAGAGGTCAACGTCTACCTCGGCGGGTTCGGGCCGCTCGCGTATGCCGCCCCGGCCGCCTCGGCGCTGCTGTCCCTGGGCTCCAGGCTGCCTGGCACGGGCCGGGCCCTGGAGGCGGCCACGTCCAGGCTGGCCGGGTCCAGTGGCAGAGGACCTGACGAGTCGGCCAGGAGTCGCAGCGGCTCCGAAGTAGTCGCGATCGCCTACGACGGGAGCGGCCGGGAGTTGGCCGCCGTCCTGCTGGAGGGACCCAATCCCTACAGCTTCACCGGCAACATGCTGGCCTGGGGCGCCCGCCGCGCCGCCGAGCACGGCGTCCAGGGCAGCGGCGCCCTCGGCCCCGTCGACGCCTTCGGCCTCGAAGCCCTCGAAGCCGGCGTCACCGCCGCCGGCTTCCACCGCGCCGAAGCAGCGCCCTAGCGGGCGCGCTGGAACGGCCCAAGCCCCTGAGCCCGCCCTCGGCCGGGGAGCCCGAGGCCCAGGGGGGCCAGCCCGGGCGGCCCGACCTCGGCCTGGGTGTGGCCGGTCAGCGGCCGGGGCGGCCTCGGCGTTCGTTCGGGCGTGGGGGGAAGGGGCGACCGCTGTTGTGCTCGGCAGCCAGGCGTTGCAACTCCACCCGCAGAGCCTCCTCCGCCAGCTCGCCCAGGGTCACGCGCTCCTGCTCCTGCGAGAGATAGGCGCTGGCGTCGCGGGCCGCCTCCAGCAACTCGGCGGACACCCGCAGGCTGACACGGGCCTTGGGGGGCGGCTCCTCCGGCTGCAGCCCATCCAGCGGGTTGTAGGCGCTGAGGTGCTGTGACTCGCCGTGGCCCCGCGCCCTGGACCGGTCCGGCACGAGCTGGAGCCGGCGGCGGGCAGCGAGCGGCCCTGGCAGCAGCTCGTCGAGCGCGTTGAACCCCGGTGCCCTGCGTGGCTCCGCGGCAGGCTCGTCCGGCCGCTCCCACTGCCTGTCCCGGCTCCGGTCCGGCTCGCGCTCCCGCGGGCTCGGCCGCGACAAGGCCTCGAGCCGCCGCTCGTCAGGCTTGGACGCCGGACCCGGCAGCAGCTCGTCAAGCGCGTTGAACGTGCCCATTCTTCGTGGCCTTGCCATCGGCCGCACTCCTTGCGTCGAACTCGAGGGCGGCAGCCCGGTAGTCGGCGGCCGCGGAGCTGTCAGGTGCGTAGACGCCGACCGGCTCCTTGTGGCCAGGCGCCTCGGCCACCCGCACGCTCTCGCGGATCACCGCCTGCATGACCAGTTCGCCGAAGCGTTCGCGCAGTGCCTGGACGATTTCGCGCGACAACGAGGTCCGCAGGTCGACCTGGCAGGCGAGTACGGCCGAAAGCTGGAGGCGACGGTTGAGCCGCACCCGGATGGTCTCGATCGTCTGCGTGAGCGCCACCAGACCGGCCAGAGGCATGACCCGGGTCTGCACGGGGACCAGCACCTCGGTCGCCGCGGCGAGTGCCGAATACGACAGCAGCCCGAGCGCCGGCGGGCAGTCCATCATGATGATGTCCCAGTGATCCGGGTCCAGCTCGTCCAGCGCCTGCTTGAGGATCATCTCGGCACCGGCCTGGGTCGCCGCGTTGCGCTCCGCCCGGGTCATCCAGGACGACGAAGGGACGAGGTCCAGGTTGTCGATCGGTGTGGGCCGCACCGCCTTCTCGATGGGAGATCCGTTCTCGAAAACGTCGTAGAGAGCGCGCGCATCGACCGAGCCCAGCCACGTGCTCGCGTTCGCCTGCGGATCCAAGTCGATCACGAGAACGCGGCGACCGATGTCGGCCAAGGCGGCGCCGAGGTTGACCACCGTCGTCGTCTTCCCGACGCCGCCCTTCTGATTCGCGACGGCAACTCGTCGCATGGGCACCACCTGTCCGGCGAGGGTTCCGAGCATTGGGAGCGTACAACACCGGACCACCGGGGGCCGTGGAGGCGCCGCGCCTTTACGAGCCGGTGATGACCGCTTTCCCTGTGACTTTCCGGTCATAGAGATCGCGGACCAGTGCCAGCGCCTCTGTAAGCGGCGCGGTCGCCTGCACGAAAACCTTGAGACGGCCGGCGGCGAGCTGGTCGGCGAGCGCCGCCAGGTCCTTGACCCCCTGCTCCGGCGGCACGGACTGGAAGATCCTGAACCCGTAGATGGTGACCGCCTTGGTATAGAAGTCCTCGACGCGGAAGGTGGACTCCGCGTCCGCGGAGTTGCCGAATACCACCACGCGGCCGCGCAAGGCCACGGCGCCCAACAGCGGCCTGAACATCGGCCCGCCGATGCTGTCGAGCACCACGTCGAATTCACCCTCGACCGGGGAGCCGTCGCCGGGATGGATCTGCGGCAGAGCGCCCAGCCCGCGCACGGCGGCGGCACGCCGCTCGCTGGAGGCCTGGCCGGTCACGGTCGCGTTGGCGTCGAGGGCGAGCTGCACGGCGAACACGCCGACACCGCCGGCGGCGCCGGTGACCAGCACGCGGTCGCCGGCGTGGACCCGCGCCAACCGCAGGACGTTGACGGCCGTCACCCCGCACACCGGCAGGGTCGCCGCCTGCACGCTGTCGGCGCTGCTCGGCAGGGGGATGGTCCACTCGGCCGGCAGCGCCACCAGTTCCGCGAAGGCGCCGCCCGTGGGGGTGAGGCCCAGCACCCGCTGGCCCACCTGGAACTCGGTCACGCCGTCGCCGAGCGCCAGCACCGTGCCGACGACGTCCCAGCCGATGACCTTGCCAGGCGGCTGGGCCGCCGCGGTGCGGATCTCGCCACGGTTGATCGAGGCGGCCTCCATCCGCACCACGAGCTGGCCCGGGCCGGCGGACGGCTCGGGCACGTCGGCCAGGGTCAGGGCCGGCGAGGCGGACGGGTCGGCGACGAGTGCGAGCATCGGTCGGCTCCTTCGGGCTGGGTCGTAGGCGGCTCCTGGGCTGCAGAAGCCAGGTTCCGCCTCCACCGCCACTCCTTCAACTCGCTATCCACATCCCCCTCGCCCGCCCCGGCACCGGGTATCTCAGGGCTCCCAGGCGCGGCCCTCCGGCCGCCACCAGCCGTCGCGCCGCCCGCCCAGCACCGGGTCCAGGAACGCCTTCACCAACGCGACGGCCTCCTCGAAGCCGATCCCGTCCAAGTGAGGAAGCCCTTGCGCCTGCCTGGTGTAGCCGGCCTTCCATGCGTCAGGAGTCGGCACGGCAAATCCCGGCGGGAGCGGACCGCCGGCCGCGTCACTGCGCGGCCATTTCGGTGAACTGCTGGGCAAGCGGGTCGGCATGATGGAGCCGACTCTTCGGCAGCGTGCGGCGGAGGGCGTCGCCGAGCGTGCCGGGCAGGTCTCGGCGGTCGACCAGGCCCTGGTTCAGCGCGTCCCGAAGGCAGTCGCTGACGTGCCCACCGTCATAGCCGTCGGTGATCAGGTCGGCGAGTGTGCGAATGGGTGTGGTGACGGGAAGGTCGTTGACCACTCGGAAGTCGTCGGGAGCAAGCCGGCCGACACGCAGCTTGACGTCCCGCCTTCGTATGAAACGCCGGCGAGTGGTCCAGAACTCGTAGGGCTCAGGTGTCAGGTCCCCGATGCCGTACACAGCGGTGGAAGCGGTGGGGCCACGGACGATCTCGGTCGGGTGCCGGACTCGCTCATAGGCGACAGGGGCCGGATCGAGGCTCAGCCAGACCGCCCACACCGGCGCCCAGGGAAGGTCGTGCGCCCCGCGCATCCTGTACACGCCATGCTCGGAACGGTCGAGCCAGCCCCCGGACTGGAGACGTCGCAGCATCTGATCCCCGACACCGGCCCGGTTGGCTTGAGCACGGGTCACGTAGCCGTGCTGCGTGGCGGCATACTCCTCGAGGCGAAGCGCGGCCTCGGCTCGAGTGTCCCGGCTATTGGATCCGGCGGTGGTTTCCATGTGCCAAAACTTACAGACGGATGTGAGGTTTGGCAATGCATTTGGGCGGCTGTGGGGTGGCTCAGACGCCGCCCGGTGGACGGCCGGCGACCGCGGAGTGACGCGGAAGAAACCGGCGCTCGAGCGTGGTATGGTCGGGGAGCCGGGCGCGCAATGGTGGGCGGTCGGTTGCTGGCGCTCGGCTTGACAGTGCAGGTACGATGCCACCGAAGCCCCGACCCCCGCAGGAGCCAGAATGCCCTGTCACATGAGCCTCGTACTTATTACCTAGCGCGGACCGCAGTTCGGGTCCGCGCTGAGCCTCCTATGCCGATCGGCAGGAGGTTTTTTGTTTGCCCGGCGACGGGCGCCCGCGGACGGCAACCCACCACACCAGGGAGTCATCTTGAAGGTCACCGGAGCGCAAGCGCTCATCCGCAGCCTCGAGCAGTGCGGCGCCAAGGTCGTGTTCGGGCTTCCCGGTGGCGCGATCCTGCCGGCCTACGACCCGCTGCGTGAGTCCAGCGTGCGCCACATCCTGGTTCGCCACGAACAGGGCGCGGGCCATGCGGCGGAGGGGTACGCGTGGGCGACGGGCGAGGTCGGGGTCTGTATGGCGACCAGCGGCCCTGGCGCGACCAACCTGGTCACCGCGCTGTCGGACGCCTACATGGACTCGGTGCCGATGGTGGCGATCACCGGCCAGGTGCCCAGGCCGGTGATCGGCTCGGACGCCTTCCAGGAGTGCGACACCACCGGCATCACGCTGCCGGTCACCAAGCACAACGAGCTGGTGCTCGGCCCCGAGCGGGTCGCCGGCGCGATCGCCGAGGCGTTCTACATCGCCAGGACCGGGCGGCCAGGGCCGGTGCTGGTCGACATCCCCAAGGACGTGCTCCAGGCGACCACCGAGTGGGCCTGGCCGGAGGTGCTCGACCTCCCTGGCTACCGCCCGACCGTCAAGCCGCACGCCAAGCGGGTGCGCGAGGCGGCGGCCCTGCTGCGCCAGGCGCGGCGGCCGGTGCTCTACGTGGGCGGCGGCGTGGTCAAGGCGAACGCCCACGAGGCGCTGCTGGCCCTGGCGGAGGTCGCCAATGCGCCGGTGACCACCACGCTGATGGCCCGCGGGGTGTTCTCCGACAACCACCCGCTGGCGCTCGGCATGCCGGGGATGCACGGCAACTACGCGGCGGTGGCGGCCCTCCAGGAGGCCGACCTGATCCTGGCGCTGGCGGCCAGGTTCGACGACCGCGTCACCGGCGACCTGAAGACCTTCGCGCCCAACGCCAAGATCGTCCACGCCGACATCGACCCCGCCGAGATCGGCAAGAACCGGGCCGTGGACGTTCCAATCGTCGGCGACGTCCGCCTGGTGCTCGAGGAGCTGGTCGCCTCCTACCGGGCGCTGGTGGCCGAGGAGGGGCCCGCCGACACCGCCGCCTGGCTCCAGGTGCTCGACGACTGGAAGGGCCGCTTCCCCTACCGCTACGACCAGCGGCAGGACGGCCGGCTCAAGCCGCAGTACGTGGTCGACCGCGTGTCCGCGCTGACCGGCGGCAACGCGGTGCTGACCTCGGGGGTCGGCCAGCACCAGATGTACGCGTCGCAGCACTTCCGGTTCTCGCGCCCGCGCTCGTGGATCAACTCCGGCGGGGCGGGGACCATGGGCTTCGCGGTGCCGGCGGCGATGGGCGCCAAGGTGGGCCGCCCCGACGAGCTGGTGATCGCGATCGACGGCGACGGCTCCTTCCAGATGACCGCGCAGGAGCTGGCGACCTGCACCATCGAGCGCATCCCCATCAAGGTGCTGATCCTCAACAACGGCCACCTCGGCATGGTGCGCCAGTGGCAGGAGCTGTTCTACGACGAGCGCTACTCCGAGGTGAACCTCGGCTTCGACTGGCCGGACTTCGTCAAGCTGGCCGAGGCCTACGGCGGCGTCGGGCTGCGCTGCGACCGCGCGGAGGACGTCGACGCCACCCTCGAGAAGGCGATCGCGGTCGAGGGCGTGCCGGTGGTGGTCGACTTCCGCGTCGACTCCCACGAAGGGGTGTTCCCGATGGTCCCGGCCGGGCGCTCCAACGACGAGATCATCCTCGGCCCGGAGTTCTCGCCGGAGGAGCAGGCGGCCGCGACCAGGCGGGAGGGGGTGCGCGGATGAGCGTCCACACGCTGTCGGTCCTGGTCGAGAACAAGCCGGGCGTGCTGGCCCGCATCGCCGGGCTGTTCAGCCGGCGCGGTTTCAACATCGACTCGCTGGCGGTCGGGCCGACCGAGGACGAGACCTACAGTCGCATGACGATCGTGGTCGACTGCGCCTCCAGCCCGCTGGAGCAGGTGGTCAAGCAGCTCAACAAGCTCGTGAACGTGCTCAAGATCGTCGAGCTGGAGCCGACCCGCTCGGTCGAGCGCGAGCTGGTGCTGGTCAAGGTCAGGGCGGAGGCGGCCAACCGCCAGCAGGTGGTCGACCTGGCCGAGCTGTTCCGCGCCCGGGTCGTCGACGTCGCCGCCGAGAGCCTCACCATCGAGGCGACCGGCGACCAGGGCAAGATCGAGGCGATACTCGAGATGCTGGAGCCCTACGGCATCCGCGAGCTGGTCCGCACCGGAAGGGTCGGGCTCGCCAGGGGGAGCAAGGGCATCAGCGACCGGCCGGTGCGCCTGCAACGGCCGGCATGACGGCATGACAGGAGGTCCGCTAGGAAATGGCCACGGTCTATTACGACGACGACGCCGATCTCGGCCTGGTCCAGTCACGGAAGATCGCCGTACTCGGCTACGGCTCGCAGGGGCACGCCCACGCCCTGTGCCTCAAGGACTCCGGTTGCGAGGTGCGGGTCGGCCTCGCCGAGGGGTCCAGGAGCCGCGCCAAGGCCGAGGCGGCGGGCCTGGAGGTCCTGACCCCCGCCGAGGCGGCCGGGTGGGCCGACCTGATCATGGTGCTGGTGCCCGACACGGTCCAGCGGCACCTCTACGCCAGCGACATCGCGCCCAACCTGCGCCCCGGCGACGCGCTGTTCTTCGCCCACGGCTTCAACATCCACTTCGCCTACGTCAAGCCGCCGGAGGGCGTGGACGTGGCGATGGTCGCGCCCAAGGGCCCCGGCCACCTGGTGCGCCGCCAGTTCGAGGAGGGCCAGGGCACGCCCTGCCTGGTGGCGGTGTCGCAGGACGCCACCGGCAAGGCTTGGGACCTGGCCAAGTCGTACGCGCGCGGGATCGGCGGCACCCGGGCCGGCGCGCTGGTCACCACCTTCCAGGAGGAGACCGAGACCGACCTGTTCGGCGAGCAGACGGTGCTGTGCGGCGGTGTCAGCGCGCTCATCCAGTCGGGCTTCGAGACGCTGGTCAAAGCCGGCTACCAGCCGGAGGTCGCGTACTTCGAGTGCCTCCACGAGCTGAAGATGATCGTGGACATGATCTACGAGGGCGGGCTCAAGTGGATGCGCTACTCGGTCTCGGACACGGCCGAGTACGGCGACTACACGCGCGGCCCCAGGGTGATCAACGACGCCGTCCGCGCGGAGATGGAGCGCATCCTCTCCGAGATCCGCTCCGGCGCTTTCGCGCGCGAGCTGGTCGCCGAGGACGACGCCGGGCGCCCCAACTTCAACCGGCTCCGCGCGGAGGCCCGCGACCAGCAGATCGAGCAGGTCGGCCGGCCACTGCGCGCGATGATGTCCTGGCTGCGCCAACCCGAGGACTGATCGCTGGCTCATGGCACTCATCCTGATCGCTGAGCCGCTGGCCGAGGCCGGCGTCGACCTCCTGCGCCGCGACCACCAGGTCGACGTCCGCGCGGCCATGACCCGCGAGGAGCTGCTGCGGGCGGTGGCCGGCGCCGACGCGCTGGTGGTGCGCTCGGCCACCAGGGTCGACGCCGAGGTGCTGGAGGCCGGGCGCAACCTCAAGGTCGTCGCCCGGGCCGGGATCGGTCTGGACAACGTGGACGTGGCCACCGCCACGCGCCTGGGGGTCATGGTCGTCAACGCGCCGCAGTCCAACGTCATCTCGGCCGCCGAGCACACCATCGCGCTGATCCTGGCGCAGGCCCGGGACATCCCGCGGGCCGACGCCGCCCTGCGCGACGGGCGCTGGGAGCGCTCGCGCTTCCAGGGCGCCGAGCTGTACGGCAAGACCCTCGGGGTGATCGGGCTCGGCCGCGTCGGCACCCTGGTGGCCCAGCGGATGCTGGCCTTCGGGATGCGCCTGATCGCCTACGACCCGTACGTGAGCCGCGAGCGCGCCGCCCAGCTCGGCGTCGAGCTCGGCAGCCTGGCCGAGGTCCTGGCCAGGGCCGACGTGATCACCATCCACCTGCCCAAGACCCCGGAGACGGTCGGGCTGCTCGGCGAGCGCGAGCTGGCGGCGGTCAAGCCGGGCGCGCGCCTGGTCAACACCGCCCGCGGCGGGATCGTGGACGAGGCGGCGCTGGCCAAGGCGGTCGAGTCCGGCCATCTCGCCGGGGCCGCACTGGACGTGTTCGCCGAGGAGCCGACCACCTCAAGCCCGCTGTTCGACCTGGACAACGTGGTGGTCACCCCACATCTGGGCGCCTCCACCGCGGAGGCGCAGGACAAGGCGGGGGTGACCATCGCCGAGCAGGTGCTGCTGGCGCTGGCCGGCCAGTTCGTCCCCAACGCCGTCAACGTCGACGCCGGACCGGTGCCGGACGCGCTACGCACCTTCCTGCCACTGGTCACCAAGCTCGGCCGCATCTACACGGCGCTGGCCAGCGGCGGGCCGAGCGGCCGCGCCGCCGCGCTGGGCGCCGGCCGCCTGCACATCGACTACGTCGGCGGGCTGGCCGACGAGGACACCCGCGTGCTCAACCTCGCCGTGCTCAAGGGCCTGTTCACGCCGGTGGTGAGCGAGCCGGTCACCTTCGTGAACGCGCCGCTGCTGGCGGCCGAGCGCGGCATCGAGATCACCGAGACCAGGAGCCGCTCGAGCAAGGACTGGGTGAACCTGGTCGCACTGTCCGGCGAGGGCGCACGCGGCCCGGTGAGCGTCGCCGGCACCACCGTCGGCCCGCGCGACGCCGAGCGGCTGGTCGAGATCAACGGCATCCCCGTCGACCTGGCCCCCGCCGACCACATGGCGTTCCTGTTCTACGAGGACAGGCCGGGCGTGATCGGCAGAGTCGGGACCATCCTCGGCCAGGCCGGGGTGAACATCGCCAGCATGCAGGTCGGCCGCCGCCGCCAGGGTGGCGAGGCGCTGATGGCGCTGACCGTCGACAGCGTGGTCCCACCCGGCGTTCTCGACCGGGTGATGACAGAGGTCGGTGCCCACGACGGCACCTTCCTCAACCTGAGCCGGCCGGGGCGAACCGAACCCGGCCAGGCTCCGGGAGCGGGCGCGTGATGCGGACGATCTCCGTGGCGCCGAGCCTCCTGGTCCTTCGCTGCCGTGGGGCGGCTCTGTGCCGGCCGCCCCACGGCGAGGTCCCGCGTGGCGCGAAGGAGTGGGAAGCGACGTGACCAGAGGAGCGGAACGTGTCCGAACGCATCGTCATCTTTGACACAACCCTGAGGGACGGCGAGCAGGCGCCAGGCATCAACCTGAACGCCAAGGCCAAGCTGGAGATCGCCGAGCAGCTCGCGCGCCTGGGCGTCGACGTGATCGAGGCTGGCTTCCCCGTGGCCAGCCAGGGCGACTTCGAGGCGGTCCAGGGGATCGCCCGGACCGTCGGGGGGGCGACCATCGCCGGGCTGTCGCGCGCCAGCCTCGGCGACGTCGAGCGCTGCTACGAGGCGGTCAAGGACGCCGAGCGCAGCCGCATCCACGTGTTCCTGTCGACCAGCCCCAGCCACATGGAGCACATGCTGCGCATGGGCCCCGACCAGGTGCTGGAGGCCACCAGGGCCTCGGTGGCCCGCGCCAGCGAGCTGTGCGACGACGTCGAGTTCAGCCCCCAGGACGCCACCAGGACGCCGATGGAGTTCCTGCTGCGGGTGGTCCAGGTGGCGGTGGACGCTGGCGCCACCACGCTGAACATCCCGGACACGGTCGGCTACGCCATGCCGTGGGGCTTCGCGGAGATGATCCGCCAGATCCGCGCCGAGGTCCCCGGCGACTACATCCTGTCGTCCCACTGCCACAACGACCTCGGGCTGGCCACGGCGAACTCGCTGGCCGCGGTGGGCGCCGGCGTGCGCCAGATCGAGGTCTGTGTCAACGGCATCGGCGAGCGGGCCGGCAACGCCTCGCTGGAGGAGGTCGTGATGGGCCTGCGGACCCGGCGCGACCAGTTCGGCGGGCTGCAGACCCAAGTCAACACCGAGGAGATCGTGCGGACCTCGCGCATGGTGTCGCGGCTCACCGGCTACCCGGTGCAGTACAACAAGGCCGTGGTGGGCAAGAACGCCTTCGCCCACGAGTCCGGCATCCACCAGCACGGCGTCCTTTCGGACCGCTCGACCTACGAGATCATCGACGCCCGCGAGGTGGGCGGCGAGGCGGCCCAGATCGTCCTCGGCAAGCATTCCGGCCGCCATGCGGTCGCCGACGCGCTGGCCAAGCTGGGTTTCGAGCTGAGCAAGGCAGACCTGGACGGCGCCTTCGCCCGCTTCAAGGAGCTGGCCGACAAGAAGCCTCGTATCACCGAAGCGGACCTGGAGGCGATCGTCAGCGACGAGGTGCTCTCCGACGAGGAGACCTACACCCTCATCGGCCTGCAGGTCGCCGGCGGCACCGCGCTGTCGCCGACCGCCACGGTGCGGGTCGGCCATGAGGGCGGGGTCATCGAGGAGTCGGCGATCGGCGACGGCATGGTCGACGCGGCCTGCGCGGCGATCGCCAAGGCCGTCGGCGTGGACGCCGCGCTGGCCGAGTTCAACGTCGCGGCGGTGACCGGCGGCAGCGACGCGCTCGGCGAGGTGACCGTGCAGGTCGAGGCCGCCTCCGGCGCCGCGGCGGGCACGCGAGTAACGGGGCGCGCCGTCGCCACCGACATCGTGGAGGCCTCGGCGCGCGCCTACCTGCAAGCGGTGAACAAGCTCTCCCGCGCCAAGGCTCGTGTCGCCGAGGAGATCGGGGGGGTCCGGGAGGCCCCGGGGACGGGGTAGCCGCAGGTCGTACGAAACGAAGGAGCAAGTCCGATGACCAGGACACCAGCCAGCACGCGAACGCACCACGCCGAGGAGGCGCATGCCGCCATGGCCAGAGTGTTCGGCGTGAACGTCCAGCCGGGAGACGCCCAGCCCGCGGAATCGACGGCGCCGGAGCCGGCGGTCGAGGAGGCCGAACGGCGCGCCGCGCTCGGCCGCGTCTTCGGAACCGAGGCCTGATGGCCGACCGCGGCTACACCGTCGCGTCCCTGCCCGGGGACGGCATCGGGCCCGAGGTGGTCGCCGAGGCGCGCAAGGCGGTCGACGCCGCCTCGGCGCGCTTCGGCTTCCGCGTCGACTGGGTCGACTACGACCTCGGTGCCGACCGCTACCTGCGGACCGGCGAAGTCCTGCCGGACACGGTGCTCAAGGAGCTGGGCGAGGTCGACGCCATCCTGCTCGGCGCGGTCGGCCGCCCGGACGTCGCCCCCGGCGTGCTGGAGCGGGGCCTGCTGCTGAAGCTCAGGTTCGAGCTCGACCTGTATATCAACCTCCGGCCGGTCAGGCTCTACCCGGGCGTGCCGTCGGTGCTGGCCGGCAAGGGCCCCCAGGACGTGGACATGCTGGTGGTCCGCGAGAACACCGAGGGGCCCTACGTCGGCGCCGGCGGGTCCGCGCACCGCGGCAGGCCTGCCGAGATGGCCATCGAGACCTCGCTCAACTCCCGGGCGGGCGTCGAGCGCTGCGTGCGCTTCGCGGCCGGCAAGGCGGCGCAGCGGGACGGACGGCTCACGCTGGTCCACAAGACCAACGTGCTGACCCACTCCGGCGACCTGTGGATGCGCACCGCCAGGGAGGTGGCCGACCAGGCCGGCGTGCGCCTCGACTACTGCCACGTCGACGCGGCCTGCCTGTACCTGATCAGCGATCCGGGGCGCTTCGACGTGATCGTCACCGACAACCTGTTCGGCGACATCCTGACCGACGTCGGCGCCGCCATCGCCGGCGGTCTCGGCACGGCGGCGAGCGCGAACCTGAACCCCGGGGGGCCCGGGGGCTCCACGGGTGCCGAGGGCGCCAGTGGTTCCGGCCGCTTCGGCGGCGCCGGCGGTTCCGGCCGGCCGGTCCCCTCCCTGTTCGAGCCGGTGCACGGCTCCGCACCCGACATCGCCGGGACCGGCAGGGCCAGCCCCATCGCCGCGGTGCTCTCGGCCGGGCTGATGCTCGACCACCTGGGGGAGCACCAGGCGGCGGCCGCGCTGGAGCAGGCGGTCATAGCGGTCCTGCCAGGTGCTGCGGGATACTCCACTGAGGAGATCGGGGACCAGATCGCCGTCGCCGTACCGCGCGAGGTCAGCGCGTAGACAGCGACGATCAGCGGCCGGCCCGGGATCCAGGGGGCAGGAGCAACGAGGCGGAGCCCCCGGACCGGACAAGGAGGTTGGAGATGCCGTTCGAGGCGACCCACAAGATCTGGATGGACGGAGAGTACGTCGACTGGGACCAGGCGACGGTCCACGTCCTGACCCCTTCTCTGCACTACGGTTGGGGGGTGTTCGAGGGCATCCGTGCCTACGACACCACCCTCGGAACCGCCGTGTTCCGGCTCACCGACCACATGCGGCGGCTGTTCCGCAGCGCCAAGATCTATCACATGGAGCCCCCGGTCTCGCTCGAGGGGGCCATCAAGATCACCAAGGACCTGGTCGCGATGAACGGCGTGCGCGCCTGCTACATCCGGCCGCTGGTGTACCTCGGCTACGGCGAGATCGGCCTCAACCCGTTGAACAGTCCGGTCAGCATGGCGATCGCCTGCTGGCCGTGGGGTGCCTACCTCGGCGAGGAGGCGTTCGAGCGCGGCGTGCGCGTCAAGATCAGCTCCTGGCGCCGGCTGGACCCCAACATCATCCCGCCGGCGGCCAAGGCCACCGGCCAGTACCTGAACTCCTCACTGGCGAAGGCGGAGGCGCTCAAGGGCGGCTACGACGAGGGCATCCTGCTCAACCCCAACGGCTACGTGACCGACGGCTCCGGCGAGAACGTCTTCGTGGTGCGCGAGGGAACCCTGCTCACACCGCCGCTGGCCGCCGGCTGCCTCGCCGGGATCACCAGGGCGAGCATCATGCGGATCGCCGAGGACGAGGGCATCCCCGTCCGGGAGACCGACCTGGTCCGCACCGAGCTGTACCTGTCCGACGAGGCCTTCTTCACCGGCACGGCCGCCGAAGTCGTGCCAATCCGGGAGGTGGACGACCGGGTCCTCGGCGACCCGGGCCCGATTACCCGGCGGGTGCAGGAGGTCTTCCAAGCCGCCATCCACGGCAAGGACGAGCGCTACAGGGATTGGCTCGAGCCGGTCGGCTAGAGCTGGCGCTGGTCCAACCTCCCGCATCCCTCCCGCCGTGGACCCGCGGGCTTCGGCCCCCCGGTCCGAGTTCCACGCTGCCAACTGGAGGGAACCATCTCGTGACCGCTGAAGCATCCCTAACCCCCACCGCCGTCGAAACCTACGACACCACCCTGCGGGACGGGTCGCAGCAGGTCGGCCTCAACTTCACCGTGGCCGACAAGCTGCGCGTGACCCAGCTCCTCGACGAGCTCGGTGTCGACGTCATCGAGGGCGGCTGGCCCGGCTCCAACCCCAAGGACGCCGAGTACTTCGAGCGGGTCCGCGAGCTGGAGCTGCGCCACGCGGTGCTGGCCGCCTTCGGCGCCACTCGCCGCCCCCGCCGCGGCGCCGACGACGACCCCAACCTGCTGGCGCTGCTGGACTCCGGGGCGCCGGTGGTCACGCTGGTCGGCAAGGCGTGGACGCTGCACGTCACCGAGGCCCTGCGCACCAGCTTCGACGAGAACCTCGCGATGGTCGGCGACTCGGTCAGGCACCTGGTCGAGGCGGGGCGGCGCGTGGTCTTCGACGCCGAGCACTTCTTCGACGGGCATGCGGCCGACCCGTCCTACGCGCTGGCGGTCGCGCGGGTCGCCGCCGAGGCCGGGGCGGGCACCGTGGTGCTCTGCGACACCAACGGCGGCACGCTCCCCAGCGCCGTCGAGCGGGTCGTCGGCGAGGTGCGCCGCCAGCTGGAAGGTGTCCGGATCGGCGTCCACTGTCACAACGATGCCGCCTGCGCGGTGGCGAACTCGCTGGTGGCGGTCCAGGCCGGCGCGAGCCACGTGCAGGGCGCCGCCAACGGCTACGGCGAGCGCTGCGGCAACGCCGACCTGTTCGCGATCGTCGCGGACCTCGAGCTCAAGGAGGGCCGCCGCCTGCTGCCGAGCGGCCGGCTGGCGGCGCTCACCTCCACCGCCCACGCCATCGCCGAGCTGGCCAACCTGCCGCCCGACGGCCGCCAGCCCTACGTCGGCGCCAGCGCGTTCGCGACCAAGGCCGGGCTGCACGCGTCGGCGATCGCGCGGCGGCCCGACGCCTACTCCCACGTCGATCCCGGCACCGTTGGCAACCGCATGCAGGTGCTGGTCAGCGAGCTCGCCGGGCGCTCCAACGTGCTGGCCAAGGCCAGCGAGCTGGGGCTCGACCTGGAGGCCGACGCGGAGCTGGGCGCCCGTGTGCTCGACCGCGTCAAGGAGCTGGAGCACCGCGGCTACGCCTTCGAGGCGGCGGACGCCTCGTTCGAGCTGCTGGTGCGCCGGGAGGCCGGGCGGCTGCGGGACCTGTTCGACCTGGAGGGTTACAGGGTGATCGTCGAGCGCCGGCCGGACGGCAGTGACCTGTCCGAGGCGACTGTGCGGCTGCGGGTCGATGGCGAGCGGGTGATGGCCGCCGGCGAGGGGGTCGGGCCGGTGCACGCGCTCGACCAGGGGCTGCGCCGCGCCCTCGAGGACCGCTACCCGGAGCTGGAGTCGATCCGGCTGGTCGACTTCAAGGTCCGCATCCTCGACGGCCGCGCCGGCACCAAGGCCGTGACCCGCGTGCTGATCACCTCCGCCGACGAGCAGGGGGAGTGGACCACGGGGGGGGTATCAGACGACATCGTGACCGCCTCCTATCAAGCGCTGGTAGACGGGATCCAGTACGGCCTGCTGCGCCGCTCGGTCCCGGCGGCCGTGGCGTTGCCGAGCGGATAGGGCGGAAAGGGCGGTCGGTCAGAAGCGGACGATTCTACGGTTCATGCGTTTCCACAGGCCAGCAGGGTTTGAGTTCAATCGCAACCTTCCCGTTAGCTATCTGTTTCCGAAAGTCCTCTACCACTGGCCACCTGTTACAGGTAAATTGCGAGAGCGGCCCGATCGCTAGCGGTTGATGGGGTCTTTGGGGGAACTTAGTGGGGGGTTAAGCACGTACCACTTGCCCGAAGAGCCGCGGTTGTTGCATGCATGGCGTCTTGCACTGCGGTTGACGCTGCTTGCCACCGCGTCCCTTCTCTTGCTGATGTTCCTGTCGCAGAAGGCACACGCCTCCGACGGGTCATCCGAGGCTGCCTCCTCGCGGGCATCCGCGTCCGCTGACGCGTCGGGCTCCGATGCCAGCGGCCAGTCGGGTCAGGCCCGGGCGCACAACCACTGGGCGGGTGGCCCCAAGAGCTGGTTCCAGGCCGGGAAGCTGGGCCGTTTCCACGGCCACAAGGGCGAGTCCCGCTCGGGTGCGCCGGCGGACGACCCGGAGTCGATCGGCCCCCCGGCCGCCTCCGACTCCGGTGGGAGCACGGACCAGGCCTCCAGCGATGGGACCGTGGCGCCGCAGGTCGCGACCGACCAGGGCTCGACCACATTCGACGTCCCCGCGCCTCCCGCTTCGGCCCCCGCCCCCGCGGCCCCGGCCCCCGCGGCCCCGGCCCCCGCGCCTCCCGCTTCGGCCCCCGCCCCCGCGGCCCCCTCGGCCCCGGCCCCCGTGGCGGTCTCGGACCCGGCTCCGGCGGCTCCCGCTTCGGACCCGGCTCCCGCGGCCCCCTCGGACCCGGCTCCGACGCCCGCTTCCGACCCGGCGCCGGCGGCGGATGACGGAGGGAGCGCCAGCTCGCCGAGCGGCGGGTCGGACGAGGACTCGGGCACCTCCACGGTGGACACGAACTCCGGGTACCCGACCTCCGACACCACGTCGACCGCCGACTCCGGTTCCACCTCGACGGGCTCGGACAGCGGGACCGCGGACTCCGGCACCGACGCACCGGCGGCGGGGGAGACGGATGACCCGGCGCCCTCCACCGGCGGCACCACAGCGCCCGACAGCACGACCTCGACCGGCACGGCCACGACCACGGACGCGTCGGCCACGACCACGGATGCGTCGGCCACGACCACGGACGCGTCGGCCACGACCACGGACGCGCCCGTCGCGACCGGCCCCGCCGTGGTCGGCCCGATGGGCCCGACGAATCCGGCCGCACCAACAATGTGCCTCGCGCCGGTCGGCCCGCTGACCACCGGCGTGGCGGGGCTCGGCCTGCTGATCACCACACCGCTTCCCGGCGGCTTCACACTGCTCGGGCACGGCCTGATCGCCACCGCGCTACCAGGGTCCGGCCTGCGGCTGGGCCTGAGCGACGTCATCGAACACGTCCGCGACCTCGCGCGGCAGGCCAAGACGCTGCCCGGCAAGACCCCGAACGGCACGGATCCGTCGCCCCTGCCCGCACCCATGCCCGCCCCGCCGCCGGCGCCTCCGGCCCCGGCGGAGCAGTCCAGCGGCTCCTCGGTCTCCACCGGCTCCCACAACCACCACAAGGGCGGCAGCTCGCATGCCATCCTCGGCGGCGCGCTCCTGGTCTTCTACCTCCGCCCCCTCGGGCTCTCGAGGATGGCCAGCGCCAGCGGCTTCTCCCGCTCGTTCCGGCCGCTCGCCCTTCCCGGATAGCACTTCCCTCCTTGCGATCACGCACGTCCGTTGGTGCCAGCTCGTCCCGAGACAGCGGCGCCCGCCTGGAAGGGAAGGTCAACGTGTTATCCGTCCCAATTGAGACTGAAGTTCCGGCCGTCGTCCGCCGACCCGGCCGCTCCCCGGAGTCGGCGACCCCGGCCACGCCCAGCGGCCAGAACGTCACCTTCGCGCACGAGCTGCGCCGCCGGCTGGCAGCACTCCGAGTGCTGAGCGAAGCCATCGAGGTCCGCACCGCCGAGAACGACGTGGACCGGCTCGTCCACATGCTCGTGCAGGAGCTGCACGACCTGGAGCAGCTCGAGTCCGCCATGCTGGGCAGCCCGCGACGCGACGCGCTGGATGACGTCGACGTCCTGGAGACCGCACAGGCGGCCGCGCAGACGGTCGGCTGGGCACGCAAGAGCCACATCAAGGTCCAGGGCTCCAAGCGCTCCCTGCGGATCCGCTCCAACCCGACCATGCTGCGCCAGGCGCTGGAGAACCTGATCGACAACGCGGCGACCTGCGGCATGGGCGCTCCCGTCGACGTGGTGGTCCGCTTCTCGGTCGCGCGGCGGCTGCCAGGCATCGAGGTCCTGGTGGCCGACCGTGGCCCGGGACTCGGTCGCGCGCCAGCCACCCGGCGCTCCGGCGGCGGCGTCGGCCTGCAGCTCGTGCGCAAGTTCGTGCAGGAGGCCGGCGGCCGGCTGTGGTCGCGCGACCGCGAGGGCGGCGGCGCCCTGTTCGGCATGTGGCTGCCGGCCGGAAGGCTCAGCGCGGTGACCGACGACCTGGAGGGGGAGGACGCCGCGCTCGCGAACGGGAACGGCATGGGCGTGCGGCCATGACCGGCCGGTCGCCCCAGGTGTCTGGGGGCATCGAGAAGGCGCCCGGGTCACGCAGGGCCAGAAGGGCCCACCGGACACCCGGGCGCCGCCGAGGCCGAAGACGGTGCCCGCCAGGGGCGGCCTTTCGGCGTCGCCCCGGCGGCGGTATCGTCATCCTCATGGCAGCGCGTGCACCGGAGCAACGCGAGCCGAGCGCCGATCCGGTCCTGGTGACCGTCGACGACGTGCGCGCGGCCCGTGAGCGCATCGCCCGCGTGCTGCGCCCCACACGCACTGGGGTCTCCGAGACGCTGAGCAGGCTGGCCGGCCGGCCGATCCTGCTCAAGCCCGAGCACCTGCAGCGGACCGGCTCCTTCAAGATCCGCGGCGCCTACAACCGCATCTCGCGCCTGGAGCCAGGGGCCCGGGTGGTGGCCGCCTCGGCGGGAAACCACGCGCAGGGCGTGGCCCTGGCGGCCACACTGACCGGGCACGAAGCCACCATCTTCATGCCGGCCAGCGCCCCGTTGCCGAAGGTCGACGCCACCGCTGCCTACGGCGCCACCGTGCGGCTCGGCGGTGAGAACGTCGACGACTCGATCGTGGCGGCCAAGCGCTTCGCAGAGGAGACTGGCGCCGTGTTCGTGCCGCCGTTCGACGATCCGCTGATCATCGCCGGGCAGGGGACCATCGCCCTGGAGCTCATCGAGGAGGCGCCCGAAGTCGAGACCGTGGTGGTGTCGGTCGGCGGCGGCGGGCTCATCTCGGGCATCGCCGCGACCCTCGCCTCGCTCCGACCCGACGTCCGCGTGATCGGCGTGGAGCCCGCCGGCGCTGCGTGCATGAGCGCCTCGCTCCAGGCCGGCGACTGTGTGCGGCTGGACCGCATCGCCACCATGGCGGACGGCGTCGCGCTCAAGTCGCCCTCGCCGCTCACGCTCGCGCACGTCCGCGCCTACGTGCACGAGCTGGTGACCGTGACGGAAGAGGAGATCAGCCAGGCGCTGCTGCTGCTCCTGGAGCGGGCCAAAGCCGTGGTCGAGCCCGCCGGGGCGGCCACGCTGGCCGCCATCATCGCCGGCAAGGTGCCGGGCTCCGGCCCGGTCGCGGCGATCCTGTCCGGCGGCAACGTGGACCCGCTGCTGCTCATCAAGGTCATCGACCACGGCCTCTCCGCGGCCGGCCGCTACGTGGTGCTCCGGGTGATCCTGGACGACCGGCCGGGCGCCCTGGCCGGCCTCACCGCCGACGTGGCGCGGCTCGGCCTGAACGTCCTCGAGGTCGAACACCACCGCTCCGGGATGGCCCTCGACATGGAGCAGGTCGAGGTCCGGCTCACCCTGGAGACCCGCAACCCGATCCACTCCGACGAGGTCGTCGCCGACCTGAAGCGCCGCGGCTACACCGTCGAGCCGGCCCGCTAGCCCGCGCTAGGAGCGGTGCAGCGGCAGTCGCAGCTCGAAGCGGGCGCCGTCGGTGCCGGTCGGCTCGGTGATCAGCAGATCGCCGCCCTGGCTGCGGGCGAGCTCGCGGGCGATGTAGAGACCGAGGCCCACGCCCCCGCCCCGGTCGTCGCTGGAGCCGTCGAGCTGGGTGAACCGCTCGAAGATCCGTTCCCGGTCGTCGGGAGCCACCCCGGGGCCGCTGTCCTCCACCGCCAGCACCGCGTTGCCGTTGCTGCGCGTGCCCGACAGGTGGACGGGCTGTCCCTGCGGCGAATACTTGCAGGCGTTGTCGATCAGGTTGGCGAGCACCTGGGAGACGGCATCCTGGACGGCGTGCACCGGCAGGGCGCCGTTGGCGTGGACCATGATCGGCCGCTCGTGGTGCCGCGTCTGGGCCTCCTCGCCCGCCTGGCGGACCAGGTCCGAGGCGTCCAGCTCGACCCAGCGGGTGTCGGCCCCGCTGGGCGGCGGGCGCTCGAACCGGGCGGCCAGCAGGAGCTGCTCGATCATGCGCTGGAGCCGCTCGCCCTGGCGGAGCCCCATCCCGATGAACTCCAGCCGCTGCTCAGGGGTCAGCCTGCGGTTGCGCGACTCGAGCAACTGCAGCGCGCCGAGGATGGTCGTGAGCGGGCTGCGGAGCTCGTGGGTCACCGTCGCCAGCAGGTCGGCCTTCATCCGGTCGGCCTCCTGGAGACGCCGGACGACCTCTTGCTCCTGCTCGGTGAGGCGCCGCTGCCGTTCGGTCGCCACCTCGGCATCCGCCCAGCCTCTCGACGCCAGATAGACCGCCGCCAGCGGCGAGACCAACGCGATCACCAGGTACAGCGATTGCTCGGCGACCAGCACGGCGACCGGCGCCAGCGTGATCAGCAGCGCCGAGCTCATGAACTCGACCGGCAGGTCGGAGAGGATGCTGGCGCGCACCGAGCTGCCGGCGGCCAGGGCGACGACCGTGGCGACGAGCAGGTGGTTGACGAGCGCGAACACCACGCCGGCGGCCAGAAAGGCCGGCAGCTCCCGGGAGGTGACGCCGGACTCGACGCCGAAGGTCCCTCCCGCGGCCGTGTACACGGCACCGGCGGCTGCCAGCGCGAGCACGTACTGCGAGGCGTTGAACGCGATCTTGACCGCTGACTTGCGGTGGATCAGGTCGGTGAGGATCGAGGTGGCCAGGTAGACGAGCACCGTGATGGCTGTTCCGGCGATCGGCACGATCGCAAGCGCGAACGTATTGGTCACCGTGATCAATTTCGTCTGGTTGCGGTGGCGAATCGGAATTGGTAAGAATTCACCTATCGCGAACAAAGCGCCAAATATGGCGATGATTGGCCAGGCTCCGCTCAGCCGGCTGGCATCAATTCTCGTGACATAGCCAGCCAGCACGAAGGCAGCGGCCGCGCACACGAGAGCGACGTACCACTTGAGCCGGCTCGACATTTCTCCCAGTTTGGCGCGTGTCTGTAAGTGTGGCAACTCTAGTAAACGGCGCACCCCGGTCTGACCGAGGTGCGCCCGCGGCTCGTGATCACCGGCTCGCTTATCCCCACGTAACGCCCGGCGCGCGGTTGGTCTTCACGAATTCACCCCCTCGCCGTCTTCAAAGAGACACTCTCTAGAACACGGGACCGAGGCTTTCGCTGGCTTTCCAGAAGGACAGGACTGGAGGTCGACGGTTGGTTCCGGATCCGGCAAAGCCGTTGCTTTTCAACCTGCTACATCGTGAGAAGCAAGTCAAGCAATGCAACCTTCGCAAGCACGAGGATGGAGACTACGTGATCGGATCGAACATACATGAACTCGGCCAACGGCCTATTCCGATCGAGAGCTGCTCAAACAGCCGGCGGCGGCGCCGCGCCCACTCCAACACCATCGCCGGCGCGGTCCCGCTGGTTACAGCCAGGACCGGCGGACCGCGCCGCGGCCGCCGCTACGGGTCGTTTTCGTGGGAGCTGAACAGCAGCACCTCGCTTGCGATCGGCGCGTAGCCGGCGGCGAGCAGGACTCGCACGGACGCGACGTTGCTGGGGGTGACCTGGGCGAACAGCGGCTGGTCCCGGGGCACCAGGTGGCGGGCCGCGATGGCGAGCGCCCTGCCCAGACCGCGGTCCCGGCGGTCGCGCTCGACCTCGAAGGCGACCTCCCAGCGGCCGGCAAGGCCGCGACCGAGCAGCAGCACCCCACCGCCGTCACGGTCGGCGAACACGCGGAGCTGATCGCGGTACCGGTTGGCCCTGGCGACCCGCGGATGGGCCGCCAGGTCGTCGCGGCGCTCCAGGTCCAGCGGCGGTGGCCCGTCGAGGTGCGAGGCGGCGAGCACCATGTCGAGCTGGCCGGCCCGCCGGTCGAGCTCGCCGGCCAGCCAGACAAGGAACGCCGGCTCGGTGGCGGCGCCGGGGTAGTCGGGGCGCAGGTGTGCCCGCAGCCGCTCGGGCTCGACGGGCGCCGCCACGTAGGAATGCGCGGTGAATGCCAGCACCGCATGGACCGGGCATGGTGGAGGCGGCAGCAGCTCGACCGAGCAGTCCGGTGTCGGCGGCCGGCCATTGGCGGCGTCGAGCATGATCTGGAGCAGGGGGTGGCTCATCAGCGCGATCCTAGCCCTAATTCTCCACTCCTCGGGTGCCGACCGTAGACTCGAACCACGGGGGAAGCCGCCGCGTGCTTCCCGGGTTACAACTGAAGTCCGGGGGTCATGCCTCGCCCAGCGGTGTTGTCAGGGGCGCCGTGCCGGTTGGTGCCCGGTCGACTCGAGGAGCCGCCATGGATATGCAGGACCGATCCACCCCTCGGCCAGAGATCGTCGAGCTCGCCGCCAGCCTCGCGCCGACGCTGGCCGAGCGGGCGGCAGCCTACGACGAGGCGGACGCGTTCGCCGCCGAGGACTTCGACGACCTGGTGGCCAGCGGCTACACCGCCATGACCGTGCCCTCCGACCTCGGCGGCATGGGCGCCGGCGCGCTCGACCTGGTGGCCGCCCAGAGCCGGCTGGCCGAGGGGTCGCCGGCGACGGCGCTGGCGGCCAACATGCACCTGCACGGCGTCGGCATCCTGGCCGAGACGCTGCGCCACCGCGTGGAGCCGTTCCTCAAGCAGGTCGTCTCCGACGGGGCGATCCTGGCCGGTGGCTTCTCCGAGCCGGAGTCCGGCGGCAACTGGTGGTACCAGGCGACGACCGCGGTCCCGCTGGAGGGTGGCGGCTGGCGCCTCCAGGGCGTCAAGAGCTTCTTCACCGGGTTCCCGCGCGCCACCCACCTGTTCCTGACGGCCGCCGTCGAGACCGACGCCGGGCGCGAGCCGATCGCCTTCCTGGTGCCCAAACCGGAGCGCGGCATCCGGGTGCTGGGCGACTGGCGCGCGATGGGCATGCGCGCCACCGGCAGCCACGCCATCGCCGTCGACGACCTGGAGGTGTCGCCCGAGTGCCTGGTCGACCAGGGCTTCGGGGTCGCCGCCAGCTTCCTGCTCGCCTCCCACTGGTCGTGGCCCTCGTTCGCCAGCGTGTTCCTGGGCGCGGCCGAGGCGGCCTACCGCTACGTGGTCGACACCCTTCCCGGGCGGCGCAACGAGGGGCTCGGCCGCTCCCTGGCCGAGCTGCCCGGCGTGCATCAGGCCTTGGGCGAGATGCGCATGCGCCTGGATGCCGCCCGCGCCGCCCTGTACGCGGCCGTCTCGCGGCCGCCGGACCCGGACCCGACCGCCCACTACGGACGCATGGCCGGCGCCAAGCTGTTCACCTGCCAGACGGCCCTCGAGGTCTGCACGATCGCGCTGCGGACCGCCGGAGGCAGCGGCTACCTCCGGACCGCGCCGCTGGAGCGGCTGCTGCGCGACGCGCACGCCGGGCTGCTGCTGCCGCCGTCCCACGACGCCACCCTCCAGTGGATCGGACGCGTGGAGCTTGGCGCCGGGGGCGGCCCGTGAGCATCCTGCCGGGCGCGGTGGACCGCACTCGACCGATCCCGCCGGCCCAGCTCGTCATCGACAACGACTATTACGAGCGCATCGACGATCAGCAGTGGTGGGACGCGTCCGGGCCCGCCGCGATCCTGCACGCCATCAACGGCCCCCGGCTGCGCTTCTACCGTGCCGCCCTCGGCGACCTCGGCGGGCGGCTGGTGCTGGACGCCGGCTGCGGTGGCGGCCTGGTCGCCAAGGGCCTGGTCGAGGCCGGCGCCATCGTGGTCGGGCTGGACCAGTCGCCCCGCAGCCTCGAGGTCGCGCGCCGAGCGATCGCCCGGCCGAGCGCCGGCGGGGGGTCGGCCGGCCCGAGCGCCGGCTCCTCGCCGCCCGTGGGTGGCGACGGCGGGGTGGCTGCGCCGAGCGCCGGCGGGGGGTCGGCCCGGCGCGGGCGCTTCCACGCCGCCGGCGGGCGGCTCGAACGGCTGCCCTTCGCGGACGGCGCCTTCGACGCGGTGGTCGCCGCCGACGTGCTGGAGCACGTGCCCGACCTGCCAGCGGTGGTCCGGGAGCTGGGCCGCGTGCTCGCGCCCGGTGGGAGCCTCGCCTTCGACACCATCAACCGGACCCTCTGGGCGTGGTTCACCGCGCTGTGGGGGGCCGAGCGGCTGCTCGGCCTGCTGCCGCGACGGACGCACGAATGGCGGCTGCTGATCCGCCCTGGCGAGCTGGACGTGCTGCTCCGCGGCGCCGGCCTTGTGCCCGTCGCCAGCGCCGGCCTGGCTCCCGCGGTGGGGCCCGCCGACGTCATCCGAGGGCTGCTGCGCCGCCGGATCGATATCCCGGAGTTCCGTATCGGCTCCGACCGGCGCGCCTCCTACCTTGGGCACTACCGCAAGACCGGCCCAGGCGAGGAAGGGGGACGTCCGTGACCGCGCGGCTCCAGGCACTCGGCACCGCGATGCCAGAGCGGGTCTACAAGCAGGACGAGATCGTCGACAGCTTCTTCGGCAGGCTGCCGGGATGGGAGCCCGGTTGGGGCGAGGTGTTCGAGGCCAGTCGCGTCGAGCGCCGCGCGGCCGTGATCGACGTCCACGCCTTCTACGCCGACCAGCCCAGCACGGCCGAGCGGATGCGGGCGTTCGCCCCGGCCGCGCGGCAGCTCGGTGCGGAGGCGGCCAGGCGGGCGCTGGAGCGCGCCGGTCCCGACGCCGCCGCCCAGGTCGGCGACCTGGTGGTGGTGTCCTGCACTGGCTACGCCGGGCCGGGCCTGGACGTGCATCTCGCCACGGACCTCGGCCTCGGCCAAGGCACGCGCCGCCTGGCGCTGGGGCACATGGGCTGCTACGCCGCCCTGCCAGCGGTGCGCACCGCCTCCGCGCTGGTGGCCGCCTCGGGCCAGCGCGCGCTGGTGGTCAGCGTCGAGCTGTGCAGCTTGCACCTGCAGCCCGCCACCAGCCGCCAGGACGCGGTCTCGCAGGCACTGTTCGGCGACGGCGCCGCCGCCGCCGTGATCGCCCCCGGGGCGCCTGGGGCTGGTGGGCCGACCTCCGGGGCCCTGGCTTCTGGATCCGTCGCGCTCCCGGGTGGGGCACCGGGCCCCGCCGGTTTGGAGATCGTGGCCGCCCGGACCACGACCCTGCCCGGGAGCGAGGACCGCATGGGCTGGCTGATCGGCGACGACGGTTTCCACATGTCGCTGTCGCCGCGGGTCCCCGCGCTGGTCGACCGGGGCCTCGGCGCGCTGGTGGAGCAGTTGCTGGCACCGCACGGACTGGTCCCCGACGACGTCGCCCACTGGGCGGTGCACCCTGGCGGCCCCGAGATCCTGGACCGCGTCCAGCGCCGCCTCCACCTCTCCGACGCCCAGCTCGCACCCTCCCGGGAGGTGCTCGCCGACGGCGGCAACCGCTCGTCGGCGACCGTGCTGTTCATCCTCGACTCGCTGGTCAGCTCGGGCGAGCCGCGGCCCGGGCAATGGCTCGTCACGCTCGGCTTCGGCACCGGCCTGACGCTGGAGGCGCTGCTCCTGCGAATCTGACCGCCGCGCCCCCACGCTGGGGACCCTGCCAGAATGCGAGGCGCACCAACCGACAAGGGGGCTCCATGCGAATCTGCCGCTACCGTCACGGCCGCGAGGTCGGCTTCGGCGTGCTGGAGGACGGGTCCGTCGCGGCCATCGGCCCGCACCCGTTCGGGCCGTTCGAGTACACCGGGACGCGCCTGCCGCTCGGCGAGGTGCGCCTGCTCGCCCCCGTGCTACCGACCAAGATCGTCGCCGTGGGCCGCAACTACGCCGAGCACGCCCGCGAGATGGGCGGCGAGGTCGCGGCCGAGCCGGTGATCTTCCTCAAGCCCTCCACCGCGGTGATCGGCCAGGGCGACCCGATCGTCCATCCGGCCGGGGTCGACCGGGTCGACTACGAGGGCGAGCTGGCCGCCATCATCGGCAAGCTCACCCGGCGGGTGGACGAGGGCAGCGCCATGCAGGCCGTTCTCGGCTTCACCTGCGCCAACGACGTGACCGCTCGCGACCTCCAGAAGATCGACGGGCAGTGGACCAGGGCGAAGGGCTTCGACAGCTTCTGCCCGCTCGGTCCCTGGATCGAGACCGACCTGGACTCCAGCGACCTTGCCCTCCGTACCCTGGTCAACGGCGAGGCCCGCCAGTCCAGCCGCACCTCGCGGCTGGAGCGGGGGGTCGCCAGCCTGATCGCCTTCGTCTCGTCGGTGATGACCCTGCTGCCTGGCGACGTGCTGCTCACCGGCACGCCGGAGGGGGTCGGCCCGATGGCCGTGGGCGACCGGGTCGAGGTCGAGATCGAGGGCATCGGCGTCCTTCGGAACCCGGTGATCGCCGAGCCAGTCTGAGCGGGGCCGGCGATCATCGCCGAGCCGTCGCGGGGAAGAAGGGACATCGTGGCGGGACATGCCGATCTGGTGTTCGTGGGCGGCGGCGTCTACACCGTGGACGCCGCGCGGCCGTGGGCGCGGGCCGTGGCCGTTCGGGGCGGCCGGATCGTGCGGGTCGGCGACGATGCGGACGTACGCGCGCTGGTCGGGCCGCGCACGGACGTGATCGACCTCCAAGGCAGGCTGCTGCTGCCTGGCTTCCAGGACGCGCACGCCCACCCGCTGGTCGGTGGGGTCGAGCGGCTCCAGTGCGACCTGTCCGGCGGCCAGACGATCGCCCAGTATCGGGACCTGATCGGCGCCTACGCCCGCCAGCATCCCGAGCGGCGGTGAATCACGGGCGGCGGCTGGTGGATGGCGGCGTTCCCGGGCGGCACGCCGGCCAGGCAGGACCTGGACGCGCTCGTGCCGGACCGGCCGGTGCTGCTGATCAACCGCGACCATCACGGCGCCTGGGTCAACAGCCGCGCGCTGGAGCTGGCGGGGATCACGCGGGACACCGCCGACCCGGCCGACGGCCGCATCGAGCGCGATGCCGACGGCGACCCCACCGGCGCGCTGCACGAGGGCGCCATGGACCTCGTCCGCGTGGTGGCGCCGCCCCCCGGCGAGGACGAGCTTGCCAGGGGCCTGGCCGAGGGTCAGGCCTACCTGCACTCGCTCGGTATCACCGCGTGGCAGGACGCGGCCGTGGGCCTGGAGTTCCCGGGCCGCGACACCTTCGGGGTCTATGTCGCGGCCGCCGAGCGGGGCGATCTGACGGCACGGGTCGCCGGCGCGCTGTGGTGGGAGCGCGACGGGGACGAGCGCCAGCTCGATGACCTGCTGGAGCGCCGCGCTCGCGCCCAGACCGGACGTTTCCGAGCCGCGACGGTCAAGATCATGCAGGACGGGGTCTGCGAGGACTTCACCGCGGCGATGCTCGACCCCTACCTGGACGGTCACGGGCACCCAACCGACCGGCGCGGCATCAGCTTCATCGACCCCGAGGCGCTCCGCCGCTACGTGACTCTGCTGGACCGGCACGGCTTCCAGGTTCACGTCCACGCCATCGGCGACCGCGCCGTCCGCGACGCCCTCGACGCCTTCGAGAACGCCCGAGCCGCCAACCAGGCAAACCATCCCGATCCGGGCCAGGCGGGCCGCCCCGACCGGCGCCATCACATCGCCCACATCCAGGTGGTCCATCCTCGGGACGTGTCGCGATTCCGGGCGCTCGGGGTCACCGCCAACGCCCAACCGCTGTGGGCGTGCTTCGAACCGCAGATGACCGACCTGACGATCCCGTTCCTCGGCGCCGAGCGGACCGCCTGGCAATACCCGTTCGGGGCGCTGGTCCGCGACGGCGCCAGGCTGGCCTGTGGCAGCGACTGGCCGGTGTCGAGCCCGAACCCGCTGTGGGGCATGCACGTGGCCGTCAACCGCATGGCGCCGGCCGGCTACGCAGACGCCCGCGCCTCCGACCGCGACCCGTTCCTGCCCGAGCAGGCCGTCGACCTCGCCACCGCCGTCTGCGGCTACACCCTGTCCGCCGCCTACGTGAACCACCTCGACGCCGAGGCCGGCTCCATCGAGGCCGGCAAGCTCGCCGACCTGGTGGTGCTCGACCGCAACCTGTTCGAGCACCCCGCCGGCGAGATCGCCGAGGCCAGCGCCCTGCTCACCCTCGTCGAGGGCCAGAAGGTCCACGAGGCCGCGGCCCTCTAGGTGTACCGGGCCAGGACGTTGGTGACAGTCGGGCGGTTGACGCGGGAAAACCTCCGGGTGGGGTGTGGTTTGTCGAAGCGGTCCGAGGTTCGTTCCGGTCCGCTGTCGGTGGGTCGGTCTACCGTGGGTGGAAACAGGAGCCCAGCGTGAGCAAGGGGAGACCATGACCGCACTCGAGAACCGGCCGAACACCGCACTCCTCGTCGTCGACGTGCAGAACGGCGTCGTCGAGGGGGCTCACGAGCGCGACGCGGTCGTCGCGAACGTCGGCAGCCTTGTCGAGAAGGCGCGGCGGGAACGGGTCCCCGTTGTCTGGGTCCAGCACTCCGACGAGCAGCTTGCGAGGGGGAGCGACGACTGGCGG